>Ga0209066_10005245_pt1 | contig 13748 bp, 11 predicted proteins | sample All_14_2_FD_187198 | JGI IMG/M metagenome (GOLD analysis project Ga0209066, IMG submission 187198) | Freshwater microbial communities in response to fracking from Pennsylvania, USA - Allegheny Zone_MetaG_DW_15 (SPAdes) (version 2) ...
CGCTGGGCATCAGCGTGCAAACGGTGATCGAGGCGCTGGCCCGTCAGAACACGGTCAGCCCCGCAGGGTCGACCGAAGGCCGCAGCGACCAGGTGTTTGTGCGCGTCGATGGCGCGCTGCGCGATGCGCGCGACGTGGCCAATGTGTCCATCACCGCAGGCGGCAAGCTGCTGCGCCTGGGCGATGTGGCCCAGGTCACGTCGGGCCTGGAAGACCCGCCCACGTTCACCGTGCGGCATGACGGCAAGCCGGTGCTGATGCTCGCCATCACCTTCGACCGGCATGGCAACATCCTGACGCTCGGCCGCGAGCTTGAGTCTCGCATGGAGGCGCTCAAGGCCCGCCTGCCCTTGGGCGTGGTGGTGGACAAAGTGGCCGACCAGCCCAGCATTGTTGAAGAGTCCGTGTGGGAGTTCGAGCGGTCCTTCCTGGAAGCGCTGGCCATTGTGCTGGCCGTGTGTTTCCTGTTCCTGGGTTGGCGCACAGGCATCGTGGTGGCCGCCTCCGTGCCCCTGGTGCTGGCCATCGTGGCCATCGTGATGCTGGCCGCAGGCTGGAGCCTGGACCGCATCTCACTGGGCGCACTCATCATTGCCCTGGGCCTGCTGGTGGACGACGCCATCATCGCCGTCGAGATGATGGTCGTGAAGATCGAGCAGGGCTGGGACCGCGTCAGCGCGGCCACTTTTGCCTACACGTCCACCGCGTTTCCCATGCTGACCGGCACGCTGGTCACCGTGGCGGGCTTCATGCCGGTGGGCTTTGCCAAGTCGATCAGCGGTGAGTACGCCGGTGGCATCTTCTGGGTGGTGGGCGTGGCCCTGATCGCATCGTGGTTCGTGGCCGTGGTGTTCACGCCCTACCTGGGCATCGTGCTGCTGCCCAAAACCATGAAGGCACACGGCGGCGCGGCACATGACCCTTATGCGACACCGCTGTACCAACGCCTGCGTCGCCTGCTGCAGTGGTGCATGGCCCACCGCGTGATGGTGCTGGCCGCCACGGCCGTGCTTTTTGTCAGTGCGGTCGCGGGCATGGGCCTGGTGCAGCAGCAGTTCTTCCCGACCGCCTCGCGCCTGGAGCTCATCGTCGACCTGCGCTTGCGCGAGGGCGCCTCCTTCACGGCCACCGAGGCCCAGGTCAAGCGTTTCGAGCAGGTGCTCAAAAGCGATGCCCAGGTCCAGCACTTCAGCGCCTACACGGGCGCCGGGGCGCCGCGATTTTTCCTGTCGCTGCCCATCGAACTGCCCAACCCGAGCTACGCGCAGATCGTCATCAAAACGGCCAATGTGGCCGACCGTGAGGCCGTGCGCCGCCGTCTGCTCGACCTGTTTGCCGCTGAGCGGGCCTTCCCCGACCTGCGGGGCCGCGTCACGCGCTTCGAGTTCGGCCCGCCCGTGGGCTTTCCGGTGCAGTTCCGCGTGGTGGGTCCCGACACAGGCAAGGTCCGCGAGATTGCCTACCAGGTGCGCGACGCCGTTCGGCAAAGCCCCCTGGTGCGGGACACCCAGCTGGACTGGAACGAACAGGTCAGGTCCTTGCGTGTCCAGATCGACCAGGACAAGGCCCGCCTGCTGGGCATCACCAGCACCGACATCTCGGCCATGGTTCAGACCGTGCTGAGCGGGGCGCCCGTCACGCAGATCCGCCGCGGCGAGGACCTGATCGACGTGACCGTGCGCGCTGCGCCCAAAGAGCGGCTGGCGCTGGAGCAACTGGGCGACGTGAGCCTGTTCACCCGCAGCGGCGCCGTGGTGCCCTTGTCGCAGGTGGCCACCCTGGTGCCCACGTTTGAAGAGCCCGTGCTGTGGCGCCGCAATCGCGACATGGTGCTCACCGTGCGCAGCGATGTGATGGATGGCGTGCAAGGCCCGTCGGCCACGACGAAGATCTGGCCTTCTCTCAAGCCGATCATCGACAAGCTGCCGCCCGGCTACCGCATCGAGCAAGGCGGCGCCATCGAAGAAAGCGACAAATCCAACCAGGCACTGTTCGCCGTCTTCCCGCTGATGCTGGTGGTGATGCTGCTGATCCTGATGGTGCAGCTGCAGAGCTTCGCGCGCATGTGGATGGTGTTCATGACCGCACCGCTGGGCATCATCGGCGTGGTGCCTGCTTTGCTGATCTTCAACGCGCCCTTTGGCTTCGTGGCTTTGCTGGGGGTGATCGCGCTGGGCGGCATGATCATGCGCAATGCCGTGATCCTGGTGGATCAGATCGACAGCGACATTGCATCGGGCATTCCGCAGGCGCAAGCCGTGGTGGAAGCCACCGTGCGCCGCTCACGCCCGGTGGTGCTGACGGCAGCCGCTGCGGTGCTGGCCATGGTGCCCTTGACCAGCAGCATCTTCTGGGGACCGATGGCCATGGCCATCATGGGCGGGCTGTTCGTCGCCACTGCCTTGACGCTCGTGTTCGTCCCGGTGCTTTACGCCGCATGGTTCAAGGTTCAAACAAACGACACAACGGAGACCGCATGATCAAGAAAACCTTCGCGCTCACGCTGACGCTGCTCACCTTGTCAGCGCAAGCCCAATCCGACAAACCGGTGTTTTGCGTCTGGGACATCCTGGGCAAGTCGGGCGACGTCTACAACCTGGTGCTGGACCAAAGCCTGCACATGGCCAAGCTGGGCATGCCCTTTGACATGCGGCCCTACACCGACGAGCGCGTGGCCATCGAAGACTACCGCGCGGGCCAGTGTGTCGGCGTGGTGGCCACAGGCTTTCGGGTGCGGCCATTCAATGGCATTTCAGGCTCGATCGACAGCATGGGCTCGGCCCTGGTCATCAAAGCGGGGAAGGTCGACATGGCGGCCAGCCAGGAGGTCCTGCGGCGCGTGATCACGGCCTTGTCCAGCCCTCAAGGGGCCAAGCTCATGCGAGAAGGCCTCCATGAGGTGGGCGGGATCCTGCCTGTTGGCGCGGCCTACCCTATGATCAAGGATCGCTCCCACACGCGATTGGATCAGCTCGCAGGCAAGCGCATTGGCGTGTTTGATCAGGACAAGCCGCAGGCCCTGCTCATTCAGCAACTGGGCGCACAAGCGATGTCGGTCGACATCTCCAACGTCGGCACCAAATTCAACAACGGCATGGTGGACATGATTCACCTGCCGGCCATCACTTACAAACCCTTTGAGCTGGCCAAAGGCATGGGCACACAAGGCACGGTGGTTCGCGTGCCGGCCATGTTCCCGACCGTGCAGATGCTGTTCAACGCAGACAAGTTGCCTCAAGGCTTTGGGGAGGCATCCAGACAATTCTGGTTGGCGCAATTTGACCGCCAGACACAAACCATCCAGCGGGCCGAAGCATCGATTCCAGCCAAGGTGTGGACCGACGTTGAACCCAGCGTCCTGGCGAGCTACGTGGCGTCCTTGAAAGAGGGACGGCTCATTGGGGCCAAGCAAGGCTTGTACGCCAAACGCACCTTGAACCTGCTCAAAAAGGCCCGTTGCGCAGCAAGCCCTGAAAACGCTGAATGCGCTGTGGTCACCGAGGTGGACTGACTGATACTGACACTTGCATCGGTGCGCGGGGCAGCGTCCTCCTCAGGCTGCCGGCCTTGGCACTGCTAGGCTTTGGTCGCTGTTTTTGAGAGCGCATGGCGAGCAGGCAGTTCAAACCTGGGCTGGCCAAGCACTTGAGTCGCTACCCGCGATGCAAACCGGCGCGTCAGGAAGCGCACACCGAAGGTGGACAGCTTGTTGAACAGTCCGGGCACCACCGTGCGTTGGCCGCACAGCATCGCGAGGATCGCGGCATGTGCCACGAACTCAGGTCGCTTTGTCGAGGCGTTCGCGATCCATGAATAGTCGCCGCCCCCAGACGCGGCGTGAAACGCGGTTTCGGTGCCGCCAGGGCAGACGCAGGTCACTGACAAGGGCGTGCCTTGATGCTCGTCATGGAGTGCCTCGCTGAAATTGCGCACGAAGGCCTTCGACGCGGCATACAAGGCCATGTTGGGTACGGACTGATACGCGCCCGTGGAAGCGATGTTCAACATGTGCGCAGGCCCGGTGTTGGCCTTGCGCGCATCGACAAAACACCGCGCAAGCGCCACGAGCGAGGTCATGTTGAGTTGAACGAGCTCCGCGTCGCGTGCCCAGTCGACCTCGTCGAACCGGCGGAAGTAGCCGAACCCGGCATTGTTGATCAGGATGTCGATCGGGCCATTGACAATCGCTGCGTCCCACAGCGTGCGTGCGGCGTCGGGTTTGCCGAGATCGGCGGTGACGATCTCGACCTTCACGCCCTTGCAGGTCGCGGCAACCGCTTCGAGTGCGTCGCGGCGCCGCGCCGTCAGCACGAGGTCAACGCCAAGCGTCGCGAGTTCACGAGCGATGGCTGCGCCAATGCCGCTGGATGCGCCGGTCACCAGGGCGCGTTTGCCCATCATGTCGGTTGTGCCAGTCCTCAAATCGTTCTCCTGTGTGGGGTGAAGCGCTTCGTCGCGCCCCTCAGCGGGCCAAAAATTCACGTGTGCTGCGCACGAACTCGTCGTGGAACTGGAAAAGCCCCCCATGACCTGCGTCGGGATAGATGACCAGTTGACTGTTCGGCAGGCGCCGCGCCAGATCGCGTGAGTTGGGCGTGGGGACCATCCGGTCATCGTCACCGTTGACCACCAGCACGGGCTGCCTGATCACAGAGAGATCAGCGGGCGCCTTGTTCCCCCATGAGCGCAAGGCCTGCAGTTGAGCCATGAAGGCACTCACCGAGATTTCCTTGTCACGGTCCTCTTTGCGTTCCTTCAGGCGCTCAAGGAAGGCCTTGCCGGCTTCGATGCCAGCAGGTGTCCGTGTGAAGAACAAAAACTGCTTGGCATCCTGGGCCGTCACGAACCCCCGGAACATGTCATAGAAGGTCACCCATGCCACTGAGCTGATGCCTTCTCCGCCAGCCGGGCCGGTGCCCGCGAGCACCATCTTGCGGACCAGTCGCGGCTCCTTCAGCGCGATTTCCTGGGCAATCATGCCCCCCATCGAAAAGCCCAGCAGGTCCACCTGCTGCAAGCCCATGGCCTTGATGAAAACGACGGCATCGTCGGCCATCTGTTCCATCGAATTCGACGGCGAGCCACTGGAGGCGCCGATGCCACGGTTGTCGAAGGCGATGACGTGGTGCTTCGCCGCGATGCCATCCATGACCCTGGGGTCCCAGTTGTCCAGGACCGCAGCCAGGTGGACCAGGAAGACCACAGGGGTTCCGCCGTTTTGTTTGCCCAACTCCCGGTACGCAAAGCTCGCACCGCCAGCCGTGATGGTTTGGGTGGGAACATTCTTCCAGGAGACCTCTGTCGCGCCCACAGCGGCCGACTGAAATGCCGCCCACAAGGCCAGCCCCAAGACAGCCGTTTTCAGTGAATGTTTCATCATGCTTCTCCGATCAAGACAGGTAAACGGGACGCAGCGCTGTCAGGCCCTGCCTGATCTGCTGCGTGAGCACATCGGCCAACACCTCATCGGCGCCAGCCTCCAGCCCGTCAAGCGCGCGCTGGACGATGTCCTCGGCGCTGCTTTTGGGCACGTCAAAACCCCGTGTGAGGTCGGTGTCGACATACGCCATGTGCAGGCCCAGTACCTGAGTCTTCTGGCTGGCCAACTCGTGGCGCAGGGCATTGGTCAATGACCAGGCCGCCGACTTGCTCGCTGAATAGGCCGCCAGCTCACCGCCGTTGACCCACGACGCAACCGACAGCACATTCAGCAATGCGCCGCCGCCATTGGCTTTGAGCACAGGCGCAAAAGCCTTGCTCATGTTCAGCACGCCAAAGAAGTTGGTCTCGAAAATGTGGCGCGCCACCGCCTCGCTGTCCGCCGCCAGGAAGCCGCCTGGCTGGGCAATCCCCGCGTTGTTGATCACCAAGGTCACGTCTGAGGCCAACCGCGCTGCAGCGGCGACCTCTTCAGGCTGGGTGACATCAAGACGCAAGGCCTCGACACCTGGCAAGGTGACGGTGGCGGGATCGCGCGCGGCGGCGTAGACCTTGCGTGCACCGCGTGCACGCAATTCGCGCGCAAATGCCAGGCCGATGCCACGGTTCGCGCCGGTGATCAGGACTACAGAGTTGGCAATGTTCATGGGGGGCTCCAAAATGTGTGAGTACGTGCGATGTCGTTCAGGTGGAACGGTTCATCGAACCTTGATGACCACCTTGCCTTTGGCTCGTCCGCTTTCGACATAGGCCAAGGCATCGTTGGTGGATTCGAAGGGGAAGACCTTGTCGATGACCGGACGGATGGCCCCTGATTCGATCAGCGGCGTGATCTGCCGCAACTGGTTTCCGCTGGCCTTCATGAACAGGAATGAGTAGTCAATCCCGAGGCGTTGGGCCTGCCTGCGAACGCCAAAGCTCAGGACGCGCATGACCTGCCTCACCAACCATGGGGCTTTGATGTCATGGGCAAACTGGGGATCAGGCGGCCCGGAGATGGAGATGAGGCGCCCGCCAGGTTTGAGCACGCCCAGGGACTTCGCCAGGGTCTGGCCGTCCTGGCTGTTCAGCGCCACGTCGTAGCCGCTCAGGTGAGCTTCAAAGGCGTCGTTTTTATAGTCAATGACGACGTCCGCGCCCAGGCTCTTGACCAAGGCCACGTTGCCTGTGCCCGTGGTGGTGGCGACAGTGGCACCCAGGTGCTTGGCCAACTGAATGGCAAACGTGCCCACGCCACCTGAGCCCGCCTGGATGAATACCTTCTGCCCATGTTGGAGCTTTGCTTTTTCAACCAGCGCCTGCCATGCGGTCAAGCCCACCAGTGGGAGGGATGCAGCCTCTTCCATGCTGATGTTGCGCGGCTTGATCGCCACCGAGTCTTCCTTGACGGCCACGAATTCGGCGAACGTCCCAATCCGAAAGTCATCGGGTCTGGCGTAGACCTCGTCGCCCGCTTTGAACAGGCGCACACGCGGCCCGACCCGGACCACCACACCGGCCACGTCGTGCCCCAGAGTGAACGGTACGCGGTACGGCAGGATGAGCTTGAACTCCCCGTTTCGGATCTTGACATCCAGCAGGTTCACCGCTGTCGCATGGACCTGGATCAGCACCTCGTCTTCACGCAGCGTTGGTTCCGGTAGATCGACTGCACGCAAACGCTCTTTTTTCCCGTAGCGGTCAACAACGAATGCTTTCATGGCATTTCCTTTTCCAAAAAAGGTTCAAAACCCATATGATGCTCATCATATTTGTGGGCAAAAAAAATCAATCCACAGGGTGCATCCCGGAAGAGGCCCGGCTTTTCAGCGCCGCGTTGCACAGTGAGTCCGACAGCGCTGGGTCATCGACCGCCCGGGCCAGCATCAACGTGCCCACCATGGTGGCCACGGTCACCAGCGCCCGTTCATGGCAGCCCGGTTGCCCCCAATCCGGCGACTGGCGGGCGACCAGATCGATCATTTCCTTGATGCGCCGCGTGGCCGCTCTACGCACTTCGGGTGATTGGCGGGGCATTTCCGAACCCAGGGCGGTCACGGGACACCCCGTTTCGATGTTCGCCAAGTGCTCTTTGGAAAGATAGGCCTGCATCAAGGCCTGCAACGCCTGATCAGGCGGCACAGCAGCCACGACACCTGCCGCAACCGCGTTGGCCTCGGCCCCTGCGCGGTCTGCCGCTTCGGCCAGCATGGCTTCACGGGATTCAAAGTGGGCATAGAAGGCGCCATGGGTCAAGCCTGCCTCCTTCATGATCTCAGCAACCCCCGTCCCGTCGTAGCCACTGCGCCGGATGGCGCGAGCGGCAGCCTGCAAGATGCGCTCGTGCGAGGCCTCTTTGGCGGCGGTTCGGTGGTTGGGCTTTGCGCTTCGCATGACGATCATCATACGACTTATCTATTCGCTGCGCAATGCCCGAGGCAACATCAAAGGGTCAACAAAAACTGCACAAGGCTGCTGACATCGGCGCTGGACTTGGCACACCAAGGGTGTGGCGTGGCAGGCAAACCAATCGGGCCAGGTGCACCGATCTCCGGTCCGAACTCCCTGCGCATCTTCTGGTAGTCCCAGTAGTAATGGTCAGCATCCCAAGGCACTGACACAAAGTACTTGTGCCGTTCAACAAACAAGTTGCGCGCACTTGACGTCGTGTCAAAGAGGCTCTTTTTCTTGGCCTTGTACACGCGGAACACATCCCCCTTGCGGTTCAGATCAGGGAACACCGAAGGCTGATCGGCCGTGCCAAGAGAGGGACGCGATGGTGCATGCAAGGTGTAGTACTGCTTGTACATGGCACTGCTCTCTGAGCATCGATCCGGATGAACAAGGTCCTCCAGGTTGCGCACGTGTCCGTCCGTGAGCAAACCCCGAGAAGAGACCCAGTACAGGTTGCGCAAGAACGTGGCCCGGATGGCCTGCTGCTTGTACTGAAAATCGCTGGGCGCAAAGAAGCGGCCAAGTTCATTCAAACGAATCATTTTCTCGTTCGTGTTGGCGCCCACTTTGTCGGAATGGCAGGACGCGCAGGATTGATCAAACCTTGCCTTGCCAGCGTTCACTTCAGAGACCACGCCCGGATAGGCCTTCCAGCCCTTTTCCACAAAGTTGCCTTCGGTGGTGGTCGCACTGCCCGTCTGGGTCAGCTTGTTGTTGGATTTGAGCCAGCGGAACATGCCCAAGCTTCGGAGGTCATCGTCATCCTGATCCAGCACCGACATGTAGGCCGTCAATGCCTTGAGTGACTTCTGGTCCATGGATCCCATGGTGCCCTCAGGCTCCTGTGCATGCACATAAGAGCCCTCGAAACCCACGAAGGCCTCTGTGTGAGACAAGGCGCGCCTCATCGGCAAATGGTTGGTCACGTTAGGGATGGCGACGGGCGAAAAAATGTAGTCGTTGTCATACTGCGTGCCCTCTCCCGCCGTGCGAGTCAGCACCGCTTCTGTGGCCCCTGCAGGCATCAGGTAAAGCAAGGCCGTCTTGTCGACCTGCTTGGTGCCTGGCGCCCAAGAAGGGCCTGGTTCGTTTGAAACCACGTATGCAAAGGTTGCCGTGGTCTCGGCTTTCTTGTCGCCCAGCACGGTCCAGCGCTGAGTCCACAGCGGATTGGGCAAACCAGGAAAGACCTTGGTGAAGGTTCCGCCGCCTTTGCTGTAGCTGATCTTGTAGCCGTGGCAAGAGGCGCAGTTGAATCCGATCCATTTCCCCTTGCCAAGGAAGGGGTGAGACGACTCAGCGTATCGATACCCCACCCAGCCGCTGTTGGACGTGTTGCCCGCGGTGAACTGCTTGGTCAGCGTCAACAAGCCGGGGATGGGGCTTTCCTGTGGATAGGGGTCCATGAAGACATCGTCGATGGCCTCATCCGGAACTTGCCCTCTCACTGTTCTGTGCGCACCGAACAACAATGCCGGATCAGCCACCTTGCGGGTGTAAGGGTCGATGGCCTTGCCCTGGAAGATCTTGTCCCACTCCAGGCTCTTGTACTTGTGAGCCACACCGAGCCCATAGTCGTAAGACCAATAGATCTGACGCCCCAGTTTGACCATGCTGGCAAAGCTGGCGTTGTCCACACGCACGTCAATGGGGGTGATGGCCTTTGTCTCGTCTGACAAGACAGAGACCACATCACAGTTTGGATCCGCAGGCGCTGTGAGGCGAGACTGCTGCGGGTCGATGACGTTGTGTGCAGACGGATGCTTGAGCGACAGGTTGTAGCCCATCCGCTTTTGAACCTGAAGCTTGATAGGCCCTTTGCTGGCATGGGCTGGCACGCGGAATTCAACGCGTGCATCGGTCCAGCTGAGCACGTCTTTGGGCCAGCTGCTGCGTACCTGCGCGACCTCGTAGTTGGCGCCTGCAATGATGTCAAGCTTTTGCTTGTACATCACCAGATCGGTCTCCAGCACACGGCTGTTGCCAATCATGATCTTGCTGAAATCGATGTCGGTGCCCGCACCAAAGCCTCGCCCGATCAAGGTGACCTTGTCGCCGGGCTTGAGCGTCGGCTGGGCCTTGCTGCCAGCGGTCCAGACCAGCGCGTCATTGATCAGCATCTGCTGAGCCACCGGCTCCGCGAAGTTCCTGGCTGACGCCTGGCGTTGCTGCTCGCGAGAACCGTTGAAACTGCAAACGATGTCCTGGTCCGGAAACTGAGGCGCCGCCCACGACAGGGTGGCGTGTGTGACCAAAGCGAAAAGGCCGATCCTGCCAGCCAGCGCTCGGTGAGCACCCACGCGCCCGCGAGCGTGTGGGGATGTCTTGTTTTTTGTCATGGTGATCCTTCATGGGCGGCATCCCCAGAACGTCGGCCAGGGGGCCGCCAGGAACCATGCCGCGGTGCATTCACGAGGCCTTAATGGGCCTGGCCAGACGGGTTCAGCGAAGCAGGGAGGCTTCCAGTGACGGCATCCCAAACCATCCGCCAGTCCCCCACAAAGCTGTACCAGGGCCAGGTGAAGGTTGCCGGCTTGTTTTTTTCGAAGACAAAATGCCCTGTCCACGAGCATGCATAACCGCTCACGATGCCTGCGAGCACCAACCACCATGTGCCCGTCAGAATGGCCATCACCGCCATGCTCAAACCCAACAGCGAACCGACAATGTGCAGGTTGCGACAGGTCAGGTTGGCGTGCTGCGTGAGGTAGAAGGGATAAAACTCGCGAAAAGATGAAAAGTCTTTCATGTGGCGCTCCAGAAAAGTTTGAGTGAGCATCTCTTTTTTCCGGCATGACATCAAATAACAAAGACAATGCCGAAACATAACTTTTTGGCATGTCATGTTGTCGACAGACGTGATTTACTTCATCGAAGTGGCCCGGTGCAAAGGCATCGGACGTGCTGCCGAGGCGCTGGGACTGAGTCAGCCTGCACTCAGCAAAGCCATTGCGCGCCTGGAGCGCCAATCAGGCACGCAACTGTTCAGGAGGCTGCCTCGAGGCATCGAGCTCACCGATGCTGGACAAGCGTTCTACGACCGAGCTTGCGTGGCTGCCGCGAACCTGGACGATGGGCTGCAAGCGGCGCGGGACATCGGTGGCGGTCACGCCGGACTGCTGCGCGTGGGCATGACACCCGCCACGTCACCTTTCGTTCTGGCGGCTCTGTTTCCCAGGTTGAGGCGAGAGCGCCCGGCCGCTGTGTTGAAGATCACCACAGCGTTTGGCGACGAGCTCTTCACACGCCTGCAACAGCAAGAGCTGAGTTTTGCCGTGGGACCGATGCCCCCCAGCCTTCCCGCGACGGTGACCTGCGAAGTCCTCTACACAGAGGGCTTCGCGCTGGTGTTCGGGCAAGATCACCCACTGGCATCAAAGGCCGATTTGACCGCGAGCGACCTGGAGGGGTTGGATGTCGCAGCCCCAGGTCCAGAGGAAGCAGCGCGCCAGGTTGCCGAGAAAACCCTGCGCTCCCTGGGCCTGCGGCCACCCCGCGTCGTGGTCGAGGCCGACACCCTCGAGGCACTGCTCTTTGCGACCGTCACGTCCCGACTGGTCACCTTGATCCCCACCAGCACCCCCTTGAATCGCCTGCCGCCAGGACTCATCACCAAGCCACTGCCCACATCCATCATTCAGCGAGAGATCGCCATTTTCACGGCCAGCGAGTATGCGTCGCCGCTGGCGGAACGCGCCATGCAACTTTTGCGCGAACACCGCCACAACCAGGGCGGGACCATTTTGGATGAATGATCAAGCGATCATGGCTTGTGATCGATCCCCTGCATCGGCATGCGAGCCAATGTCTGTGACTCCAGCGAACTGCAATACAACCATTCACCCGCCTCCATCACCTGCGTGATGAAATGGAACCCATCTTTTCGATGGGACTGCAGATTGCACACCGGCCTGCCGTTCAAATCGAACGCCAGCGCCATGGAGACGTGCTTGATCGGCAACGGCAAGTAGCGCGCGTATTGAATCAGCAGAAATCGAATCCATGGCAGCGGCGCCAGCAAATCGAGCATGGGGTTTCTGGGCGTCGGGATGGCGACCCAGAACCGGTCCCGTCCGTTGAATCGCACGTTGTCCGGGAAGCCAGGCAGCTTGTCCAGCCAGACGGGGGTGCGGCAGAAAACTTGGACTGGTTAAACAGCGATTCCCAGGCTTCTGCGATGTTCGATCGGGCTACGGGCGCCCAACGAGATCTTGATCCGTGCCTCGTTGTACCACCGGATGTAGGCGTTCAAGCAGGCGATGAATTCGTCGATGGTCGTGTGCAGCCAATCACGAGGGTAGAACATCTCGATCTTCAAGCGGCCGAAGAAGCCCTCGCATGCGGCATTGTCTGGTGAGCACCCCTTACGCGACATGGAGCGAACTAGCTTGGCATCGGCGATCCGCGATAGCCAGCCAGGCCAACGATAATGCCCGCCACGGTCCGAATGCACGACCGGCCTAGCGTCGCTGTCAGTGATCTTGTCGATGGCCGCGTCCAGCATCGTGTTGACCAGCTCGGCATTTGGTCGCGTACCGATCGACCAACTCACGACCAGGCCATCAAAGCAATCGATCATCGGCGACAGGTAGACCTTGCCTGCTGGGATCTGGAATTCCGTGATGTCGGTGAGCCACTTCTCGTTCGGTGCACTGGCGTTGAAGTCGCGGTTGAGGAGGTTGTCCGGCGCGGGACTGATCTCACCCATGTATGAGCCGTATCGACGACGCTTGCTTGTTGCGGCGACCAGGCGCTCCTGCTTCATCAGACGCCGAACCACCTTCTCCGATACGGTCATCGATCGCTCAGCCAGCGAGGCGTGAATCCTCCGGGAACCGTAGCAGCTGTAGTTGCGCTCAAAGATGTCGGTCATGGCCTTGCGCACGTCAGCGTACTTGTCGGCGACTTCGAGCCGGACCCGATGGTAGAAGTAGGAGCTGCGTGGCAGGTTCAGTTCGCAGAGCAGCTCCGCCACCGTGTAGGTTGACTTCAGAGCATCAACCAGCAGCGTCTTCTCCCGATTCGTCAGGTGTTGCTGATCGATGCCCAGTTCTATTTTTAGGAGTTCGTTCGCCTTCTTCAACAGGTCCTTCTCAAGCTGCAGCCGCCTGATGTCCTGTCGCAAAGCGTCCAGTTGGTGTTCCAGGGCTGATTGATCGGAGCTTGCGGGGGCGTCTTGCTTGCGCTTCATGGATGCGGATGCGTTGTGGCCAAGCAATTGATTCTTCCACTTGTACAGTGATCCCCGAGACACGCCAACCTCGTCGGCAACAGTCTGTGCGCTGGTTTGGCGTGTGCATAAGGCAATCACTGCGGACTGCTTGGATTCAGGTGCCAGCTCTTGGAATCGACCAACGACGCACGCACCCTCTCGCGGATGACGCTCTTCAAGCCAGGCAGACAGCAATGACCTTGAGGGATAGCCCAGCGCCTTGATCGTCACCGCGATGCAGCGGCCATGCTCAAGGTAATGCTCAACAGCTCGGTGCTTGTCAGCCTGAGAGTACCTCGGGCGACGTACGTAGCCTGCTGGCAAGTCTTGGCGCAGCTCATACTCGCGATACCAGGACCTGAGCGCGTTCTTCGTCGGATAGCCGAGTTGGCGAATGGTCAAGCCGACGCGCTTGCCCAGCTTGATGTACAGCTGCACGGCTCGAAGCCGATCCTCGTATGAAAACATGAACTACCTCCAGGTAGTCCAAGAATTCGTCCGCACCCCCAGTGGCTCAGTTTTCGGTCGGCGCCAACAGCGGTGCTGGCCAGTTGCAAGCCACGCCACCGGCATCAGGAATTTCTCGACTTCCTGCGCGAGATTGATAAGGCTGTGCCGGCCGAGCTTGATGTCCACTGCATCGTCGACAACTATGCAACGCACA
>Ga0209066_10005246_pt1 | contig 13746 bp, 15 predicted proteins | sample All_14_2_FD_187198 | JGI IMG/M metagenome (GOLD analysis project Ga0209066, IMG submission 187198) | Freshwater microbial communities in response to fracking from Pennsylvania, USA - Allegheny Zone_MetaG_DW_15 (SPAdes) (version 2) ...
CGATTGCGGCCGCAAGTGCGCGCCGCTCAACGAGGGAGAGCCGGTCTGCTGTTCGACGCAGAACGCCGTCCCGGTGGTGCACAAGGCCGAATGGGAGCTGCTCAAGGGCCGCACCGACCTGTGGTCTAAATTCAAGCCCTACGACTACTCCACGCGGATGATCGTCGAGGAGCTGACCTCCGATTGCATGGCCATCCACTGCAAGGGCGCGCGGCACTGTGAACGCGACAACCGCACGATCGCCTGCCGCGGCTTCCCGTTCTATCCCTACCTGACGCGGCAGAAGCAGTTCGTCGGCATCGGCACCTACTGGGTGTTCGAGGATCGCTGCTGGATGATGTCCAATCTCGAGATCGTCGACCGGCCGTTCGTCGAGGAATTCGTCGCCACCTACGAGGCGCTGTTCATCAAGGACAAGGACGAGTTCGATACCTACGTCACCTTCTCCGCCACGGCTCGGCGCGTCTACTCGCGCTGGGGCCGCGAGATCCCGTTGCTGGGCCGCAGGGGCGAGCTGCTGATCGTGACGCCCTCGACCGGCGAGATCCGCCCCGGCAAGCCGAAGGACTTCCCGAAGATCAAGCCGTTCAACTCGGAGAAGAACTACAAGCAGGCCATCAAGGACGCCGGCGGCGAATATCCCAAGGATGGCTTGCGCCCGGGCTGAGCCTGTCAACGGTTGCAGGCGCCACCAAAGGTCCCTCGCTACGCTCGGGATGACACCGTTTACTTGATCGGCGCACGGAACGGATCCAACGAAATTGTCATCCCGAGCGCAGCGAGGGACCCTTCGTTCACCGGAAGATCCACGCCGGGCATGCTAGAACACCGCCGTGTCGCCCCTCACCCGCCGCCGCATCGCCTGGACGCTGTTGCTGCTCACGCCCGCGATGTTCGCCGTGAACATGCTGATGGCGCGGTACGCGACCTTCGTGCCGCCGAACGCTCTGGCGCTGGGACGGTGGTTCTTCGTGGCGCTGCTGCTGCTGCCCTTCGCCGGGCCACGTCTCCTGCGGCATCGCCATGCCCTCGCGCGCGAATGGCGCGACCTGCTGCTGCTGGGCGCGATCGGCATGTGGATCTGCGGCGCCTGGGTCTATATCGGCGCGCGCTCGGTGCCGGCGCTGAACATCGGCCTGATCTACGCCGCCTCGCCCATCCTGGTCGTGGCGCTGGGACGCCTGCTCTACCGCGAGCGCCTGACGACGGGCCGCATCGCCGGGATCGTGCTCTGCCTCGCGGGTGTCGCCGCGGTGTTTGCCAAGGGTCGCCTCGAAAACCTCCTCTCGGTGCAGTTCACCGAGGGCGATCTCTGGATTGCCGCCGCCTCCGCCTGCTGGGGCCTCTATTCGGTGCTGCTCAAGGCGCGGCCGAGCGCGCTCGATCCGCTGACGCGTCTCTGCGCCATCTCGCTTGCGGGGTCTCTCGTCCTGCTGCCCTTCACCATCGGCGAGGCGCTGCTGTGGCAGGCGCCCGACCTCGGCGACTGGCGCACCTGGGCCTCTTTCCTGGTGCTGGCCGTCATTCCCGGCGTCGGCGCCTACGGCGCCTTCGCCTATTGCGTGCGCGAGCTGGGGCCCTCCGTGACCAGCGTATCGATGTATCTTGGCCCGCTCTATGTCGGGATTCTCGCGTGGATCGTCCTTGGCGAGGCGCCGCAATGGTACCATCTGATCGGGACGGCGTTGGTGCTGCCCGGCCTGTTTCTCGCGACCCGTTCCACCCCCAAAGGAGTCTGACATGAAACGCGCGATCCTCGCCGTCCTCGCCCTGCTCGTGGCACTGCCCGCCGCGGCCGAGGAGATCGGCTCGGTCGGCTATCGCTTCAAATGGCTCGGGCCCAACGACAAGATCGTGGTCGAGGCGTTCGACGATCCCGACCTCGCGGGCATCACCTGCTACTTGGCGCGCGCCCGGACCGGCGGCTTCAAGGGCATGGTCGGCCTGGCCGAGGACCCGCCTTACGCCTCGATTTCCTGCCACCAGGTCGGCCCGATCGACGGCGACAAGGCCGAGAAGCTCAAGAGCCCGCACGAGGTGTTCAGCGAGCGCGCTTCGCTGATCTTCAAGACCACGCAGGTCGTGCGCTTCTATGACCCCAAGCGCCGTGCCCTGATCTATCTCACCTATACCGACCGCGTGATCGAGGGCAGCCCGCAGAACTCGATCAGCGTCGTGCCCGTCGGCCTGCGCTGACTTCTTCGGAGAACAACGAAATGACCAGCCGTCCCATGCCCAACTGGCGCTCGCTGATGTTCGTGCCGGTGCTGGCCGAACGTTTCATCGCCAAGGCCCATACGCGCGGCGCCGACGCGCTGATCCTCGACCTAGAGGACTCGATCATCCCGTCGAAGAAAGCCGAAGCGCGCGCCGCGATCGCCGCCGCCGTGCCGCGGGTCTCACAGAACGGCGCAGACGTCGTCGTGCGCATCAACCGGCCGCTGGAACTGGCGGTGCCGGACATCGAGGCTGCGGTGATGCCCGGCGTCTCGGCGCTGATGCTGCCCAAGGTGATGGGGCCCGAGCACGTGCGGCTGTTGGCCGAGCTGGTGACCGAACGCGAGCGGCAGCTCGGCATGGAGATCGGCCATACGCGCTTCCTCGTGCTGATCGAGACGGTGGCCGCGCTGCCGCATCTCTTCGCCATTGCCGCCGAGCCGCGCATGGCCGGCATGTCGGTCGGCGGCGAGGACTTTGCCACCGACATGGGCGCCATCCCGTCGGCCGACAGCATGTACGTCTTTGCCATGCAGGGGCTGGCCGCCTGCCGCGCCGCCGGCATCCTGCCGATGGGTTCGATGGGCCAGCTCGCCAAGATCGACGATCTCGAGTCCTATCGCGCCGGCCTGAGGCGCGGCCGCGAACTGGGCTTCACCACGGCCTCCTGCATCCATCCCGCCCATGTGCCGATCATCAACGAGGAATACGGCGCCTCGGATGCCGAGATCGACCGCGCCCGCCGGCTGCTCGCCGCCTTCGAGGTCGCCAAGGCCAATGGCGAAGGCGCCGTCGCGTTCGAGGGCAGCATGGTCGACCTGCCGATCGTCATCCGCGCGGAACGTTTGCTCGCCCGCGCCGCTTCCTGGAAGAAGACCGGCTGAACGGGAGACCCCGGCGATGTCGCTTGCGATCTACGGCCACCTTTTTTCGTCCTACACCCAGAAGGTGCTGATGGCGCTGTACGAGAACGGCACGCCGTTCGAGTTCCGCGCCCTGGGGCAGGACACGCCCGAGCATGTCGGCGAGTGGCTGAAACGTTGGCCGCTGCGCAAGTTCCCGGTCCTGGTCGACGGCGACCGTACCGTCGTCGAAACCAGCATCATCATCGAGTATCTGCAGCTTACGCATCCCGGTCCGCTGCGCCTGATCCCCGCCGATCCGATGGCGGCGCTCGACGTGCGCTTCCTCGACCGCTTCTTCGACCTGCACGTGATGAACATGATGCAGCTCGCGGTCGACGGCGCGCTCACCGGCGATCCGGTCAAGCGCAAGGATGGCCACGACGCCGCCATCGACAAGCTGGAGCGCGCCTACGCCTGGCTCGACGGTGAACTCACGGGCCGGACCTGGGCCCTCGGCGACGACTTCACGATGGCCGACTGTGCCGCCGCGCCGTCGCTCTTCTATGCCGACTGGGTGCACCGGATTCCCGAGACCTATCCGGTCCTGCGCGCCTACCGCACGCGCCTGCTGGCAAGACCATCCTTCGCCCGCTGCGTCGAGGAGGCAAGACAGTTCCGCCCCCTCTTCCCGCTGGGCGCCCCGGACCGGGATTGATCGGACGTTCACCGATACAGAAACGTCCCCAGCAGCACCCAGCGGCCGGCCTTGGGCGTGCCGACCAGCGGGGTCGTGTAGTGCCAGAAGGGCAGGCGATAGGCCGTGACGGTCGAGGGGCCGGCCACCGAGACGATCTCGCTGAAATGACCGGCGCGGCTGTAGACCAGCCACTGGTGCTCGACACCGGGGGTGCACAGGCTGAGATGCAGGTCGATGTAGCCTGCCTTCGCCGCCGCGTTCTCGGGATGGTGGTCGTTGTGCGGCCCGGCATAGTCGCCGGGCCCGTAGCGCAGGACCTGTAGCCCCCACCCCGTCCTCAACTTGCGGCCCGCCAGCGCCTCGGCGAAGGCGCGGTAACTTTCCGAGCGCATCATGCGCGCGAGGCCGATGCGCTCGGCGGCCTTCACGCCGGGCTCGCGGCGGCTCTCGAAATAGATCGTGCGCGCCCGGCTGCTCTTGGGCAGCAGCTCGGCATAGTCGCGTTCCATCTCGAAGATCGATTCGGGCGGGACCGGTTTCTCGATCGATTCCAGCACCCCCGGCAGCTCGGCCTCCAGCGTGCGCCGCAGCCGCGCCGCCTTGGCGCGATCCAGCAGGTCCTCCGCCGCCAGGAACCGTGTCCGTGGGTTCGCCAGCGCACCACATAAAGGATGGGTGCCCGCCAGAACCTGCCGGCCGGCGCGGCTCAGCAGGTCCTCGAACTCCGCGGGAATGTCGTTTGATCTCATCGGTCCGCCCCTCTAAACGACGTGCCTAGCATGCCTTACGCCTCGCTTCGCGACTTCATCGACCGGCTGGAGAAGAGCGGCCGTCTCGTGCGCGTGACCGCGCCGGTCTCGCCGAACCTGGAGATGACGGAGATTCAGACCCGCCTGCTGGCCGAGCAGGGCCCGGCGGTGCTGTTCGAGAATGTGGTGCGGCCCGACGGCACGCGCTCCGACATCCCGGTGCTGGTCAACCTGTTCGGCACGGTCGAGCGGGTGGCCTGGGGCATGGATCGCGAACCCGGCCAGCTGCGCGCCGTGGGCGAGACGCTCGCCTTCCTGCGTCAGCCGGAACCGCCGGGCGGCTGGCGCGAGGCGCTGGAGATGCTGCCGATGGTGCGCACCGTCATGGCGATGAAGCCCAGGATGGTGAGCTCCGCGCCCTGCCAGGAGATCGTGCTCACCGGCGACGACATCGACCTCGCCAAGCTGCCGATCCAGACCTGCTGGCCGGGCGAGCCGGCGCCGCTGATCACCTGGCCGCTGGTGGTCACGCAGGGCCCCAATCCAAAGGGCGACAAGCAGGACAGTTTCAACCTCGGCATCTATCGCCTGCAGGTGACGGGGCGGAACACGACCCTTATGCGCTGGCTGAAGCATCGCGGCGGCGCGCAGCATCACCAGCGCTGGCAGAAGTCCGGCAAGCGCGAGCCGTTGCCCGCGGCCGTGGTGATCGGCGCCGATCCCGGCACAATCCTGGCCGCCGTGACGCCGGTGCCCGACACGCTCTCGGAGTATCAGTTCGCCGGCCTCCTCCGGGGCAGGAAGGTCGAGCTGGTCGGGTGCAAGACGGTGCCCCTCAAGGTGCCGGCCGAAGCCGAGATCGTCCTCGAAGGCCATGTCAGCCTCGACGACTACGGCGACGAGGGTCCCTATGGCGACCATACCGGCTACTACAACAGCGTCGAGCGGTTCCCGGTCTTCACCATCAGCGCCATCACGATGCGGCGCAAGCCGATCTACCTCTCGACCTTCACCGGACGGCCGCCCGACGAACCGAGCGTGCTGGGCGAGGCGCTGAACGAGGTGTTCATTCCCCTCTTCCAGCAGCAGTTTCCCGAGGTCGTAGACTTCTGGCTACCGCCCGAGGGCTGCTCCTACCGCATCGCCGTCGTGTCGATGAAGAAGGCCTATGCCGGCCACGCCAAGCGCGTGATGATGGGCGTATGGAGCTACCTGCGGCAGTTCATGTACACCAAGTGGGTGATCGTGGTGGACGCCGACATCGACGCGCGCAACTGGAAGGACGTGATGTGGGCGCTGTCGACCCGCATGGACCCGGCGCGCGACATCACGGTGATCGAGAACACGCCGATCGACTATCTCGATTTCGCGAGCCCCGTCTCGGGCCTGGGCTCCAAGATTGGCCTCGATGCGACCGACAAGTTCCCGGGCGAGAGCAACCGCGAATGGGGCCGGCAGATCAAGATGGACCAAGCAGTGGTCGAAAAGGTCGACGCGATGTGGAGCACGCTCGGCCTGCCGGGATCCGGCAGGAAGATCTGGCGTTGAGTAGAGGGATCAACAGGGACACGCGCGATGGACGACTTCATCAATCTCAAGAACGCAACGGTCGATGACCTCAAGGCCATCGCCAAGGGCCAGGCCGAAATCGCCAGCAAGGTCGGCGATCATCTGATCGCACATCTCAGCCTGCTCAAGGGCGATTTCGGCGGCTTTCCAATCGACCGCTACGACCACTGCCTGCAGGCCGCGACGCGCGCCTACAACGACAAGCGAAGCGCCGAGTACGTCGTCTGCGCGCTGTTCCATGACATCGGCGACACGCTGGCGCCGTACAATCATGGCGAGGTGGTCGCCGAAATGCTGAGGCCCTTCATCGACGAGCGGAACTACTTCATGGTGCAGCGCCACGGCGTGTTCCAGGGCTACTACTTCTGGGGCAAGCTCGGGCTCGATCGCAATGCGCGCGACCAGTACAAGGACAGCCCGTATTTCAACGATACGGTCGAGTTCTGCGAGAAGTACGACAGCCCGTCCTTCGACAAGAATTATGCGAACCTGCCGATCGAGACCTTTCGTCCGCTGATCGACGACGTGCTGAAGTCGCCCAAGCAGGCGTCGGTCTATTCGGCCATCTTCGCGAAGTCGAAGTAGTCGCCGCGCCCCGCACTGCTCGTGACAGGAGCCGCGTAACCCTCGGCGCGTTGAGACCCGCAGAAAAGTCTCAATGCGCGCTCAAGGGACCTGCGTGCCACCTGCTCCCAACAAGCTCCTCGAAGGGCCGATCCTCCGCTCCCTTCTGATCCTGGCCGTGCCGATCGTGGCCGCCAACGTGCTGCAGTCGGCCTACCAGATCATCGATGCCTTCTGGGTCGGGCGGCTGGGCGGCGCGGCCGTCGCGGCAGTGTCGATCAGCTTCCCGGTCCTGTTCCTCACCTTCGCCATCGGCTCGGGCCTGTCGCTCGCCGGCTCGACGCTGATCGCGCAGTATGTCGGCGCGCGGAACGACACGATGGTCGCCCACGTCGCGGGTCAGACCTTGCTGATGGTGATCCTGGCGTCGCTGGTGCTAGGCACGATCGGCTACGTCTGCTCGCCCGCCCTGCTGCGGCTGATGGGCGTTGCACCCGACGTCTATCCAGGCGCGCTGGGCTTCATGCGCGTGTCGTTCGTCGGCATCGTCTTCAATTTCACCTTCTTCGTGTTCCAGGCGATCATGCGCGGCATCGGCCGGCCCACCCTGCCGGTCTACATCGTGCTGGGCACGGTGTTCCTGAATTTCGTGCTGGATCCGCTGCTGATCTTCGGCTGGGGCCCCGTGCCGGGCTACGGCGTGATGGGCGCCGCCATCGCCACGCTGGTTACCCAGGCGATCGCCGCCATCATCGGCATCGCCATCCTGCGACGGGGCCTGCACGGTATCCATGTCCGGCGGCGCGACTTCGTTCCCGACTTCGGCTACGTGAAGCGCGCCTTCTTCCTCGGCCTCCCCGCCTCGGTCGAGCTCTCGGCCCGGGCGCTGGGGCTGATGGTGATGACGTTCCTGATCGCCAGTTTCGGCACGCTCACCCTGGCGGCCTATGGCGTCGGCTCGAACGTGCTGCAAGTCGTCATGGTGCCGGCCATGGGGCTGTCGATGGCGATCTCGACCCTGGTCGGCCACAACATCGGCGCCGGCAACATCGAGCGCGCGGCAGAGATCGGACGGCTCGGAGGGCTGCTGGGCTTCGCAAGCCTCTCCTTCTTCGGCATCCTGGTCTTCCTGTGCGCGCCCCAGCTCGTCGCCTTCTTCGTACCGGCGGATGAGGCGGTGATCGAGGCCGGCGCAGGATTCCTGCGCATCATGTCGCTGGCCTGGGGTTTCCTCGGCCTGCAGTTCGCGCTGACCGGCGTGTTCCGCGCCTCGGGGAACATGGTCCTGACGATGGTGCTCACACTCGTCTCGCAATGGGTCTTGCAGTTTCCGCTGGCCTACGTGCTTTCAAAGCACACCGACCTGCACGAGCAGGGCATCTGGTGGGCGCTGCCCGTCTCCAACGTCGTCACGGCGCTGATCACCCTCTGCCTCTACGCCAAGGGCGACTGGAAGAAGAAGCGGCTGATCGAGCCGGAGGATGAACTTGCCGGCAAAGTGACGGAAGACATCCTGGTCGGCGAGGTGTCGCGCTAGTTCCTGTTGCGCCGCCGGCGTTTAATGTAAAGTCGCTTAACATGAGCTGGAAACGCAACAACGGCGAGGAGCGGAAGTATCACCATGGCAGTCTCCGCGAGGCGCTGATCAAGGCAGCCCGCGAGCTCATCAAGGAAAAGGGTCCGGCCGGCTTCACCTTCGCCGACGCCGCCCGCTCCGCCGGAGTCAGTCCGGCCGCCCCCTACCGGCATTTCCGCGACCGCGATGCGCTGATGGCCGACGTCGCGCGCGAGGGGTTCGAGCGCTTCGCCGCCATGCTGGCCAGCGGCTGGGCCAACGGCAAACCCGATCCCGTCACGGCCTTCCACAATATCGGCAAGGCCTATCTCACCTTCGCGCGGTCTGAGCCTGCCTACTACGCCGCGATGTTCGAATCGGGGATTTCTCCCGACTCCAATCCCGAGCTGCGCGCCGCCTCGGAACGCGCCTTTGCCGTGCTGCGGGCCGCGGCCGACCAGCTCGTCGTCCTGCTTCCGGCAGCCGGACGCCCGCCGGCGCTGATGATGAGCCTGCACATCTGGTCGATGGCCCACGGCATCGCCTCGCTGTTCGGTCGCGGCGATTCGGGACGCCGCCCGCTGCCCATGACGGCCGAGGAACTGCTGGAATCGGAAGTCCTCATCTATCTGCAGGGATTGGGCTTTCCCGCTTCGCGCTGAAAGTTTTCGCCGACCCATTGACTCTCGGGGTCGCGATGCCCAATGTAAATGTCGTTAACATTCACATCGTTAACATCAGCAAAGGGGGCTCCCACATGGGCCTGATCGAAAAAATAGACGACCTCGGCAAGCCCGCGTGGCTCGCGCTGATGGTGCTGAGCTTCATCCTGTTCTGGCCGGTCGGCCTGGCCCTTCTCATCTATCTCAAAGGGAGTGGACGCATGTTTTGCTCGAAGCGCTACGGTCAATGGAACATGCCCGACGGCCGTTCGTGCCGGGAGGAGTTCCGCAGCTGGAAGAGCCGCTCCGGCTGGGGCCGTCGCAGCAGCAGCGGCAACGTCGCCTTCGACGAGTATCGCGAGGAGACGCTGAACCGTCTCGACGAGGAGCAGCGCGAGTTCCGCGACTTCCTCGACAAGCTGCGGGCGGCAAAGGATCGCGCCGAGTTCGACCAGTTCATGGCCGAGCGTCGCAACCGTCCGGCCCCCTCCGAGCCGCCGGCGCCCAGCGCCGCCTGATACATCCGGACGAGCCCCGTCCACGAAGCGCCCGCGGCCATGCCGCGGGCGTTTTCGTCAGTGGTCGAGCTTCATCGGAAGGCGCTCGTAATGGGCCCGTTGCGCCAGCTCGGAGAGAATCGAGAAGGCGTAGCGGGCGCACCCCGAGACGGTGCGCTGTTCGGGCGGCATCCGGCCCCAGGCCGCAACGTCGGCTGCGGGCGCCTTCCATGTTGCGGCGTTCAAGTCCGCCAACTCGCGACGCAGCGTCGCCACCGATCCCATCACGAGGCGGCGCCCGGCGACGTCTTCGCCCTCGAAGGTGATCTCGAAGGTGACCGGGAGCCACAGTTCGACGTTCCGCACGAGGTGGGAATAGCGGGAGCGCACACCCTCGGCCGTCGATCGCGCGAGCGCGGCATCGTCGTCCCAGTCTTCCGGGAGGACGGCCGGCATCTGCAGGGTTGGATTCTCCGCGTAGGCGGCCCAGAGCACCAGGGAGCCGAAGCCGTCCCACCCCGGCCGACGGGTGAACCACGGCGCGGTTTCGCTCTCTTCCCAGTCGAGGGGAACGTCGACCCGTTCGCCGAGCGCCTTGGCCAGCGTCTGGCGCCAGGCGATGACCTGCGGACGGAGGCGGTCCTGACGGTACGTCGCGTCAGCCGCTTCGCTGGAGCCAGCCGGACGCGGCGCTCCCCGCTTTCGAGCCGCGGTTTCGGCCACACTTTCCCAAGCACCCGCGTAGTAACGCGTGAGCGGCCCTACATAGACATCTAGGGCCATGAACGACCCGGTCCCTTCAGTTCGAATTCTGACAGACGGTAGCTGCTTGCACCCTCGCTACACGTACAATCAGAACGAGCAGATATGCAATCGCGAATCGCCCGTGCAATTTTCTATTTTCGGCACGCCGATTGCTTCGGGCGGACGCCCGCAACCGACTGTCTGAAGGACGAGGCCGGACCGGACCGTCTTGCGCGCTATTGCGGCTCGAGGTTCAGTCCCTTCACCAGCTCGATCCAGACCGGGCCTTCCTCGGCCACGATCTTCTCGAAGAAGACGTGATCGCGCGCCGCGTTGTCGATGCCGAAGGTCGCGAGGATCTTCTGGATGCGCTCGCTCTTGCCGCCCTCGACCATCAGGTCCGAAAGCTTCTGGACGATCTCCTTCGGCATGCCGGCGGGGCCGACCAGGCCGATCCATCCCTGCACCTGGAAGGCCTTGTCGGTCACCCCCTGCTCGAAGAAGGTCGGCACATCGGGCAACTTGGCCATCCGCACCTTGGTCGGCACCGCGATGGGCCGGCCGTTGCCCGACTGCAGCACACCGGAGGCGGCGGCGACGCTGCCGCTCCCGCCCTGCACCGCGCCCGAGGCCACGTCCTGCCACATCGGCGCCTCGCCGCGATAGTGCACGGCCTCCATGCCGAGCTTGTAGTGGCGATTCAACGCCTCGACGGCGACATGGCTGTAGGACCCCGCCCCGTAGGTGCCGAGACTGGTCTTGTTGGCGCGCGCATAGTCGGCGAGTTCGGCGAGGTTCTTCACCGGCAGCTTGGCGTTGACGATCAGCGGCAAATGGCCTGCATCCATCCACGAGATCAGGACGAAATCCTTGTCCGGATCGTAGGGCAGCTTCTTGAACAGGACCTTGTTCATGATCATCGTCGTCGAAATCGTCCACATCAGCGTGTAGCCGTCGGGCGCGGCGGCCTTCACCTGCTCGGCGGCGATGGCGCCGCTGGCGCCGGACTTGTTCTCGACGGAAACCGGCTGGCCGGTCTTCTGCGAGATGTATTCGCCATAGGCGCGGGCGAAGGTGTCGGTAAGACCACCCGCCGGATAACCGCAGATGATGCGGATGGGTTTGTTGGGCCAGGTCCCCTGGGAAATCGCGGGAGCCGGCAGTGCCGCAGCCATGGCAGCGGCGGAACCATAACGCAGCACATCACGTCGCGACGCACGCACGATCATCGATTGCCTCCCTGTGGCGCGATTTTTTTCGACGGTCGGGCCGTCCAGGTGCGCCTGAAGGAAGCATGGCCGCGATTTCGCGGTGCGTAAAGGCCGCGTCGCAGGGCGGTCAGCCTATTGAGGCTCGATCCCGAGACTCCGGATGACCTCGAGCGAAACCGGGCCCTCTTCGTCGAGCACCTGTCGGAAATAGGCGGCGTCGCGCGCGCCCTCGTCGATGGCGAAGGTGTCGTTGATCTTCTGGATGCGCTCGGTCCTGCCGGCCTCGACCATCAGGGTCGAGAGCTTCTGCACCACTTCGGGGGGAGTGCCGACTGGGGCCGCGCAGCCGACCCAGCCGCGAATCTGGAACGCCTTCTCCGTCAGCCCCTGCTCGTAGAAGGTCGGGACGTCGGGCAGCTTCTTCATGCGCACCATGGTCGGCACGGCGATCGGCTTCACGCTGCCCGCCTGCAGGACCGCCGCGCCGGAAGCATAGCTCCCGGTGGCGCCCTGTACCGCGCCGGACGCCACGTCCTGCCACATCGCCGACTCGCCACGATAATGCACCGCTTCCATCTGGAGTCCGTAGTGGCGGTTCAGCGTCTCGGTGACGATATGGGCGAAGGAGCCGATGCCGTAGGTGGCGAGCGAGACCTTCCGGCCCTTGGCCCAGGCCGCGAACTCCGCGACGTTCCGGACCGGAACGTCCTTGTTGACCATGGTCGGCAGGTGACCGGTATTGAACCAGGCGACCAGCGCGAAGTCCTTGTCGGGATCGTAGGGCAGCTTCTTGAACAGCGCCTTGTTCTGCACCATCGTCGTCGAGTTGGTGAACATCAGCGTGTAGCCGTCCGGCGGCGCCTGCCGGACGATCTCCGCGCCGATCGCACCGGCGGCGCCGGCCTTGTTCTCGACGATCACGGGCTGGCCGGTCTTCTCGGCCACGTACTCGCCATAGGCGCGGGCGAAGATGTCGGTGAGGCCGCCCGCCGGATAGGTGCAGACGATCCTGATCGGCCGGGCCGGCCAGGCCTGAGCGATGGCCGGCGCCGACAGCGACGCCAGCGCCGAGAGTGAGCCGTAGCGCAGCAGGTCGCGCCGCGTCGTCCGCAGAATCATGATCGCCTCCCCAAAGGGCGGCGATCCTTCGTCGCGGCGGCCTTTCTAGGCCGTCCGGGTCGCGCCCGACTTCAGCATGGCGTCGATCTCTGCTTGCGTAAACCCGGCTTCCCGCAGGATCTCCACGCTGTGCTCGCCGAGCCGGGGCTGCAGGCGGGTGATCTCCGGCTTGGTCTTGCTGAAGCGCGGCGGGATGTCGGTCATACGCAGCTTGCCCTCGGTCGGATGGTCGACCTCCTTCCAGAAGCCGGTCGCCTCGAGCTGCGGGTCGACGAACAGGTCGTCGAGCGTGTTCACCGGCCCATGCGGCACGTTGGAGTTCTTCAGCAGCGCGCCCCATTCGGCGTTGGTGCGCTCGGCGCACAGGCCGGCCAGGGTCGCGTAGTATTGCTCGACGTTCTTCAGGCGGTTGGCCATGCCCTGGAACCGCTCGTCCTGCGCGAGATCCTCGCGGCCGACCAGGGTGCAGAACTCCCGCCAGTGACCGTCGGTGTAGGGCAGCAGTGCGAAGTAGCCGTCCTTCGACGGATAGGGACGGCGCTCCTTGTTCAGCACGCGCTTGTAGCCCGCCGTGTCGAGCGCCGGCTCGAAGGTCTCGCCGTAGAGATGCTCGACCATCACGAACGAGACCAGCGTCTCGTACATCGGCACCTCGACCGACTGGCCCTTGCCGGTACGCTCGCGCGCGAACAGGGCGGCCAGCAGCGCCGAGACGACACCGTTCGAACTCGTCTTGTCGGCCACGATCGTCGGCAGGAAGCGCGGCTGGCCCGCCACCACCGTCTGCAGCGCGGCGAGGCCGGAGCCGGCCTGGATGATGTCGTCATAGGCGGCCTTGGCGCCCATCGGCCCGGCGGCGCGATAGCCGTAGGTCGCGAGATAGACCAGGCGCGGGTTGATCTTCTCGAACTTCTCGTACTCGACGCCCAGCCGCTTGGCCGGCTCGGGCCGGTAGTTGTGCATGATGACGTCGGCGGTTTCGGCAAGCTTGAACAGCGCGGCCCGGCCGGCCTCCTGCTTGAGGTCGAGCACGATCGAGCGCTTGGAGCGATTGCAGCCGAGATAGAAGGCCGACATGCCGGGATTGCGCGCCGGTCCCAGCACGCGCGTCGTGTCGCCTTCGGGCGGTTCGATCTTGATGACGTCCGCCCCGAGATCGCCCAATTGCTGCGCCGCCCACGGACCCAGCACGACGGTCGTGCAGTCGAGAATGCGAACGCCGTCCAACGGACCTGCCATCTGATGATTCCTCCGATTATTCGTTCCCGCTTACCACAAGTTGGTCACCATCCCAGGGCGAATTCACAGGCAACATCC
>Ga0209066_10005248_pt1 | contig 13745 bp, 15 predicted proteins | sample All_14_2_FD_187198 | JGI IMG/M metagenome (GOLD analysis project Ga0209066, IMG submission 187198) | Freshwater microbial communities in response to fracking from Pennsylvania, USA - Allegheny Zone_MetaG_DW_15 (SPAdes) (version 2) ...
TCATGGCCGGGAGCGTGAGCACGCGGCAGTGCCGGGAACATGACCTTCACTGCCAGAGCTCTCGCCAACCAAAGCCAGGCGTTGGCACTGTCCACGAACTGCCACTGCCGGCCAGCTCCTGCCGTTCGATGCGCCGAAATGGGCGACAGGACGGTGCCCATAGTTGAAGTTGTCCTGCAGCCAAAAGGAGCGTCGAAGGCTGGTGGAGCCCCTCACAATCAAGACCTGACCCCGCTTGTTCGAGATGCCTACCTTTCATCATGGATAAATTCTTGCTGCAGCAGCAGGTGCTGGAACGGCTCGCCAAAGACCTGCTGCAAGCCGAACAGGCAGCTCGGACGGCCCATGAAACGGCGACTCACGAAGAGAACATCGCCGAAAACAAATACGACACATTGGGACTCGAAGCCGCCTACTTGGCCACCGGGCATGCTCGTCGCGCCGAAGCCATCCGCCAGGCGATGGCCAATTGGCGCCAATTCCGACCGCGTCCCTATGACGCCAGCAAAGGTATTCAGCTTGGCGCGCTGGTCTGCCTGATCGATTCCGACAACAAGCAGCAACAGCTCTTTCTCGGCCCGGATGGGGGCAGCATGAAGTTGGTCAGCGGCGCTCAGCTTGTTCAGGTCATCAGCAGCGAAGCCCCTTTGGGCAGGGCCATGCTGGGTAAATGCGAGGGGGATGAGGTGTCGATACAGGTCGCTCCAATCCGACAGCAGTTTGAGGTGCTGCGGGTTCATTGAGCCGCAAGCAAGTTCATGCCCCGCCCCCTTTTGTACGCTCTGCACAACTCTTGGCGAGCTATGGGGCGTTCGTTCGCGCTCTCCGCCTCGCGCACATCAATTCACTTCGGTGGCCCTGACCGCGAGGCAGGTCAGTGTCGGCAGTACCAGCTGGTGCCCGAGGTCAGCAGACATTCGGGTGGCGCGAAGTTACCGACAGGCTGGCAACGTCAGCAGTACTTTGAAACAGGGCATTGGGTCCGAGATGTCACTGGTGCCTGGATGACAGATGTGAGGACCAGACCGTGAACTCAGGGTGGCGATATCACCGGCAGCAGCCGCTGCAGAACGGCCGTACAGGGGAAGAGCTGAAGGGCTTCAGCGAGTCAACATGAGTCCGCGAAGACCTTGCCCAGAGCCCGATAGGGAAGCTGGCCGGGCCTGTGGCGCCCCCCGGGCCGTCTGTGTAGCATCGCCCTCTCGTTCATCGAAAGGCTCCGCCATGTCCTACATGCTCCTGATCCACGAACCGGTTGGCCAGCGCGCCACCCGCACCGAAGCCGAAGGCCGCGCCGCCTATGCCGCCATGCAGGCTTTTGGCGAGGGGCTCGCGGCCGAGGGCAAGCTCAAGGCGGTGGAGTCGCTCGCCGGGCTGTCGAGCGCGGTCCGTGTGAGCCAGGCGGGGGGGCATCCGCAGGTGCTGGACGGCCCGTTTGCCGAAGCCAAGGAAATGATCGGCGGCTTCTTTCTGTTGCAGAACGTGGGCCGCGAAGAAGCCATTGCCATCGCCCAGCGCTGCCCCGCCGCGCAGTGGGCCACCGTCGAGGTGCGCCCGCTCGCGCCCTGTTTCGACGAGAGCCAGGCCTGAGCGATTGAACTCGGGGTTTCTACCTAGACGGGCGCTGTCGAAAACGCCCAACCTGTTTCGTCGTACCCACAGAAGCCGTTGAACCGGTTTCGCGTGAGGCCCGGCAAGTCCGCCGCCGCCCGCGTCGACGAACAGGAGTCTTGTGCATGAAGCCCCGCATCCACACCTGCCTGTGGTTTGACACCCAGGCCGAAGAAGCCGCCCGCTTCTACACCGCGCTGTTTCCCAATTCCCGCATCACCAACGTGCTGCACTACGGCACCGGCGACCCCATGCCCGAGGGCGCGGCGATGCTGGTGACCCTGGAACTCGATGGCCATGCGCTGTCCCTGCTCAACGGCGGCCCGCATTTCACACTCTCGCCCGCCGCTTCACTGGTGGTGAGCTGTGCCGACCAGGCTGAGGTCGACCGCTGCTGGGCCGCGCTGTCGGCAGTGCCCGAGGCCGAGATGTGCGGCTGGCTGGTGGACCGCTGGGGCGTCTCCTGGCAGATCGTGCCGCAGCGCTTCATGGAGCGCATGGGAGAGCCGCCCAGCCCGGCCCGGCAGCGCATGACCACCGCCATGAGGCAGATGCGCAAGCTCGACATCGCCGCGCTCGAACGCGCCTACGCCGGCACACCGTGAACCCCCACAGGAGATCGCCATGAAAACCCTGCACTTCGACATCCTTATCGCCGCGCCGCGCGAGCACGTGTGGCGCACCATGCTGCATTCACCCACCTACGAACAGTGGACCGCCACCTTCTGTGAAGGCTCGCGCTATGAGGGTTCGTGGGATCAGGGCCAGACCATCCGCTTCCTCGGCCCGAGCAACCAAGGCATGGTCGCAGAGATCGCGGCGCACCGGCCGGCCGAGTTCGTCTCGATCCGGCACCTGGGCATGATCGACAAGGGTGTCGAAGACACAACCAGCGAGGCCGTGCGCGCCTGGGCGCCGTGCTTCGAGAACTACAGCTTCAGCGACGAAGCCGGCGGCACCCGCGTGCGTGTCGATTGCGACGTGTTTGGTACTTATGAGGACTGGATGGCGCAGACCTGGCCGAAGGCGCTGCAGTCCCTCAAGACCGTCTGTGAAACCCCGGCCTGACCCCTTCCAGGAGAACCCCATGCGATTCATGATCATCGTCAAGTCCTGCCCCGAGTTCGAGGCCGAAGTCACACCCGAAGCCCCCGAGGAACTGATGGCCGAGATGGCCGCGTACCACGAGGAACTGGCGCGCGCCGGCGTGCTGCTCGACGGCAGCGGCCTGCACCCCAGCCGCACCGGCTGGCGCATCCACTACGACGCTTCGGGCCAGCGCGTCGTGGACGGCCCCTTCGCCGAGGCCAAGGAGCTGATCGCCGGCTACACGCTGATCCAGGTGCGCTCGCGCGAAGAGGCCATGGAATGGAGCCGCCGCTTTCCCAACCCCGCGGGGCGTGGCAAGCCAGCCGTGATCGAGCTGCGCCAGCTCATCGAGCTTGACGAGTTCCCGCCCAGCGAGGCGCTGGACAAGTTCAAGCAGATGGAAGCGAACCAGAAAGCCTGAGGAGGTGCCGCCGTGATCAAGTCCCTCGCCCTCATCACCGTGGCGGCCATCGGCCTGCTGCTGGCCTACGCCGCCACCCGGCCCGACAGCTTCCGCGTCGAGCGTTCCACCACCGTCGCTGCGCCCGCCGCGAAGCTGTTTCCGCTCATCAACGACCTGCACCGCTTCAACACCTGGAACCCCTACAACCGCAAGGACCCGGCCATGCAGGGCACCTACAGCGGCCCGGCCGCGGGCTCCGGCGCGGTGTTCGATTTCCAGGGCAACAAGGAAGTCGGCAAGGGCCGCATCGGCATCACCACGTCCACCGAACCGTCGGTGGTCACCATGCAGCTCGACATGTTCGAACCTTTTGAAGGCCACAACGTCGTCACGTTCAGCCTGGTGCCCGAAGGCGGTGCGACCCGCGTCACCTGGGCCATGCACGGCCCGAGCCCCTTCATCGCCAAGCTGATGGGCATCTTCTTCAGCATGGACCAGATGATCGGCAAGGACTTCGAGGCGGGTCTGGCCCACCTGAAGGCCCTGGCCGAGCAGGCCTGATCACCCCACACCCCACCCCCAACGAGAGACCACCATGTTCCGCCAGATCTTCGTCAACCTGCCCATCAAGGACATGGCCCGTTCGCAGGCCTTCTTCAAGGCCCTGGGCCTCACGTTCAACCAGCGCTTCACCAACGAGCAGGGCGCCTGCCTCGAAATCGGCGAAAACTTCTACGCCATGCTGCTGGTCGAGCCCTTCTTCCAGGGCTTCACCAAGAAGCCCGTCAGCGACGCGCACAAGGCAACCGAGGTGCTGATCGCCCTGTCGGTCGACAGCCGCGCCGAGGCCGAAGAGGTGGTGCGCAAGGCCGTGGCCGCTGGCGCCACCACGCCCAACCCGCCGCAGGACCACGGCTTCATGTTCCAGCACGGTTTTGCCGACCTCGACGGCCACCAGTGGGAAGTGTTCTGGATGGACGAAGCGGCCGCGCCCGAGCAGATGTGAACCCGTGTCGCGCCGCAGCGCGCCGGCCTTCAGGGCACCAGGGTGAGAAAGAGGAAGGCCGCGAACACCACCAGGTGGATCGCGCCCTGCATCAGGTTGGTGCGGCCCGATCCCAGCGTGATCGCGCCCACCACGAAGGTCAGTGCGAGCAGCGCCATGTCTTTCGCCTCCAGCCCCAGCGTGAGCGGCAGGTCCAGCCACACGGCGGCCACCACCACCACCGGCACGGTCAGGCCGATGCTGGCCATGGCCGAGCCGATGGCCAGGTTCATGCTGGTCTGCAGGCGGTCGGCGCGCGCCGCCCGGATGGCGGCCCAGGTCTCGGGCAGCAGCACGACGATGGCGATCAACACACCGACCACCGCCTTGGGTGCCTGCGCATCCAGCACGAAGCGCTCCAGTGTCGGCGACATCAGCTTGGCCAGACCCACCACGCTGACCAGCGACACCAGCAGCAACACAAAGCTCAGCGCCGTGTCGCGCCCGCTCGGCGGTGGTGCGTGCACCGATTCGTCGGCCGCTTGCACGGCGGGCAGGAAGTAGTCGCGGTGGCGCACCGTCTGGATGAACACGAAAACCAGCCACAGCAGCAGCGAACCGGCCGCCACGAAGATCAGCTGCGACGCGGTGTAGGAACCGACCGACGCACTGACCGTGAGCGAGGGCATCACCAGCACCAGGGTCGCCAGCACGGCCAGCGCGGCCATGCCCGAGCCCATGCCCTCGATGCGGAAAAACTGCTCGCGGTGGTGCAGCCCGCCCACCAGCAGGCACACGCCGACCACGCCGTTGCAGATCACCATGAGTGCCGAATAGATCGTGTCGCGCGGCACGGTGGCGCTGTTGGCTCCGCCAGCCAGCATCATCGACAACACCAGCGCCACCTCGATCACCGTCACCGCCAGGGCCAGCACCAGGGTGCCGTAGGGCTCGCCCACCTTGTGCGCGATCACCTCGGCGTGGTGCACGGCGCAGATCACGGCGGCCAGCAGCGCCACCACGCACAGCACCAGCACAGCAGCGTTCAGGGGCAGGAAAAAACCGGCGATGAGCACGCCGGCCGACAGCAGGGGAAGGATGATGGGCCAAGTCATCGCACCATTGTGGATGGACCCCACCGGGTGTGCCGACCAGGGGACAAATGCGCGGGCCGGTGGCGGCTCACCTGGCCGCATGCCAGCGCGGCCGAATGGTTGTAAAAACACGGCATGCATTCCGCCGTCCACCAGACCATCGCCACCGTCTGGCGCATCGAGTCCGCCCGCATCGTCGCCGCCGTGGCGCGGCGTGTGCGCGATCTCGGCCTGGCCGAAGAACTGGCGCAGGACGCGCTGGTGGCCGCGCTGGAACACTGGCCGAAAGACGGCGTGCCGAACAACCCCGGCGCCTGGCTCATGACCACCGCGAAAAACCGCGCGCTCGACGCGCTGCGGCACCGCCAGATGGCCGACGCGCGGCACGAAGACATCGCGCGCGACCTCGAAGCGCTGGGTGCGCTCACCGTGCCCGACTTCGTCGACGCACTCGACGCCGCGCGGCAGGACGACATCGGCGACGACCTGCTGCGCCTCATCTTCACCGCCTGCCACCCGGTGCTGTCGACCGACGCGCGCGTGGCGCTCACGCTCAAGCTGCTCGGCGGCCTGAGCACGCACGAGATCGCGCGCGCCTTCCTTGTGCCCGAAGCCACCATCGCGCAGCGCATCGTGCGCGCCAAGCGCGCACTGGCCGACGCAAGCGTGCCGTTCGCGGTGCCCCGTGCCGGTCAACTGGCCGAGCGCCTGGGCTCGGTGCTCGAAGTGGTCTACCTGGTGTTCAACGAGGGCTACACGGCGACCAGCGGCAGCGACTGGATGCGCCCCGAACTCTGCAACGAAGCCCTGCGCCTGGGCCGCATGCTCGCCGAGCTGGCCCCCGATCAGGCGGAAGTGCACGGTCTCGTGGCGCTGATGGAGATCCAGGCCTCGCGCACCGCCGCGCGCACCGATGCGCAAGGCGACCCCGTGCTGCTCAACCAGCAGAACCGCGCCCGCTGGGACCGCCTGCTGGTGCGCCGCGGCCTGGCCGCACTGGCGCGCGCCGAAGCGCTGGGCCAGCCGCCGGGCAACTACCGCCTGCAGGCCCAGATCGCCGCCTGCCACGCGCGCGCCGCCCACGCCGACGCCACCGACTGGCAGCGCATCGCCGCGCTTTACGCCCAGCTGATGCAGGTGGCGCCCTCGCCTGTTGTCGAACTCAACCGCGCGGTCGCCGTGGGCATGGCCGAAAGCCCGGCCGCCGGCCTCGCCATCGTCGAGACGCTGCTGCAGGACAAGGCCCTGCAGCGTTACCCTTGGCTGCACGCGGTGCGGGGCGATTTGCTGGAGAAGATCGGGCGCGGGGAGGAAGCGCGCGCCGCCTTCGTGCGCGCGGCCGAGCAGACATCCAATCGGCGTGAAAGCGCGCTGATGCGGGCGCGCGCCGACGCGGCTCAGCCGGGCAAGGGCTGAAGCACCATCATCTTGCCAAACGAAGGTAGGTGCACCGTCTCGACCAGCCGCACGCTGCTGCGTTCAAACAGCGTGTCCCATTCCGCCCGGGTGCGTTCCCGGCCAGGCGTTCCCATGAACATCTGCATGTCGAACGACGCCGCGCCGATGTCGGCGTGGTGGTCCGGCATCACCATCTCCAGCAGCACGATGGACGCCCCCCCCGGGCGCGCTGCGGCGGCCACGTTGCGCAGCGCTCGCTCGGCCATCGTGTCGTCAAAGCCATGCAGCACGGCGCTCATCAGGTAAGCCTCGCGCCCTCCAGTGGCCACCGGCAGCGCGCCGAACACATCCCCCGCCTCGAACACTGTGCGCGACAAGCGCTCGGCGAGTGCGGCGCTGTGCGGCTGCGCGCGCCAGAAGGTTTGTGCCGCCGCGATGGTGCCGGCCCGGTCCACCACCAGCGCTTTCAGGTGTGGGTGGTGTTTCAGGATGGTCATCGACTTGCTTCCATTGGAGCCGCCCACGTCGATCACACGGTCGAAGGCGCGCCAGTCAAAGCTGGTTGCGAAGCTGTCGCCAGTAAGCGCCTCTACCCGGTCCATCGCCCCGGCAAACAGCGCTTCAAAAGCCGGGTGCGCGTCCATGTGGTCGTAAAGGTCGGCGCCGTGCGTCAGCCTGAATGGCGGTAAACCGCTGCGCAGCCCGTTCTCCAACTGCTCGAACCAGGGCCGGCTCATCTCGGGCGAGTTGTGCATCAGCACCATGGCGCGGACGTTGTCCCTGCGGTCGGTGCGCAAGGCGCTGGAGAGCTTGTTGTTGCGGTAGGTGGCCGGGCTGACTTCTTCAAACACCCCCATCGCGGCGAGAAAACGCAACAGCCGCGCCAGCGCGTCGGCCTGTACGCCCACCGCTCCGGCCAGCTCCGCCGCAGCCATGCGCCGGTCGCCCAGCATGGTCGCGAGGTCGAGCTGGGCCGCCGCGTGCAGCGCCCGCGATTGCCAAAAGGCCGAGCCGATCTGCAGCAGTCGAAACGGGGCCGGCGTCAGGCGCTGCGGCCAGGCCTGCAGAAAGGCCGAGAAGCGCATGGCCTGGTCAAACACACGGGCGGCCAGGCGTTGGCGTTGCAGCGTCATGCGGGGTCTCCCTCGGTGCCCGGTGTCGACGGGACCAGCGAAGCCAGGCCACCCGCGATCAACTGTCCGTTGAACAGTGCCAGTCGCTCCAGAAACGCCGCATCCATGGGCCGCTCCATCTGTTCCTCGAACACTTCCTTGAGCAGCAGCGGCGTCATCGCCAGACTCACGAAACTCATGCGCAACACGTCGGGGTCCACCGCTGCGCTGAGCTGGCCGCTTTGCTGAAGGTCGACCACGCGCCTGGCGCCCTGCGTTCGTCCGCGCTCCAGCAACTGGCGGATGAAGCGACGGCCCGGCCCATGCTTGAGTGCCAGCACCTTGAGGATCAGCTTGGGAAACTCTGGCGCAGCGAGCATGGTCTGGTAATACAGCTGCAGGTAGCCCGTGAAGCCATCGAGAGAAGCGAGCATGTTGTTGTCCAGTACCTCCAGCAAGGGGTTGAGCGTGGCGCGGATCATTTCCTCGTACAGCCCCTCCTTGTTGCCGAAGTAGTAGCCGATCATCGAGACGTTGACCCCCGCCATTTCGGCGATGCGGCGTGTGCTCACCTGGTGGTAATCGTCGGCGAGGAAACAGATCTTGGCGGCGGCGAGCAGCCTTTCTGGCACTGGGGCTCCGGTGGTGGGATCGTTCGGGGTGTTCATGGGCACAGACCTTGTTGGCGTGCCATCAGGTTACGCGCCGGACGCCGCCGGAGGAAGCCGTTTCGTCAAACAAGATCGGCCATTTGTTTGGCGCTGCTTTCGCGGGCGCGGTGCGGCCACAAAGGGCTTTTGCCCCACGGATCGCCGCAAGACCTGCAGGTGCCGACAATGGTGCTCCATTTCTCCACCGAGCCCGTGCATGAACTCTTTTGGCAAACGCGCCCAGGGCGCCCGCCTCGAACGCATGATGGCCTCGCCGCGTTGGGCGGGCCTTGGCTTTCGCAACATGCACCCCGTCGCGCCCGGCCTGCGCGACCCGACGGTACCCCGGCCCACGCTGCGGGAGTTTCTGTCCAACGGCAACCGCCGCGTGCCCGGTGCGCCGCTGCCGTCGGTGGACCCGCGTGAGGCCTGGGGCCGCCCCAGCGTCAGCGGCCTGCGCGCCACCTGGCTCGGCCACTCCACCGTGCTGCTGGAGATGGACGGCCACCGCGTGCTCACCGACCCGGTCTGGGGCACGCGCGCCTCGCCCTTTCGCCTGCTCGGCCCCAAACGCTTCCAGCCCGTGCCGCTGCGCCTGCGCGAGATGCCCGAGGTGGACGTCGTCGTGATCTCGCACGACCACTACGACCACCTCGACTACCCCACCATCCACGCCCTGGCCCGCCGCAGCAACGTGCCCTTCGTCACCTCGCTCGGCGTCGGCGCGCACCTGCAGGCCTGGGGCATCGCACCCGAGCGCATCACCGAGCTCGACTGGTGGGAAACCCACCGCGTGCCCGGCACCGGCCTCAGCGTCACCGCCGCCCCCTCGCAGCACTTTTCAGGGCGCGGCTTCAAAGACCGCAACGCCACGCTCTGGTCGTCCATGGTCCTGCGCAGCGAGCGCCACGCCGTCTTCTTCAGCGGCGACACCGGCCTCACCAGCGAATACGCGCTGATCCGCGAACGCCTCGGCCCGTTTGATCTCGTGATGCTCGAAGTCGGCGCCTTCCACCCCGCGTGGGGCGACATCCACCTCGGCCCCGAAAACGCGCTCAAGGCCCACCAGCTGCTCGGCGGTGGCGCCTTCCTGCCGGTGCACTGGGGCACCTTCAGCCTCGCCATGCACGCCTGGGACCAGCCCGCCGAAACCCTGCTCCAGCTCGCCTCACCGCGCGAACTGCTGCTCATGCCCCGGCTGGGTGAAGCGGTCGAGCCCGCCGAGCAGCGCGCGGTGCAACCGTGGTGGCGCGGGGTGGGCGTGGGGCGGGGCGCTCCGGTGCCCGAGGCCGAACCTCACGGAGTCCGCACGCCGGGCGATCTGCCCTGGCCGATGGACTGAGCAGCGGCGCTGCGGTGACAGCCGCCTCTTGCAGGCCGCCGTTCTTTCAGACAGCATGGCCGCCGCAACCACAGGAGCCCCTCATGCAAACACCCCGAGCCACCTTCAAACGCATGGAACAAAGCACCCAGCAGGACTGGGCCTGCATCCTGCCGGAAGCCATGGCGATGGCGAAATCGCTGCCCGACCGCGTGCTCGCCCACCTGAAGCTGCTCGACGGCGACCACGGCGGTTTTCCCGTCGACCGCCTCACGCACAGCCTGCAGACCGCGACGCTCGCGTTCAAGGACGGACGCGACGAGGAATACGTGGTGTGCGCGCTGCTGCACGACATCGGCGACACCCTGGGCAGCTTCAACCACCCGGACATCGCCGCCGCCATCCTCAAGCCCTTCGTCAGCGAAGAGAACCTGTGGATGGTGCAGAACCACGGCATCTTCCAGGGCTACAACTTCTTCCACCACATCGGCCTGGACCGCAACATGCGCGACATGTTCAGGGACCACCCCCACTACGACCGCGCGGCCGAATTCGTCGAACGCTACGACAACCCGGCCTTTGATCCGGCGATGGACGCGCTGCCCCTGCGCCACTTCGAACCCATGCTGCGCCGGCTGATGGCCGCGCCGAAGAACTCGGTTTACAAGGCGGCTTTGCCGGGGGAGTAGGCGGCAGCCTGAATCAGACAAAAAAAACCCCGGCGCGTGGGCCGGGGCAATGAGGAGTTCGGGAAACTTGTGCGGGTCAGGTGATTTGTTGAATGCCGGCCAGCACCCAGCCGCCGCTGCCCTGGCGGGGCTTGGTCAGGTGCCAGACTTCGTTGATGTCTTCGGGGTCGGCGCCGTCTTCCTGCACGCGGCCGGTGAAGTGCGTGCTGACCACGTAGATGGCGTCTTCTTCGGCCACTTCCAGCACGCTGGCTTCGAGGTCGAGCACGCGGGTTTCCTGCGTGGCGCCGTTGCGTTCGCGGATGTCCATCTGGATCTCGGCAAACATCTCCGGCGTGGTGAAGGCGCGGATGTCGTCGAGGTTGCCCGCGTCGTTGGCGGCCTGCAGGCGGATGAAGTTGACCTTGGCGTTGCGCACGAAGGCGGCGACGTCAAAGTCGGCCGGGATGACGCTGGCCGTCTGTGCCTGGCCGCCGAGGGCGGAGCCGATCATGGAGCCACCCTGGCTGTAGCCGGCGCCGTTGCTGGCGTCTGGCGTGGGCGTCTTGAAGGCCGAAGGTGTCTGCGGACGCGAACCGGCGGCACCGGCACCCGCGTAAGCCATGCCACCCGAGCCGGCCTGGGCCGCGGCGGCGCGCTTGCGCATGATGAAGCCGACCACCGCGATGGCGGCCATCACCAGCAGACCGATCATCAGCATGTTGGCCAGGCCTTCACCGAAGCCGAGGTGCGAGGCGAGGGCGGCCAGGCCCAGGCCGGCGGCGAGGCCGGCGATCGGGCCCATCCACTTGCTGCGGGTGGACGCGGCCGCGGCCGCGGGTGCCGCTGCGGCGGCGCCGGGCGTGGCAGCAGGCGTTTGCGCCGGTGTGGCGTTGGGGGCCTTGGCGGGCGGTGCGCTCTGGCGCTGCATGCCAAAGGACTTGCCGCTGCCGATGCGCCGGGCTTCGGCGTCCATGGCCACGGATGACAGGCCGATGGCAAATACCATGGCCAGAAGGGAAAGGGTCTTTTTCATGGGGTCTCCTGTGAAAGGGATTCGAACTGGCAGAGAGTAGGCGGGTTCTGCTTCAAGAAAAAGCAGAAATATGTGGACGTTTGTTTCGTAAAAACAGGAGGTTTAAGGCCTGGCGCCTGGTGTGGGCGTCGGGGGTGCAAACGCGGGCACCCGCAAGCTGGCAAAATCGCCGGTCTTCCGGGCGGGGTGTTCTCCCGCTCCGCCTTGCCGGGCCATGCGTTCCGGCCATCTGCCTTCCCCATTCTCTCCCATGACCCCATCGCCCCACGGCACCCTCGGCATTGACTTTGGCACCTCCAATTCGGCGGTGTCCTGGGCCGAACCCCAGGGCCTTGCGCGCCTGATTCCGCTGGAAGGCGAGGCGCTGGCCATGCCCACCGCCGTGTTCTTCAACGCCGAGGACCACCTCACGCACTTTGGCCGCGATGCGGTGGCGCAGTACCTGAGCGGCACCGAGGGCCGCCTGATGCGTTCGCTCAAGAGCCTGCTGGGCAGCCCGCTGCTGCAGGAGAAGACCGAGGTCAACCACAAGCAGATCAGCTTCCAGGACATCGTGGCCACGTTCCTCTCCGAGCTGCGCGACCGCGCCGACCGGGCGCTGGGTGAGGCGCCCTCGCGCGTGGTGATGGGCCGGCCGGTGCATTTTGTCGACGACGACCCCGAGCGCGATGCCCTGGCGCAGCGCTCGCTGCAGGAGGCCGCGATGTCGGTCGGCTTTGACGAGGTGTCGTTCCAGCTGGAACCGATCGCCGCGGCGCTGGACTACGAGCGGCGGCTGCAGCGCGAGGCCACCGTGCTGGTGGTGGACCTGGGCGGCGGCACCTCGGACTTCACCGTCGTGCGGCTGGGGCCGGACCGCATGGCGCGGGCCGACCGCAGTGGCGACGTGCTGGCCACGACCGGCGTGCACATCGGCGGCACCGACTTTGACCAGAAGCTCAGCCTGGAGCGGGTGATGCCGCTGCTGGGCCACCGCCACCTGGGGCCGCAGCAGCGCGAGGTGCCGAGCCGGATCTTTTTCGACCTCTCCACCTGGCACCTGATCCAGTGGCTCTACCTGCCCCGGGCGATGAGCCAGGCGCAGTCGCTGCGCGTCAACTACACCGACACGCGGCTGCACGAGCGGCTCATGAAGGTGCTCAAGCACCACGACGGCCACCGCATCGCCCACGAGGTGGAGCTGGCCAAGATCCGCTGCTCGCAGGACGACGCGGCATCGGCGGTCGAGCTGTCTTTCGTCGAAGCCGGGCTGAGCGCTTCACTCACACCGGCCGACATGCGCGACCACCTGGCCGCCTTGCTGGCGCGCACGGTGGCCTGCGCGCGCGAGTGTGTGCAGCGCGCGGGGCTGACCGATGGCGCCCTCGACGCGATCTACCTCACCGGCGGATCGTCCGCCCTGCGCCCGTTCCAGCAGGCGCTGCAGGCCGAGTTCGCGGGTGTGGAACTGGTGGTGGGCGACCTGTTTGGCGGTGTGGCCTCGGGCCTGGCCTACAGCCGCGGCTGAGCAGACTTAGACGCGGCGAGCGCTCGGTGCGCTGTCAGACAGACGGCGGCGGGTGGATGATGCAAACTGCGGGCAGACCCGCTTTGCCCACCCAGAAAACGCGCCATGAACACACGCAACGAGCTCCCGCCTCCCTCGCTGATGCCCGCCCCACCGCCCCGCATCGGCTACATCCGGCCCATGGCCCTGGTCCTGTTCCTGGGCGCCCTGGTGCTGCTGGCGTTCCGGCTGTCGGACCTGCTGCTGATGCTCTTCGGGGCCGTCATCGTGGCGGTGGCCTTGCGGGCCCTGGCCCAGCCGCTGGGGCAATACCTGCGCCTGCCGCCCCGGCTGGCGGTCGGTGTCGCGGTCACGCTGGCGGTGGTCGGCATCGTGCTTGGTTCCTGGCTGGTGGGCGACCGCCTGGTGGAGCAGTTCGACGACCTGGCCCGCAAGCTGCCGGCGGCGATCGCCAAGCTCGTGAGCTGGGCCCGGGAGCGCACCATCGGCGAGGCGCTGTGGAAGGTGTGGCGCGGCACGAACGCGGACGATGTGCCATGGGCCAGCGTGGCCGTGGCGGCGACCCAGGCGCTGAGCGCCGTGGGCGGCATCGGCCTGGTGCTGGTGGTCGGGGTTTACCTGGCGAGCGACCCGCTGATGTACCGTGAAGGCGTGGTGCGGCTGGTGCCACCGGCCTACCGCGGCCGGGTGGACGACGCGCTGCTCGCCAGCGGGCACGCGCTGTCGCGCTGGCTGCTAGGGCAAGGCATCTCGATGCTGTTCGTCGGCACCTCCACGGCGATTGGTCTGGCGCTGCTGGGCCTGCCGCTGGCGCTGACGCTGGGCCTGGTGGCCGGTGCGCTGGCCTTCATTCCGTTCTTCGGCCCGATCG
>Ga0209066_10005249_pt1 | contig 13744 bp, 10 predicted proteins | sample All_14_2_FD_187198 | JGI IMG/M metagenome (GOLD analysis project Ga0209066, IMG submission 187198) | Freshwater microbial communities in response to fracking from Pennsylvania, USA - Allegheny Zone_MetaG_DW_15 (SPAdes) (version 2) ...
GTATATCACATAAAAAATCCCCACATTTGTGGGGATTAGTATAGTAATATCGCCGATGTGCTATCAGGCACCCAGTATTTTCTGGATTTTCTTGTCAAACACGTTTTTGGGAGCAAGTCCCAGTTGTTTGTCCACTACCTGCCCATCTTTTATGAAGAGAACACAAGGGATACTGGTTACACCATAATTGATGCTCAGGTTGGGATTTTCATCCACATTTACCTTGCCTACATTCACCTTACCATCATACTCTTTAGAGAGCGCATCTATGGTAGGGCCTAACGCCAGACAAGGACCACACCATGGAGCCCAGAAATCAATCACAGAAAGCTTATCAGCCTTCAACACTTCAGTATCGAAATTAGAATCAGTGAATACTGCTGCCATTGTTTTGTTTTTAAAAAATTACTGCATTGATGAAAGGCAAAGGTAATCCTAATTACCTTGGCAGATAAATAGAATGACAAAATACCATTATAACCATTCCACATATCGCGCACATTTTTAGGCTCACATTAACTTCTTTCCGTTTTTTATCGCAATTCTGGCACGATTATTTCATAGATAAATTTAAGGTCGCACCCTACCGACCGTAAGCCCAAATCCTTTTATAAAACCCTAAAAACGGAGGTATGTTATGGCTGGTGTATTATTGTTGTTTGCCGCCTCTATGTCATTTGTAATCAACTTTATAGAACGGCAGTCTGAGCAGGAAAAGAATACGGAGGAAGAGCACGCTGCAGAAGTATGACAATGAAAAACAGCCACTATGTAGCAGATACATCAGTGGCTGTTTTCTGTCTATGCTCAGTTCAGTAAAACGTGTATTTATGATACTACATCTTTTGGGGGAACCTCTCCTGCCTGCCTCAGGAATACACGAAATGTGGTCCCTTTACCCGGCTCACTTTCTACTTCTATCTTTCCACCCATTGCCTCTATCTGATTACGGGTGATGAAAAGCCCTATGCCACGCGCGTCTTCATTGCCATGGAATGTCTTGTACATACCAAATAGTTTAGAGCCAAACTTTTCAAGGTCTATACCCAGCCCATTATCTGTTACGGATAGCACAGCAAAACCGTCGGAGATGGCTGATGATAATTGCAGCGTGGCTTTGCGCTCCGGTGAGCGGTATTTGATTCCATTAGTTATGAGGTTCAGTATTATACTATCCAGATAAGCAGGCACAACAGACACATCCAGTGATGCGTCAATATTGTTGCAGATAGTTACGGAGGCATTATTTGCCAGCTGGCTCACATTAGTAATAGCAGCAGCTGTACATTGCCGGAGGTTAACAGGTACAAGACGGCCCTCTGTAGATGTATTAATCAGTACTATTTCATTCAGGTCTTTAATGGTCTGTTTAAGACTTTCAGAGGCCTTCTGCAGCATGTTGATGTACTCATTACCGGCGAGGTCTTTATTCTCGTCAAGAAACAATTCAATAAGCATCCCGATATTGCCTGAATGAGAGCGGAGATTGTGTGATACAATATGGGCAAAGTTTCTAAGCCGTTCATTCTGGTCATTGGTATATTCCAGTACTACACTCATTTCATCTTCAGCTTTTTTCAGTTCGCTGATATCTGTAGCAATACCCAGAAATCCTTTTATGGTGCCTTTCTTATTACGAATGGCAGTAACCACAAGCTGAACAGGGAATGAAGAGCCATCCTTGCGGATGTAAGTCCATTGCTGGGTATCATGGTTTCCAAGTCTGGACTTTTCAACAAACGTATTAAAACCATCCACAGAATAACCCAGTTCTTCAGTAAGTTCTGTACTTCTGGCTGCTATCTCCTCTGGTTTGTGAATGATAACAGGAGTTTGTTTTCCCACCATTTCTTCCTTACTGTAGCCCAGCAAAACTTCGGCACCATGGTTGAATGTTGTAATGACCCCATTCATATCGGTACTGATGATAGAAACATGTCCGGAGTTGAGTATGGCTTCAAGACTCTCATTAATTCGGGATATTTTTTCTTCAGCATCCTTACTCCTGGTAATATCCTGCAGAATACCAAAGCGACGTACACAATGTCCATCAACAAATTCAGCTTCACCTATAATACGCAGCCAGCGTTCATTACCCTTTGCTGTAATTATTTCTGCTTCCACATCGTAAGATATGCCTTCTTCTATTGAGCGTCTTATGGCTATGAGCAGATTGTCCCGTGAGCGGCCCGGCTTATAATGAGACATTACCTGCTCCAGGGATGGGCTTGTATTGCGTGGGAACTCAAATATTTCGTTGGCTACTTCGCTCCATGTAGCAGTGCCGGTAGCAGTGATCACTTCCCATGTGGCAATACGGGCTATCTGACTGGTTTTCTCCAGTATGTATTGTGTTTTCCGCTCGCGCTCTTCTTTTTCCTTTATTTTTGTAATGTCTCCGGTATACATCAGTATACCACCTATTACACCTTCATCTTCATACCACGGCCGTACGTCCCATTCTATCCATTGCACGGTTCCATCTGCACGCCTGAATGGTGCTTCATCACAGGTATTGATACTTCCCGCCAGACATTCTTTATGTATCTGCTTCCAGTCATCTCCTATCTCGGGAAAAATGTCATAGTGCGATTTTCCTATAATTTCCTTACCCTGCAGGTGGTAGTCATCTATCCATTTACGGGATGCAGCCAGATAGCACATTTCTTTATCGAACATGGCGATGGCATTAGGCGCCTGCTGTACGAATATCCGGTTTCTTTCATTGCTTTTTCGCAATGCCTCTTCTGCTTCTTTCTGGATAGTTATATTTCGGAGTATGGTAGATATTGCTGCAATTTCTCCACTGGCATTATATATGGCAGACAGTGTAATGGATACCTGTATGTGCTTTCCATCTTTACGTACCCGTTCAGTCTCAAACTGTTCTATGCTTTCGCCTTTGAGTATGCGGCTAAGCAACAGCTTTTCCTCATGGTATAATTCCGGAGGAAACAGCATTGTTATATTTTTACCCACTGCTTCATCTGCAGTATAGCCAAGTATATTTTCAGCTCCTTTATTCCATGTAAGGATGGTGCCGTCCATTTTTTTGCTGATGATTGCATCTGATGACGTAGCTGCAATAACTGCCATCCGGCTCATGCTTTTTTCCATCTCACTGCGAAGTGAGATGTCGCGTATGGCAGCTGAAATAATTGCATCATCGCCTGACCCTATACGACTTATGTTTATCTCTACCGGAAACATGCGCCCTGCGGCATCAGTAGCTATAAGTTCAACGGGCTTACGTAGCCGGCTGTTATCTGCTATCAGAAGAAATGAACTGAGCTGTGTTTTTAACCCGGGCCAGGAGTTGCCTGTAAGCAGGGAAGATACGTTGGCACCTGCTAAATTATTGTTGGCAAACAGTTGTTGTGCGCGGATATTGGCCTGAAGTATGACTCCGTTTTTGTTCAGTATCAATAAAGCATCTGGCATGGTTTCAATAATATCCTGAAACTGGCGCTCTGATTCCGATAACTGTTTTTGTAATTGTGTTTGCTGGCTTATATCTGTAACGTGTACATAGAATCCAGGTATTTCACCATTTGAAATATCGGGGTAATAGCTTACCTGCACATCTTTACAACTGCCATCGGACATAGTAATAATGCGGGAGAACTGGCATGGTTTACCCTCAAGTACTGCCTTGATATGGGGAATATTTTCTTTGTAGAGGTCGGTCCCCAATAAATCTCTCATTGACATTTTGCCAATGATATCATCACGGGATATACCAAACCATTTCCTGTATGCTTTGTTTGCAAACCGGCATATTTCGGATTTATCCCAATATGCCAGCATTGCATCTATGTTATCGGCAACTTTCAGCCCTATACCGGATAGCGGACTGAAGTTGTTACTACTATCATTTTTATTCATCAGCAAGAGTTCGGGATCACATTATTCCGGTCTTCATAGATAGGTAAAAGATGTATAGCGAAGATATGAATGAAGTCTCATTATAATTATTTTCTGAACGACTATTTTAATAACAAAAAGTAATAAAATCAGGTGTTTATAAAATGGAAAAAGTTCCAAATTGGCCTATTTGAAAATTTATTTTGAAAAAGATGAACACCGTTCAGTAAGTTTGCGCTGTAAAGTATAAATATGGGCATAACGGAAAGAAAAGAGCGGGAGAAGCAGGAGATGCGTAAAAACATCATTGATGCTGCTATGCATATGTTTATGCATGAAGGATATGAGCATGCCTCTATCCGGAAAATTGCAGATAAAATAGAGTATAGCCCGGCTACTATATACCTCTATTACAAAGACAAAGATGAATTGCTTTACGATGTGCAGGCTGAATGCTTCAGCAGACTGGTAGAGGTATTCAAAGAGCGAACTACTGCCGCAGATCCTTTTGAGAGATTAATCCAGTTTGGTGAGGCCTATATGGATTTTGGATTACAGAACCCACAGGTGTATGAGCTCATGTTTATTATGAAAGCTCCTATGAAAACTGTAGAAGCATGTGAGATGTGGAAGAATGGAGATGATGCATTTGCATTACTGGTGCAATGTATGGCCGAATGTATGGAAATGGGTAAGGTAAAGTTCAACGATGTATTGCAGGGTGTACTATCAGTATGGGCTATGGCACATGGGCTGATATCGCTGGAGGTATGTTACAGAATGAAGGTAATGAACCTTACCGAAGAACAGGTGAAAGCAGCACTGTATAATGGCCTGCACCATTATCTGGAGACTATAAGGAAGTAGCAAAAAAAATTTTACTTATACACTAAACATTGTTCAGTATGTCAACAAGGGTTATTATAATTTCATTGTTAATGTCAGCTGCCGGCATTTGCCATGCTGGCGAAGGACCTCAGCTAAAAAGCTACATAGATGAGGCACTGAAGAACAGTAATACCATTAAGGAGCAGCAGTTTCAGCTGGAGCGCTCTATGGAGGCGCTGAAGGAGGCGCGCACATTATTCCTGCCAGGTGTGGCTATGCTGGGTAGCTATACCGGTGCAGCAGGTGGTCGTACCATAGACATTCCTATTGGGGATATGCTCAATCCTGTTTACACCACCCTGAATCAGCTTACTGCCAGTGACAGATTTCCACAGCTGGAAAATGCATCCGTACTCCTGAACCCCAACAACTTTTATGATGTGAAAATGCGCACCAGTATGCCACTGGTAAATGCAGAGGTATGGTACAACAAAAAAATAAAACAGCAGGCTATATCGCTGCAGGAGGCATCAGTAAATGTGTATAAACGCGCATTGGTAATGGATGTAAAGACTGCATATTACCGCTACTTCCAGTCGCAACAGGCAATAGCTATATACAAAGAGTCAATGACGCTGGTGGAGCAAAATATAGCTATGAATGAGAGCATGCTGCGTAATGGGGTGCGTAACAGCACCTCACTTACAAGAGCCAGAACTGAGCAACAAAAAATACAGGCACAGATAACAGAAGCAGAGAACAATAGCCGTAATGCCAAAGCTTATTTCAACTTTCTGCTGAACCGCCCGCTGGAGACTGAAATAGCAACTGATGCTACTGATACTCTGATATCAAGCCAGCCGGAAGGGAATGCCGGCGACAGGGAAGAGCTGATGCAACTGGACATAAAAAAGCAGATACTAAGCCTGAATACGCAAATGCAAAAAGCCAATGCCATACCAAAGCTGAGTACTTTCCTGGATCTTGGCTCGCAGGGGTTTAACTGGGCAGTGGATGATAAGTCTAAATACTACTTATTTGGTGTGAATCTGGAGTGGAATGTATTTGCATGGGGAAAGAGCCATTACAAAGCCCGCCAGGCAGCACTGGATGTGTCTGCTACAGAAATGCAGCACGACCAGGCGGCACAGGCATATGCCCTGCAGCTTACACAGTCTACCAATAACTATCGTACAGCAGTGAGTAATTATCGCAGTGCAAAGGCACTACAGTTACTGGCAGAAAAATATCACAATGATCAGCAAAAGGCCTACAAAGCAGGAGCATTGCTGTATATAGAACTGCTGGACGCGCAGAACCAACTTACCACAGCAAAGCTACAGGCATCTGTAGCACTGGCAAACGTGCAGATAGCGCTTACCGAAATAGAAAGAAATGCAGCAACTTATCCACTCAATAAATAAATCAACACACAAATACAATGAAACAACTTACAATACTGCTGCTGCCACTGCTACTACTGGCAGCATGCAAGCAGGAGCAGCCAGCTACAGAAAAGAAGACAGATGATACTATACCAGTGAGAGTGATGAAAATACAGCCTGGCAATAGTAATAGTACCATTACGGCATCGGGCAGGTTTACCACTGACGATGAGACAGTACTTGCATTTAAAACCGGAGGGGTAATAGATCATATACTGGTAAGGGAAGGAGATGCCATAAAAGCAGGTCAGCTACTGGCTACACTAAAACTGACAGAAATAGATGCTATGGTACAGCAGGCTACACTGGCAGCAGAGAAAGCAAAGAGAGACTATGAGCGGGTTACAAATCTGTATAAGGACAGTGTGGCTACACTGGAACAGATGCAGAATGCTAAGACTGCTATGGATGTAGCCAGCCAGCAGCTGGAGACAGCACGGTTTAACAGGACATACTCTGAGATACATGCGCCCCGATCTGGCTATGTGCTTAGGAAGATGGCCAGTGAGGGTCAGGTAGCCGGTCCCGGCACTCCTGTGCTGCAGGTAAATGGTGCCACCGGTAGTGGATGGCTGCTGCAGGTGGGCCTCAGTGACAAACAATGGGCTATAGTAAAGGAACATGATAAGGCTACGGTGCATACGGACGCCGGTATAACCTATGAAGCAACCGTGCTCAGAAAAGCACAGATAGCAGACCCTATGACGGGCCTGTTTGCCGCTGACCTGAAACTTGCTGCTACAAAGCCACAGGAGATAGCCAGCGGTATGTATGGTAAGGCCACAATACAGACAACGGCACTGACTGCGGGCAGCCAGTGGAAGATACCCTATGATGCATTACTGGATGCTGATGGCAGCATGGGATATGTATTTGCCGTAAAAGACGATGGCAAAACAGTGATAAGGGTGAAGGTTACTATTGCCGGTATGGAAACAGACAGCGTAGTAATATCAGAAGGACTGGAAGATGTTACAGCCATAGTAATATCAGGCAGCGCATACCTTACAGACAATAGCAGCATAAGTATTGTACAATAATCACCACCTAAAACCGTAGCAATGAAAATATCAGATTATGCTGTAAAGAATTACCAGTTCACACTGGTGATATTTGTGATGATAATAGTGCTGGGTATCACCACTATTATGAATATGCCAAGGTCTGAAGACCCTGAAATGCATGCACCGGTATTCCCTATAGTGGTAGTATATCCCGGCGCCAGCCCTAAGGATATGGAAGACCTGGTAGTGAAGCCGCTGGAAAAGGAAATATATGCGCTGGAAAACATGAAGCGCATACGCACTACCATCAATGATGGGGTAGCAGTAATAAGGGCTGAATATAAGTATGAGAGTGACGTGGAGGCTAAATATCAGGAGATAGTACGTGTGGTGAATGGTATGCGCGGAGAACTGCCTGCCGATATACAGAAACTGGATGTACTGAAGTATCAGCCATCTGATGTGAACATACTACAGATAGCACTGGTATCGGAAAATGCATCGCGCGACAAACTGAACTATCATGCAAAAGCATTGCAGGAAGAGTTGGAAAAACTCCCGGCACTGAAGAATGTAAAACTCTCAGGTCTGCCCGCCAGGCAGGTGCGTATAGAGGCCGATATAGAAAAGCTGGCGCAGATGAACATACCGGTGATGGCTATAGCTGCCAACCTCCAAAGCGAAAATACCAATATACCGGGCGGTAGCGTAGACGCTGCCAACAAGACATACAATATAAAAACGAGTGGCAACTTTAAATCGCTGGATGAGATAAGTAATGCCATCGTGTATTCTGCCAACGGCAGAAATATAAAGCTGAAAGATGTGGCACGGGTGTACTATGGCTATGACGATGAGCAGTATGTAACCCGGCTTAATGGTCACAGGTGCGTATTTGTAGTAGCTGCACAGAAGGACGGGGAAAATATATCCCGCTCACAGGAGCAGTATAAGCCACTGCTGGAACACTTTAAGAAAACACTGCCGGGCAATATAGACATGGTGGTACACTTTGACCAGGCTGACAATGTGAATATGCGCCTCGCGGGGCTGGGTAAGGACTTTATCATAGCCATACTACTCGTAGCTGTAACCCTGCTACCGCTGGGTAGCAGACCTGCTATCATTGTGATGATATCCATTCCGCTATCATTGTCTATAGGCATAGTACTGCTACAGCTATTTGGGTATAACCTGAACCAGCTAAGTATAGTGGGGCTGGTAGTGGCACTGGGGCTGCTGGTAGATGATAGTATAGTGGTGGTGGAAAATATAGAGCGGTGGATGCTGGAAGGGCATAGCCGTATGGAGGCTACACTGAAAGCTACCAAACAGATAGGGCTGGCAGTACTGGGCTGTACGGTAACACTTATCATAGCCTTTATGCCATTGGTGTTTATGCCGGAAGGTGCCGGCGATTTCATACGCTGCCTGCCATTGGCAGTAATATTCTGTGTGCTGGCATCCCTTTTCGTATCGCTCACCATTATACCATTCCTGTCCAGTAAGTTGTTGAAGGAGCATAGCAATCCGGAGGGTAATATATTCATGCGAGGCCTTAAGCGGCTGATACATGGCAGCTATGGCCGCCTGCTGGAAGCCGCCATGAAGAAACCCCTACTTACATCACTGGTAGCAGTAGCATTATTTGTGGGAGCTATAGGGCTGTTTAAGGTAATAGGGTTCAGCCTGTTTCCGGCATCAGAGAAGCCACAGTTTTTTGTGAATATCACCACCCCACCGCAAAGCAATGTTACGTTTACCGACTCAGTGGCACGTGCTATAGAGCGGGAGCTGAAAAAGGAGCCGCTGATACAATACTATGCTACACATAGCGGTAAGGGCAACCCTATGATATACTATAATGAGGCACAGGAAAACGAGCGCAGCAACTTTGCTCAGGTATTTGTGCAACTGGAGCCTCATACCAGCCCTGACACAAAGCTGGCCCTGATAGAAAAACTGCGTAACAAATGGACTCCTTATACCGGCGCTAAAGTAGAGGTGCGCAACTTTGAGCAGGGACCTCAGCAGCTGGCACCGGTAGAGGTACGTCTGTTTGGCGAAGACCTGGATTCTCTGCGTCAGATGGCTGCACGGGTAGAAACCATGCTGAAAGAAACACCCGGCACCATATATGTAGATAACCCCGTAGCGATACTGAACTCTGATATACGGGTGCATATAAACCGTAGCAAGGCGCAGATGCTGGGTGTACCTACGGCATACATTAACAGGGCAGTACGCATGGCTATAGCAGGGCTGAACATAGGCCATTATAACGATAATAATGGTAATGAATACGACCTGCTGCTAACCCGTATAAAGCAGGGAAAACCTACACTGGATGCACTGAATGGTCTGGTAATCAATAACAGCCAGGGCGCTCCTGTAAAGCTGTCGCAACTGGCCGACCTACGTCTGGAATCATCACCACTGGCTATAAACCATCAGGAAAAGAGAAGGGTGGTATCCGTAAAAGCATTCGTAAAAAAAGGCTTTCTTACAGATAGGGTGATTAATGATGTGATTGGAAAAATGGATCAGTTTGGCTTTGCACAGGGGTATAGTTATGAGATGGGGGGAGAAGTAGAGTCGCGCAATAATTCATTTGGTGGTTTTGGCAGCATTATCATAGTTACCGTGTTTATGTTCATAGCTATTCTGGTACTGGAGTTCCGCACATTCAAGAGTACACTTATCGTACTCTCAGTAATACCCCTGGGTATAGTGGGAGCTGCCGTAGCGCTGTGGATGACGGGCAACTCGCTCTCTTTCGTTGCCATTATTGGCCTCATAGCCCTGGCAGGTATAGAGGTAAAAAACACCATATTACTGGTAGATTTTACCAATCAGCTGCGCAGGCAGGGTAAAGGGCTGGATGAGGCTATAAAAGAGGCGGGTGAGGTGCGCTTTCTGCCTATAGTGCTTACTTCCCTTACCGCTATAGGGGGGCTCATGCCCATAGCTATATCTACCAATCCGCTTATAGCGCCACTCGCTATAGTACTCATTGGCGGGCTTATCAGCTCTACATTACTGTCCCGTATAGTAACGCCCGTAGTGTATAAACTCATACCACCGCGAATCACTGAAGATTGATGAAATGGAACCGGCTCCCAGTTATCGGGAGCCGGTTTTTATATATGTTTCGTAACGCCCCCGGTAAGTACGTAATACATGGTCTATCCGGTATGAGCTAAGACCCGTAATTTCTTTCATTGACATGGCAATTTTTTCACCATGCGCTTCAAACGAGACTCCATAATGTGACGCATTACCTGCACTTACGTAGTACACCTTTTCATTTGCAATGTCCTTCCATGCATAAAAGCCCTTGTCTATAGTGCTTATCCCCTCATTGCTTATTACCAGCAATGGCTTGCCGTGCAACCTGTATCTTTTATACGTCATTGACGATATAAAAATACCGGAAGCAAAAAGAATACCCGCAATCAGCCATTCAGCCTCTGCAATAAATGTTATCGTAACAGCTATACTAACAAGCGTAAATAATAAATAAGCAAAACTCAATACAGGAGAGTAAGAATATACGGTTTCGAAAGGGATATCGGGGTCGTCAATAAAAACATCAGGCTTCCCGAATTTATACGCTATCTCCTCTATCTGTTGTTTTTGTCCCGCACTCACAATTTCTAATCTCCATAAGAAACTGCCATCCTTTGGATAAAACTGAGCAAGTACAGCACAACTCTTTAACTCATGGACATTCCGGACATTTGAAAACGCCCAGATACGCCAACGCGGCAGCATTAAAAGGTAGTAGATAATACTTAGAACCGGCGGAACAATCAGTGTCACAACAGTAACAACAACATTTACCCATATTATGTCTCCGGCCATTAGCCCCAAAAAGATGCAGGAAAACAGACCCACACCACCCAATAAAATAAGTACGGGCATCCAGAACAGTAGCCATCTGCCTTTCCTGATAGCTGCATCAACAGTCGTTTCCATAAGATACGATAAAACTACTGAAAAGTTCAGGTATCATCATTCGATGCTTAGCTCAGAGCGTTCAGGGCTATATCAAGAGGGTATGTGATGTTACTTCCATACTTTTCAGACTGACTAACATTTATGCCTGATATATCATTCCCCCAATTATTCAGCTTGACCCCTAAAGCCTTTATCTGTGGCTGATTTCAGGGCATAAAAAAAGCACCTTACAGTTAAGTAAGATGCTTTTTAAGTCGGGAAGACAGGATTCGAACCTGCGACCCCCTGGTCCCAAACCAGGTGCGCTACCGGCCTGCGCTACTTCCCGATTGTTATGACAGGAAATTCATCCTGTTCATCCGGTGTAATTGTTTGCGGTGAGGGCGGGATTCGAACCCGCGATACGTGTTGACCACGTATGCCAGTTTAGCAAACTAGTGGATTCGGCCTCTCTCCCACCTCACCTTCTGGCCTCAGAAAGACCAGCACCTTATTTCTAAGGGACTGCAAAGATAATTCAATTGTTGAGAATTACAAATTGCAACCCAATATCTTCTCGTGTTTTTTTATCAGATGCTTGCCATCTGTACTTTCTGCTGCAATTCCAGCAGATTTTCCTTGTACTCGGCATCGGTAGCCATGAGGTTTTCCACTGTCTGGCAGGAGTGTATGACCGTAGTATGGTCAAATCCGCCAAAGTGGTCGCCTATGGTTTTGAGCGATTGCTTGGTAAACTTCTTGGCAAAGTACATCGTTATCTGACGGGCAAATACTACCTCACGCTTACGTGTTTTGGTAAGTAACTTCTCGTATGGTACGTGGTAGAATTCGCACACCATTTTCTGGATGTTCTCTATCGTCATCTCGCGGGCAGCGGTTTTGACGAAATTCTTCATCACACGGCGTGCTATATCCAGATCTATCTCTTTTTTATTGAGCGTAGCCTGTGCAAACAGTGCTATAAGTGCACCTTCCAGCTCACGTACATTACTCTGTACATTATATGCTACATAACGTACTACCTCGTCAGGTATTTCCAGCCCTTCCTGTTTCATTTTCACACGCAGTATTGCCTGGCGTGTTTCAAAGTCAGGGGCCTGAATATCGGCATTCAATCCCCAGCGGAAACGGCTCAGCAGGCGTTCCTGCATACCTTCCAGGTCGCGCGGGGCAGTATCACTGGTAAGTATTATCTGCTTCCCGTTCTGGTGCAGGTGGTTGAATATGGCAAAAAATACATCCTGTGTTTTGGTTGCCGATACGAATAGATGTATATCATCCATTATCAGTACATCTATCAGCTGATAGAAGTGAATGAAGTCATTTACTTCATTATTCTTTGAGTGATCAATGAACTGATTGATAAATTTCTCTGCACTTACATATAATACAGACTTATTGGGGTGCAGGCGGCGCACTTCATTGCCTATGGCCTGTACCAGGTGGGTTTTACCCCATCCCACGCCACCGAAGACAACCAACGGGTTAAATGCGGTAGCGCCGGGCTTTTGTGCCACATGTATACCGGCTGAGCGGGCTACACGGTTACAGTCGCCTTCTACATAATTATCAAATACGTAGTTACTGTTCAGCTGAGGGTCTATCTGCATCCGTTTCAGGCCAGGTATGGCATACGGAGTTTTGATAGCGTGGGGGTCATCCCACTTCAGCGGCATGTCTACATAATTATTATCGCGGGCAGGCTTGCTATGTGTGCTACCCGGCATACTTACTGATACCGGCTTGCGTGCATTGCTCTCCATCATTATACGGTACTCCAGGCGTCCTTCTTTGCCCAGTACACGCTTAATGGTTTTTCCCAACAACTCAACATAATGCTCCTCCAGCCACTCATAGAAAAACTGACTGGGTACCTGGAGTGTAAGTACATGACCGGTTAGCCCCACCGCTCGGATAGGTTCGAACCATGTCTGGTACGTACGCCAGTTAAGATTGTCCTTGATGATGACAAGGCACTTATCCCATAGTAGTTCCGCTTCGTTAAGAGAATTATTGTTGATAGTATTGAAAATATGGTTGTCCATGTTTTGTTATCAGAAGCAGCAGTCGTTTTTTAATTCGTTTATCTGTAACCCTGGTATTGAAGCCGACAAAGAACCAGGCGAAGGTGAATTCGCGCTATGTATTTTGTTTTTTTCGTCTACCTAAAGTTATTGTTTTTTTGATGAAGCCTCAACTCTTTTTCACACTTGTTTTATATCCCCATCTCTGCCAGAGCGGGAGGACGAAATTGCTAACAAAATGTTGAAAAAAAAAATTGAGCCATTCTTGTTTGTTTGGTAAAACTTACAGAATGAAGTTTACGCATTATCGTCATTTTGGTGTACATGCAGGGTATTGAGATTACAGATGTAGCATGACGGATATTTCTTCATTTTAATACCTGCTGAAACCCTTTACTGTAAAGGGTTTCAGCTATCAGGCGCGAATATAGTGAGCAGGCCTGGGAAAGAAAAAATGACCGTTATTTTTTTTATTGCAGATGGCATATATGCGCTATGCCACCGGGGAAAATGAGAAAAAAACACCGTTGAAAAAGTCAATATTTTCATCAATATTTTTTAGAAAAAAAATTGTTGAAAAAATGTGTTTTTTATGGCATCAATAGTTGTATTTTTTAAA
>Ga0209066_10005250_pt1 | contig 13741 bp, 10 predicted proteins | sample All_14_2_FD_187198 | JGI IMG/M metagenome (GOLD analysis project Ga0209066, IMG submission 187198) | Freshwater microbial communities in response to fracking from Pennsylvania, USA - Allegheny Zone_MetaG_DW_15 (SPAdes) (version 2) ...
TCTTGCGGCGCAGGGGGCTTTACCATTCGCACATGTTGACCCAACGCCGTCGCCCGTCCATCACCGCCTGGTTCGCCATCGCGGTGCTGATGATGGCCGCCCTGCTGCCGTCCTTGTCGATGGCCGCACGCATGAGCGATGGGCGGGCCACGGCGACCCAAGCCCTGCAGGAGTTGTGCAGTGCCGGCACCTTGCGCATGCAGGCGGCGCTGTCCGGGGGACAGGATCCCAGCCAGGACTCGTCCATGGCCATGGGGGCTGACTGTGTCTGGTGTCAGCTCGCGGCTCAACCGCTGGTGCCTGTTGACCTGCCACACGCGCTGGGTCCCGTGCACTTGCCGACCTGCACCGGCACGCTCACCTGGGCCGACGATGCAGCCTCGGCCGAGACCGGTCGGGCCTCGCACGACGCCCAGCCCAGAGCACCCCCTGTTCACTTGAGCTGACGCACACGCCATCGGGCCGCCGCCGCGGGCACCGATGCGCCATTTCAGTCAAAGCCCCTGATTCGTTCTGAGCCCATCGGCCAGGCAGGGGCCGCTCTTGTGAAAGTTTGACCATGTCCTTGCCTTGCTTTCCGATCAGGCCCATTGCGGCTGCATCGGTGTTTTCATTCCTGGGCGCCCTGCCCTGCCTGACAGCACACGCCCAAGGGGTGGCCACCGAGGCCCAGCTCGAAACGGTGGTTCAGGGCACCCGTGCGGCGCTGTCGCCCACCCTGCCCAGCAACACGGCCAGCAAAACGGCGGCCGACCTCAAAAAGCAAAACCTGTTCAACCCCGAGGATGCGTTGGAGCAATTGCCCGGCTTGAGCATCCGCAAGCGCTACTTTGGCGACCGCAATGCCAATGTGGGTGGGCGCAGCCATGGCACCTTGCAACCCGGTCGATCCCTGGTCTACGTCGATGGTTACCTGATCTCTAACTTCCTGGGGCGTTTTGACGCGCCCCGCTGGAACATGCTCAACACCGAAGCGGTGGAGCGTGTCGACGCCATCTATGGCCCTTTCTCTGCCATCTACCCAGGCAACTCGATCGGCACGACCGTGATCGTGACCGAGCGCAAGCCCAAGGGGTTTGAGGCAGCGGTCAGCCTCAAGTACCACCAGCAGCCTTTCGACGAATACGGAACGAAGGAGACCTACCAGGGCACGATGCTGTCGACCCGGCTGGCCTCGCGTGCCGACTCCGGGCTGTGGTGGGTGCTGGGATTTCAGCACCAGGACAGTCAAGGCCACCCCATGGGGTATGCCAACACCACGCAAGGCACCAGCGGGCAGTTCACCGCGCCCACGGGCACCCAAGTCAGCGGCATCCTCTATGACGTGGACCCGCTGGGCCGAACACGTGCCATCTTTGGCGCCACCAGCATCGATCACACCCGGCAGGACACCCTGAACCTGCGCCTGGGGTATGACATCTCCCGCACGCAAGAGATCGAGGGGCGCATCTCCCTGTGGCGCAACCAAAGCGATGTACAAACCCGCACCTACCTTCGGGATGCGGCAGGCCAGGCGATCTGGAGTGGCGCCGTCACCGACGGGCAGTATGGCTTTCAGCTGACACCGGCCAGCTTTGCGCCCAGCCAGCGTGAAGAAGACCACCGGCAACTGGGGCTGACCTGGAAGACCCGCCATGCGCGGGGGTGGAACGCCTCGGTGGTGGCCACCGATTACCAGATCCTCACGGATGCGGACCGGACCTCCAACGCGCCACCCGGCACCAGCCTGCCCGATGCAGGGCGTGTCACCCGTCGCGATGGCACCGGCTGGAACACCCTGGAGCTTCAAACAACCTACACCCCCACGCCCGACGACTGGACTGGCGGCAGGCACGCCCTGACCCTGGGGCTGCACCGCAACCAGTACACGCTGGACAACGTGGTCAACAAGACGGGCAGCGACTGGGTCAACGGCGAAACCAGCAACGATCAGTTCTACAAGGGCATGACCACCATCACCGCGCTGTACGCGCAGGATGCCTGGCGACTGCATGAGGACTGGCTGCTGACCAGTGGCTTGCGGTGGGAATCCTTCAGATCCAGCGATGGCTCGCAGTACTTCTCTGGCGTGCCCACGCTGAACTTTGCTGACCGAAAAATCACGGCCCTCAGCCCCAAGCTGTCTTTGAGCTGGTCGGCGCGCGATGACCTGATGCTCAAGGCCAGCGCCGGGCGTGGCGTGCGTTTTCCCAATGTCGACGAATTGTTCAATGGCACCAAGAGCGGTACCAGCATCACGGTCAGTGACCCCAACCTCAAACCGGAGAGTTCCAACGCCCTGGAGCTGTCGGGCGAGAAGTTCTGGCCCGGGCAATCGCTGCGCGTGGCTTACTTCAGGGATGACTCACGCAACACCATCTTGCGCCAAAGCAACCAGGTCATGGGCAACACGGGCGCGACCACCATCACCCGGATCAGCAATGTCGACCGTGTCCTGACCGATGGGCTGGAGGTGGTCTGGCAAGCCAGGGACGTGCTCATGCCACGCCTGGATGTGACGGCCCACGCCACCTGGGCCAACAGCAAGGTCAAGCAGAACCGACTGAACCCAGCCACCGAGGGCATGAACTGGCCGCGCATCCCCAAGCAGCGCCACGGTCTTCAGGTGGACTACCGGGTCAGCGACGCATGGTCGCTCTCCGGCGCCTGGCGTTGGCATGGCCGCAGCTACAACACCGACCTCAACAACGACATCAATCCGGATGTGTTTGGCGGCGTCTCGCGGGTCAACAAGCTGGACCTTCGCACCACCTGGCGCTTTGCACCGCATTGGGAATGGGCCTTTGGCATTGATAACGTCACTGACGACCAGGCCTACCAGGCACATTCACTCCCGCAGCGCAGCTTCCACACGTCCTTGAGCTACAGCCTGAAATGACACGCCCCAACATCACCACGGCCGCCCCTCAGGCCGCGTTGCATCGCCTGTTCTGGCGCATGCACTTCTGGGCAGGGCTGATCACGGCGCCCATCGTCGTCTTTGCAGCGCTGACGGGGCTGCTGTATGTGTTCTCGCCACAGATCGAGGCCTGGCGACACGCCGATGTCGATCGGGTGGCCGTGCCTGCTCACGCCGTCCCCCGATCGCTGGACGATCAGGTCCAGGCCGCGATCATGGCGGTGTCGCCTCATCACCCGTCTCATCCTCATGTCGGGCATGAGGGCATGACACCACGGCATGTGGTCCCTGCCCTGCGTCCTGGCGAGACCACCCAGGTCGTGTTTCGGCATGCGGGCGGTGAACACAACCACGCCATGCCTCAGGGGCAAACGGTCTATGTCAACCCGTACACCGCCCAGGTGGTGGGCACGCTGGCCGACATGGACCGGTTCAAGACCTGGTCCAAGAACCTGCATTCCAGCGCGCTGCAGGGCGACGGCTGGCGCTGGCTGCTGGAGCTGGCCACCAGCTGGATGCTGGTGATGCTGGCCACAGGGCTGTACCTGTGGTGGCCGCGTTCTGTTCAGGCAGGTGGCCCCGGTTGGCGTGCGCTATTGCCGCGCTGGGGCCGCGGCCGGCTGACCTGGCGTGACCTGCATGCCAGCGTGGCCATTGTGATGAGCCTGGTGTTCAGCGTGGTGTTGCTCACTGGGCTGACCTGGAGCAAGTACACCGGCGCGCAGTTCAAGTCCATGCAGAAAGCGTTGCACCAGGAGGCCGCCCGGGTTCCCAAGGATCTGCGCTCGCAGGTGCCCCCACAGGGGCCGGATCAGGCCTTGAGCTGGCAACAGGTTCATGAACGGGTCCTGGCGTTGCGCCCCGAGGTCTCGGTGATGATCACACCGCCAGCCGATGCCACAGCCATCTGGCGGATCGAGAACTTTGACCGCAGCCAGCCCACGCGCCGCTTTGCGCTGGCATTGGATCGCTACTCGGGGCAGACCTTGTTTGCCTCAGGCTGGGATCAGATGCCCCTACTGCCTCGGGCCACAGCCGTGGGCATTCCGTTTCATCGCGGAGAGTTTGGCTGGTGGAACCAGGCCTTGCTGGTCCTGGTGGCCTTCAGCGCCTTGTTCTCGGTCATCTCTGGCTTGGTGATGTGGTGGCAGCGTCGTCTACAGGGCGCGATGGGCGCCCCCCGCCTGGCGCGTTCGCAGGTGCGTGCCGTGCCGTGGTGGTTCTGGTTGGTGATCGCCGGGCTTGGTTACGCCATGCCCGTGTTCGGGATCAGCCTGCTGGCCTGCCTGGCGATCGAGGCACTGCGCCTGTGGCGGACCCCACTCAGCGATCCAGCGTCATCGGCTTGAACTTGCGTTGATCACTGAACAGGAAGGTCTCATTGAACTTCCAGGGTTTGGGCAGGCGTGAAACATCCCCGAACGGCGCCGCCCGCCTGACCGCATCCTTCGCGATCTCGACCGTGTCGCGGGCTTGCCTGGGGTAGCGCATGACATCCAGGCGGCGGATGCTGCCATCGGCGTTGAGCTCGATGGTCAGCACCGGGATGGCCAGCAGCACATCCTGAGGGCGTCCCATGTAGGTGATGTCCGGATTGGCGGCCACCAGCCGACGCGCCGCCTGAAGTCGCACCTCGGTCCAGTTGCGCGAGATGCTGGGTGGCGGCAGGCTCTTGCTTCGGGGCGCCTCCACCACCTTGCCCGAGGGGCCAGGGGGCGGGGCTGCCGGCTTGGGTGCAGGCCGCGCGGGCGGTTCGTCGGGCGTGGTGTCACAGCCGCTCAACACACCCGTCAGCACCCCGGCCATCAGCAGGCTGGCGGTCAAGGGCAGGTGTTGCTTCAAAAGCTGTCGTCGGTCAACGCAAGGCACGGTAAATCTCCTCGGCCAGTTCATGTGAAATACCGTCGACGCTGGCCAGGTCGTCCACGCTTGCATTGGTCACGCCACGAACGCCACCAAAGCGCTGCAGCAGTTTGGCCCGCCGCTTGGGGCCCACGCCGGGGATCTCTTCCAGTCGGCTGCCGCCTGTGCGAACGCTGGCGCGCTTGGCCCGCATGCCGGTGATGGCGTAGCGGTGCGCCTCATCGCGGATCTGTGCCACCAGCATCAGGGCGGCCGAGTTGGGCGCCAACTGTAGCTTGGGGCGACCATCGGCAAAGACCAGCTCTTCCAGGCCGACCTTGCGGCCTTCGCCTTTTTCAACGCCAACCAGCAGGCTCAGGTCCAGCCCCAGGGCTTCAAACACTTCGCGAGCCATGGACACCTGGCCCTTGCCGCCGTCCACCAGCACCAGGTCGGGCATGCGCTCGAGCTTGCCGCTGCCATACCGACGCATCAGCACCTGCTTCATGGCGGCGTAATCGTCACCCGGGGTGATGTCGGTGATGTTGTAGCGACGGTACTGCGCAGACGCCATCTTGTGACCCTCGTAGACCACGCAAGAGGCCTGGGTCGCTTCGCCGGCGGTGTGGCTGATGTCAAAACACTCGATGCGCAGGCGGTCCATCGGGTCGGTGTCGCCCTGCGGCGCCAGGGCCAGGTCCAGGGCGTCGACCAACGCGCGGGTGCGCGCCCGCTGCGAGCCTTCTTCGCTCAACAATCGGATCAAAGCAAGCTCGGCACCCTTGATGGCCATGTCCAGCCAGCTGCGGCGCTGCTCACGCGGTTGGTGCACCACCGTGATCTTGCGCCCCACGTGCTGCCCCAGGGCATCGATCAAGGCCGGATCCACCGCGTGGCTGAGCACCAGCATCGACGGCGCGCTGCCGTCCAGGTAATGCTGGGCCAGAAAGGCCTCCAGCACCCCCACTTCCGTGGCAGCCGTCAGGTCGCGCACCTGCCCGGTGGACGAGGTGCCGTCCAGCTCCGCCGACTCATCAGGCGCCAGCACATGGTCCTGCACGTGCAGCGGGAAATGCGCGCGGTCCCCCAGGTGACGGCCGCCCCGAACCATGGCCAGGTTGACGCAGGCGCGGCCACCATCGACCTTCACGGCCAGGATGTCCACATCGCGCTCATGGCCAGTGTCCACCGACTGCTGGTGCAGCACGGTGGACAGCGCACTGATCTGGTTGCGAACCTCGGCAGCCTTTTCGTAGGCCATCTCGTCAGCAAAAGCCATCATCTGAGCCTGCAGACCGTCCAGCACCGACTGCTGATCGCCCAGCAGGAATTTCTCGGCCTGGCTGACATCGCGGGCGTAGTCTTCCGCCGAGATCAGGTCCACACAAGGGCCGCTGCACCGTTTGATCTGGTACAGCAGGCAGGGGCGCGTGCGGTGGTTGTAGACCGAGTCCTCACAGGTGCGCAGCAGGAACGCCTTTTGCAACAGCAAGATGGTGTCCTTGACGGCCCAGGCGTTGGGGTAGGGGCCAAAGTAGCGGTGCTTCTTGTCGACCGCGCCCCGGTAGTACGACAGGCGCGGAAAGTCGTGCGAGGCGATCTTGAGGTAGGGGTAGCTCTTGTCGTCCCGAAACAGGATGTTGAAGCGGGGATTGAGCGTCTTGATCAGGTTGTTTTCAAGCAGCAGCGCCTCGGCCTCGCTGCGCACCACCGTGGTCTCCATGCGCACGATGCGTGAGACCATGTGACCAATGCGCGTACCGCCGTGGTTCTTGTGGAAGTAGCTGGACACGCGCTTCTTGAGGTCGCGCGCCTTGCCCACGTAGAGCACCTCGCCCTGCGCATCGAAATAGCGATAAACGCCAGGCAGGCCAGGCAAGGACGCCACCTCCGTCAGGAGCCGGGCCCAGATGTCGTCGTGTGACGCAGAAACTTCGGTCATGGGGGGCGAGGATAATGCAGCGCCATGCGTTGGGACATTTTCTGCAAGGTGGTCGACAATTTTGGCGACATGGGTGTTTGCTGGCGCTTGAGCCGTGATCTGGCGGCGCGTGGCGCGCAAGTGCGCCTGTGGACGGACGATGCATCCCCCTTGCGCTGGATGGCACCCGACGTCCTGCCCGATGGCAGCGGTGCACCAGGCATCGAGGTGATGCCCTGGCGGCCAGACACCGACTGGTCAGCGGTCGAACCAGGCGATGTGGTGATCGAAGCCTTTGGCTGTGACCTGCCCGACGACTGGGTGGCGCGCATGCAGCGCCCCACACCGCCGCCCTGGATCAACCTGGAGTACCTGAGTGCGGAGGGCTATGTGGAGCGCAGCCATGGCCTGCCCTCCCCCCTGTACAGCGGTCCCGGCGCCGGTCTGGTCAAGCGGTTTTTCTACCCGGGCTTTACCACGGCCACGGGTGGTTTGATCCGAGAGCCGGGGCTGCTGGCTGCGCGTGATGCCTTGCAGGCATCGCCCAAGGCGCGAGCGCAATGCCTGTCCAACTGGGGCGTCGACCTGGCAGCCCATGCGGGTGCGAACGCGCGCGTGGTCACCCTGTTTTGCTACGACGAATCACCCGTGGGGCCGTTGCTGGACGCCTTGAACCAGGCGGACGAGCCTTGCGCGGTCTTGCTGACTCCGGGGCATGCCGCGCAGCAAGGCCAGGCCTGGCGGGCCGGTCCAACGTGGCGCCAGGGCCGTGTGTCCCTGCACCCCTTGCCCGCCCTGCCCCAGCCGCAATTTGACCGCTTGCTGTGGTGCAGCGACCTGAACGTGGTCCGGGGCGAAGACTCCGCTGTGCGCGCCCTGTGGGCCGCGCGCCCCCATGTGTGGCAGATCTACCGCCAGGACGATGGCGTGCATGCCCAGAAGCTGATCGCCTTCATGGACCGGTGGATGGCCGACTGGCCCGCCCCATGCCGCGCGGAGGTCACCCGCCTGTGGATGGCCTTCAATGGACTGGCGCCTGCCAGCGACATGGGCCCGGCGCTGCAGGCCTTGTGTCAGGGGCCGAACTGGCTGGCCTGGCAGGATTTCAGCCAACTCGCCTGTCAGTCGCTGGCCGCTCAAAACGACCTGGTCAGCCAGTTGTTGGATTTTGTCGCGCAGCCGGGGTAAAATACTGGGTTTCGCAAGGGGCTTCTCCAGCCCCAACGGCTAACCGGGAACTGGACACCCATGAAACTCGCACAAGAAATCCGCGCAGGCAACGTGATCATGCAGGGCAAGGACCCGATGGTCGTGCTCAAGACCGAATACAGCCGCGGCGGCCGTGGTGCGGCCACCGTGCGCATCAAGATGAAGAGCCTGTTGAGCGGCTTTGGCGCTGAAACCGTCTTCAAGGCCGACGACAAGATGGACCAGATCATTCTGGACAAGAAGGACTGCACCTACTCGTACTTCGCTGACCCGATGTACGCGTTCATGGACGCCGAGTACAACCAGTTCGAAATCGAATCGGAAAACATGGGCGACGCCATCAACTACCTGCAAGACGGCATGGAAGTTGAAGTCGTGTTCTATGACGGCAAGGCCATCTCGGTTGAACTGCCCACCACCGTGGTCCGTGAAATCGAAACCGAACCCGCCGTCAAGGGTGACACCTCCGGCAAGGTCATGAAGCCCGCCCGCATCGTCGGCACCGGCTTTGAGATCCCCGTGCCCCTGTTTGTGGATTCGGGCGACAAGATCGAAATCGACACCCGCACCCACGAGTACAAGAAGCGCGTCTGATCGACCGCTTGGCCGTGCCTCTCGCAGGCACAGCGCAAGAAGGACACCCTGGGGTGTCCTTTTTTCATTGCCGGGTCATCGCTGGTTCATCGCTGGTGAGCCAGTGCCATGATCTCAGTGGGCAGGCGGTCCTTGAGGTGGTGGTCTGACCAGACCTGGCGCCAACGACGTGCGCCCGGCAAGCCACTGTAGAGCCCCAGCACGTGGCGCATGACCATGTGCCAGCGCACTTCGCCGTGCTCAAAGCCCTTGGTGCGAGCCATTTCACGCTCGGTGTAGGCCACCATGTCGGCCTCGACCTGTTCGCGGGTGAGGCCCGCACCGCTGGCATCGCCGTAGAACAGCGCGTCCCAGTCGGCCATGATCCAGGGGTTGTGATACGCCGCCCGCCCGACCATGACCCCGTCAAGCGTCACACCGGGCAACACCGCATCAGGCTGCAGCTGCGCCAGGCAGGTGGCGTTGTCGGCCAGGCCACCGTTGATGACGATGATCAGCTCCGGAAAGTCACGCTTGAGCTGGTGCACGAAGTCATAGCGCAGCGGGGGAATCTCGCGGTTTTCCTTGGGGCTCAGGCCCTTGAGCCAGGCGTTTCGGGCGTGCACGATGAACACTTGGCAGCCCACATCTGCCACGGTGCCGACAAAGTCGCGGACATAGTCGTAGCTCTCGACCTTGTCGATGCCGATGCGGTGTTTGACCGTGATCGGCATGCGGGCGTCTCCCCCGGTGGCATCCATCATGGCTTTGATGCCTTCGGCCACCAAAGGGGCCTCGTTCATGAGGCAAGCCCCGAAGGCGCCCCGTTGAACGCGTTCGCTCGGGCAGCCGCAATTGAGGTTGACCTCGTCATAGCCAAATTTCTGAGCCATCCGGGCACAGGCGGCCAGATCCGCGGGTTCACTGCCGCCCAGTTGCAGGGCCACGGGGTGCTCCTGCTCGTTGTACTCCAGAAAGCGCAGCATCTGCCCATGGATCAAGGCACCCGTGGTCAGCATCTCGGTGTACAGACGCGTGTGTTTGCTCAGACGACGATGAAAAAATCGACAATGTCGGTCAGTCCAGTCGAGCATGGGGGCCACGCAGGTGCGCCAGTCGCGCGGGTCGAGACGGTCCAAAACATCCACTCCAGAAAAGCCCGTGATTGTCGCAGAGGCCCGTGCCGCTGTCTGCACGGCTGTGTCAGACTGCTGTCACTGACGGAGGAGCACCATGACATACGCCAGATACGTCCTGATCGCCGTGGCAACCGCTGCCGCCCTGATGGCCCTACCCGCACGCGCGGCAGTGCATGCGCCGGTGTGCGACAAAGCCACCGTGCGCCAGTGCAATGTGGCCCTGATGAACCAGCATTTTTCAGCCTACCTGCAAAAGGAAAAAGGCTGGACGCCAGCAGAGACTCAAGCGTTGGCCGAATGCATGGCCGACGCCCTGGGCACCAGGCTGTTCGAGCCTGAGACGCAGAGCAACCCCTCTGGCCGCCAGAGCGGGCTGGACCACTGGAAGGCCTGCACAACCCGCCTGGGCAAACCCGGCACCTTGATGCCGGTGATGACCCAGACGGCCCCTGCTCAGCCCTGAGGCGCCTGAACCTTGTTGAGCGGGTTCATGGCCTGGTGTTGTGGCGCACCATTGGAGGCCAGGTCAGGTTGATCTCCATCCCAGGTCGGGTCGGGGATCGAGTCAAACACCTGGCGCAGGCGCTGTCCCCAGGAACTGCGGATCATGCGGAAGTAGGCGTTGGTCTCGTCGATGTTGATGAGCTTGTCCACCTTCAGGCTGTTGGCCTCATAGACCAACAGGTCCATGGGCAGGCCAACCGACAGGTTGGACTTGAGCGTCGAGTCCATCGAGATCAGGGCGCACTTGGCTGCCTCTTCCAGCGGGGTGACCGGGGTGATGACCCGATCAATGACCGGCTTGCCGTACTTGGACTCGCCAATCTGGAAATAGCACACGCCATCGATGCCCGCCTCGACAAAGTTGCCGGCGGCGTAGACATTGAACAGGCGCATGGCCTCGCCCTTGATCTGACCGCCCACGATCAGGCTGCAGTTGAAGTCGATGCCATGGGCCTGGAGCGCCTCGGCGTCGCGCGCATGCACCTTGCGCACGGCACTGCCCACAATGCGGGCCACGTCAAAGAGCGTCTTGGCCGTCCAGATGGTCACGGGCTCGCCGTCAGGCCCCTCGATGAACTCATGCTGCAGCAGTTGCTTGACGGCCTGGGTGATGGCCAGGTTGCCCGCAGACAGCATCACCAGCACCCGCTCGCCCGGTTTTTCAAACACCGACATCTTGCGGAAGGTGCTGATCTGGTCCATGCCCGCGTTGGTGCGCGAGTCGGACAGGAACACGAGACCGGCATTGAGCCGCATCGCCACGCAGTAGGTCATGATGAAATCACCGATTTGAGTTGGTAGAGCGCATCCAGCGCTTCACGGGGGGTCAGGGCATCCGGGTCGATGCGGGACAGCAGCGCCAAAGTCGCTGATTCTGCCTGTGTTGGGGCAAGAGCGCTGGCCGGAACAGCGGCAGATTCAGCCAACAAGTCATGAGCAGGATGGGTGCCACCGCTCAGGTCGGCAAACAAGTCGATCTGATCGTCGTGCTGGCGCTGCTGGGTCTCCAGCGCATCCAGCGCGGCACGGGCCTGCCGGATCAGGCTGGGCGGCATGCCGGCCAGGCGGGCCACTTGCACGCCATAGCTGCGGCTGGCCGGGCCCGCTTGCAGTTCATGCAGGAAGACGATGTCATCGCCCGCCTCGGCCACGCCCACGTGCACATTGCTGGCACGGGGGTGTTTTTCGGGCAAGGCGGTCAGCTCGAAATAATGCGTGGCAAACAAGGTGAAGGCCTTGTTGCGGTCATGCAGGTGGCTGGCAATGGCGCCGGCCAGGGCCAGGCCGTCAAAGGTGGAGGTGCCGCGCCCGATCTCGTCCATCAACACCAGGGATTGTTCGGTCGCACCGTGGATGATGGCAGCCGCTTCGGTCATCTCCATCATGAAGGTGGACTGGGCGTTGGCCAGGTCATCGGCCGCGCCAATGCGGGTGTGGATGGCATCGATGGGGCCCAGTCGGCAGGCTCCGGCCGGCACGTACGAGCCCATGTAGGCCAGGATGGTGATCAGCGCCACCTGTCGCATGAAGGTCGATTTACCGCCCATGTTGGGGCCGGTCACGATCAGCATGCGCCGGTTGGCGTCAAAGCGGCAATCGTTGGGGATGAAGGCGGCGCCGCTGGTTTCCATCAGGCGCGCCTCGACCACCGGGTGACGGCCCTTGTCGATCTCCAGGCAGGGCATGCTGACGAACTCGGGCTGGGTCCAGCCCAGGGTGGTCGCACGCTCGGCCAGCGCGGCCAGGGCATCCAGCGAGCCCAGGGCGCGTGCCAGCGAACCCAGCGTGGCGATGTGCGATTGCAGGTCGTCGATCAGTTGCTCGAACAGCCATTTCTCGCGCGCCAGGGCCCGGTCCTGGGCGGACAGGGCCTTGTCTTCAAAGGCCTTGAGCTCGGGCGTGATGAAGCGCTCGGCGTTCTTGAGCGTCTGGCGGCGCTGGTAGTCCAGGGGCACCTTGTCAGCCTGGCTTTGCGTGACCTCAATGTAAAAGCCGTGCACCTTGTTGAACTGCACGCGCAGGTTGGCAATGCCGGTGCGCTCGCGCTCGCGCACTTCCAGGTCCAGCAAAAAGGCGTCGCAGTTGGACGAGATGGCCCGCAACTCATCAAGGTCGGCATCAAAGCCCGAGGCGATCACCCCACCGTCACGCACCATGACCGCGGGCGCCTCGGCCACCGTGCGGCGCAGTCGCTCGGCAATCGCCGGATCGGGTTGCAGGCTGGCGTGCACCTCGTCCAGCAAGGCGCAACCTGTGGGCACCCGCTCGCGCAGGAGGGGCAAGGCCAGCAGGGTGTCGCGCAGGCCGGCCAGCTCGCGCGGGCGCACCTGGCGCAAGGCAATGCGCGCGGTGATGCGCTCGGCATCGCTGAGCTGGCGCATGGCCTCGCGCAGCAGGTCCAGGCTTTGCGACAGGTCCGTCGGGTTGAGCAGGACGTCGATGGCCGCATGCCGCTCCTGCGCGATGCGACGGTCGCGCGGCGGGTTGGTCAACCACTGGCGCAAGGTACGGCTGCCCATGCCCGTGCGGCAGGTGTCCAGCAAGGACAGCAGCGTGGGCGAGTCTTCGCCCCGCAGGGTCTGGGTCAGTTCCAGGTTGCGCAAGGTGGCAGGTGGCAACTCCAGCAGATCACTGCTGCGGGGCACGGTCAAGCTGCTGACGTGGGCCAGCGCCCTGCCCTGCGTATGTTCGGCATAGCTCAGCAAGGCCGCCGCCGCAGCATGGCCCAGGCTCATGCCATCGGCCCCATAGGCCTGGAGGTGACTGACCTTGAGCTGCTCGCACAGCTTGCGTTGCCCCAGGCCCGCATCGAACTGCCAGGTGGGCCGGGGTGTGAAGGCTGTGCCACGTGGTTGCGCCAGGAAGGGGCCCAGCACGGGCGGGATGCGTTCGCGGTCGTAGATGACCTCGGCTGGCTGCAGGCGTGCCAGCCAGCCCGGCAGGTCACGTTGCGTGCATTCGGTCAGGCCCAACGTGCCACTGGCCATGCCCAACCAGGCCAGGGCGCAGGGCGTCTGGTCGGTGGACTTGGCCACCCCGCCCCGCACGCTCTGGCTGACCACGGCCACCAGCAGCGCATCGGCGCGCTCGTTGAGCAACTCGGCATCGGTCAGCGTGCCCGGGGTGACCACGCGCATCACCTTGCGCTCGACAGGCCCTTTGCTGGCACCAACCTCGCCCACCTGCTCGCAAATGGCGACTGACTCGCCCAGCTTGATCAGCTTGGCCAGGTAGGTGTCCACCGCATGAAACGGCACACCCGCCATGTGAATGGGCTCGCCGGCGGACTGCCCACGCACGGTCAGCGTGATGTCGATCAGGCGATTGGCCTTGCGAGCATCCTCAAAGAACAGCTCGTAAAAGTCCCCCATGCGATAAAACACCAGGGTGTCGGGGTACTCCGCCTTGATGCGCAGGTACTGCTGCATCATGGGCGTGTGGCCCGCCAGCGCCGCATCGGAGATGTTGTTGGGAAGATTCTCTTTTTGCATCAATGACTTACGCGATCAGGGTGGCCCCACCAGCGAAAAGCGCGGAGGTTGGGTGGTGGCGGGCGCTCACGCGAGAGCGACATTGTCAGGCAAATGGGTGCACGCCATGCACATGGCCTTCCCGAGCCTGTGAGGCCACCGACTCTTTCGAGGCCTCATCCAG
>Ga0209066_10005251_pt1 | contig 13740 bp, 13 predicted proteins | sample All_14_2_FD_187198 | JGI IMG/M metagenome (GOLD analysis project Ga0209066, IMG submission 187198) | Freshwater microbial communities in response to fracking from Pennsylvania, USA - Allegheny Zone_MetaG_DW_15 (SPAdes) (version 2) ...
GATCGAATCGAACCCCGCCGGGAGTTCTGCCGCTGTCTTCGAGAAGCCGCTCCAACCTGAAAGCAGGAACGCCAACCCGGCAAACGTGAGCATAGCCACCAACGCGCCTGCCCACCAGTTCTTATTGATCTGCGGACCAGAGTCACGCATATCTTTGCGAGTGAGCATCACGGCAAAGATGAAAAGGATCGCGATCGCGCCGATGTACACAACGACCTGCACCACTGCGATGAAGTTCGCGTTCAAAAGCGCATACACCACTGCCACACCGAACAGGGTGGAAACCAGCCACAGCGCAGCATGGACAAGGTTGCGGGTCGTCACCACCATCACAGCAGAGAGGAGGGTGAACGCAGCAACCATAAGAAAGATTATTTGAGCACCAGTCATGTCACATTCTCCCGATTAGTGCGAGGCTTCCGCCACCTTTTTATTAGGACCTTCGATCCGCTCGCGTTCCTGACGGGTGGCTGAGCGCGCGATCTCGAGCGCGATCCAGCCGGTGACTACATTCGCGAGGAACATGCCCAGGATGTAGAGCCAGGTCGGAGCGGAGGCGAGAAGCGCGTTCATCAACGCAGTTACCAACAAAAGGGCAAAGGATAACGGAGTGAGGAACTTCCAGTTAAAGGAAAGCATCTGATCGATACGGATACGCATCATGGTGTACTTGACCCACATGATGACCCAGTATCCCAGCATCGCTTTGATGATGAGGATCAGGATCGCAAGGAAGGGGCTGACCTGTTCCAAGCCAAAGAAGCGATATCCGCCAAAGAAGAGGATCGCCCAAAAGCCGCCGAAAGTGAAGGCATGCAGAAGTTCGCCTGCATAGAACATACCGAACTTCATACCGGAATATTCGATGTTGAAACCGGAAACCAGTTCCGATTCACCTTCTGCAAGGTCGAAGGGAGCGCGTCCCAGTTCGGCGATGGCAGCAATGAGGAAGATCAACGCGCCAAGCGGAGAGATCCACACATACCAAACATTCTGCGCATCAATGATGGCGTTCATGTTCATGGACTGTGCAAAAATGGTCGGGATCAACAGCATGGTCAACATCGGAACTTCGAACGAGACCATCACCGCCACCTGACGGAAACCACCGATCATCGCAAACTTATTGTTCGATGCCCAACCCGCCATGATGATGGAAAGCGTACCAATGGCGCCCGCCGCAATGAGGAACAGCACCCCCACATTCAGGTCTGTGCCAAGCATTACAGGGGCAAGCGGAACCACCGCCCACAAGATCAAAACAGACATCATCGAAAGGATGGGAGCAAGGTTATAGACGACCTTGTCCGCATCGCCGGGGGTTGTATCCTCTTTGATGATGAGTTTAATAATGTCGGCGAACGGTTGAATTAAACCGAATGGACCCAAGCGATTGGGACCCAAACGATCCTGGAAGCGAGCCACGACCTTGCGCTCGATCCAAACGAGGAAAATGTCCAGCACCATCAACAATGTGATGAGCAGGAGCACGCCGAGGAACACCACAAGCACATGTGCGCCGGTTTCGTTCATTCCCCAGCCCACAAAAATGCCTTGAAGCCAATCAGCGGCAACTCTCAGGGGGTCATTCCAGAAACTCATAAATCACTCCTGTTACACAAAGAAAAGGCTGAGAGGAAAAATCCCATCAGCCTTCTCTTCAATTTATTGCGTATTTACGCCCATTCCAACATTCCTTTGCGCCATGTATAAACCAAACCAACGACCAAAATGGCAACAAAGATAATGCCCTCGATCACGGCATACAAGCCGAGTTGACCAAGTTTCACCGCCCACGGAAAGAGGAACACCGCTTCAACATCGAACACCAAAAAGACCAGCGCAAAGATATAGTACTGCGCCTTGAACTGAATCCAAGCTTCACCTACGGGTTCGATACCACATTCGTAAGTTGATTCCTTGATTGGATTTGGCTTCTTGGGACCAAAAATAAAGCCAGCGGCGATCGCGCCAATTGGGATGATCAGACCCACAATGATAAATAGGGCGACATACAACCACTCATTCATTTATTTCGCTCCATTGGGAAATGTTGTATTACAACTTTAGGGCGCATTGTACCATAAAGAACAAATTAGCCCCCTATTAATGGTTGTCAATTTTTCGGGTGATATTTGTCACTTTTTCTTTTTGGGCTTGCCAGCCTTCTTTTTTCTCTCAACCAGTCGGTCAAAAAGGTATTTCGCAATGTCCTTGAAGAACGGGAAGCCCACAATACTGCCAAGCACCGAACCCACCACCCCAGAGGTCTTTACAAAGTTCGTCGAGAAGCCAAAAAAGTCCACTACTTTGACCTCAATAAACTGAACGGATATCTCAATTCGATCCTGTTCTTTGGTTTCGCGGTCTTCAAAGTTCAAGAAAAGATGAACGACCCCATCGAAAGACGGTCCCACATTTTCGGCGCGGACGGTCCAAGTGAACTTGACAGGTCTACCCTGCTTTAACGGCTGGTATGTGGGTCCTGGCGGCTCAATTTCCAGTCCTGCCATTTGGATGAACGCTTCAGCAGTAACGTTGTGAGTGGCATAGAGATTGGGAATCTCGATCACTTCACCTTCAACAACATTCCCCTCAATCTGGGCTGTTGGCGTGATGTTACCTTTTTCGTCCACATCGAGTGTCAGAATGATCAGATCGCTGCCTGAACCAAGTTTGATGACAGGCGGATATTCCAACGTTAAGAAGCGGAACTCAGGAAGAGCCGGAGCGGGTCCTTCCCCGCCGGTCACTGGGATGAGAACCCCAGCCGTTGGCGTCGCTGGAGGAATCGCAGGTGTGGTCGAAGTCGTTTGGATGGCAACAGACGTTGGAGAATCAGATGGATAGTCAGATGGCTCTTCGGATATGGCAGGTAAGCCACATGCGAGGATGGTAAAAAATATTACTGATGCCGCGAGAAGCAGTGAAAGGCTGCGGGGAGATAAAAGCCTGGGTTTCATGCCACAGGTTCCAGTCCGAAATGAAGCGAAGACGGAGTTGGGAGTTGCATCTCAGTTGGGGCAATCGTCTGGGTCTTGGTCACGCGCGGGTTGGGAGAAAATCCCCAAACTAAAAGCACAATGGAGATCGTCAAAATAACAATGGCAAGGACAAGGCGAAGTTTACTCATCGCTGCACCTCTTCAACTTCAATATACCATTTTACGCGGGTGCCGACGCGGTCGCGCAATTGCCATGCCATTGGCTTTGGCATTGAAGCAAAGGTCTGGCGGATGTCATTGATACGGCTGATGACGAGTGATTTCTCATCATCGTTCAATGGGATTTCGTTTTTATTCAACATCGCTTCAACTTTATCAAGATTGAGCGAGGTGGTCTTATATAAACCCCAATCGGCGCTGCCTAATTGGGCGAGGACCTTGAGATTGATGGTTTCGTTATCGCCCTCACCGGTGAGATTGTTGAGCAGGATAGAAGTGAGGTCGAATGCGTCTTTGCGGTTGAGCTCAATGATCTGCGCCTTGGAGAGTAACAACTCAGCCAGCGGAATGGTCACCGGGTCGGCATTGAGACGCTCTTCGAGGGGAATCTTGTGGCACATTTCAAAATGACCGACGAAGATATCCACCTTCATATCGGTGGCGTTGTGATAGTAGATCTGGCGTTGGTCGCCATTCAAAACGTTGAACTGCTTATGCGGAGAATAGCCCACCTCGGGCATGAAAGCCTCGAACTCGCGGCGTTGTTTGAGCGGAATGCAAAAATCAAGGTCGGCAAACTCACGCGTAAAAAGCGGATGATTGGTCTTGTTATGTGTTTGCACCGCCAGCCCGCCGATGGCACGCAATTGGATTTTTTTCGCATTCGCCGCTTCTACAAGGCGATACATTTCCTGAACGAGATCGAGAGATTCCATCAACGAGTTTCCTAATTTCCATTTTACTCTTGTTGCTTATTGCCTTACATCCTTCATCCACATGGGAAATTCAGAAGAGTCCATTTTTTCTTCTGCCCTGCCCCAGCGTTCAAGTGCCCAGCCCCAAAAGTCGAATTCGATGGTGGAGATATTTGCCTGAATGGCTGCCCACAAGCCCCAGCCCACATCCGACATGATCATGTTGAGCTTCATACGCGCCACCATTTGCGGAGTGGCATCGCCAAAATACGCTGCACAGACCTCTTTGATCTGGTCATCGTTGAATTGCATTTCCTGACAGGTATTGCCCAACTCGAAGGTTGGGTCGTTGTTGCCACTGTATTCGTAGTCGATCAGCCAGAGCTGTTTGCCGTCGTCGATGTAATTCTCGGCAAGAAGGTCGTTGTTGCATGGGACGGTCGCCAACGGTTTGACGGACATCGCCTTTTCGATCTCGTTCACTGTGGACATCCGCTCGGGATACCCTTTGGGAATTTCGATATTCCGCTCGCGGCACAGGTTGAGATAATACTCGGTGAGGCGGAACATGTTGAAGTCCGTTAAGAAACGTGGACCGGCGTGCAGTTTCTTGATGGCTTGTGCCATGCGAGAGGGCATCCCAGACTCGTTCAAGGAATCCTTCGACATGGTCTTGCCGTTGATGAATTCGATCACCATGGCTTGATGTTCTGGAATATGATGCAAAACCTTGGGTGCAACACCCACACTTGCAGCCGCTTTCGTGTTGTGAACCTCATTGTTACGGTCAATGGCAAGCAACTCGGTGCTTTCACCGGGTACACGCACGAAAAATGGCTTTCCGTTGACATGTATTTTGTAATTCGTGTTGGTCAACCCGCCAGAAAGTGGTTCAATGGACACATTCTGTCCGTTCCAATCGGGAACACTTGCGGCAATATTTTCGATAACTGACATACCTGACTCCATACAACAAATAAGACCTGACAGGTTTTTGGAAACCTGTCAGGTCTATTTTTATTTCAATTACTCTACTGGAATTTCAGCTGTGACCTTGTCCATATCAATTCCTTCGCTCTTGCGTTTGGATTTGAAGCCGTAATAGATCGCGGCTGCAATCGCATAGCAGGAACCAAGGAAGATGATGGAGTTGGTGTTGGCGATACTAATGCCATACAAACCGGGAGGAACGCCGCCCGTATTGAGCCACGGGTCAAAGAACCATTCCACCAACAGGAAGAGCAGGAAGCCGCCGAAGATCAAGCCTGCCACGGTGATGAGCGGAATGCCCGCAACTTTCATCTTGGCAATGGGTGAAGCTTCGAACAATTCCTTTTTCTTATACGGCAGAATGATCGCGGCAATAGCTGTACCGAAATACATGATGGCAATGCCTTGAGTCGCCGCCAACGTAATGGAGCGGAAGCCTGCAAGGTTATAAGCATACATGGCAGCGACAACGATGGCGGGCAAGATCATGTACAACATCGCATTGACCGGAGTACCGCGGTCATTCAACTCGGCAGCCTTTTCAGGGAGCAGACGGTCAAATGCAGCGGCGAAGATCACGCGAGTGGAGGAAAGGAAGAGCGTGCCCGCCCAGCCGAACCACCAGGTGCTCATGAGCAACAACACAATGATCTGGATCAGGCGGTTATCGGTGAGGAAGACCGCCAGCATTGCCGGGTTGGGCCACACAGGAAGTGGAGGCGCTTCGGTGACATAGCCCCAGGCATAGTTCCACCATGCGCCATTGGCTTGAACGTAGAAGTCCCAGCCGATGGTGCGGTTCACACCGAGGAAGAAAATGATCGCCAGCAAAGTGGTCACACCGAGCGCCCAAGCCATACCAGAGAAGTTGCGCTTGTAATCGGTCGCGCCGCGGACTTCACCATAGAGGGTCGCACCCCAGTTGGGCCACAAGTTGAAGAAGACCAAGTACGGGAGTGTGACCATGATCAAGCCGAAGGTGCCGCCCGTCATCGGGGTTGAGGCGAAGGCATCCACTCCAGCTTGGGCAGTCGGTTCGTAGAGGCTGCCAGACGTCCCGAAGTATGAAGCGGAGTTTGCATCCAAACCGGCTTTGAATTTTTCAGGCGAACCGGTGAAGAGCAACACGAGCACGATCAACAATCCGAGCATGCCCGCATAGAAGGAATACTTCTGCACGCGTGCATAAGACTTCATGCCGAGGAAGATGACCAATGCCACAAAGAGAAGCGTGAGCAGGGATGAAACGAACAAGGGCGTGCCTTGTCCGGCGATCCACACGGCGGCTTCTTGGAAGCCAAAGGCACCAAGCAACGGTGTGAGCACGATCTGACGCAGCATGTCACCATAGATCGGAGTCCACAGCCAGAGGGTGAACCACCAGCCTGTGATGGAAAGAATGAAACCGATGCCGCCGCCGAAGACGCGCGTCTGCCAAACATAGTCACCACCCGAGCGTGGCATGACTGCGATCAACGAAGCGTACACAACAACTTCAAAGATGATGAATGCCGCGCTGATGATCAACGCGGGAATCATCCCGCCCCCAAAGTAATACATCTGGCTGAAGCTATAGAATCCCAGCGTCACCAGATTGATCGAAAAGAACGCGTAAATAAACGCGTCGAAGACCGACCATGAACGTACCATGCCAGTCGCCTTACGAACAAACAGGTCACTCATAACAACTCTCCTCTTTTGATGTTGTCTTTACACGCGAATGCGTGATTTAACCAGTTGTCAAAACGTAATTCTCGACCTTGTTCTTTCCAAGCTTGATGATGGCTCCAAGCAATGTCCCCTGTTCGTACATGGAGCCGGGGTTGATCACTAAAGTTTTCCCGATGCGTGTTGAACCGCGTCCTTCGTGGATATGCCCATGCAGGCTGAGCAATGGTTGGGTCTTTTCAATGGCAGAACGTAACGCCGTTGAACCAACGGGAATCATCGAATTGCCAGCCAATACTGGACGCAAATCTTTATCGAGTTCGGGGGCTTCATCCAAACCGGATTTATAGGGCGGCACGTGGATATTAAAAATGGATGCCTGTGGATTCTTCAACTGGGAGATCATCGCCTCATACCGCGCCGCGAGCTGATTCTCGTCCTCTTCACGATGCGTATTCCAAGGCGTTCTGTTGCTCCAGCCGGACGCGATCATTTCATGTCCGCTTGCCAGCATGGTGACGTTACCCTCTGCCAGTTCCACCACGCGGCTCTCGCGGATAACATCATCGACTTCATCCATGTCATCATTGCCTGGGCAACAATAGATCTTCATGCCGGTTCCGGCAAGTTTCTTTTCTGCCAGTTCCATCCACTGCTGTACGACCTTCAAGACTTCCTGTTCAAAGATCGCGTTGACCTTTTCGGGACTCTTTTCTAATTCTTGAATTTCATCGGGATTGGTGAGGTAAGGATAGTAACCACGGCTGCGGACCTTCTTTTTCATTTCCATCAGCTCGTCTTCAGTTGTGATCTCAAAAATCTGTTCAAGGAGAGTAACACGATAATTGGAGCCGCCCTGATGAATGAACGGGACCACCGCTTTGCCCGTCATATCGCCGCCGAGGATCAATTGGTCCGCGCCGTAAAACTTGCCCGCATTGAGAAACTTGCTCCAGCAAATATCTGAACCGTGAATGTCTGTCGCAAAAAAGATGGTTGTAGTCACATGCAAATCCTTCAGAACGAAATGAGCTTGCAGAGGTGGTGCGGTTTAACGACGGCAATTATACTCATCATTAAGAGTATGTGAAGATAATGTTAACAGCACCAAGGGCATGAAAAAGTTACGGCTTGTATTTTTTCTCACAACAAGTAAGCCGATTCGGAAAAATCCATGCTATAGTTTTTATAAGCATTAAATATCTATTCACAGTGTTTTTTGACAGGAGGCAAAATATGCTCGATAAACGCAAAGAACCCCGCAAAAAGTTGATGGCATTTACACCTGTCTATTCATTAAACCCCCGCACTCTGCTTGGCTATTTGGAAGACCTCACCATTCGCGGTGCAAGAGTGGTGGGAGGTGTTCCACTAGAAGAGGGCAAAGTCGTACATCTCTCCATCGAATTCCCCGAAGGGGCGCCGAATGTCCCAACCCACCCCTTCCTTATCCGCGGACGTGTCGCCCGAGTCCAAACAGATGAGACTCAATTCGAGAACTTGGGCTTTGAATTCTTAGATACCACCAATGAACAGACAATGATCCTCGAAGCGGTGATTCAACGATATGAGTTCAAGCGAGTGATCTAATCACACACCAAGAGCGGACATGGAAACCATGTCCGCTCTTTTTTTATTCCAATTTTCATGACATTTGTTACAGTGCAAAAATAGGGGCACCTTGTAAAATGAAAAGGTCATTGGAGACCGAATGGCAACACACAGGGGCACACGCCAGGCTCGCTACCCAAGATTTCCGTATCCCAAAGACTTCGGAAGTCTCGCAGACTTCCGAAGTCTAACAAACCTAGGAGCAAACAATGACTTCCCACCCCTATCCACCCGAACCGTTCCGCATCAAAGTTGTGGAACCCATCCGCCTCATTCCGCGTGAGGCAAGAGAAGCGGCGCTCAAAGAAGCAGGCTACAACCTCTTCTTAATGAAAGCCGAAGACATGTTCATTGACCTGCTCACCGACTCCGGCACCGGCGCGATGAGTCAGGAACAATGGGCAGCTATCATGCGCGGCGACGAGTCCTATGCAGGCGCGCGCTCGTATCACCGCCTCAAGAACGCCGTCGAAGATGTCTTCGGGTTCAAGTTTTTCATGCCCACCCATCAAGGTCGCGCCGCTGAAAATATCCTTGCGGCGGTTTTGGTCAAGCCCGGTCAATGGGTGCCGAGCAATATGCACTTCGACACCACCGACGCCAACATCCGCGCAAGACATGGTCGCCCCGCCAATCTCGTCATCGACGAAGCCCATGACCCTGAGAATCGTCATCCCTTCAAGGGCAACATGGATATCAACAAGCTCAAAGCCTTTATCGCAAAGTATGGGCGTGAACAAATTCCAATGGGGATGATCACCGTCACGAACAATGCCGGAGGCGGTCAGCCCGTTTCGATGGAAAATCTGCGGGCGGTCTCGCAGGTCTATCATGAAAACGGAATCCCCTTCTTCATCGACTCTGCACGATATGCGGAGAACTGCTACTTCATTAAACAGCGCGAACCTGGCTATGAAAACAAATCGGTCAAAGAGATCGCGCGTGAAATGTTCTCGCTGGCAGATGGTATGACGATGTCTGCCAAGAAAGATGCCATCGTCAACATCGGCGGATTGTTGTGTCTGAACGATGAAACACTCTTCCAAAATCTCAAGAACGAATTGATCCTACGCGAAGGCTTCCCCACCTATGGCGGACTTGCTGGGCGCGACCTCGATGCCATGGCAGTCGGATTGTACGAAGGCTTGGACGAAGACTATCTCGCTTATCGCATCGGTCAAACCGCTTACCTCGCGGCACGACTCAACGAAGCCGGAATCCCCACCCTTCAACCGACCGGTGGACATGGCGTGTATATCAATGCCGGATCAATCTTCCCACACATTCCCAATTATGAATTCCCAGCTCAAGCTTTGGCTGTAGAACTCTATCGTGAAGGCGGCATCCGCGGCGTGGAAATTGGCTCGGTGATGTTTGCCTGTCTTGACCCGGAAGACAACAAATGGCATTATCCCGCGCTTGAATTGTTGCGTCTCGCTATTCCGCGCCGCACGTACACTCAAAGTCATCTTGATTATGTCGCGGATACCTTCGCCGCCATCAAAGCACGCGCCAGCAAAGTGAAAGGCTACAGGTTCACCTACGCCCCAGAGTTGTTGCGCCATTTCACGGCGAGGTTTGAACCGCTCTAACAGACAATGGACTATGAACGATGGACGATGGATCGCGGTCAACGGTCTGTCGTCTATCGTTTGAATCAAGGGGACGCTATAATATGGCGCAAATTTATGAAACTGCGCTCACTCCTCCTCACTCTTATCCTTTTTGTTTCTGCTTGTTCTCTCCCATCAACATCAACGCCAACAACAACCCAAACGATTCCCGCCACAGAACAGATCACCTCAACACCATCACAAACTCCAACCGTAGAGACACTAGAGATTCCAGACCACGTCAAATACATTCTCGACACGATCATTGATTACGATCTTCATCGTATCGAAGTCACTGAAACCATTCAATACCCAAATCACAGCGGACAAGAACTTACCTCCCTCACTCTCGCCATCGCTGCCAACCTCTGGGCAGATTGTTTTCGACTCGCCGAGGTGACCGTGGATGGGACTCCGGTGACAGGCTATTCACTCAACCTGCACCGACTCGACCTCCCGCTTCCGACTCCGCTCGCGCCTGATTCTGTTTCGACAGTGACTCTCCGCTACAGCCTCGCCCTCCCCTACATGGACCAAGTCAACAGCCAGCGCGCGCGAATCTTCGGCTACAGCGACATTCAAATGAACCTCGTCAATTGGTATCCATTCGTTGTGCCGTTCAAAGATGGCGAATGGATCATTCGCGAGCCGTGGTCGCATGGTGAATATCTGGTGTATCCCATTGCAGACTTTGAAGTCAATTTGAAATTCGCGAATCCCGAAAATCAACCCATCGTCGCCGCGAGCGGATTCGCCGAACCCAACAGCAGCTCGACTCGCTACACCCTAACGAACGGACGTGCTTTCGCCATCTCTGCCAGCCGCGAGTTCCAAGTCTCGCAAACGCAGGTGGATGATGTGACAGTCTACAGTTATTACCTTCCCATCTACAAGAACGCAGGTGAAGCTGCCATGTTTGCCAGCGCTCGAGCTGTGCAAGTCTTTTCGCAGCGCTTTGGGGAGTATCCGCACAAGACCCTTTCAGTGGTCATCGCCGATTTCAAAGACAGCATGGAATTTTCTGCGTTGTATTTCCACAGCCGCAGTTTCTACGACTTGTACGATGGCACAGTTCAGAATTATCTAACCATGGTCGCCGTCCACGAGACGGGGCATCAGTGGTGGTTCGAGCAAGTGGCAAACGACCAAGCACAAGAACCCTGGTTAGACGAATCACTGACGACCTATTCAGAACTGCTCTATTATGAAACCCTACATCCCGATTTGATTCCCTGGTGGTGGTCCTATCGCATTGATTTTTTTGAACCGCGCGGCGATATTGATATCCCTGTATACGAAGGTCAAAACGCAGATACCTATAAAGTTATCGTCTACTTCAACGGCGCTCATTTTCTGAAAGACCTGCGCGAACGCATCGGAGACGAAGCCTTCTTCGCATTTCTACAAGATTACTATTCCCAAGGAAAGAATGGCATCACCACCAGCGGCGATTTCTTCCGCATTTTAGATGAACACACCGATGTTGATTACTCGGATATTGTCAAAACCTATTTTGGTCAGCGCTAGAAAAATCAGAATAAAAAAAATAGCAAAACGCCTTTTGGACGTTTTGCTATTTTTTAACGAGCAATAAGCATGTACTAATCTTTAGCATGCTCCTTGATCGCGTTCACCGTCCCAGAATGACGACTGGTATAAGAACGTAACTGATAGACAGAATTATGAGCCAATTCCCGGTCAATTACTTTTCCACTGCTGTCAAATCCAGGATGGTTATAGATCAACGAATACCCACCACTCATCACAGAGTTACAAACATTAAGGTGCCCTTGCATATGACTTTTTTCAGATGAACTGGCATCTTTGTGTTGTTTGAACCATGCATCCACCATTTGATGAGCCTTTGGATGAATTGATTCTTGGGTATGGAACGCTGAGACTGCCGCATCCCACTCTTTCTTCAAATCCTTATCGTGATCATTCCCTGCAGCAACATTCCCAGCAGGGATCATTGCCATAACCAATGCAATTATGATGGCGAAAGACGCCACACCCCAAAGAACACTTTTTTTAGACATAGCAACCTCCTTACGAATTGCTGCTGAATATCAGCAACTACAACGTAATCTTATTTTTTATAATTACATTAAATATAAGTAAAATTTGTGTATGAGACAAAGTTGCTTATTATCATCAATTATGCAAACAATAAATATTGATAATACGTATCTAGAAGGTTTATTTTTATAAACTATTTATCGATAACTATCACCTATTTTGTATAATGTAGGCATGAAACCAGATCCCTCCCCCTCTTTGTATTATACAGACTATCTCGAACTAGACAAAATTCTCGGCAGTCAGCATCCCAAAAGCAATAACGACACAGACGAAATGCTCTTCATCATCATCCACCAAGCCTATGAGCTTTGGTTCAAGATGGTGATTCATGAGTTGGACCACGTCCGCCGCATTTTTGATACGGACAATGTGTTGGACAATGCTGGGGAAATGAGCATTGCCGTCCACAAATTAAAGCGGGTGGTGAAGATATTCGAAGTGGTCAACCGCCAAGTAGACATCCTCGAAACGATGACGCCGATGGACTTCCTTGAATTCCGCAATTTGCTATTGCCTTCTTCGGGATTCCAAAGCCTGCAATTCCGCATCATCGAAGCCAAGTTGGGGCTCAAGATGGATCAACGCTACAAAGCCAACTACTACAAGAACACGCGTCCGGGTGGATTTAACCAACGGGACTACGACGCAATTACCGCCGTAGAGTCCGAGGCGACGCTCAAGGGTCTGGTCATCAAATGGGCAGAGCGAACTCCCTTCTTCGATGAGTCGCTTTGGCGGGAATATCAGTCGCGTTTTCCTGTGGAGGATGGCGTTCAAAAATTCTGGAGCGACTACAAACAAATTTACAAGAACAGCCTCAACGGACCGGTTGAAATGCGTCAACTGGATGAGTTGGACAAGGTCTTTTACAAAGAAGGCTTGGGCGAATTTTCCGTGGGTGCCATGCGCGCCGTGTTGTTTATCATGATGTATCGCAACCTGCCAATTTTCCAACAGCCGTTCGACCTGCTCACTACTCTCATTGACGTTGACGAAATGCTTTCGCAGTTTCGTTACAAACACATGCTCATGGCGCGACGCATGATCGGGGTCCGCATGGGCACAGGAGGCACAAGCGGAGCGGGCTATCTCGAAGGCGCATTGCGCCAGCATTACATCTTCAAAGAGTTGACCGAAGTTGCGACCTTTTTAGTAGAGCGCAGCAACTTACCCGAATTGCCCAAAGCCGTAAGAGAAAAAACGAGTTTCAATGTTGAATAACAAAACCCTTCGCCTCATTTTGATCGGTAGTCTCGCCGCATTATTTTTCAGCAGCACATTCGTCATCAACCGCGCACTGAGTTTGCAAGGCGGTCATTGGGCGTGGACATCTTCTCTGCGCTTCGGGTTCATGCTCATCTTTTTAGTCGTCATCTTGTTGATGAGAGACGGCAAAAAAGCATTGAGCGATGTGAAAGATGTTTTTCTAAAACATTGGCTGTTTTGGATCATCGCGGGCAGCATCGGCTTTGGCGTTTTCTATTCACTCATCACGTTCAGTTCACAATACGCCGCCGGTTGGATCGTTGCCACCACTTGGCAGACCACCATCCTCGCAACGCCCATTGTTATCGCGCTCTTTGGTCGTAAAGTTCCACGTAGCGGATTGGTCTTCACAGCAATCATCTTCATTGGCATCGTGCTTGTCAACATCGAACATGCCGCGCTGACCAGTGTCCGCGAAGTGTTGTTCAGTGCGCTGCCGGTTCTCGGCGCAGCGTTCGCTTACCCCATCGGCAATCAACTCGTCTGGGAAACGCGCATGGGATATCATCCACACCTGCCACATTTCCAACATCCCATTTTGGATAACGCCTTCGCGCGCGTCTTGCTACTGACTCTCGGCTCGCTCCCCTTTTGGGCTGGGTTGCTGCTTTTTACCTCTCCTCCCCCTCCAAGCGCGGACCAACTCATCAGC
>Ga0209066_10005252_pt1 | contig 13738 bp, 8 predicted proteins | sample All_14_2_FD_187198 | JGI IMG/M metagenome (GOLD analysis project Ga0209066, IMG submission 187198) | Freshwater microbial communities in response to fracking from Pennsylvania, USA - Allegheny Zone_MetaG_DW_15 (SPAdes) (version 2) ...
GGGTGAGGGGCGGGGTCGGGCGCGGGGGTGTCCGGTGCGGATGCCCACGTCACGTCGAGCGCGACGCTCCAGCTGAGCTCGCCGCCGGGCGGCAGCTGCACGATGCCCTCGTCGAGCGCGGTGCCGGCGCCGTGCGGGGTCGAGGTCGGTTCGATGCCGAGGGCGCGCACTTGCCCGTTCCAGGGCGGGTCGGTCGAGACGGCCAGCTCCTCCCAGAGCAGCGCGTGCGGCAGCGCGGCGCCCTGCCACTCGACGACGACGGCGGCGTGGGCGCCGCGCAGCTCGATGCGCGGCGGCGCGAGGTGCTCGAGGGCGACGACCCGGGCGGGGGTCGCCGCGTCGACCACGGCCCAGCGCTCGCCGGGGTCGCCCGGCCAGGGCTTGCGGCGACCGGTCGGCAGGCCCGCGTAGTCGAGCTCGCGCAGCACCGCGCCGGGCGACGGCGCGACGGAGAGCGGTGCGGCGAGCAGTGATCCGCCGAGGATGAGGTGCTCGGCGATCGCGAGGGAGCGTGTCGTCGGCCCGTCGTTGCGCACCCGCACGCCGACCGTCGCACCGCGGTCGGTGAGGCGCCAGAGCCGCTCGGCCGAGAGCCCGTGCCGGTCGGCCCAGCCGAGCGCGACCGCGTCGGGAGTGCGGCTGACGTGCAGCCACGGCGCCTGCGAGGCCGCGCCGTGGAAGCCCTCCGGCAGCGCGGCGCGCGGGTTCGGCTGCCCCGCGGTCGGGAAGCACAGCTGCCAGCCCCCGCGCCAGCGGCCGACCCAGTCGGCCTCGGTCGGGGCGATCGCGGCCTCTGCCGAGGCGGCGGGCTGCACGGCACAGGCCCACGGGGTGGTCGCGAGAACCGGTCGACCGTCGACGAGCAGGTCGACGAGCACACCACCCTCGTCGGGCAGCACCGTGGCCGTGACCCGCCCGCGCTGGAGCGTCACGGCGGGCTGAGCGGTCATCCCTCGCCCCCGATCATCACGGCGCGCGCCTCAGGAGGCGGTGTCGCGCTGCTCGCTGAGGGCCTTGATGAGCGCGTTCTTGCCGTCGAGCACGACGCGCAGCATGGCGTCGGCCGCTCGCTCTCCGTTGCCGCCGTTGATGGCGTGGAAGACGGCCGCGTGGGTCTCGGCGTCTTCGAGGAAGACCTCGTCGTCGGCCGCGGTCGCCTGCTGAACGTTGAACGAGGCGTACATGAAGTCGGCGACGACGCTGCCGAACTGCCGCAGCAGCACGTTGTGCGAGGCGGCGTAGACGGCGAGGTGGAACTCGACGTCGGCGTGCGCGTAGCCCTCGCGGTTGGTCGAGTTGGTGACCATGTCGGCGAGGGCATCGTCCATGCGCCGCAGGTCGTCCATCGACGCGCGGCCGGCCGCGAGCCGGGCCGCTGCGGGCTCCATGATCTGCCGCACCTCGACGAGGTTGCGCATGATCTCGTCGCCCCGGCCGACTTCGCTGTGCCAGCGCAGGATGTCGCTGTCGAAGACGTTCCACGATTCGGGCTGCCGCACCCGGGTGCCGATCTTCTGGCGGATGTCCACGAGGCCCTTCGCGGCGAGAACACGCATGCCCTCCCGCACCGAGGTGCGCGACACGGCGAACTGCTCCGTGAGCTCGGCCTCCTTCGGCAGGAGGTCGCCGGGCGCGTAGCGCCCTCCGACGATCTGGCGGCCGACACCGTCGATGACTTTGGCCTGGAGGCCGCGCATGGCGTATCCAGCAGCACGATCGGCGTCGGCGACGATCTCTGCCATGCGCGAGTCTCCTGTTCGCTAGACGACTTCCCTCACCCTATGGGGCACCTCGGGGCTGGTGTAGACGCGCTCGTGGTCGATCGAGATCTCCACGTGCCGCAGATACGGTACGAGACCGGCGAGGTCGACGTCGATCCCCAGTCCGGGTGCGTCGGGCGCGCGCACCTCGCCGTTGTCGTCGAGCAGGATGTGGTTGCTCGAGATGGCGAGGGCGACGGGCTTCGGCTCGACCGGGTACTCGCAGATGCGGTGGTCGGCGAGGCCGGCGTAGGGCTGCATCGACGCCGACAGCGCGAGGTGCGAGGTGAAGGTGTGGTTCACGTAGGTGACGCCGTGCCGCACGGCGTGATCGGCGACCGCCTTCGAGGCCCCGATGCCCCCGATGCGCGCGGCGTCGACCTGGATGAAGCGCACGCCGCCGTAGTCGATGAGGTTGGTCGCCATGTGGACGGTGTGGGCACCCTCGCCGCCGGCGATGCCGACCGTGCGGGCGCGAGCGGCCAGCTCGGCGTGCGCGACGTAGGCGTGCGGCACGAAGGGCTCTTCGAGCCAGGTCGCCTTCGCGTTCTCGAGCGCCTCGAGCCGGGCGGCGGCCGCCTCGACGTCGTCGCCCCAGATCTGGCCGGCGTCGATGAGCAGCAGGCCGTCGGCGCCGAGCCCCTCGCGCGCGGCGGCGACGTGGTCGGCGTCGTCGGCGGCTGAACCGGTGCCGTAGCTGCCCCAGCCGAACTTGACGGCGCGGAACCCGTTGGCGCGGGCGAGACGCGCGCGGTCGAGGGTGCCCTGCGGGGTGTCGCCCATGAGCATGGAGGCGTAAGGCAGCTTGGCGTGCGAGCGGTCGTAGCCGAGGAGGCGCCAGACCGGCTCCTCCTTGACCTTGCCGAGGAGATCCCACAGCGCGATCTCGATGCCCGACCAGGTGTGGCCGGCCTGCAGCAGATCCATGCTGTTGCGACCGACGATGCGGGCGATGCGGTGGATGTCCTCCGGGCTGTCGATCTGCTCGCCGAGCACCGACGCGGCCACGGGCTGGCAGACGCCGTGCGAGCGGGGGGTGACGAACGCGGCGATGGAGGTGAGCGGCGAGGCCTCGCACTCGCCCCAGCCGACGTGCCCTCCGGCGGTCACGCGCACGAGCAGGGCATCCTGACTGCCGTCGGCCTCGAGGGTGACCTCGGGCATCGATGCGTAGAAGAAGTCGACGGAGTCGATGTTCATGGGCCGTTTGCCGCCTTCGCGATGTGGTCGGGGGGTGGGCCGCCGCGGGAGCAGCGGGCGCGTCGCCCGTGCCCGCCACCGCGCGGTGCTCCGTTAGATCATACGTTACACCTTGACGCGAGGGGCAACGCGGTAACAATTCCGCATCCAATCTTGTGCATCCTGTCTCTAGGTATGATGTAATGGCCACACCAACGTGGCTCTGCCACTGCGCGAAAGAAACGGACGATGATGTCGCAGACGCTTCCGAGCACCCCGGCTGCCCGCCGCGGCTCGCGCCTGCGCCCGCCCGTTCCGCGCTCTCCTCGCTCTTCGGCGGGCTCCCCCGCCTGCCCGAAGCTCGCGGCAGCATCGACGGCCCGGGGACGTGCCGTCGCGGTGTGCGCGAATCCCGAAGCGGCTCGGGTCATCCGGCCGTGTGCCCAATAGGAAGGACACAGCAATGAACAAGCGACACGGAGGAGCACTGGGGCTCCTCACCGTCGGCGTCTTGGTGGGCCTCACCGCCTGCGCGCCGGCTACTCCCGCTGAAGGCGAGGTGCAGGAGCTCCTGATCTGGGACACGGGCATCCTCGGCCGCACCCTCGAGAACGGCGATCCCGACCTCGAGAACTCGTTCCTCGACCAGATGGCCGTGGCCTTCGAGGAGGCCAACCCCGGCGTCGAGGTCACCACGATGCAGCAGGGCCAGGACATCTCGACGAACAGCGCGCAGTTCCAGGCGGCGATGATCGCGGGCACCGGGCCGGACATTCGCATTCAGTACGCGGGTGGCCCGACCATCTCGTTCGGGGACTTCTTCGTCGACCTCGAGCCGCTGCTCTCGCAGGAGACTCTCGACTCGCTGCAGGGGTTCAACGTGAACCGCGAGGGGTATGACCCGAACGGTCGCATTCTCGGCATGCCTTACGGCGCCGGCAACCTCTTCACGATCTTCCAGAACCACGCGGTTCTCGAGGAGGCGGGTCTCGACCCTGAGGACACTCCCGAGACCTGGGAGGAGCTGCTCGAGAACGGGCAGCAGGTGGTCGACAACACCGATGCCGTCGGCTTCTCGGTCGCCAACCTCGAAGGCTACGTCGGCGCCTGGTTCATCAGCGCTCTTGTCGGCGGAGAGCTGGGTGAGTCGGTCTTCACGCGGATGTACGCTGGCGACATCCCGGTCGACGACCCGGCGATGATCAAGGCCTACCAGGCTTTCGCGGACTGGGGCGCAAGCGGCCTCACGAACCCCGACGCCGGTCAGCTCGGTGGCGGCGGTGCGCCCCTCTTCATCGAGGGTGGCGCGGCGTACTACCTCGCGGGTAGCTGGGAGAACAACCTCATGCTCGAGAGCTTCGGCGAAGGGAACGTGAGCTCGTTCTTCATCCCGACGCTCGAGGGTGCGCCCTACCCGAACATCGGTGCCGGTGGCCCCGAGATCGCGCTCTCGATCACCAACACGGCTCGCAACCAGGATCTCGCGGTGCAGTTCCTCGAGTTCCTGGCCGACCCGGCCAACCAGGACATCTTCGTCGAGATCTACCAGACGCAGGGTTCGAACCACCCTGACGGTGACCCGTCGAAGATCCAGAACCCGCTGCTGCGGGAGCAGTTCGAGCAGCTCGCGGCCTCGACCGATGGCGTCACCTTCGCCTTCGACTCGGTCATGCCGCAGGCGACCATCGACCTCTTCTACCGCGTGAACGCCGGTGTCTTCCTGGGCAACATCACCCCGGAGGACGCCGTGGCGCAGCTGAAGGCGTCGTATGAGCAGGAGATCGCGAACCAGTGACCTCTGCGTCCTTGACCTCGCGCGCGGGTGTCGCTTCGGCGGCACCCGCGGGCGGGGCCCCCTCCGTTAAGCCCCGCCGGCCGGGGGCGATCCGCAAGAAGGATCGGATCATCGGCCTGCTCGCCGTTCTGCCCGCGCTGCTGCTCGTCGTCGCTTTCTCGGCGTACCCGATCGCGTTCGCCGTGTTCATCTCGTTCACGCGCACGAACGGCCTCACGTTCGAGTGGCGATGGTTCGAGAACTACATCGCGATGGTCAGCGACCCGATCGTGCAGCAGGTGTTCGTCAACAACCTGAAGTACCTGATCGCGATCCCGCTGGTCATCTTCGTCGCCGTCGTGGTCTCGGTGCTCCTCTTCGAGCGGGTTCGCGGCTGGAAGTTCTTCCGTGTCATCTTCTTCCTGCCGAACGTGCTCTCGATCGCCGTCATCGGCATCATGTTCCGCAATGCCTTCGGCTACTACGGAGGCGTCAATCAAGCCCTCGGGCTCTTCGGCATCGAACCGATCGAATTCTTCACCGACGGCAGCATCGCCATCGCGATCATCATTCTCGCCCTCGTGTGGTCGGGCTTCGGCTACATGTCCCTGCTCCTGTTCGCCGGTCTCACCGCGATCAACCCCGCCGTCTTCGAGGCCGCGGCCATCGATGGCGCGGGCTGGTGGAAGAGGCTCTGGTACATCACCCTCCCGAACATCCGGCGCGTGCTGGGCTTCGTCTTCATCATCAACGTGATCTACACCTTCACCGGCCTCTTCGGGTTCGTGTACGTGATGACCGCAGGAGGGCCCGGTTTCGACACGACGACGATCGACTACCTCGTCTTCTTGCGCGCCTTCTCGAGCTCGAACCTCGGGTCGGGAGCGGCGCTCGCGATCATGCTGTTCCTCTTCATCGGCGTCTTGACCCTGCTGCAGAACAAGGTCTTCAAGCTGCAGGAGGAGGACTGACCATGAGTGACGACACTCTCATCAGCAAGCGCATCACGTCCGGCCGTGCGAGCGGGCCGGTGTTCATCATCCTCGCGCTCGTGGCGACGTCGATCGTCTACCCGCTCTACTTCGTCATCATCACCTCGCTGCGGCCGAACGTGGACTACCTGCGCGACCCCTTCGGCCTGCCGGGCGAGTGGACGTTCGACAACTACCTGCGGCTCATCGAGGTCTACGGCGTCGGTCAGGCGTTCTTGAACAGCCTGTACGTCGCGGTGGTGACGATCGTGCTGGTTCTCACGTTGGCGACGCTCGCTGGTTACGCCCTCGCGAAGTACCCGGTTCCCGGGGCGAAATACGCCACGGCGATCTTCGTGTCGCTCATGCTGATCCCGGGAGCGGTCCTGATCATCCCGACGTACGTCATGCTGGCCCGCCTGGGTCTCATCGGCAACTACTGGGGGCTGATCCTCGTCTACGTCTCGGGAGCCCTGCCTTTCGCGGTCTTCTTCCTCTCGCTGACGTTCCGGGGTATCCCGGTCGAGGTGATCGAGGCAGCGCGCATCGACGGGGCGGGCTTCTTCCGCACGCTGTGGTCGATCATCATCCCGATGGGGTCCAGCGGCATCGCCACTCTCGCCGTGCTGCAGTTCCTCGGTGTGTGGAACGAGCTGCTGTGGGCGCTCATCCTCATTCCCGAGGAGTCGATGAAGCTGCTGACGCCGACGCTCGCGAGCATCGGCACCCGGTTCCTCACCGATCAGCCGCTCGTGTCGGCGGGCCTGTTCATCACAGCGTCGATTCCCCTGCTGCTGCTGATCTTCGCGTCGAAGTACGTCATGCAGGGCCTGCAGGTCGGCGTCAGCCGCTAGGGCGCACAGACCTCGCGGGGCTGGGCTGCCCGAACGCCCAGCCTCGCGAGTCGCACCGCGCCCGGGCGCTCGCCGATGGCGCTACTGCGCAGAGTCGAACCAGCCGCGCGGGTGGAAGGTCGCGTCGATGGCGGGGCCGCGGCGCGTGGGGGCGGCCCACTGCACGCCGTTGGCGAGCACGCGGTGGATGCTCGGGTCGTTGTAGACCGGATACTCCTGGTCGCCCGGCGAGAAGTAGAACACGCGCCCGTGCCCGCGGGTCCAGGTGCAGCCCGAGCGGAACACCTCGCCGCCCGAGAACGACGAGATGAAGATGAGCTCCTCCGGCGTGGGGATGTCGAAGAACTCGCCATACATCTCCTGCGCCTCGATCACGAGCGGGTCGGGCACCCCGGCGGCGATCGGGTGGGTCGGGTCGACCGTCCACACCACCTCGCGGTCGCCGTCGTTGCGCCAGCGCAGCGAACAGGTCGTGCCCATGAGCTTCTTGAAGATCTTCGAGTAGTGGCCCGAGTGCAGCACGATGATGCCCATGCCGCCGAGCACCGCGTCGTAGAGCCGGTCGACGACGGCGTCGTCGACCTCGGGGTGCGCCTCGTGGCCCCACCACAGCAGAACGTCGGTGTCATCCACGACCGACTGCGGCAGTCCGTGCTCGGGCTCGTCGAGCGTCGCGGTGCGCACCGTCACGGCGTCGCCGAGCAGGCTCGTCAGGCCGGCGGCGATGGCCCCGTGCATCCCGGTCGGATACAGCGTCGCGGTGAGCGAGTCGGGGTAGTTCTCGTGCCGGTTCTCGTTCCAGACGGTCACGCGCAGCGGCGCGCCGGGGGTGGGGGCGGTGGCGGTCATCAGTTCTCCAGTCGGATCTCGCGACCCTCGGCGGCCGAGCGGTAGCAGGCGTCGAGGATCTCGGTGCGGTGCAGGGCGAACTCGCCGCGGTGGTGCTCCCACTGGCCCGAGCGAACGTGGTCGAGGAACTCGGCGATGACGATCGGGTGCTCGCCGCCGGGCACGTGCACCTCGGGCGCGATGTCGACCGGGCGGCCGGCGACATCGCGGTAGATGCGCACGGTGTCGTCGCTCGCGTAGCGCGGCACGAACACGCGCAGCCCGCCGTCGACGCCGAGCAGCTCGATGGAGATGTCTTCGTCGTCGGCCGTGTGGCCGGCCCAGGTGATCTCGAACGCGGCGCTCGAGCCGTCGTCGAAGCGGAACAGCGCGCTCGCGAGATCCTCCACCTCGAAGGCGCCGGTGTCGGAGGCCATCTGCTCGGTGCGGTCCATGGCGCCGTAGCCGGCGCGGCCCAGCTCGCCGTGCGCGACGGCGCTCACGGCGACGACCTTGCGCTCGCCGAGCAGGAAGAGCAGCGAGTCGAGCACGTGCGGCCCGAGGTCGATGAGCGCACCGCCGCCGGCCATGCGCTTGCTCGTGAACCACGAGCGCAGGCCCGGGATGCCCGCCCGCCGCTTCCACGACGCCCGCGCGTGGTAGATGCGACCGATGCCGACCTCGTCGAGGTAGCGCTTGGCGTACTGGATGTCGGCGCGGCGGCGGTGGTTGAAGGCGACCTCGAGCACGCGGTCGTGCGCGGTCGCGGCGGCGACCATCTCGCGCGCCTGCGCGGTGTCGAGGGCGAGCGGCTTCTCGCAGAAGACATGCTTGCCCGCGGCGAGCGCGGCCATCGTGATGGGGTGGTGCAGGGCGTTGGGGGTGGCGATGCTGACGATGTCGAGGTCGGGCAGCGCGACGAGGTCCTCCCACTCGGTGAAGAGATGCGGCGTCTCATACATCGCCCCAAGCGCGTTGAGCCGCTCGGTCTCTTTGCCCGCGAGGGCGATGACCTCGACACCGGGCTGAGCGCCGAAGGCTTCGAGGTGCACGGAACCCATGCCGAGACCGATGACGCCGACCCGGAGGGGGCGGTTCGGCACTCGGGCCGATAGGGGCTGAGAGGAATGTGCCACGGGCAGGTGCTTTCGACGAAGTGACGAGGGGGGTCGCCGGGGGTGCCGCGCGCGACACCCCTTTAGGTATGATGTAAAGCCTACAGGTGAGGATGACCGCATGACCGACGCAATGCTGCGCGCCCGGCCCGACGAGGGCGGCCGGGTCACGGTCGCGCTCGCTGACACCATTCTGAGCGATTCCCCCGCACTGCTGGTCGAGATCGATCGTCGGCCTGTCGAGGCCTGGCGCGATCCGCAGATCACGACGGACGCCGATCGGGTCACCATCGCGGGCACCCTGGCGACGAGCGGCCAGGATGCGGAGCGCCGGCTGCACGCCGCCTGGAGCGCGCGCCGCATCGCCGGCGAGCCCGTGTGGGAGCACACGCTCGTGCTCCGCAACGACGGCGAGCATCCCGTGACCATCACGCGCATGGACCCGCTGTCGCTCGCGGTCGGTGCCGACTGGCGCACCCACGGGTTCCACAGCGCGTGGGGCGACGAGTTCCGCCCGCTCGCCGGTCACGCCGGGCACCACCTCGTGCTCGAGAGCCGCTCGGGCCGCAGCTCGCACGGGATGATCCCGTGGCTCGGTCTCGAGCGCGGGCCGGCATCCGGCGTCACCGCCGCGACCTCCCGCCGGGTGCCGGGCGGCGATCAGCCGCGCGCGGCGGTGACCGTGTCTCCCGCCTACAGCGGCAACTGGCACATCCACGCGATGGCCGGAGGGCTCGTCACCGCGGGCATCTCGCCGTGGCAGTTCTTCGTCGAGCTCGCGCCGGGCGAGAGCGTCACCGCTCCCAGCGTGGTGCTGACGGTGGCCCCGACGCTGGATGCGGCCGCCGTGGCTCTGCAGCGCGCCGTGGCCGACGACTGGCTGCCCCGCACCCCGTTCACCGACGCCGTTCCCGTCGAGTGGAACCACTGGTGGCCGTACGAGGACCAGGAGGTCGACGAGGGCGTCATCGCCGAGAACGCCCGCATCGCGGCCGAGGTGGGCATCGAGATCGCCACGGTCGACGCGGGCTGGTTCGGTGCCGCCGACCCCACGAGCTACTGGCAGGAGCAGCGCGGCGACTGGGCGAGCGTCAACACGGCGCGGTTCCCCTCGGGCCTCGCGGCGCTCGGGCAGAGCATCCGCGACGCGGGCGTGCTGCCGGGCATGTGGATCGAGGCCGAGGCCGTCGGCGCGCACTCGCTGCTGCGCGCCGCGAAGCCGGAGGCGATGGCGCACAGCGTCGAGGCGCGGCGCGCCGACCCCTCCTACCGGGTGCAGACCGAGTCGCTCGACCCGGCCGACCCCACGTTCTTGGGCTACGTCTGCCTGGGCTCGCCCGCCGGCCGCGAGCACGTGCTCGAGTCGATGAGCACCCTCATCACGACGACCGGCGCCCGCTGGATCAAGCTCGACTTCAACATCGACCCCGATGCCGGTTGCACGCGCACCGACCACGGCCACGGTGCGGGCGACGGCCTGCTGCGGCACTACGAGGGCCTCTACGCCGTGCTCGACACGGTGCGCGAGCGGCACCCCGAGATCCTGCTCGAGTCGTGCTCGTCGGGCGGGCTGCGCATCGACCTCGGCCTTGCACGCCACGTGCACGGCTTCTTCTTGAGCGACCCCGACTACACCGAGCACCACCTGCAGGTGCTGTGGGGCGTACGTCACCTGCTGCCGCCCATCGGCATCCTGCACTGGTCGTGGTCGCAGTGGCGCGGAGACTACCCGCCCGCGCGGCGCGACTGGGCGACCCTCGGCACGGACGAGTTCGACCGCATGATGCGCGCGGCCATGGTGCACCGCTTCGGCGTGAGCCTGCGGCTGCCCGAGCTGCGGCCCGAGTTGCTCGAGCGGCTGCGCGAGCACGTCGCGCTGTTCCGGGCCGAGCTCGTGCCCTTCGTGCGGGACGGCGTGCTGCAGCCCCTCACCGCGAGCCCTGAGCGGGGCGGGTTCGGCGAGCGCGCGCCGAGCATCCAGGTGAACAACCCCGACGGGCGCGTGCTGCTCGCCGCCTTCGTGCTCGACGGCGGCGTGCGGCCGGCGGGCGTGCGCCTGCAGGGGCTCGAGCCCAACACGACCTACCGGGTGCGCGACCTCGCCGACGGCGACGTGCGGCGCATGTCGGGCGTCGAGCTGATCGAGGATGGCCTCGCGCTGCTCGGCGACGACCCCGTCACCTCGTGGCTGCTCATCGTCGAGCCCGAGCGCTAGCCTCCTTCCCACCCCGCCACCGCCAGTAGAGAGCCCCCATGCACAAGGACCACGCCCTCGTCGTCGCCCGCCTCGACCGCTTCGTGCGCGATCACCTTCAGCCGGCGCTGTACCGGGATGCCCATCCGCTCGCCGCGACCGCCTGGCAGGTCGAGCGCGAGCCCGTGCCGTTCGCCACCGCGGTCGCGCAGCGCTTCGAACCGGTCGACCTCGGCTGGCGCTGGGGCCGCGCCTGGTCGACCGTCTGGCTGCGCGTCACGGGCGAGGTGCCCGCGCAGTGGCTGCCCGAGCCGCCCGCCGGCACGCGCATCGAGGTGCTCGTCGACTTCGGCTACAACCGCTCGCGCTCGGGCTTCCAGGCCGAGGGTCTCGCGTACCGGCCCGACGGCACCCTCATCAAGTCGATCGCGCCGCTCAACTCGTGGTTGCCCGTCGCGCCCGGCGAGCGCCGCATCGACGTGCTCATCGAGGCCGCGGCGAACCCCGACGTCGCGGGCGAGTACACCTTCGACCCGACGCCGTACGGGCTGTGGGAGACCGCGCCCCACGAGCCGCTGTACGAGCTGAAGCAGCTCGAGGTGGCCCTGCGTGACGAGACCGTCTGGCACCTGCTCGCCGACATCTGGACCCTCCGCGGGCTCATGGACGAGCTGCCCGAGGGCTCGTCGCGCCGCCACGAGATCTTGCGCGCGCTGGAGGACATGCTCGACGTGCTCGATCCGGAGAGCATCCTGGCCACCGCGCAGGCCGGCCGCGATGCGCTCGCGGCCGCCCTCGCGAAGCCCGCGAGCGCGAGCGCGCACCGCATCGTCGCCACCGGCCACGCGCACATCGACTCGGCGTGGCTGTGGCCGCTGCGCGAGACGGTGCGCAAGTGCGCCCGCACCTTCATCAACGTCATGGACTTGATGGACGAGCACCCCGACTTCGTGTTCTCGTGCTCGAGCGCCCAGCAGTACCTCTGGATGAAGGAGCACCACCCGCAGGTGTTCGCCCGCATCCGCGAGAAGGTCGCTGCCGGCCAGTTCGTGCCCGTCGGCGGCATGTGGGTCGAGAGCGACACCAACATGCCCGGTGGCGAGGCCATGGCCCGGCAGTTCATCGCCGGCAAGCAGTTCTTCCTGAACGAGTTCGGGGTCGAGTGCGAGGAGGCCTGGATGCCCGACTCGTTCGGCTACTCGGGCGCCCTGCCGCAGATCGTCGCCGCGGCGGGCTCGCGGTGGTTCCTCACCCAGAAGATCTCGTGGAACCAGATCAACACCATGCCGCACCACACCTTCTGGTGGGAGGGCATCGACGGCACCCGCGTCTTCACGCACTTCCCGCCCGTCGACACGTACATCAGCGAGCTCAGCGGCAAAGAGCTCGCCCACGCCGAGCGCAACTTCTCGGAAAAGGGCCGCGCCACCACCTCGCTCGTTCCCTTCGGCTGGGGCGACGGCGGCGGCGGGCCGACCCGCGAGATGATCCAGGCCGCGCACCGCACCGCCGACCTCGAGGGCTCGCCGCGCGTGACGATGGGCACCGCGCGCGCCTTCTTCGAGGATGCCCAGGCCGAGTACCCGCAGGCCCCCGTGTGGAGCGGCGAGATGTACCTCGAGCTGCACCGCGGCGTGTTCACCTCGCAGCTGCGCACCAAGCAGGGCAACCGCCGCAACGAGGCCCTGCTGCGGCAGGCCGAGCTGTGGGCGGCGACGGCCGCCGTGCGCACCCGCGGCAGCACCGAGCCCTACGTCTACCCGCGCGAGGCTCTTGAGCGCGCCTGGCAGACCGTGCTGCTGCTGCAGTTCCACGACATCCTGCCGGGCAGCTCGATCGCCTGGGTGCACCGCGAGGCCGAGCAGCGGCACGCGGCCGTGACCGAGACGCTCGAGGGCATCATCGGCGAGGCCCTCGCGGCGCTCGCCGGCACGCCGGCCGAGAGTGCGGCGCACGACCTCGTCGTGAATGCCTCGCCCTTCGCCCGCGAGGGCGTGCCGGCGCTGGGGGCGGCGCCGCTCGCGGCATCGCATCCGTCGGTCACCGCGACCGAGGCCCCCGACGGCGCGACGGTGCTCGACAACGGCATCATCCGCGCGGTCGTGGATGCCCGGGGCCACGTCACCTCGCTCATCGCCCACGCCGACGGGCGCGAGGCGATCCCGGCCGGGCAGCCCGCGAACGTGCTGCGCCTGCACCGTGACCTGCCGAACCTGTGGGACGCGTGGGATCTCGACCAGCACTACCAGCGCACGGTCACCGAGCTGCTCGACGCCGACGAGCGCCGCGTGCGGGCATCCGATGACGAGGCCACCGTGATCACCGTTCGGCGCATCGGCGGCGGCGATAAGCCGGTGAGCACGATCGAGCAGCGGCTGATCCTGCGCGCGGGCGCGACGGCCCTCGAGATCGAGAACCGCATCGACTGGCGCGAGCGCGAGAAGATCCTGAAGCTCGCGGTGCCGCTCGATGTGCACGCCGATCGCATCGCGGCCGAGACGCAGTTCGGCCATCTCTTCCGCGCGACGCACACGAACACCAGCTGGGATGCCGCGCGCTTCGAGGCCTGCCAGCACCGCTTCGTGCACCTCGCAGAGAACGGCTACGGCGTCGCGATCGCGAACGACTCGACCTACGGGTACGACGTCGGCCGCGACACCCGCGCCGACGGCGGCACGACGACGACCGTGCGGTTCTCGCTGCTGCGCGCGCCGCTCTTCCCCGACCCCGAGAGCGACCAGGGCGAGCACCTGATGCGCTTCCGCATCGCGCCCGGCGCCACGATCGGCGACGCTGTCGCGCTCGGCTACGACCTCGCGATCCCGCTGCGCGGGCTGCGCGCGGCCGCCCCGATCGCGCCGCTCGTGACGAGCAGCGACCCCGCCGTCGTCGTCGAGACGGTGAAGCTCGCGGAGGACGGCTCGGGCGACCTCGTCGTGCGGCTCTACGAGTCGCGCGGCGGCCAGGCGCGCACGACGATCACGCTCGATGGCGCGGCCGCACGCATCGAGGTGACCGACCTGCTCGAGCGCGGGCTCGACGCCGACGACGCCGGTTTCGCCC
>Ga0209066_10005253_pt1 | contig 13738 bp, 14 predicted proteins | sample All_14_2_FD_187198 | JGI IMG/M metagenome (GOLD analysis project Ga0209066, IMG submission 187198) | Freshwater microbial communities in response to fracking from Pennsylvania, USA - Allegheny Zone_MetaG_DW_15 (SPAdes) (version 2) ...
CCGCACGATCACCCTCGTCTGGGCGAAGCTCGGGATCATCGCGGTGCTCGGCGGCGTCGCCGTCTACCTCCTCAACCGCAACCGCGGCCAGGCGCCGACGATCCTCAACGGCGAATCCGTCGGCGGCAACATCATCGAAGGCGTGCCGATCGTCGTTCCGTTCGTGCTCGCGATCCTCTGGATCGGCACGTTCGTGCTCGACCGCACGAAGTACGGGCGCTACATCTACGCGATCGGCGGCAACGCCGAAGCCGCGCGACGGGCGGGCGTCAAGATCGTGCTCATCCGCTGGACGGCGTTCATGGTGTGCTCGAGCCTCGCGGTCGTCGCGGGAGTCTTCTCGGCGTCGAAGGTCGGCTCGGTGGATGCCGCCGCCGGTCGCGACCTCGTGCTCTCCGGCGTCGCCGCCGCGGTCGTCGGCGGGGTGAGCCTCTTCGGCGGACGCGGGCGTCTCATCCACGCCGCCGTCGGAGCGCTCGTCATCGCCGTCATCACCAACGGCCTGGGTCTGCTCAACCTCCCGGCCGGCGTCAACTACGCCGTCACGGGTGGCGTGCTCATCCTCGCCGCGACGGTCGACGCGGTGTCGCGCAAGCGCGCCGGCGGGTCGATCCTGCGCACGTAACACGTCGCGGCGATCACCTTGAGGGGTCGCAATCGGGGGCGTCTGGCGCAGCCAGAGCCCCGATTGCGACCCCTCATCGCGTCGAGGGCACGACTAGCCTCGGAATCATGAGCACGAACGAGAAGGCCCTGGCACTGAAGGCGCTGCACGAAGCCCCCGAGATCCTGCGGGTGGTGAACGTCTGGGATGCCATCAGCGCGAAGACGATCGCCGACCTGCCCGGTACGACGGCACTCGCGACCGCCGGGCACTCGATCGCCGCGAGCCGCGGGTACGCCGACGGCGGGATGCCGCTCGACGTCGCGCTCGACGGGGCGCGCATCATCGCGGAGGCCGTCGACCTGCCCGTGTCGGCCGATCTCGACGACGGGTACGCCGACCCGGCCGAGACGATCCGCCGCGCGATCGGATTCGGCATCGTCGGCGCGAACGTCGAAGACCGCTTCCGCCCGTTCGACGAGGCCGTCGCCCGCGTCGCGGCGATCACCGCCGCGGCCGAGAAGGAGGGCATCGCCTTCCAGCTCAATGCCCGCACCGACGCGCTCACCCCGCGCTCGGGTGATCTGTCGCCCGAGCAGAAGATCGCCGCGGCGATCGAGCGCGGGAAGGCGTTCCTCGACAACGGCGCGGCGCTCGTGTTCGTGCCCGGCGGGCATCCGCGTGAGGTCGTCGAGCAGCTCGTCGCCGGAATCGGCGTCGGCAAGGTCTCGGTCATCGGCCTGCCCGGCGCGCTCCCGGCCGCGGAATACGAGGCGCTCGGCGTCGCCCGCATCTCCTACGGTCCGCTCACCCAGCGCGTCGCCTTGCGGGCCCTGAGAGATCTCGCGACCGACCTCTACGGCGACGGCGTCATCCCGGAGGACACCCCGGCGCTCAACTGATCCCCCGCAGCGCGTCGGCGAGCCACCGGGCATGCAGGTGCCAGGGATCGCGGTTCGCCGCGAGCGCCTCGACGTGGGCGCGAAGGCGCGGGGTCAGCGCGAACCACTCCGAGGTGCCCAGCCGATCGTCGGCGAACTCGAGGTGACGGTGCCGCTCCGTCGCACGATCGCCCCGCTCGAACGCGAGCACCTCATCATGCGGCAGCCCGGCGAAACGTTGGCGGGGGTTGAACGTCGTGCCGATCTTCACCCGGTCTCCGAATCGCAGGTAGTAGACGACGTCGACGCGGGGACGCGGCAGCTCGGGATCGAGGTACTCGCCGACCGGCCATCCGCACACCGCGCACGCGCGGCCCGCCGGGATGGGGACGCCGTCGCGCGATCCACACACGCGGCACGGTGACTCGAGCTCCAGCACGCCTCCATCGTGTCGCTGCTTCGGCGTAACGTCGACCTTCGACACCCGGAGGGCACTCGTGACCGACGCGACCGAAGCCCGGCGCTGGATCGACGACCGCCGCGCCGCCGTGCGCGAGCGCCTCGCCGAGATCGAAGCGCGCCTCGCGGTCGTGCGGGTCGCGCGCGGCGACTGGACCGACGAGGAGCACGACCCGGAAGGGTTCGCTCTCACCTTCGAGTGGCAGCACGCCGAGGGTTCGCGCGCTCAGCATCTCGCCGAGTTGCGGGAGCTCGACCGCGCGGATGACCGCCTCGCCTCGGGCGGGTACGGGAGATGCGCCCGCTGCGGCCAGCCGATCCCGCCGGCGCAACTGGCGCTGCGCCCCGCCCGCGAGACGTGCGTGGCGTGTGCCGACGGCCACGGCCGCCGCTGACGCTCACGCGGCGGTCGTGTCCTCCGCCTCGACGGCGCGATACGTGGAGTTCACGACGATCGGCAGGTGATCCGACTTGCCCCGCGGAAGGGTCTCGATGCCGTGGATCGTCATCCCCGCACTCGTCGCGAAGTCGAAGTGTCCGCGCACGATCTTGTAGCGCGTGTAGGTGCGGGTGTCGCTCAGGGTGAGGTCGTAGCCGCCTTCGAGCATGCGCCGGCCGAGCCGGGCCTTGCCGAGCGGGTAGTTGTAGTCGCCGACCATGAGCGCGGGAAGCCCGGGCCCGAGCTCGCGCAACTGGGCATGCGCCGAGGCGATCTGATGGCGGCGCAGCGAGTTGAGCGCCGTGAGCGGCGAGGCGTGGAACGACGCGACGAGCAGTTCGCGATTCTCGGCGACGTCGCGCAGCCGGCAGGCGAGCAGCCGTTCATGGGCGGGCGCCGCGATGCGATCGTGCAGGCCGCGCTTGAGCGCGTAGGCCCTGATCTCGAGCGACTCGAAGCGGTCGCGACGATGGTAGATCGCGAGGCCGAGCCGGTTGCGGTGGGTGGAGTCGGCGAGGTGCAGCGGGCCGAGCTCGGCGGGCAGCTCGCGCGTCAGGCACTCCTGCAGGCAGAGGATGTCGAGGTCGTACGCTTCTGTCAAGGCCACGAGCTCTCCCGCGGCCTTGTGCTTCTCGAGGTTGTAGCTGAGCGTGCGCACGGCTCCACGTTAAGCCTCCCCGCGACCTCTCGGCACGCGGCTTGACGGATCGCGACTCGGCGCGGCGCTACTCTGGCGCGCGTGAGCGATGAGAGCCGGCGGCCGGCGAGCATGTACGACGTCGCCGACCGCGCGGGGGTGTCGCACCAGACGGTGTCGCGCGTGCTCAACGACTTCCCCGGCATCCGCCCGCAGACGCGCGACCGGGTGCTCGCCGCGATCGCCGATCTCGGCTACCGCCCGAACCGTGCCGCGCGGGCCCTCGTGACGAGCCGCACGCACGCGATCGGGGTGCTCGTGCCGGCGACCGCCGACTTCGGTCCGGTGAGCACGCTGCACGCGATCGAACGCGCCGCCCGCGCGGCGGGCTATCACGCCCTCATCACGAGCACGCTCATCGAGACCGCCGCCGTGCGCGAGAGCTTGCAGTTCCTGCTCGACCAGTCGGTCGAGGCGCTCGCGGTCATCGCGCCCTACCGGGTCGTCATCGACGAGCTCGGGGTCGTGCCGCCGGGCATCCCGACGGCCGTGCTGCAGACCGGGGACGCCGGCGGGCGCGACGCGATCGCGGTCGACCAGGGTGCGGGGGCGCGGCTCGCGGTGCAGCACCTGCTCGACCTCGGCCACCGCCGCATCCAGCAGCTCACGGGACCGGCCGACTTCCTCGAGGCCGCCGTGCGCCGCGCCGCGGGGGATGCCGTGCTCGCGCACGCGGGAGTCGCGCCGTTGCCGCACCTCACGGGCGACTGGACGGCGGATGCCGGCTATGCCGCCGGGGTCGCGCTCGATCCGGAGGCGACGGCGGTCGTGTGCGGCAACGACCAGATGGCGCTCGGACTCATCCACGCGCTCGCCGATCTCGGCCGATCGGTGCCGGGCGACGTGAGCATCGTCGGGTTCGACGACATCCCGGAGTCGGCGCACAGCCTGCCGCCGCTCACGACGGTGCATCAGGACTTCGAGGAGGTCGGCCGGCGGGCGGTGCACGACCTCGTCGCCCGCCTCGAGGGTCGGGAGTCGGCGGCCGCGGGCCGGTCGGTCGCCCCGCAGCTCGTGGTGCGGGGTTCCACCCGGGCGGTCTGACCAGGGATCTCGGGGTACCCCTTGGCGTCGTCGCATGTGAGCGATAACATCATCGGGATCCGTCGAGGAGGATGCGATGAGTGGGAGCGCCGAGCGCTCGGGGGCCGAGATCGAGGCGGCGATCGCGGCGGTGCGCGCCGACGTCGCCCGGCTGCACGGCGAGCTCGTGCGGTACGGCCTCGTCGTCTGGACGGGCGGCAACGTCTCGGGGCGCGTGCCGGGCACCGACTACTTCGTGATCAAGCCGTCGGGCGTGTCGTACGACCAGCTGACGCCGGCGAACATGATCCTGTGCGACCTCGACGGGCGGGTCGTGCCCGGGTCGCTCGGCAGCGAGCGCAGCCCGTCGAGCGACACCGCCGCCCACGCCTACGTGTACCGGCACCTGCCCGAGATCGGCGGGGTCGTGCACACCCACTCCCCGTACGCGGTCGCGTGGGCCGCGCGCGGCGAGGAGATCCCGTGCGTCATCACCGGGATGGCCGACGAGTTCGGCGGGCCGATCCCGGTCGGACCGTTCGCCATCATCGGCGACGACTCGATCGGGCGCGGCATCGTCGAGACCCTCCGCGGCCACCGGTCGCGCGCGGTGCTCATGCAGAACCACGGGCCGTTCACGATCGGCGTGACCGCGGCGGATGCCGTCAAGGCCGCCGTCATGTGCGAGGACGCGGCGCGCACGGTGCACCTCGCCCGCCAGGGCGGACCGCTCATCCCGATCCCGCAGGAGCGCATCGACGTGCTCTACGCGCGCTACCAGAACGTCTACGGGCAAGCGGAGGACGACCGCCGATGACTCCGCCTTCGCCGGGCAGGGTGCTCGGCATCGAGCTCGGGTCGACACGCATCAAGGCCTGCCTCGTGGACGCCGCCGATCCGACCATCGTGATCGCGACCGGTGGCCACGAGTGGGAGAACCGGCTCGTCGACGGGGTCTGGACCTACTCGCTCGACGACGTCTGGGCGGGGGTTCAGGCCGCCTACGCCGATCTCGTGCGCGAACTCGGCGAGGCGCCGACCGAGCTCGCCGGCATCGGCGTCTCCGCGATGATGCACGGCTATCTGGCGTTCGACGCCGCCGGCGACCTGCTCGTGCCGTTCCGCACCTGGCGGAACACCACCACCGGCGAGGCCGCGGCCGAGCTGACCGGGCTCTTCGGCGTCAACATCCCGCTGCGCTGGTCGATCGCGCACCTGCACCAGGCCGTGCGGGATGCCGAGCCCCACGTTCCGTCTCTTCGCTCGGTGACCACCCTGGCGGGTTACGTGCACGAGCGACTGACCGGGCGCAACGTGCTCGGGGTCGGCGATGCCTCGGGCATGTTCCCGATCGACCCCGCCGGGCGGGACTACGACGCCGACCTCCTCGCCCGGTACGACCGCCTCGCCGCCCTGCACGCTCCCGTGAAGACGCTGCTGCCCGAGGTGCTCGTCGCCGGGCAACCCGCCGGCGAGCTCACCGCCGCCGGGGCCGCGCTGCTCGACCCCACCGGCAGGCTGCGCCCGGGCGCCGTGTTCTGCCCGCCCGAGGGCGACGCGGGCACGGGCATGGTCGCGACGAACGCCGTCGCCCCGCGCACCGGCAACGTGAGCGCCGGAACGAGCATCTTCGCGATGGTCGTGCTCGAACGCCCGCTGCAGCACGTGCATCCCGAACTCGACGTCGTCACGACGCCCGCCGGCGACCCCGTCGCGATGGTGCACTGCAACAACGGCGCGAGCGAACTCGCCGCCTGGGCCGGGATGTTCCAGCGCTTCGCCGCGGCCGCGGGGATCGATCTCGACCTCGACACGACCTACGACGTGCTGTTCCGCGAAGCCCTCGACGGAGCCGCGGATGCCGGCGGGCTCCTCGCCTACAACCATCTCGCGGGCGAGCCGATCGCCGGTCTGCCCGAGGGCCGGCCGCTGTTCGTGCGCACGCCCGACAGCCGCCTCACCCTCGCCAACGCGATGCGCGCGCACCTGTACGGCGTCTTCGGCACGCTCGCCCTCGGCATGCGCGTGCTCGCCGACGAGAACGTCGGTCTCGACCGGATGTCGGCCCACGGCGGCCTGTTCCGCACGGCGGGCGTCGCTCAGCGCTTCCTCGCCGCGGCGCTCCACGCCCCCGTGGAGGTCGCCGAGAGCGCCTCCGAAGGCGGGGCGTGGGGCGTCGCCGTGCTCGCGTCGTTCACGGCATCCGGCGGGGGCGACCTCGACGACTACCTCCGTGACCGGGTGTTCGCGAACGCCACCGCATCCCTCGCGACCCCCGACCCCGCGGACGTCGCGGGGTTCGCCGCCTACCTCGACCGCTACCAGGCGGGGCTCGCCGTCGAACGCGCCGCCGTCGCCGCCCTCTGAAAGGACTCCCGTGAGCCGCTCGATCATCCCCGACCTCGCGCAGAAGCAGGTCTGGTTCCTCACCGGCAGCCAGGGCCTCTACGGCGAGGAGACGCTGCGCCAGGTCGCCGACCAGTCGCGCGCCGTCGCGACGGGACTGGCCGAGTCGGCCGACATCCCGGTGACCGTCGTCTGGAAGCCCGTGCTCACCGACCGCGACAGCATCCGCCGCACGATGCTCGAGGTCAACGCCGACGACGACGTCATCGGCGTGATCGCGTGGATGCACACCTTCAGCCCCGCGAAGATGTGGATCGCCGGACTCGACGCCCTCGACAAGCCGCTGCTGCACCTGCACACGCAGGCAGGCGTCGAACTGCCGTGGGGCGAGATCGACTTCGACTTCATGAACCTCAACCAGGCCGCGCACGGCGACCGCGAGTTCGGGTACCTCGAGACCCGACTCGGCCTGCCGCGCACGACCGTGGTGGGTCATGTCTCCGACCCCGAGGTCACCGCGCGCGTGGGCGTGTGGAGCCGGGCCGCCGCCGGCCGTGACGCCACCCGCGGCATGCGCGTGGCCCGCTTCGGCGACAACATGCGCTACGTCGCGGTGACCGAGGGCGACAAGACCGAGGCCGAGATCCGGCTCGGCGTGCAGGTCAACACGTGGGGCGTCAACGAACTCGTGGACGCCGTCGCCGGGGTGGCCGACGAGGCCGTCGCCGAGCTCGTCGCCGAGTACCTCGACAGCTACGACGTCGTGCCGGAACTCCGTCCGGACGGCGAGCGCCACGACGCGCTGCGCGAGGGCGCGCGCATCGAGGCGGGGCTGCGCGCCTTCCTCGAGGCCGGCGGATTCCACGCCTTCACCGACTCGTTCGAAGACCTCGGCAGCCTGCGGCAGCTGCCCGGTCTCGCGGTGCAGCGCCTCATGGCTGACGGCTACGGCTTCGGGGCCGAAGGCGACTGGAAGACCGCGGTGCTCGTGCGCACCGCCGCCATCATGGGCGCCGGACTCCCGGGGGGCGCGTCGCTCATGGAGGACTACACCTACGACCTCACGCCGGGCCAGGAGCTCATCCTCGGCGCCCACATGCTCGAGGTCTCGCCGTCGCTCACGTCGACGAAGCCGCGCCTCGAGATCCATCCGCTCGGCATCGGCGGCAAGGAGGATCCGGTGCGGCTCGTCTTCACGGCCGACCCCGGGCCCGCGATCGTCGTCGCGCTGAGCGACCTGCGCGAGCGTTTCCGGCTCGTCGCCAACGTCGTCGACAACGTCGCCCTGCCCGCGCCGATGCCGAAACTGCCCGTGGGGCACGCGGTGTGGAAGCCGCGCCCCGACTTCCGTACATCGGCGACCGCGTGGCTGCACGCCGGCGCCGCGCACCACACGGTCATGTCGACCCAGGTCGGCGTCGAGGTGTTCCGCGACTTCGCGACGATGTCGGGCATCGAACTGCTCGTGATCGACGAGACCACGACGACGATCGAATTCGACCGCGAACTGCGCGCCAACGCGGCCTACTACCGGCTCGCGCAGTCGCTGTAGCGGGGACTAGTTCGGCGCGACCGCCGTGAAGGCGGGGTACTTCGGCTCGCGGCCGTCGCCGGACGAGGTGCCCGTGAGCCGCCGCCGCACCCACGGGCCGAGGTGTTCGCGCACGTAGACGCCGCGCGCGAGCCGCTCCGGTTCGGGCAGGGCGGTGTACTCCCACCACTCGGGCCGGGGCTCGAGCCCGAGCGCCGTGAGCACGCGTGCGGCGACACGATGGTGCCCCCGGGAGTTGAGGTGCAGCCGGTCCGCCGCCCAGTACGAGGGCGCGGCGAGCTCGCGATCCGGCCAGTTGTAGGCCCGGATGATGTCGTCCCGCCCCGCGAGCCGCGCCTCGACGAGCGCCGACAGCTGGTCGCCGCGGCGCTGCACGAGTCCGCCGAGCGGCAGCTGGCGCGACGGGTTCCCCCCGCTGAGCAGGATGAACCGCACCCCCTCCTCGTCGCACCGCCGCAGCACGTGGGCGAAGGCATCCGCGAGCCGGCTGAGCGGCGTGCGCGGGCGCAGCATGTCGTTGCCGCCGCCGTTGAACGACAGGTGGGTCGGCTTGAGCGCGAGGGCGGGCTCGAGCTGCTCGGCGACGATGGGCGCGGCGAGCTTGCCGCGGATCGCGAGGTTGGCGTACTCGATCGGCGTGCCCGTGGCATCCGCCCAGCCCTGCGCGACGAGGTCGGCCCAGCCGCGCACGACGCCCGGCACGGGTTCGTCGCCGACGCCTTCCGTGAACGAGTCGCCGATCGCCACGTACCGCACCGCTGTCACGGAGTCGACCCTACGCGCCGCAGTACGGCTCCCGGTTCCGGCGGCGCCGACCGACCGCCTATCCTCCCGGTATGTGCCGCAACATCCGCGTGCTCCACAACTTCGAACCGCCCACGACCGACGACGAGGTGCGCGAAGCCGCGCTGCAGTTCGTGCGCAAGGTGAGCGGGTCGACGCGCCCCTCCCGCGCCAACGCCGAGGCTTTCGACCGCGCGATCGACGAGATCGCGGAGGCGACCCGCCGACTGCTCGACGGGCTCGTCACCGCCGCGCCGCCGAAGAGTCGCGAAGCCGAGGCGATCAAGGGCCGTGCCCGGCACGAGAAGCGCATGGAGCGCGAAGTGCGCCTCCGCACCTCCGGTTGACTCTCACACCGTGTCAGGGTCGAACGTGGTCCCCATCATGTACACCATCGGAGAGTTCGCCGCCCTCGGGCGGGTGAGCGTGCGGATGCTGCGTCACTACGACGCGATCGGGCTTCTCGAGCCCGCGCGCGTCGAGCCGCGCACCGGCTACCGCTCCTACGCGATCGACCAGCTGCCTCTGCTGCTGCGCATCGTGGAGTTGCGGGAGCTCGGGGTGGGGCTTGAGCGCATCCGCGACCTCGGTCGCGCCGACGACCCGGATGCCGAGCTGCGCGCGGTGCTGGAGGAGCGCCGCCGCGAACTCGAGGCATCGGTCGCCGGCGACCGCGTGCGCCTCGCCCGCATCGAGCGGCGCCTCCACCACCTGGAAGGAACCACCATGTCGGATGTCGTCTACAAGCCGATCGACCCGGTCACCGTCTACGCCGCCCACGCCTCAGCCCCCGGGATGGGTCCTGAGAACGTCTCGCCCGTCATCGGCCCGCTCATCGGCGCGCTGGATGACGCACTCGTCGCGGCCGGCCGCCCGCTCATCGAACCCGGCATCTTCTGGTACGACGCCGAGGCCGACGACCGCCTCGCCGTGCACGTCTCCTACGTCGCCGAGACTCCGCCCGTCGCGGGCGACGGCTACGACGTCGTCGACCTCCCCGCCGTCCCGACCGCCGCGACGCTCCTGCACCGCGGCGACATGACCGGCATCGGCGAGTCGTGGTCACGGCTGCTGGAGTCACTCGTCGCCGACGGCTACCGCATCGTCGGCGCCTCCCGCGAGGTGTATCTCCACGCGGAGGGCCACGAGCCGGGACCGGACTGGCTCACCGAACTGCAGGTGCCCGTCGAGCGGGCCTGATCACGCAGGGCGGTGCCGCGAAAGCTGAAAGCCCCGGGCAGGCCCGGGGCTTTCAGAATGGCGGTACCGGTGGGATTTGAACCCACGGAGGCTATGAACCTCACATGTTTTCGAGACATGCTCCTTCGGCCGCTCGGACACGGTACCGCCGACGATCTTAGCCCAGTCCGGAGGAGTGGTTCTCGCGGGGGTTCCATAGGGCTCGCATAGCGAGTGCCGCCACTGTCTTGGGCATGACAGAACAGAACCCGAACGACGCGCCCTCGGTCTCCGAGCCCGCGTCGCCGGTCGCACCGCCGGTGGTGCGACAGAAGCGCAGGTGGGTGATGCCGGTGATCATGGCGGGCGCCGTCGTGGTGGCACTCGTGGTCGGCGGGGTCGGCGGCTTCGCGATCGCGAAGGTCACGGGCCCCGGCGGCCGGCCGGCGGTCGTGCAGGTGTTCCCGGGAGGTTCCGACGGCCCGGGCGCTCAGAACCGGCCCGAGATGCCCCAGGGGCCGCACGGCGACGAGCGGCCCGACCGTTCGCCGGGCGACGGCGAGTCGAGCGACTCCGACGAGGGCTGAGGTCAACCACCCGGAGGGAGCGCTCGCGGCGCGACCTCCGGGTGGTTGGCGTCGAACGCGGGCGACTCCGACCGGATGCGCGGGATCTTCACGAAGTTGTGCCGCGGAATCGGGCTCGCCGTGGCCCACTCGAGCGACCGACCGAATCCCCACGGGTCGTCGAGCCCGACGCGCGTGCCGCGCCGCCAGGTCACGACGAGGTTGAGCGCGAACGGGATCATCGCGACCGCCATGATCGCCGACCCGACCGATGAGAGCTGGTTCATCCAGGTCAGGCCGTCCTCCTCGAGGTACGACCAGTAGCGCCGCGGCAGCCCCGAGACGCCGATCCAGTGCTGGATGAGGAACGTCGCGTTGAACCCGATGAAGAGCAACCAGAACGTCCACTTCCCCAGGGTCTCGTTGAGCATCTTGCCGGTGAGCTTGGGCCACCAGAAGTGGATGGCGGCGAACGACGCGAAGACGACGGCGCCGACGAGCACATAGTGGAAGTGGGCGACCACGAAGTAGGTGTCGGAGAGGTGGAAGTCGAGCACGGGCGACGAGAGGATGACGCCGGTGAGTCCGCCGAAGACGAAGTTCACGAGGAATCCGATCGCGAACAGCATGGGCGTCTCGAAGGTCAGCGACCCGCGCCACATCGTGCCGACCCAGTTGAAGACCTTCACGCCCGTGGGCACGGCGATGAGCATCGTGAGGAGCGAGAAGAACGGCAGCAGCACCGAGCCGGTGACGTACATGTGGTGCGCCCACACGGTGATCGACAGCGCGGCGATCGCGATCGTCGCGTAGACGAGGGTCTTGTAGCCGAAGATCGGTTTGCGGCTGAACACCGGCAGGATCTCGGAGATCATGCCGAAGAACGGCAGCACGATGACGTAGACCTCCGGGTGCCCCCAGAACCAGAACAGGTGCTGCCAGAGCAGCCCGCCGCCGTTCGCGGCGTCGTAGAGGTGAGCGCCGAAGAGGCGGTCGGCCATCGCGGCGAAGATCGCCGCCGCGAGCACGGGGAACGCGATGAGGATGAGGATCGACGTGACGAGCGTGTTCCAGCTGAAGATCGACATCCGGAACATCGTCATGCCGGGGGCGCGCATCGCGATGATCGTCGTGATGAAGTTCACCGCCGAGAGGATCGACGCGAAGCCCATGAGCGCGACGCCCGAGAACCACAGGGTGTTGCCGAGACCCGGGGCGAAGGTCGTCGAGGCGAGCGGGAAGTAGGCGGTCCAGCCGAAGTCGGCGGCGCCCTGCGGCGTGAGCAGACCGCCGGCGACGATGAGCGCGCCGAACAGGAAGAGCCAGAACGAGAACGCGTTGAGCCGCGGGAACGCGACGTCGGGCGCGCCGATCTGCACCGGCACGATGACGTTGGCCATGCCCGTGAAGAACGGCATGGCGTAGAGCAGCAGCATGATCGAGCCGTGCATGGTGAACAGCTGGTTGTAGGCCTCGGGACTCACGATCGTCAGCCCGGGGGCGGTGATCTGTGCGCGCATGAGCAGCGCCATGAGTCCGCCGACGGCGAAGAAGACGCCCGACGAGATGAGGTAGAGGTGCCCGACCCGCTTGTGGTCGGTCGTCGTCAACCACCCGACGAGGGAGACGCGAGGTGGGGCTTCCGGCAGGGTCGTCGTCGCGGGCACGGTCGGACTCTAGGGACGGCCGCGCGACGGGAATCGGGCCGAAAGTCCCATGCGATCAGGACGCCGGGCGGCGTCGGCGGTACAGCCTAGGCTGACCGCATGGCTCGCCCCACGACCCCCGGCTTCGCGTGCCGCGAGTGCGGCTGGACGACCGTGAAGTGGGTCGGCCGCTGCGGCGAGTGCCAGGTGTGGGACTCGCTCGTCGAGCAGGGCGCCCCGACGTCGAAGGTCACCGCGGTCGCGGTCTCCGCGGCCCGTGCGGCGCGGCCGATCACCGACGTCGGCACCGAGTCGAGCGTGCACCGCCCCACCGGCATCGCAGAGTTCGACCGCGTGCTCGGCGGCGGGCTGGTACCCGGCGCCGCCATCCTGCTCTCGGGAGAGCCGGGTGTCGGCAAGTCGACGCTGCTGCTCGAGGTCGCCGCGCGGCTCGCTCAGGCGGGTGAGCGCGTGCTCTACGTGAGCGCCGAGGAGTCGGCCTCCCAGGTGCGGTTGCGGGCCGAGCGCACGGGAGCGATGAGCGATGAGCTCTACCTCGCCGCCGAGACCGACCTCGCGACGATCCTCGGTCAGGTGGATGCCGTGCGGCCTCGCCTGCTCGTCGTCGACTCGGTGCAGACGGTGTCGTCGGCGATGAGCGACGGCGCCCCGGGGCAGCCCGCGCAGGTGCGCGAAGTGGCGGGCACGCTCATCCGCGTCGCGAAGGAGCGCAACCTGCCGGTGCTGCTCGTCGGGCACGTCACGAAAGACGGCACGATCGCCGGGCCACGGCTGCTGGAACACCTCGTGGATGTCGTGTGCAGCTTCGACGGCGACCGCCAGACGGCGCTGCGTTTCGTGCGCACCCTCAAGAACCGGTTCGGGCCGACGGACGAGGTCGGCTGCTTCGAGATGACCGGCGACGGCATCGCCGAGGTACCCGATCCGTCGGGGCTCTTCCTCTCGCGGTCGTCGTCACCCGTAAGCGGCACGTGCGTGACCATCGCCCTCGAGGGCCGGCGGGCGCTCCCCGTCGAGGTGCAGGCGCTCATCGTCGGCACGACCGCTCCCCAGCCGCGGCGCGTCGTCAACGGTGTCGACTCGGCACGGGTCGCGATGATTCTCGCGGTGCTCGAGCGACGGTGCGGCGTGAAGCTGTCGACGTCCGACGTCTACGTCTCGACCGTCGGCGGCATGCGGCTCACCGAACCCGCGACCGACCTCGCCATCGCCCTCGCGATCGCCTCGGCCGTGAAAGACGTGGCCCTGCCGCCGACCCTCGCGGCGGTCGGCGAGATCTCGCTCGCGGGCGAGATCCGACCGGTCGCCGCCGCGCGGCAGCGGCTCGCCGAGGCCACGCGCCTCGGGTACACGCACATCGTCGACGGCGACGCCGGATCGGTGCGGTCGGCGATCGGCATCGCCTTCGCCGCCGCGCCCGCGGTCGACCGCGCCGACATCCCGGACTTCTGACCCGCCCCGCCCAGCGGGTTGAGTAGCGCCGCCCACCGGGCGACGCGTATCGAAACCGTGCCCAGCGGGTTGAGTAGCGCCGCCCGGTGG
>Ga0209066_10005254_pt1 | contig 13734 bp, 8 predicted proteins | sample All_14_2_FD_187198 | JGI IMG/M metagenome (GOLD analysis project Ga0209066, IMG submission 187198) | Freshwater microbial communities in response to fracking from Pennsylvania, USA - Allegheny Zone_MetaG_DW_15 (SPAdes) (version 2) ...
GGATTTGGGCTGGTGGATTTATGATTTTGCTGGGTGGGTTTTTGGCGCTGACGGATCGGCGCTATGCGCGGGCCGCTACCCGATAGTGACCATTATGCCGGGAGGCAATCATCGTGAATAACATTAAAATCTGGCGTTTGTTGCCTTTTGTTATCTTCACCCTGTTGGTGTTTTTTTTCTGGCGGGGTTTGTCGCTGGATCCGAAAAAATTGCCTTCAGTGCAACTCGGCCAGGCTTTGCCTGATTTTCGTTTGCCCTTGTTGAATGACCCTGGCAAAGACCTGACGCCGGCGAATTTGCGCGGCCGGGTGGCGTTGTTAAACGTCTGGGCCAGTTGGTGTGCGGCCTGTGTGGATGAGCAGGGGTTTTTAATGAAACTGGCGGGGCAGGGCGTTCCCTTGTTTGGTTTGAATTATAAAGACGATCCCGAGCAGGCCAGGGCCTGGTTAACGGAGTGGGGCAATCCATATCAAATGATTGGCAGCGACGCGGCCGGTAAAGTGGCGATTGATTTGGGTGTGTATGGTGCGCCGGAAACCTTTTTGCTGGATGCCCGCGGCGTGATTCGTTTTCGTCATGTGGGTGTGCTCGATGATGTCAGTTGGACGCGGGATTTTCTGCCGCGTATTCGTCAATTGCAGGAGGAATCGTGATGCGCGCAAGATTGCTATTGTTGCTCGTGCTGGTTTTTGGCCTGGGCCAGGCAGCAGAGGCCAACAGCATGTATCCGCTCGACAGCGCCAAACAAGATGCACAGTTTCAGCATTTGTTGAAGGCTTTGCGTTGTCTGGTTTGTCAAAATCAGGATTTGGCGGACTCCAATGCGGGTTTGGCCAAAGATTTGCGTGATCAGGTGTATCAGATGGTGAAAGATGGCGAGAGTGACAGCGATATTATTCGTTATTTAAGCTCACGTTATGGCGATTTTATATTATTTGATCCGCCGGTTAAAGCGGTAACGGCGTTGTTATGGTATGGCCCGGCTGTGTTTTTGCTGTTAGGTCTGCTTCTTTTTTGGCGTATCAGTTTCAAGCGAAGTGCATCATGATGTTTTGGTCTGTGTTTGTCGGGTTGTTGGTGTTGGCTTTGTTGATAGCCTTGTTTCCCTTGCGCAAATCCCTCGGCAGGGCTTTGCCGCTGATGTTGGTTCTGCTGCTGGCCTTTGCCGTACCGGCTTATTTTCAATGGGGAAGCTGGACTGCGTGGCGGACGCATGAGCAGGATCAGGTTAAGCAGCAGGAAGCCAAAGCGATGCTGGCAACGATTTCGTCACCTCAGGAGTTGATAGACAAACTGCGGGCAAAACTGGACGACAGCCCGGCCAGTGCACGCGGCTGGTATTTGCTGGGTCGTTTGTACGGCGGTCAGAATCAGTGGGAGAAGGCGCGTGACGCCTACGCCAAATCACAGCAACTTAAAGCGGATGATGGCGCGGCGCTGGGCTATATTGAGAGCCTGTGGCAGTTGAATGAACAGCAGTTTAATGACGATATCCGGCAGCGTTTACTGGCAGTTTTGAAGCACAATCCCGAGCAAGCAGATGCCTTGTCGATGTTGGCGATGGATGCGTATCAGCGCAAGGATTATCAGCAGGCGACAGGGTATTGGCGGCGTTTATTGCCAATGGTGCCGGCAGCATCAGAAGAAGGGAAGGCCTTGCGCAAGGCGATTGCGAAGGCACAAGAACAGATTGAGAACACGCCCTGACCCCCTTAGCTCTGTTTCCACTCCGACCACGCTCCTTTGTATCCCACTAATCTGTCTTGAGCGTATTGATAAAATTCGTTTAAAAACTGCAAGCGTTGGTGGTACCAGAAGTTCAGCTCGGGATCCTCACGGTCGATCCAGTATAAATTGTAATAGGGTGGTATTGAGGCTTGCCGTTGTATGATCTCATCAAAAGAGGCTTTGTCTGCGTTTTTCAGCATATCGTACAGGGCGAGGAAGGTGGTGGTTCGGCCTTTGCCGCCGCGGCAGTGGATATGCAGCCAGAGGTTGTCGGGTAGTTTGTCGATCAGATTGACGAATTGCTCCACCACCTGATCCTGGGGCGCACGATGATCGCTGACGGGGAGGCGTTGGTAATTGAAATGTAATTGCTGAACCATCTCTGCTTCATTCATCAGTGATTTGACGGCAATGGATTTGCCGTTGCCAAAGTCAGCTGCACGGAATTGATGTGGCGTTAATATATTGCCGACATGTGTTTGTGCGGCCAGCTCACCCAGCCAGGCTTTTTCCTTGCTGTTGATGTCGTCAAGCGACAAGCCCAGATTTAACCAATTATGTTTGTCGCAGAGGGTGATGGCTTTGCCGTTCAGGTATCCGTGATTTTCTTCGCGTAAATCGAGAACAAGCACCTGATCGGGTTGATGTTTGACTCGGGCCATAATGTAGTCTGCAACCTGATTCCAGCCCTGTTCACTGGGTGCGGAGCTGGCCGAGGCGCGCAGGTCGTTTGTGCCTTGTACGTTGCCATGATACGTGTCTGCGATCAGGCGGGTATCGCGCAGGTTGCTGACGGGTTTTTGTTTGTTGCTGTCTTTGACCAGACAGGGTTTTTCACGGCTTGCTTCACAGATCGTTGCGTCAGCAACGGCGCCGTTGCTGACTTGAGGCAAGAATAAGGAAACCAGTATCAAGGTAAAACATCCTGTTTTTTTCATGCGAACCTCCGTGTAATGGTAAAACTTTGGATTGGCTTTTTACCGGGCTGCGAGTTTGTTGGGCCAGGGCCCAACCTACGGGTTCTTGCCTGGCCAAACAATGTCGCGGTTTACACCTCAGCCAGATTCCCTTTTGTCTCCAGCCAGGTCTTTCGGTCACTTGCCCGCTTTTTAGCGAGCATCATGTCCATCATGGCCATGGTTGTGGGTACATCGTCAAGTGTTAATTGAATCAGGCGGCGTGTGTTGGGATCCATGGTGGTTTCCCGCAGTTGCAGCGGGTTCATTTCGCCCAGACCCTTGAAGCGTTGTACGTTGATTTTGCCTTTGTTTGTTTTGGTGAAATGCTCAATGATACTCAATTTTTCATCATCGTCCAGAGCATAATGTACCGTTTTACCCGCATCGATTCGATACAGCGGCGGCATGGCGACATAGACGTGGCCGGCGTCAACCAGGGGTTTGAAATGACGTAAAAACAGAGCGCAGATCAAGGTGGCGATATGCGCGCCGTCGGAGTCCGCGTCGGCGAGGATGCAGAGCTTGCCGTAGCGCAGACCAGATATATCATCGGAACCAGGATCAACCCCGATGGCGACGGAAATATCATGAATTTCCTGAGAGCCCAGAACCTGAGACGAGTCTACTTCCCAGGTGTTCAGGATTTTACCTCTCAGCGGCAAGATCGCCTGGAAATCTTTATTACGCGCCTGTTTGGCTGAGCCGCCCGCAGAATCCCCTTCAACGAGGAATAATTCCGCCTGGCTGAGATCCTGCTGCAGGCAATCCGCCAGTTTACCTGGCAGCGCCGGCCCCTGACTGACGCGTTTACGCGCCACTTGTTTGGCCTGACGCAGGCGTTTTTGTGCGCGCTCGATGGCGAAGGCGGCAATCAATTCGCCCTGGTTGCGATGCTGGTTCAGCCACAGCGCGAAGGCGTCTTTGACCACGTTGCTGACAAAAACGGAAGTTTGGCGCGAACTGAGGCGCTCTTTGGTTTGTCCGGCAAATTGTGGTTCTTTCATTTTGACGGATAACACATAACGGCACGGTTCCCACAAATCGTCGGCCACCAGTTTGACGCCGCGCGGCAGCAGATTGCGCAATTCGCAGAAGGCTGACATGGCATCAAACAGACCGGCGCGCAGACCGTTTACGTGCGTTCCGCCCTGAGCGGTGGGGATCAAATTGACGTAACTTTCATTCAATGCTGTTGGCATGCTGGCGGTCCAGGCCAAAGCCCAGTCCACGGTGGCTTCTTCGCTGCTGTATTCGCCGGCGAAGGGTTCTTCCGGCAGGTAATCGGCTGGCAGCGATTGACGCAGGTAATCGGTCAGGCCTTTTTCATAACACCAATGCTGTTGTTCCTGGGTGGCCTTGTTGACGAAGGTCATAGACAAACCAGGGCAGAGCACGGCTTTGGCGCGCAGAACGTGGGTTAATTGTTTGACCGAAATTCTCGGTGAATCGAAATATTTCTGGTTGGGCCAGAAGCGAATGATGGTGCCGGTGTCGCGTTTTTTAACCAGACCGCTTTCGTTCAGTTCCAGCGTTTTGTCGCCGTTGGCAAAGGCCATGTTGTAGATGATGCCGTTGCGTTTGATGGTGACGTCCAGACGTTCAGACAGGGCATTGACCACGGACACGCCCACGCCGTGCAGACCGCCGGAGAAGCTGTAGTTTTTGTCAGAGAATTTGCCGCCGGCATGCAGGCGGGTCATGATGACCTCGACGCCGCTCAATCCGAGTTGCGGATGCAAATCAACCGGCATACCACGACCGTTGTCTTCGACTTCAATCGAGCCGTCTTCGTGCAGGGTGACGAGGATTCTGCTGGCGTGGCCGGCCATGACTTCGTCGACGCTGTTATCCACGACTTCCTGAATCAGATGGTTGGGCCGGGTGGTATCGGTGTACATGCCGGGACGTCGTTGCACCGGCTCCAGGCCGTTGAGTACTTCAATCGCTTCAGCAGTGTAGTTGTCTGACATGGCTCGCTTTGGGGGTTTGTGATGATAGTGTGTAGTTTATCATGAAAAAACGGGGGCTTGTAAATTAAATTGTGCCCACCATCAGCCCGGATCGGCTGCGTTTCCCGGAGGCGGCACCGCCGTCTCCAGATCCGTCTCGTTGATGTGATAATAATCGCACAAAGTTGATATCAATTGCCGGGTCGATGTGCGTTGATTGACAGTGAAAAACGTATTGTTCGGGCCGGATGGCTGCTTTAAGGCCGGTTCGTGGGCGTGATACCAGTCTTTCAGCATGGCTGCTTTGTCATCTGGATGTTGGTCCAGCAGGCGTTGCAAGGCTTCAATGGCATGAATAATCGGCGTATTAATCAGCCCGGCTCCACTGTTGTGCATCGTTTTTCTCGCTTGCCGGAGTCGATGCAGTTCTTCTTCAATGAACAAAGACGCGCGCTCATCCGTGGACAGGGTGTCGTGTTCCAGCCTGGCAGCCCCATATCCAGGAGAGGTCACGCAGTCTCGTGCCACTCGTTTCAGCGCCGCCAGGGTGGGCGGTGCTTGTGATGCCTGCTGACGGGCCATGATCTGTTGCTGTTGATACACGTCTACCATGACTTTCGCGTCTTCGGCTAACAGACCATCGTTGATGAGGATGGCGCGTAATTCCTGAGTCGTGTAATCCTTCAGATTCGCGGCTATAAAGCGTCGCGCCACGGCGTTGCCTGGTTTGACGCGATGGGTCATGCCTGCCGGATCCTGGGTGCTGATAAACACAAACCCGGGCTTGTCCGCTCGCAGACGCTTGCCGTCGCTGGATTCCGGGTTTTTCCCCATCGCCAAATCATTCAGAAAACGCTCATCCATCGGGCCATTGTTGAATACAATAGCACCCTCACGCCAGGCTTTGAGCGCCAGTTTCTTTTTTTGATCCTGAGACATGGACGCGGTCAAATGATAAAAATCCCCATGCGCCTGGAGTTTTTGCAGGATAAAACGGATATGTTCCGAAGACGGCGATCCTTCCACAATAATACCGCCGAGGCCGCCGTATTGCTGGGCATCGTTGCCGGGTTGCGTTTGCCGGCGTTGACGCAGGGCGAGCAGATCGTCTATCAGCAGCGAGCAGTCTTTTCTGGAATCCGGCATCAGAAAATCCCCTGGCGCGTCCTGATTGCTGTTGCCTGCAATCGGATAGCTTGCGGCAAAACGATCGGAAAAATCGCTCAGGCAATCTTCAGGAACCAGCGATTTCGCCAGTTGATACGCGTAAAAACGTGCCAGCGCCCGGGGGTCGATACCGGGGTTTCGTTCCGCTGCAGACAGGGTCAGCAAGGCCATCATTTGCAACTCACGAGGTGAAATCAACACCTCGGTGGTCGAGCGTTCGCATAAATAGCGATAAACCTCCAAAAAGGGTTGGGTGATGCCGAGCGCATCCTGTTCCAATATGCTGTTGTCAAAAACCGGTTTTAAAATTTTCTCAAAGATGAATTCAAGCGGCATGGGATCAAAAACCAGGGCTTGCCCGTGACGCTGAAAAAAGGGCGCGAGACGGCGTCCGCCGCCGTAATTCAGCGGATTACCGGCAAACACCACCTTGTGCTGATCGCTTAAAGGATAATAACGGCCGTTGATCAGTATCGAAGGCGGATTATTGAACAATCCTTCCATTTCGCTCCATTGACGCGGCGACAGATTGGCCTCGTCAATAAACAGGATTTTGCGCCCGGGCGTGTGATGATCGCTGGCCCAGGCTTCCATCTCCGCTTCGCCGCGATACAGGGTATCGCCGGGCTGTACCAGGTCGTTTTCCACGAGGGTGGTTTTACCCGTGGCGGTCAGGCCGGTCAGAAATACATAGGGTGATCGCCGCCAGATGTTGTGAATGTTGCGCACGCGTTCATCGATAAAAGCCTGGGCTTTGCGTTGGCTATTGTCGGCATCGAAGGCATCCAGCACGATGCGCGGCGACAAGCCATCCATGCCTTTCCAGGCGTCATCGCTGGATTGTCCAGGATGCGCTCGCAGAAAATCGAGGCGTGTTATCAGGCGGCTCAGCGCTTCATCGCTGCGTTGTTGTTTGCTCAGGGCCTGGATCTCGGCTCGTGAATAGCCACGACGGCGCAGGGCGCTCTCCTTCAGCTTTTTATCAACGACATGCAACATGGGTTTGGCAAAAGCCAGCTGCGAGGCGTCTTCGCTTATCAGCACCAGTTGTCCTTTGTTGCTGCTCGACTGCTGTCGCGCCAGCAACAAAGGCGTCAAGGCATCGATCAGGTCTGCCGGGAATTCGCCTTTTAACAACACGCGCCGACCCTCTCTCAAGGCTTTGAGCAACACGCGTTCTTCTTCATGGAAACGGTAACGTCTGGCGCTGTCGGGTTGATATTCGCTGTCCAGATGCAGCAGTAAATCATCAGGACTGCATTCGGAAATATCCAAAATCATCCAGCCTGCTCCGTCTTGCGTGAGCAATTGAACGCTGCTGTCCAGGTCCTGGCTGTGGATAACCAGGGTGTCGGCCTCGCGCTGGCCATGCCATTGCCTTGTAAGGGCTTCGCTACTGGATGTAGAAGGCAAGTTATGAGCCAAAGACGGGGGCAGTTCAACACCGGCGGCCAGATGGAAACACGGGCGTAATGATCGTTGTTGACAGGCATCCAGCAACATGGCCCACTCATCCTTGCTGAGGCTGCGAGTGATATTCACCAGCCATTCACTGCCTGGCGCTTGTTGCTCGATGAAGCCGGGCAGGGCAGTCAGGCTGCGCTGTTCGTTATCGCAATGCCAGCGAAGAAAACAGGCGCCCAGCAAACCTGGATTCAAGGGCAGAGCCTCGTTCACCAGACCGTATTCAAAGCGAACGTTTGCCATTAAGGCCTGCCAGTCGTAGCCTTTGCTGCGGTGAAAGACGGCATCCGGGGGCAGCTGGACGATAAAACCTTCATGGCGAATGGGCAAGGGCGTGCGCGCTTTTTGCCAGAAGGATATAAAAGCCGGATCATCCCATAAACCGTTGTGGATGTTGATGGGCAAACCGGTGCGCAAGGCGGCTGTTAATTGGCCTTCCTGAAAAAAGAAATCGTTATCTTGCATAATCCAGCGACCCAGCAAACGCTCTTTCCAATCCGGGGCGTGGTAGAGGTTGATGACGATGGCTGCCGCGTCGGCCTCTTCCGGCAAAGCGGGTAGGGAACTCGTCAATGCCTGCGTGCTCAGAGGGCAGGGTTCCCGTTCATCAAAGGCCGGGTAAAAATCCTCACCTTGATAAGCGCCAGGCTTGTCGGGGTTGGTCAAAGCAATCAGCGTGCTGGATGTCGGCAAAAACGTGCTGTTGGCGTCCAGCAACGCGATAAACGATTTGATGTCATGCGTGTCAAAGAGATCACAATTCACGATAAAAACCGGTTTGTGTCCCTGGCTTTGACAGGCCAGTAAATACGCGTGCAAAGGCCCGCCAGGGCCTGGAACCAGCGTACCGCGCTGGCCATCGTGGCGGATATAGTCTGAAAAACAATCCAGATCACTGTAGGCGTCAACGTAAAAATACGGGCGTCCCGTGTCATGACAATAGCTTTGCAAATGCAGAGACAGCGCTTGCGCATTGACAGAACTCGACAGATCAATCACCTGTTTTTTCCCTTCTCCTTGCAGCAGATGCTGGCAATACGCCAGCGGCGAGTCGAAGGTCGGGCTGTGTTGCCGCAAGCCTCGCAGGCTTTGTTCCCAGAGCGGGCGAGCGCCTGGATTCTTGCGTAACAAACGGCACAGACGTTCAACCAGCCCGGGGGCGTCATCACGCCGTTTTCGCAAGTTGGCAATCAGCTCGTATTGATTGTATGCCGATACGACTTCCAGACTGTCTTGTAGCAAGCTTTTGTAATGACGGGGATGATGTTCAACAAAGGCTGCCAGCAAGCGCAGAGTCAGGTGTGCGATATCGTCGAATGCCAGGCCCTGCATCCACGCCGGCTTGCCTTTGAGATCGCGAAGCAACAAGCCGGACAGCGCATCGGGCGTTACATCTGCCGGATTGAGCTGCGCCAACAGATCCGCACGGTTGTGACATTGCATCAAGGTGAGCAATCCACCCTCGCCAATGAACGATGCGCTGTCCCGTAGCGCCGCTTGCCAGGGACGGTCGCTGTCTACGGCAACCAATAAGCCAAGCTGACGTTGCACTTGCGCCTTCAACTCATTGTTGTGGCAGCGAACAGGGCCATTGGTAAATTCGGGGTCGTGCATCAGCCAGTGATCAGTCCCCAGGCGTTTGACTGCTATGGCATGCCATGGATTGACAAAAACCATATTAGAAGTCTGTGTTGCGGCAAACGCGTCCAGACTGTCGCCAACAAAGGTGTTGATTTTCCTCGGCGACAATTGATAACGCAGCACAAAATCCCGGACGCGTTGCAGACAGTCTTGCAGTGTTTGATCGTTTATCAGACTGTCGATCTTGCCATCCCAACGCTGTAAATGGGTCAGCACGACCGCCCACTCTGAATGACCGGTATTGAGAAACAGGTAGGACACAGCCGTGCAAATACCGTCCTGAATTTTGGGGATCAGGTCGAGATGTTCACCTTTCAAGGTCAGATATTGAGACAGTTTTTCAACGATCATCGCCTGATTTTTGCTTTGATTCTCCCCTTTGAATACAAAGAGTTTGTCGTCATGTGTCGGTTTGAAACGGCGAAACTCATCGGTTTGATGCTGTGCTTGCAAGGCTGGAGCGCCGCGTTGAGACGCGACTATTCGTTTCCATCTTGCCAGGGGAATCCTTGCTGTCAGTTGGGCAATTCGTGGGTTGGAAATGAGATGCGGTGCGCTGGCAAAAGATAATTTGGATAATAAGGGGGCCTTGCTCAGCAAGCTCTCAAAGTCGGAGAAGCTGATATTGCTGCTCGTCAGAGAGAGCTCTTCCAGACGAGGCAAATCGTGGCGCAGGGAAACGTTTGGACGGAAATTTTTATATTGGGTCAAATTAAGATAACGTAGTTGCTTTGTCTGGATGAGAATGGCACTTAGATCATCCTGATCCAGATTGGTTCCTGTTAGATGTAGCGATCGTAGATGCGACAGAGCAATGAACTGAAAAAAATTTTTGGGAATGGTCAGCCCATTCAAATCAAGGTCTCTCAATGTGTTGGCCTGCTGTAATATTCGGCTTAAATCGGCCATGCTGATGTTACTGTTTTGTACGTTCAGCGATTGCAACTGTGAGAAATCTTTCCCGCTGGTAAATCCGGGGGTCAACGTTTGGCAGCCCGATAAATGCAATTTTTTCAAAGGCCTGGACAACAAGTATGCCAGGTCTTCTTCCGGGAAGTTCGAGCTTGAACACGATAGACGGGTGAGTTTTGAAATATTCAAGCCGCGAGTAAAACCAGGTGCCAGTGTCAAGCGGGAACTAAAATCCAGTTCTTCCAGCAAAGGGTTGGCGGCAAAGAGCCGACTCATTATTTGTTGATTGAGTGTGTCAGATCCATCCAGTGTGACACTGATTAGATGTGGCAAGAACAGCGCTTCGGTCAAGCCGCTCATGGGTGTGCTGACACGTACGTTCAAGTGTTGAAGTTTTGGCAGGTGTTTTAGTGAATTCCAGACCAGAAGGCCATCGTCTATATGCAGATGTTCAAGCCGGCTTAAAGATGAATCGGCTGTAAATTCAATCGCTGTCTTCGAATCCGACAGCAGGTTCAAATAATTTAGATTTGGGAAGTGCTCCAGGAAGGCCTGTGTGAACGCCTTCCAACTTATGTTGTTTCTTAAGTGGATCTTCAGAGATTTTAAATCCGGCCAGCTGCCGTCTGGCAATTGCAGCCCGGACAGCTTGTTCAAAACCACGCCATAGAGTTCCAGGGCATTGAGATTGGGGAACGCATGTCCCGGGGTTTGCGCGTGTTCGCTATCGTCAGCGAGATCCTCAATTAGAATCGCTTCCATATCGACAAAAGCGTATTGTCTGTTTCGCTTAAGCAGGGGACTTGCGTCATCTTTATTGCGCTTGAACACACATATAAAGGGTATGTTGGGGAAAGCATCTTGCAAGGAAACAAGACGTTTGTTTTCCATGTCATCATGATTGGCTGTGGTTCGCACAAACAGGGCATACGGAGGCTGAGCGTTGTTTACCAACTGCCACAACTCATAATGCCTTGGGGATTCCACCCAGGCACTGATATCCAGCGCTCGCTGCGCGGGAAATACGCCGTCCTGGAGCAGGTAATCAAGCCAGTAATCATCAATAAGCTGTATGTGATCCCGGTTCAGTTTGTGCTGGCGGATGGCACAATCGAGAATGTCATCGGGAAAAGCCGGCACGATTCGCGCGCGGAAGCCCTTGTCGTTTAGTCGCGACAGGCTGTTTTTGTCCAGTTTGACCACCTGATCGTCCTGCCAGACAAACAGGGAAAAGCCATCGTCCAGCAGATGCTGGAGTTGTCGTTGCAAGGCGGCGATTTTTGAATAAGGCCAGTTAAAGGCACTCCAGTCCGTCAGGAGCAGGGATTTGGGTTTGATGTCAGCAACGCTCTTCGTTCTTTTCCAGAAAGGCCGCCCTTTGGAAAACTCACCCACATCAAAGCTCCCGCCAGAAAAAGAGCTGTATTGAACAGCCTCGTGTTTTTCAATGTAGTACAGTTCCTGGAATTGCGGCATGGGGGATGAATGGTCATATAAAACGATATAGACAGTATAGCATTGGATTGAATATTGGTCATTGTGGATTTATTTTGGTTGAGCATCGGTGTGAAAAAGGCAGCACCTTACCCACGGGGATTGCATTTAAACGCTCAATATATGCGCAGAAAATCCGAACCGTGACCGTTAGGGAGCGGAAATTTTTGTGGGGCACTAGACAGACGCGTAACTTACTGATCTATTACTACTTTTTGGGGTAAGTAATAGTGGCGGAGACCAGTTGTTAATGAACAAGGCTTACCAATGGCCGTATTTAAAAACAAAAATCGAACATTCAGCCTGGCTATTTAACTTTTCCGCTCCCTAACGGTCACGGTTCGGATTTATATATTTTCCGCTCCCTAACGGTCACGGTTCGGATTTATATATTTTCTGCTCCCTAACGGTCACGGTTCGGATTTTCTGCGTATATATTGAGCGTTTAAATGCAATCGCTGTGACAGATACCCTATTGATATCCATCACTCGGCCTGGATTTAACAACCCGAACCAGACATCAGTACAGCAGGGATAAGTAGATCCTGGTTAATTGTATAAGTTTTGCTTGGAACAATATCTACCCAACTGGTTAGAAAATCCGGAGTTTTTTTATCAGTTGACCACACCACTATCCTGAAGTATTTTGCCTGGTTTGGGGGGCTTATTTTAATGAGTCCGTTTTGTTTCAGGCTCTGTAACGTATGCTCGTTTAACATGGAATGATTTAAAATAGACTTATTTTCTTTTTGAATATTTTCTCCTGATTCTGCCCACTGTACTGCAATGCTACTGTTGGCTTTTGCCGGGTAATCGGTTTTATTGTCAAGAATAATGTCAGCTAAAGCGACAGAACTCATGAATGACATGCATAAATAAATTAAAATATTTTTCATTGGTTCACCTGGTTATTGAATAATTTTACCTTCCTGGGGTGGGCAAAGTGGATTCTCTTTGAGCTTTGGCGCTACTAAAGGAAACTTGCCATCAGACGACAAAGTCATTGTTTTGCCAAGCTGTTTGAAACTGGACTTGGGAATGTGTACGGCAACACTTTTAATGACATTAACCGCCTCAGGGATATCGACATTTCCAACCATACTTAAAAATTGATAACTTTCCTGTGCTGAAAAACCTTGTGTACGCACTAAAAAATTAATAGCGTTTTTAGAAGCAAGTTGCATGGCTTCAAAAAGATTTTCATGTAAACCGATTACAATCCATTCATTCGCGTTTTCAACAACAGGCCAGGTGAATAAACTGTTTCCATTGCGTTTGGTCTTATCAAAAACCCCTTCTGCTTTGAGATCTTTTCTAACGATAAACTGCAATGTTATTCCCTCATACGAAGTCTCAAGCGCTGTGACATCAATTTCTCCATTACTTTGCATTGCATGCGAATCGCCTGTCCAAACCAAAGCACCTTTTTGGAAAACTGGTAAATAAAGGATAGAGCCTGCTTGTAAACCTGGCTGATCCAGGTTTCCGCCAAAGGGGCCTGGGGGTACAGAATTAAATTGACCAGGAACGGGTTGTCCCATATGACTGTCCAAATTTACAGGCCATCCATCAGGCCAATCTACCGGTGGTGCCACGGCAATAACACCAGGGAAGGGTTTTAGTTGTAAACATACGCCTTTGGTAAACTCGGTAGTCGTATGATCTTCATTGTATTTAAAATACATAATCCTGGGTTTGGTAAATTCCGTTAAAATGCCTTGCGTAGGGCTTAAAAAATTATAACCAAAATCTTTTAATTTAATATCTAAAATCCTGATCTCAAGGACATCTCCAGGCTCTGCTCCTTCCACGTAGACAGGCCCCGTCAGGCTGTGCATACCTCGTCTGTTTTGAATATCGTATTGACTATAGAATGTTGCCAATTCTGCGGGTGTCGTTTTATTAAAAACCATTTCTTGCAAGCAACTGTTCCAGGTTTCCAGGGAAACAGAATCCCCCGAACGAACTTTAACTACAGGTTGTTTATCAAGCGTAAAAAGACCCAAGGTGACGGTGTCTTTGTTTGCTGGAACTTTATAAGTTTCTGCTGGAGCAGCAGAGGAAAAAATTAATGTTGATAGCACTAAAAAAAAGCTTTGAAAATTTTTTAGCATTTCTAGTCCTTGAAAATCGCTAATAGAGGAGGTTGATTGCTAACTGCCATCAACACTATAAATCTAGCAAAAATTTAAGCGCTTGTCTCTTAAGCCAGGGCGAGAGCATTTAAACGCCCAATATATACGCAGAAAGTCCGAACCGTGACCGTTAGGGAGCGGAAAATTTTGCGGCGGCACTAGACAGACGCGTTACTTACTGATCTATTACTACTTTTTGGGGTAAGTAATAGTGGCGGAGACCAGTTGTTAATGAACAAGGCTTACCAATGGCCGTATTTAAAAACAAAAATCTAACATTTAGCC
>Ga0209066_10005255_pt1 | contig 13732 bp, 15 predicted proteins | sample All_14_2_FD_187198 | JGI IMG/M metagenome (GOLD analysis project Ga0209066, IMG submission 187198) | Freshwater microbial communities in response to fracking from Pennsylvania, USA - Allegheny Zone_MetaG_DW_15 (SPAdes) (version 2) ...
CCTCGGCCATCTGGTCCATCAGGGACTCCATGGCGAAGAAGGCCTGCGTGGCGCCGAAGCCGCGGTAGGCGCCGCAGACGGGCAGGTTGGTGTAGTAGGACTTGCCGTCGAACTTGATGTTCTCGCAATGGTAGAGCGGCAGCACCTTGGAGCCCGCGCAGGAGACCACGGTAAGGCCGTGGCCGCCGTAGGCGCCGGTATTGTTGACGGCTTCCATGTTGATGGCGGTGATGGTGCCGTCCTTCTTCACGCCGGCCTGCAGGCGGATGCGGAAGGGGTGGCGGGTGCGGCCGGTGCGGAAGGTTTCCTCGCGGGTGAACTGCCAGAGGCAGGCGCGGCCGGTGCGCAGCGCGAACATGGCCGTCACATCGTCGAGCAGCACTTCCTGCTTGCAGCCGAAGCCGCCGCCGATGCGGGGCTTGATGACGCGGATCTTCTGCACGGGCACGTCGAGCGTTTTGGCCACGATGCGGCGGCAGTGGAAGGGCACCTGCGTGGAGGTGGTGATCTCGATGCGGCCCGACGGGGCTATGCGCGCCATGGAGGTATAGGGCTCGATGGGGCAGTGCTGGGCGTAGGGGGTCTCGTAGGTCTGGTCGAACTTGAAGTCGGCCTGCTTCAGGCCCGCCTCGAAGCTGCCGGCCTCGCAGGCCACGTGGGCCACGAGGTTCTTCTTCGGCTCGTAGGGGATCGGGATCGGCACGTGGGCCTCGGCCTCGTCGTGGATGACCGGGGCGCCGGGGGCCATGGCTTCGTCGAGGGTGAACACGGGCTTGAGCAGCTCGTATTCCACCTTGATGGCCTCGAGGGCGGCCAGGGCTTGCTCCTCGGTCTCGGCCGCCACGGCGGCCACGCGGTCGCCCACGAAGCGCACCTTCTTATCGAACATGAAGGTGTCGTAAGGGGACGGCTCGGGGAAGCCCTGGCCGGCGGTGCAGTGGGCGATGCGCGGCACATTGCCGTACCACAGCACGGCCTTCACGCCGGGCATCTTCTCCGCCTTGGAGACGTCGAGTTTCTTGATGCGGGCGTGGGCGTGCGGGCTCCACAGCATCTTGATTATGAGCGCGTCGTTGGGCACGAAGTCGGCGACGTAGGAATCCTTGCCGAGGGCGAGCTGCAGCGCGTCGAGCTTGGTGACGGAAGTGTTGACCTGCTTGAAGTTCTTCGCTTTTTCGTGCCTGTTCATTTCTTCGCCCCCTTGGAGGTCTTCTTTACGGCGGGCTTCTTCGCGGAGGCCTGCTTGTCGAGGGTCTTGCGCAGGGCCACCCAGATCTTCTCGTAGCCGGTGCAGCGGCACAGGTTGCCGTCCATGTACTCTTTCACTATCTCGTCCTCGAGCACCGCCTCGGTCTCCATCAGGGCTGTGGCGCTCATGACCATGCCGGGGATGCAGTAGCCGCACTGCACGGCGCCGGCCGCCACCAGCTGCTTCTGGAACTCCGACGGGTTGTCGAAGGTCCCGGCGCTCTCTATGGTCCGGACCTCGCGGCCCTCGGCCTGCATGGCGTAGAGCAGGCAGGCGTAGGTGGCCCTGCCGTCCACCAGCACGGTGCAGGCGCCGCAGGTGCCCTGGCCGCAGCCGTACTTGGTGCCGCGGTAGCCCTCGCGGCGCAGCAGCGCCAGCAGCTTTTCGTCCGGGCGGGTGCCGAAGGTCTTTTTCTCGCCGTTGACGGTGAAACTTACGGTGTGGGTAGTCTTAGCCATTATTCAGCCCTCCCGCGGGCGAACTCGGCGGCCCGCTCCAGCGCGTCCAGTATGGAAACCTCGGCGAGCTGCCTTATGTAGTCGGCGCTCATGCCTTCGCCGCCCGTCCACCTGGCGGCGGCGCCGCCGGCCGCGGCGGCCTCCCTGAAAACCTCGGTCTTCGCCTCTTTCCCGGCGAGGGCCGCCTCTACGGCCTTGAGGCGCTGCGGGAACGGTATGCCGCTGCCGGCCGCCACGCGCGCCGATTTTATGAAGCCGTCCTTGAGCTCCAGCAGGGCGGCGATGGTGACCAGCGAGAAGGCGGCCGCGTTGCGGACGGCCTTCACCGAACCGAAACCGTGATGCGCCTTGAGGACGGGGATCTTGACGGCGGTGAGGAGTTCCCCGTCCCTGAAGAGCCGCGCGGGCTGGGAGGAGAAATACTCGTCGGCGTTGATTTCTTTTTCTTTGCCCGAATAGATCACCATGCGCGCGCCCATGGCCAGCAGCACCACAGGCAGGTCGGCCCAGGGGAAGACGCGGGCTATGTTGCCGCCTATGGTGGAGACGTTGCGGATCTGGTGGGTGGAGATGCGCCGGCAGATCTCGTGCATGGCCCAGCGGGGGCCGCGGTAGCGCTGGATGTCGGAGAGGGGGGTGGCGGCGCCTATCACGAAATAGTCGCCCTTCTGCTTGATGTAGGACAGGCCCAGGCGGGTGATGTCCACGGCGGTGACAGGGGCCTTGCTCTGCATGAAATGCAGCGCGGTGCCCCCGGCCAGGGGCATGCCTTTCGGGCCCAGTCCGCGCAGGGCTTTGCGCGCCTCGGCCAGGTTTTTGGGACGGATGAATTCGCACAATTTCATATGTTTTTCCTGCGGCTCAGTCGTAGAATTTCAAAATTAATATAGCAGATTTATCGCGCGCCATAAAGCGGCCCCGGCAAAGAAAAAGCCCGCCGGGCGGCGGGCTTTCTGCTCCGCGGGAGCCGGCCTATTTCGCTACCGGCAGGCCGGCGGCCGCCCAGGCGGTGATGCCGCCCTCTATGTCGTGGATGTCGGTGAAGCCGAGGTCCTTCATGGTCAGCAGCGTGACCCCGGTGCGGCGGCCGCTGCGGCAATAGAGCAGGTACTTGGCGCCCTTGTCCAGGGCTCCCAGCTTTTCCTTGAAATCGGGCGCGTAGTAATCCAGCACCAGGTGCGTGGGCTCTATGTAGCCGGCGGCGTGCTCTTCGGGGGTGCGGATGTCTATGACCACCGGCTTCTTGGCCTCTATGAAATAGCGGGCCTCTTCGGGCTTTATGTTGACGGGGAAGTCGCAGTTTCCGGGCTTGGCACCGTCGGGGGCCGGCACTATCGGGACCGCGGCCGCGTTGAGCGCCGTGGCGGCGCTCCCGAACAGCGCGGCCAGGTCCAGGGCGTAAGCCCCTGCCGCGGCTAAAACGAGGAGTGAAGCGCAGAGCAATATTTTCATAGGTGATATTTTACCAAAATAAAGGTTTTAACCGCGGCCGGGCGGGTCCGGCGCGAGGGCGGGAACCTTAATTTTGTATTATATATACGGCGCATGGCTAAAAAACAGCTGTTCCTGCCGGCCCTGGCGGCCGCCGCGCTGGCGTTCCACCTGTACGCCGGCTTTTCCTTTATCGGCGCCTCGGCGGCCACCTACGACGAGACCGTGCACCTGGCCAGCGGCTATTCCTACCTGCACACCGGGCGCTACGTGATGAACATCATGGACCACCCGCCGTTCTCGGAGATGCTCTCCGCGCTGCCGCTTGCGGCCCTGCGCCCCAACGCTTTCACGGCGCACCCGTATTTCGCCAATTTCATGCCTTACCATTACGGCGACCTGTTCCTCTACCAGAACAGGGTGCCGGCGGACCGCCTCCTCAACACGGCCCGCGTTTTCACTTTCCTCGTGTGGACCGCGCTGTTCGCGGGGCTTATCTGGTTCTTCGCCTCGCGCCTGGAATCTCCGGCTGCCGCGGCTTTCAGCGTGGGGACCTTCGCCTTCATGCCGGTCTTCATCTCCAATAACGCGCTCATCAGTACCGACGCGGCTGCGGCCTGCTTTTACTTCGGGGCCTTCGCGCTGGGCTGGTATTTTACCGCGGGCGAAGCCGGGGACGCCAGGAAAAAATCCCGCGGGAACCGGCTCTGGCTCCGGGCCTCGCTGGCCGGCCTGGCCTCCGGGCTGGCGCTGGTTTCCAAGTTCAGCATGTTCATCGTGCCGCCGCTGGTGATAGCCTTCTGGCTGGCCGACAATTATTTCTGGCCGCGCCTGAAGTTTTCCAAACTGCTGGGGTACATAGCGCTCTACTGCGCCGCCTGCCTGCTCGCGGTGGCGCTGGTCTATAAATTCGACCTGGGCCTGTATTGGGACGGGCTCTGGACCACGCTCCGGCGGCTGGATACCGGGCGTTCCTCCTTCATAATGGGGCGTCACACCCTGACCGGGGTCTGGTGGTATTTCCCCGCCGCCCTGGCCGTAAAAACCCCGCTGCTGGTCCTCGCCGGCGCCGCCGCGGGCCTCTGGCTGGCCTGTAAAAAATTCCGCAAGGACTACCTCTGGCTCATCCTCCCGCCGGCGGTCTTCTTTGCCATAGCCCTGTTCGCCAAGGTACAGATAGGCTACAGGCATATCATGCCGGTCATGCCTTTCCTGGCCGTGCTGGCCGGGCTGGCCCTGGCGCGGCTGCCGTGGGGAAATAAGGGCGCCGCGCTGGCCGCGGCGCTGCTCGCGCTCAACGCCGCGTCCGTGCTGCGCGCGCATCCCCACTACCTGGCCTATTTCAACGAGGCCTCCGGCGGGCCCGCCAACGGTTACCGGCTCCTGGTGGATTCCAACCTGGACTGGGGGCAGGACGTGAAGTCCCTGGCCGCCTTCCTGGCGGGGCGGGGGAATCCCCCGGTCATCCTCTCCTATTTCGGCGTGGCCAGGCCGGAGAATTACGGCGTGGCCTACGCCCCGCTCGGGATGATTTCCAACGTCGAACTGCGCGGCACCGGCGTGAAGGTCTGCGGGCTGAAGGAAGTGCTGCTGGCCGTTTCGGCCACCAACCTGCAGGGCACCTACTACCCCGACAAAAAGACCTATGACTGGCTGAAGGCCCGCCGGCCGGTTTTCACCGCCGGCCATTCCATTTTCCTTTACGACCTGACGCAAGACCCCGAAGGTCTGCGGGCGCTGGCGGCCCTGCTGGACCGCGAGGGCCGCAACGACGAGGCCGAGTGCCTCTACGAGAGGGCCGGCGGCTGAGCCGGGAACATCATGAACATAGCGCTGAAGGGAATACTGGTGGCGGCCGGCTTGGCGGGCGGGGCCTTCGCCCTGTACAGCTCCGCCACGGGAACGAAGAAAAAGGACTGCTACGGCGGCCAGGGCAAGCCGGCCATGGACGCCTGCACTTTCCTGATCAAGTGGCAGCAGGGCGCGGGCAAGGCCGAAGCCCTCTACAAGCGTTCGCGCCTCTACGCCGTGCAGGAACTTTACGACCGGGAATTCTCCGACCTGGAGGCCATCCTGCCTTTCATCAAATCCCCGTCGCTGTCTCCCTCCCGGCGGGCCGAGGTTTACGCCGCCCTTTCCATCGCGGCCGGCCGCAAGCGCGACCAGGCCGCCGCCATGAAATATTCCGAGCTGGCGGTGAAGGAGGGCACAGCGGACCCCCAGGTTTACCTTTCCCTGGCGGGGGCCTACATAGAGGCCTCCAGGTTCCAGGAGGCGGCGGCCCTGCTGGAAGGGGCGGCCGGTATAGAGAAGAAGCACCCCTATTACAATACCCTGGCCGCCGCTTACGGCGGGCTGGGCAATTATCCGCAGGCTTACGAGGCGCTTAAGACCGGGCTCACGGTGAACGCCCCCCGGCCGGTCCTCGCCGAGACGGCCAAGCACATGGGCCTGGTCTGTTTCGAACTGAAGCGGTACAAAGAAGCCGAGTTGTATCTCAACTACGCCCAGAAATCCGGGGCCGAGTGCCCGGAATGCCCGCTGCTGCTCACTACCATAAGGGAGTCCCTCGGGGATTACTGACGCGCCGCGAACTTATGAAAAAAACCTTCATCGCCTTGCTGCTGGCCGCCGCCCTGGCCCCCGCTTACGCCGGGGCCTTTACCTCCAAAGAGTACATCAAGGCCGTGATGGACGCCTCGCCGGCGCTGCGCCGGGCGGAGCAGTCTTTCCGCCAGGCCGAAAACGCCTACAAGTCCGCCCTGCTCGACGCCGCGCTGCCTTCTTTTAACTTCAGCGCCTCGGAAACTTTTTACAGCGACCAGGATACGCGCCTGCATGCCGCCCGCGAGGACGTCTCCACCAGCCTGTCCGCCTCCCTGAACATCTACGATTCGGCCTCCAGCCCCCTCAAGAAGATCAGGACCGCCAGGCTGGATTACGAGGCCGCCCGCCTGGCCTTCCTGACCGCCAAGCAGAACGAGGCCGTGAAGGCCCTGAACCGGTTTTACGCGCTGTATTCGGCCCAGCGGCGCATAGGCACCGCCAGGATGAACCTGGCCTCGCGCGAGCGGCAGTACAAGGACACCGACGAGCAGTTCCAGTCCGGCACGCGCAGCCGCATGCAGCTCACGCAGAGCGAGGGCGACAAACTGCAGAGCGAGCTGTCCCTGGCGCAGGCCGAGTCGGCGGAGGCCAAGGCCCTGATGGCCTTCAACGAGCTCATAAACGCCGAGCCGGAGGCCGCCCAGTCCGTGGAGGTCAGCACCGGGGCCGTGGAGGTAAAACTGCCGCTGCCCAGGACCGACGTGGCCAAAGCGCTGGAGAACAATTTTTCCCTGCGGCAGCAGCGGCTGGCCCTGGAGAAGACGCGCATCACCAACCGCACGTCTGTGCTGTCCAACCTGCCGCGCCTGAGGGTGGACGCGGCCTGGCGCAAGACCGCGCTGGGTATCCTGGGCACGCCGGGCGGTTCCTGGGACGGCAATCCCGCCTACAGCCTGGGCGCCTCCCTCAATTTCCCTTTCGGCTTCCTGGGCGCCCAGAACTACCTCGATATCGACGCCGCGGGGGCCGCCCTGAAGTCCGCCGAGCTGGACCTGGAGAATTCCGAGCGCGCGCTCAAGACCGCCGTGCTCTCCGCGCAGAAGGACATAGAGCTGCAGGTGAAGTCCCGCCGGCTGCTGGACTTCCAGGTGAAGGCGCAGGAGGAGACCACGGAAAACCTGCTTTCCGAATACTCGCTGGGCGGGGCCGACTTCCTGCAGCTCGACAGCGCGCAGACCAAGCGGCTCGACGCCAGCAACAGCCAGATAGCCGCCTTCAACGACCTCGACCTGGCGCTGGCCAATTACAGGGTGCTGCTGGGTGAAAAGATCTGGGAGTGACTGGAGACATCATGAAACGCATCGGCAAACATTCAATGTGGGTAATAGTGCTGGCGCTGGCCGGGGCCGTGGTCTTCGCGGGGTACGCCCGTTACAAGAAGATGACGGTCCGCCGCGACCTCTCGGATTTCATCCGCACGGCCAGCTTCGGCGACCTCAAGCTGGACCTGCAGGAATCCGGCGAACTGGTCTCGCGCGACAGCGTGGACGTGTTCCCGCCCGGCAAGGGCTTCATAGTCGAGGTCATGCGCAAGGAAGGGGAATACGTCGAGAAGGGCGAGAAGCTGATGATGTTCAAGGGCGGCGAGCGAATTGATTCCACGCAGTACGTGCCGGTGCCCATCGTGGCGCCCCGCGCCGGCCTGATGACGCGCTGCGTGAGCCGCTACGGCCAGGGCGACGAGGAGATCCGCGAGGGCAAGCGCATGGACGGCGCCTCCGCCTGCGTCACCCGCATCGTGGACATGAACACGCTGGCCGTGAACCTCAAGATCAGCGAGATCGACATCTTCAAACTGAAGCGGGGCATGCCCGTCTCGGTCACCTTCACCGCCATCCCCGGCGAGAAATTCTCCGGCAAGATAGACGTGATAGCCCCCATGGCCGAGGTGAAGAGCGGCGGCTGGTACAGCAGCGGCAGCTCGCGGGTGTTCCGCGTGGTCATCAGCATCGACAGGCCCAGCCAGAAGATGCGGGTGGGCATGAGCGCCGTGGTCACGGCCAACATGAAGGCCAAGAAAGGCGTCCTCAAGGCGCCCATCGAGACCGTCTTCCAGGAAGGCCTGAACTATTTCGTCTACCGCCAGAAGGAAGACTACGAGGCGGAGAAGCTGCAGGTCTTTCCCGGCATGAGGTCGGAGACCGAGATGGAGCTGGTGGGGCCGCTCAAGGCCGGCGACCGCCTCTTTACCGCCCTGCCGGAGACCCTCAAGTGAGCATCAAGTGCTCCGAACTGACCAAGGTCTACGAGGGGGGGCACGCCGGCTGGCCGGCGCTGCGGGGCGTCTCCTTCGAGATAAAGCCGGGCGAGTTCGCCGCCGTTACGGGCCCTTCGGGCTGCGGCAAGTCCACCCTCCTGAATATCATAGGCCTGCTCGACGAACCCAGCGGCGGCGGCTACGAGCTCAACGGCCGCGACGTCTTCACCCTTTCCGACCAGGAGCGCTCTGACCTGCGACGCGACGGGATCGGCTTCGTCTTCCAGTCCTTCCACCTGCTCAACCGGATGTCGGCCATGGAGAACGTCTGCCTGCCCATGATGTACGCCGGCGTGCCTTCCGCCGCCATGCGGGAGCGCGCCGCGGCCCTGCTCTCCAAGGTGGGGCTGCGCGGCAAGGAAAAGAAAACCCCGCTGGAGCTGTCCGGCGGCGAGCGGCAGCGCGTGGCCATCGCCCGCGCGCTGGCCAATTCCCCCAAGATAATCCTCGCGGACGAGCCCACCGGCAACCTGGACTCGGTTTCCAGCCGGGAGATCATCGACGCCCTGCTCGGCCTTAACGCCGAGGGCATAACGGTGGTGATGGTCACGCACGACCGGGAGCTGGCCGCCAGGGCCGCCCGCAATATCCGGATGCGCGACGGGAGGATTGAGCCGTGAGGGCCATCCTGAACGCCGCGCGCACCGGCTTCGCCGAGATCTGGGCGCATAAGACGCGCTCGGTGCTGAGCTTCCTGGCCATCGCGGCGGGCTCGGTGGTATTCATCGACGCCTTCTCCGCCATCTTCCACACCTACGAGCGCCTGCAGAAGCAGAAGGAGGTCTCGGGCATAGCCCGCCTGAAGATAGTCCAGAACCGGGCCCAGTCCTTCGCCTCGCCGGACGATTATACCCCGCCGCCGGTTATGACCTACGAGGACGTGCTGGCCCTGCGCGAGCGCGTGCCCGGCCTGCACATGGTCTCGCCCGAGGGCAGCGACTGGCGCAACGTGCTGGAGTACGAGGGGCGCCGCGTGGTGACCGCCCTGACCGGCGTCACCCCGGAATGGACCAAGCGGGATTTCGTCTATACGCTCAAAGGCCGCTTCATAGACTGGCACGACGTGGAGAACAAGCTGCGCGTCTGCGTGCTGGTGCAGAAAGCCCCGCCGCCGCCCTCCAACAGCTACGAGAAGATGAACAGGAACCGGTGGAACATCAGCGGCAGCTTCGACACCATGGTCGCCCACACCGACCTGCTGGGCAAGGACGTCCTGATAGATAACCTCAGCTTCACGGTCATCGGCATCCTCGAAGAGCTCCCCTACTCCAGGCGCCCTTACATAGTGGGGCAGACCACGGATTACAAGGTGCTGGCGCCCGTCACCACCATGGCCCATTACGAGTTCATAGGCCCCATGCAGAGCCTCGACGTCAATATCGACACGGGCGATGAGAAGACTTTCGACGACGCGATGCGCAAGGTGAACAACTTCCTCAAGGTCCGCTTCGGCGACGGGGAATTCTTCCTGCTGGAGAACAGGCTGGAGATGATACGCGACACCATCGGCAAGGAGATCAAGGCCGCGCTGGTGACCATCTCGCTGGGGATGCTCGCCTTCATCGCCGGCGGCATCGGCATCATGAACGTGACGCTGGCCACCGTGTTCGCCCGCACCAGGGAGATAGGCGTCCGACGCGCAATCGGGGCCAGCCGCAGCGACATCATGCTGCAGTTCGTGGTGGAGGCGGTGATGCTGGGCCTCATAGGCGGCGTGCTGGGCTCGGCCCTGGGCTATCTCTGGGGCGTGCCGCTTAAGGTCATACTGGGCATGAGCGCCAATCCCATCAAGGCCTGGATGCCCATGGTCTCGGTGCTGATCGCCGCCCTGACGGCTTTTGTCTTCGCGATCTACCCGGCCTGGGTGGCCGCCGGCCTGAAGCCTGCCGACGCCCTGCGGGCGGAATAAGGAAGGATTTTGCGGGGGGAGCGTTTATGAGGAGAAAGACCAGCCAGATACTTTCCGCGGCCGCGTTCGCGCTGCTGCTCGCCGGCTGCGGCCCGGCGCAATTATACCTCTACAAGGTTTTCGGACCCGAATACCATTACGTCTCCGCTGAGCGCGTCCTGGCCGCGCTGCCGCCCCCGCCGGAGCCAGGCTCGCCGGCCGACAAGGCCGATTTCGAGGCCCTCTTCGCCTGGCAGGCGCGGCGCAGCGAAGCCGACTGCGCCGGGGCCCTGGCCCAGGCCAAGGCGGACTATGACAAATTTTTCGGGGATATCTCGCCGTTCCCCGCCCCGCTGCCCCCTGACGTTTCGTCCATACTTTTCAAGGTCTACTACGACGGCGGCATGGCGGTAGGCGCCGCCAAGAAGCGCTTCGGGCGCCAGCGGCCTTTCAAACGGGACAAAGCCCTGACCCCCTGCCTCGGCAAGGTGGGCGGGCTTTCCTATCCCAGCGGCCACGCTACGGTGTCCCGGCTTTTCGCCCTGCTGCTCGCGGACGTGGCCCCCGCAAGCCGGGCCGCCTTCCTGGCCAGGTCCGACCAGGCGGCCCTCAACCGCGTCATAGGCGGGGTACACCACCCCAGCGACATAGAAGCCGGGAAGGCGCTGGGCGACGCGGTTTACGCGGAACTGCTGAAAGAGGCGGCTTTCCGGGAGGACCTGGCCAGGAAGGAGGCGCTGGCCGTCCCGGGCCAGCCGGCCCCGGCGGCGGGAACGGACGGCCCTTGACATGATTTTTCGCGCTGATAAAATATATAACATGAGGATTCCCGCGGTGTTCCTGCTTGCCCTGCTGTCGCTGCCCCCGGCCGGGGCCGCGATGGACAAGACCATTTACGGCGAGGACAGCCGCCTCGATTTCTTCGAGGTGACGGCCCCCGCCGAGCGCGCCGCCATGGCTTCGGCCGTTTCCATCTTCAGGGAGAACGCGCTTGTGCGGGAGGGGAGTTCCTTCCGGGTGCAGGGCGGCATTTTCGGTTCTGAGCGCCGCCGCCTCTGCCCCGGGCAGAGGTTTTTCGAGCAGCGCGGCTCGGCTTACTGCTCCGGCACGCTGATCGCCCCCGACCTGGTGCTTACCGCGGCCCACTGCATGGGCAAAGAAGCCGAGCGCTGCCCCATAGCGCGTTTCGCCTTCGGCTTCTCCGTGGACCGGGCCGGCTACGCCCCCGAGCTGATCCCCGCTGCCGACGTGTATTCCTGCTCGGAGATAGTTATCTACGCCAAGGCCGCCAAGGCTGATTACGCCGTGGTGCGCCTGGACCGGCCTGTACGGGACCGGCTACCCGCCAGCCTGGCCGGGACCGGGCTGCCGGCTGCGGGCACTGCCGTTTTTACGGTCGGCGGGCCTTTCGGCCTGCCGCTCAAGGTGGTAAACGACGGGACGGTCCGCGAAGTCTTTCCCGACGGAGGCTACTTCTCCACCAACCTGGACACCTCCAGCGGCAACTCCGGCGGCGGGATTTTCAGGGCCGCGGACGGGAAACTGATGGGCGTGCACGCCGCCAGCTGGGACCCCGACCTGCAGGAAGTGCCGCTGCCGCCCGGCCACGGGCTTCCCGAGACGGACCTGCGGGTGGTGGAGGGGAAGTGCAAGGTTATCGCCCGGCTGGGCCAGCAGGAGGGGGGCGGAAAAAAAGCTTTCTCGCTGTCCGCGGTTAACGGCCTGCCGGCCCTGCTCTCTAACGGTTCCGCTCGAACTTTTGTCGGCCTGCGGCCTCCCGCGGCCGAGCCCCCCGGCTCCCTGGACCTTTCCCGTTTCGGTTCGCTTCCCTGACGCTCTCCCCGCATAAAAAAGAACGGCCGGGGTCGCCCCCGGCCGTTCTGTTGTTATGGCCTTCTTACTCCGTTACTTCGAACTCTTCCTTGCCGGCCCCGCAGACGGGGCAGACCCAGCCCTCCGGCAGCTTGTCGAAGTCCGTGCCGGCGGGGACGCTGTTGTCCGGGTCTCCCACGGCGGGGTCGTAGATGTAGCCGCAAAGCTTGCAGACGTACTTTTTCATTATATCCTCCTAAGCGCTTTCAATCCTTGAGTCTCTTCAGCAGGCCCGAAAGGATAGCGAGGTGCCGCAGCTCCTCTTTTATTATCCCGCCCACCTTGTCCGCTTCTTCCCTGTCCGCCATGGCCTCCTGCAGGCCCAGGTAGAAGATAACCGAATCCTTCTCCACCCCTATGGCGAAATTCACCGCTTCCCGCGTGGAGCGCGCCCGGGCCAGGAAATCCGCCGGCTCGCCGGCCAGGCCGAACACGCCGGTGTCGGCCAGTTCCTTGACGGAGGCCGCGAACTCCCCTTTGGGATCGCTTACGAAGAGGCCTTCCCGCTGCTCCAGCTCCAGCGAGAGCGCGCTGAAATAGCCGCGGTGCTCCTCTTCCATTTCCGCCAGCCTGGCGAAGACCTTGGCCGCGGCGGGGTCGGGAGCGCCGGCGGCGGCTTTCCTGTAGAAAAGCGCGCCGTTCTCCTCGACCCTGACCGCGGCCCTGAGGGCTTCGGCGTAAGCCAGCGAGGCCGCCATCAGGCCTTCCAGAGCCCGTGCAGGTTGCAGTATTCGCGGGCTTCCAGCTTTTTGGGCTCGAAGCACAGGCAGAAGGTAGCTTCGGGGGCCTGGCCGGGCTGCAGGTACTCCCTGAAGACCTTGCCGTCGGCCACGAGCTCGATCCACTCGATGAAGTGTTCGGCTAGCATGGGGTGGGGCACGGAGCCCACTTTCACTTTTACGCCTTTCTCCGTCTTCTCGATGACGGGCACGTGCTTCTCCTTGGCGCCGTCCGTGGTGTTCTCGAACATCGGCTTCATGTCGGCGCCGCAGCAGATCAGCACGCCCGGGCCGCCGTGCAGCACTTCCACGATATTGCCGCAGGCTTCGCACTTGTAAACTTCCCTTCTTTCAGCCATATTTATCTCCTTGGATACCGCTATGTTTTTTTTAGGCAGCCTTACGGTTTAGAATCAGACCAGCGCTTTGAGCGCGGTAAGAACCTCGTCGTAATTGGGTTCCTGGGCGACTTCCGGGACCAGCTGGACGTATTTTACTACTCCGTCCTTGTCCACTATGAACACGGCCCGGGCCAGCAGGCGGAGGTCCTTTATCAGGACGCCCCACGCCTTGCCGAAGTCCGCCTTCTGGTAGTCCGAGAACGTGCGCGCGGCTTTCACGCCGGCCGCGCCGCACCAGCGCTTCTGGGCGAAGGGCAGGTCCATGCTGACAACCAGCACGCCCACGTCGGGGCCCAGGGCCTCGGCTTCCTTGTTGAAGCGGCGGGCCTCCAGGTCGCAGACCGGGGTGTCCAGCGAGGGGACCGCTATGATCACGGCCACCTTGCCGCCGTAGACCCGCGAGAACTTCATCGGGAGCATGTCGTTGTCGGTCACCTTGAAGTCGGGGGCGGGCATGCCGGGCTTGATTTCATCGCCGGCCAGGGCCAGCGGCCTGCCGTGCATGGTCACCGTGCGCTTGACGGCCTCTTTCTTAGCTTCTTCGTTGATATTTTCTTCCATAAGTCCTTTACCAGTTCTGGGCCAGCACTTCGAAGTAGGCCTTGGGATGCGCGCAGGCGGGGCAGTTCTCGGGGGCCGCTTCGCCGTCGTGCGTGTAGCCGCAGTTGATGCAGCGCCAGGTGGTCTTTTTGGCTTTCTTGAAAACCTTGCCGTCTTCCAGGTTCTTGAGGAAGCCGCGGTAGCGGGCCTCGTGCTGCTTCTCGGCTATGGAGATGGCGTCGAAGGCCTTGGCCACCGGCTCGAAGCCCTCTTCGCGGGCGGTCTTGGCGAACTCGGGGTACATGCTGTC
>Ga0209066_10005257_pt1 | contig 13724 bp, 12 predicted proteins | sample All_14_2_FD_187198 | JGI IMG/M metagenome (GOLD analysis project Ga0209066, IMG submission 187198) | Freshwater microbial communities in response to fracking from Pennsylvania, USA - Allegheny Zone_MetaG_DW_15 (SPAdes) (version 2) ...
GGACTCCTCCGCCCCGAGCGGGGTGAAGATGGGCTGACCGCTGGCAATAGATTTGCGGATGAAAAAAAAAAGCCCGGATGATACCACCCGGGCCACGCACTGAAAAAGTATTTAGGCAATCGTGACGTCTTTGTTCAGATAGACATCCTGAATCGCGTTCAGAATCTCCACGCCTTCCTTCAAAGGCCGCTGGAACGCTTTTCGGCCCGAAATAAGCCCCGTCCCACCAGCGCGCTTATTCACAACCGCCGTCGTGATCGCATCCTGAAGGTCGTTCGCACCGGATGCGCCGCCGCTATTGATCAAGCCCGCGCGGCCCATATAGCAGTTAGCAAGTTGGTACCGAGTCAAGTCAATCGGGTGATCGGTCGTGAGCTCCGTATAAATCCGCTCGTCGAGCTTGCCATAGCTTGATCCGCCAGTATTCAGGGCTTTAAAACCACCATTGCACTCCGGAAGCTTTTGCTTGATAATGTCCGCCTCAATCGTAACGCCCAGGTGGTTGGCTTGACCGGTGAGGTCGGCCGAAAGGTGATAATCCTTGTCCGATTTAAAAGCGTCGTTGCGCAGGTAGCACCAGAGAACCGTGCTCATGCCGAGGCTGTGCGCGTGCTCAAACGCCTGGCTCACTTCAACAAGCTGCCGGGTGGCGTTATCCGATCCAAAATAAACCGTCGCGCCAATCGAAATTGCGCCCATATCCCAGGCTTGCTCGACTTGAGCGAACATCACTTGGTCAGCTTGATTCGGGTAAGTCAAAAGCTCGTTGTGGTTAATTTTCACCATGAACGGAATCTTGTGCGCGTATTTGCGACTCACCATTCCGAGAACGCCGAGAGTCGAGCAGACCATGTTGCAGCCGCCTTCGATCGCGAGTTCAACAATTCCAGCGGGGTCGAAGCAAGCGGGGTTCTTGGCGAAAGATGCACCGGCGCTATGCTCAATCCCTTGGTCAACCGGGAGAATGCTGAGGTAACCGGTGCCGCCCAATCGCCCGTGATTGAACATATTTTGCAGACTGTTTAAGACTTTGTTATTTCTGTCGGATTGTGAATAAATGCGCTCAACGAAATCGGGTCCGGGGAGGTGGAGCATGGATTTGTCGATGGTTTGACAGGTGTGACCGAGAAGATTTTCGGCTTGGTTGCCCAGAATGGACTGGATTTCGCTGATGGTTCGCGCCATACCGGCTATTTTGCCAGGTTTGAATGATCTCGTTAGGCTTGGGGTCTAGTGGCCCTTAATAGAAACCTGGTGAGGAAGGGCTCGGTATAACGGAATTAAGATAACTGAGAAGCAGAATGATGAAGATGCGCGCCGTAGGATTACTCGTAATGAGCTTGGGAATTTGCGCTTTGGGAATCGCGCAAGACCCACTAACACTTGATGAAGCGCTGGGCCTGGCAAAGGAGCGAAACGGCTCTGTCATGGCGGCATTTTTGAACTACCGCGCGGCTCAGCAAAACGCCCGAGGAGCTTACAGCACATTTTTGCCAACCGTAACCCCGACCGTGAGCCACGATTTGGGCTTTAGCGAAACATTGACCGGGCCATTCCGGGGTCGCAACGATCTGAACACAACCAATGCGGCAATCGATGTGAATTGGCAAATTCTGGACGATGGGTCACGGAAAGATCGCTACACCCAAGCTCGGCTCCTTGCCACGACTCAGCAATACACGTCGCTGCAAACTCTGCGAACAACTCTCTTCACTGTCCACACTCGTTTTTACGATGCGCTCCGAAGCCAAGAGCTTCTGAAAGTTCAACAAGAAAATTTGAATCGCGCGAAGATCATTCTTGACCAGACCGAGTTCCGGGCAAACCCCCCAATCGAAGACATTCCTAAGAAAGACATTTTGCAGGCTCGCGCAGACTATCAAAATGCACGAGTCAGCGTTTTAACCTCCGAAAATCGCGTTGCCAACACAGCGGCAGACCTCAAGGCGGTCTTGGCTTGGGATTCACAGGAATTGCCCGAGCTTGTTAAACCGACTCCGCAACAGCTTCCCGCGCTCGAAATGACTTTGCAAGAAGCAATTGAGCGTGGATTAGAGAATCGGGCCGATTTGGCCGCAACCCGGGAACGAGTTTTGTCGCAAGTTCTAGCGGTGCGACTCGCCCGACGAGACGGCTTTTTGAAGTATTCAGTTGACGCGGGCTATCGACGGATTTTCGCCGAAGATCCGTTCCAACGCGCCGCTGTCACATTCTCAGCAACCTTGCCGCTCTACGATGGCGAACGGACAAGCGCCGCCTTAGAAGCCGAGCGATTAACCCTTGCCGCCATTGAAGCCAACTTGGAGCAGGATGAGCGCGGAGTCCGGGCAGAAATCGAATCCTCTTACAAGGAGTACGGTCAAAACCGACTGCGATTCGAGGCTTCGCAAGTTGCACTTGAAGCAGCTCAAGAAAACTACAATGCGGCAGTTGCCGCTCAGGCCGAGGGTGCAGGGAACTTGCTGCAAGTTCTGACCGCCCGTGTCAGCTTGACCACTGCAGAATCAAATGCGGTCGAAGCAACTTATGATCTGTTGATTTCAGACATTCGATTCCGATTGGCAACGGGCCAATCGGTTCCAGGAGAATAAACCATGGATGCCCCGCCAAGACCGGTCATTGAAACGCGCAATTTGGTGAAGGAATATGTGATGGGCGACATGGTCGTTCGGGCATTGAGGGGCGTCACCGTGAACATTTATCCGGGTGAGTTTGTCGCGATTATGGGGCCATCCGGTTCCGGAAAATCGACATTCATGAACATGGTCGGGTGCCTCGATCGACCCACATCCGGCGATTACTTCCTGGATGGTCAAGAGATCAGCCGGATGGGCGATAACGCTCTCGCCGAAATTCGAAACAAGTACATCGGATTCGTTTTTCAAACCTTCAATTTGTTGCCCCGAACAACCGCGGTGAAAAACGTCGAACTGCCGCTCCTTTACGCCGGTGCAAAGAACCGCACCGCACGGGCTATCGAAGCTTTAGAACGCGTCGGGCTCGGTCAACGCGTCAAGCACAAACCGAACGAGCTTTCGGGCGGTCAACAACAGCGCGTGGCCATTGCCCGGGCCATCGTGACCGATCCAGTTCTGGTCTTTGGTGATGAACCAACCGGGAACCTGGATACGCGAACAAGCTTTGAAATCATGGCGTTGTTCCAAGAGCTCAACCGAGCAGGGAAGACCGTCGTGATTGTCACACACGAAGAGGACATTGCCAAGCATTGCAACCGGATTATTCGTTTTAGAGATGGTGTAATTGAGCGCGATGAAACAGTGGAATCGCCGACCGATGCCCGCGAAGAACTCGCTGCTCTGCCACCCCCCGAAATCGCTGTAGGCCATTAGTTTTTGAATTGAAAACTACACAAAAATGTATTGTTTGCACCTTTGTTATTGTTTAGGTTCAAATTAATAATTTCAATCAAAAACGGACATTGTAATCACAAGAATTGGGGTGTATGTCCCTGTGAATTGTACCGAAAGGTAATTGGAGCGATGAACGGTCGCAGGTAACGGACAATGTTGACACCCCTTTTTGGACTTGATGCACGAGAACAACAATATCGACTGGAAATTAATCGAATCACTGATGCGGATCGCGCGGCTTTGCGTGAAATGAAACCGTTTTTTGAACGGAACATGACGTTTATCGTTGATGAGTTTTACAATCACATTGGGAAGTATCCAGAAGCGCTGGCGATCATCACGAATGCGGGATCGAGCCTGGAACGACTGAAGCAAACAAATCCAAAGTACTTCGCCGAAATGTTGACGGGAGAATTTGGTCAGAACTATTTTGAAAGTCGCCTCATTGTCGGAAAAATCCACGCCATGATCGGCTTGGAGCCAAAGTGGTTCTATGCCGCCATGAGCACCTACTACCAGGTCATTTTTGATCTGATGGTGAAGTCGAACAAGCTGAGTCCCGGCAAACTGTCCCGATGGTTAGTCGCCTTTCAGAAAACGCTCAACTTAGACCAAGCTCTCGTCATGGAAGCTTACGTCGAATTTGGATACATTGCACCGGTTCGAGATATCGTCGAGCAGTCGAGTGCGATCGCAAGCAACCTGCAAGCGCGCAGTTCAGAGCTCCTGAGCGGAAGTGAAGACTCTGGTCTGGCAATCACCGAACTAGCGAAAGTAAGCGAGCAACTGGCACATTCCGCCACCCTGCAAGCCGAAGCGAGCCAAGGAGCATCGCACAACATGAATGAATTGGCTAAGGCAAGCGAAGAGATTTCAAATGGCTCGAGTAGACAACAAATTGCGCTGACGGATGCCGGAGAAGTTGCTGGTTCGGTTATGAAAAGCATTACCGAAATTGCAGATCAATCGAAGGTGTGGGAAGAAATTCGCGTTCGCATGGAAGCGATAACTCGGGTGAAAGAAACAGTTTCTCAAACCGCGAATCAAGTCAACGAAATGACCGTTCGATCCGACGAAATTGGACGCATTGTTCAGACCATCGAAGACATTGCCGCTCAAACTAACCTTCTCGCCCTCAACGCAGCGATTGAAGCTGCACGAGCTGGAGAAATGGGCCGAGGGTTTGCCGTGGTTGCTGAAGAGGTCCGCAAGCTCGCTGAGCACAGTTCCACTGCGACAAAAGAAATCACCGTCTTGATTCAAGCCGTGCAAAGCGGAAGTCAACAAGCTTCAGATTCAATGACAAAAACAATCGTGGATGTTGAAGGCGCGGCTGAAATCACAATGCTAGCGGCCAGTTGCTTGGAAGGCATTGCCAAGACTGCTACGGAAGCTTCAGCTTATAACACACAACTTTCTACAGCTATGGATCAGGTGAACAGCGTTGCTGAAAGCAATGTAGCCTTGATTGAGCGCATGAATGGCGAAATCAGCTCGGCCAACTTCGGGATCGAAAACATTGCCGCAACAAGCGAAGAAAATAGCGCTTCAACCGAAGAAATGAGTGCGTCGACCGAAGAAATGACCGCTCAAGTGGAAGAACTTGTGGCGAGCGTGCACGAAGTGAATCAACAAATTTCCCAACTGAATCAGGTCATTGATCAAGCGCAAAAGGTGGTTTCTAAATCGAAAGAACAAGATAGTCAACCGATGCGTAAGGCGGCCTGACAAGGAGAGAGAGCGTGGATGGGCGTCCAAGTTCATGGTACGTCCATTCTGCGTTTCGCCACCAGAGGCAAGGAATCGTTATGAAGGTCAATGGGCAATTGGTCAAATCCGCAGATAATTTAGGAATGCGGATGGTGTGGAATCTGGTGGGGTTGCTCTTTGTGGGCACCGGCACCGTAGGAATTTTTGTTCCCGGATTGCCTTCCACCGTCTTTTTTATTCTTGCCTTATATTCGTTCACCAAAGGGGCTAACGAAAAGTGGCGTCAGCGGCTTTTGAACCATCGCGTTGTCGGATCAACTTTGCGGCACTGGGAAGAAAACAAGAGCATCAGCCGGCGAATTAAGTGGGTTTCAAGTATCTGTATCGCGGTTTCAGTTCTGTTTTCAGTCATGGTGATCCCCGTCCTTTGGGTGAAGTTATTGGTAGCTGCGCTCGGAATTTTTGGGATTTGGTACATCCTCAGCCGCCGAACCACCGAGGATTTAGCTATTTCGGAAAAGGTGGGGGAGCTTGAGAGTCGAGCAGCCTAAGATGGCTCTTTGGATTTGAAGCCCATTCGATATTTTCAGCGTCGATGAATCGCCACAGGTGATGTTCGCCTTTGCCTGGCGCAAGTCCAATTCGAGTAGACCGAACAAACGGAACTGGAGTTTGCGAAGGGATTAACTGATAAGTAGATTCTGGGTTTAGCGCGTCAATCCCGTACTGATCACCGGTGATTACATAGGCGGCGCATAGTTTCCCCGGCCCCGAAAGGAGATCCTTTGCCGTTTTTGCCTTCGGCCGGTTTATATGGAGTTCGTCGAGATGATCAAGAGGAATTGCTGCCCGAAACAAAATCGCCCCTGCAACACCCTCCGCATGAGCCGTGATATTAATCATCCAATGGCTACCGTAAGTGAAATACGTATAAATGTATCCGGCGGGGCCAAACATGACCTGGTTCCGATTCGTCGGGCCCCGATGTGCGTGCGAGCCAGCATCAAGGGTGCCCGCGTAAGCTTCAACTTCGACGATTTTGCAGGAGCCAATTGGAGTCTTCAGTACGGCACCCAAAAGCATGGGTGCCGATTCTTCAACGGGATAGTCGGTGAGAATTTGACGAACTAGGGTTTGGGTCACCGATCTTTTTTACTTGGCTTGCGGAACGATCTTGGTATTGATCAAGCCTTTAAGCTCGTTCCAATTGAGCTTAACGATGTATTCGCCCTCAACATAAGGGCCAACGCTATATTTGTCAAACAGGAACGTGAGACCGTTTTTGCTCACAATGAATTTTGATTCCGCATCCGCCGGGAATTCAGAAAGCGGTTCATTGACTCGAGCCATCTTCTGCTCATTGAGTTTCGGTTTGACCAGCCCATCGATAATTGCCGAAGTCGATTTTCCGGGAGCCACAATGTGTTTAAGAGTAATGGATTGCGGCTTATTGTTGATCAACGCAACGTTGATGCTATGGGTGAATCCGTTCGGGTGAGCCCCACCGGTGAATTCGTAATGCTCAAGCAAAACACTAATCAGGGTCGGAGATTTGAGCGAGACGATTCCCGTAATGTCAATTTCCCAAGGTGTCGTAGGAATTTCGTCGAAACCTTGCACCGCCCCCAGAAACTCTTCTTCCGCCGTTCCAAGCTTTTTAAGAATTGTGGTGTTCGCGAATTCCTCCAGTTTTGATTTGCCCATAAACCGGGGGTATTCAAATTTCAAATTGAACTTATCTTTCTCCGTTTCGAACTGAGTTCGGAATTCGATAGAAGGCTGTTGGATCAGAGTGGCGGCAGCAATAATTGCGGCGATGGGCATGGGCGTATTTTACAGCCAAGGAGAAAAGGACGGGAAGTCGAAAGGAGCTTTGGCGATGGTGAACTGATAGTTGCAACCGCAAGTTCAAAAACCTGTTACAATAGAGGAGATTGAATTTGGTTCGATTGGAGCCTGTTCGAGAGGAGCATAAATGAATAAAAACAAATGGTACGCCCTAGTGGGCTTGGCTTTAGCCGTCCCTGCATCGTCTTTTGGTCAAATCTTCAATGGTGGATTTGAAGCTGTGAATTTGGCTGGTGCCAATAGTTCGGGCCCGAATTACTGGACATTTAACAACGGCAATACCGACCTCGATGATTGGAATATTGGCGCAGTTTCCGTTGACATCGTGGATTCAGGCTACCAAGTGCATAGCGGCAATTACGCCCTCGACTTGGTCGGAACACCCGGCCCAGGTGAAATCAGTCAGACGCTCGCCCTGACCAGTGGTCAAGAATATGTCGTGTCGTTTTGGGCTTACGCCACAGGCGACCCAATCAACATGGTTCTCGATACCGAAGCAATTGGCAGCGGAAGCGCGGTGTATGCAATCACGCAAGGGAGCTGGAACCAGTACACATTCGCCTTCACCGCCGGATCAAGTGCGGTCGATCTGATCTTTGCCAGTGATGCCGGCAACACCACGAACGGCAACCTGTTCCTGGATGATGTTTCGATCGAAGCAGTTCCAGAACCGGCATCCATGCTCGTTCTCGGCTGTGCCGCTATGATCGCGGCACGGCGAAAGAAAAAAGCCTAATCCACTGCATCACCCCAACAAATTGCGCTGGTTCCCCTAGGGATACCAGCGCAATTCTCTTTGAGAAAGGTTAGTAAACTGTAGCGTATGAACGATACGTTGCAGGGCTGGTTAAAGGGTGAGATTCAGGGGTTAAAGGATGTGCACCTGTATAAAAAGCCTCGCATTCTGGAGAGCCCAGCTGGTGGTCGGGTGACTATGGACGGAAAATCCGTCATCAACCTCAGTAGCAATAACTATCTCGGATTGGCTAATCATCCCAAAGTGAAACAGGCGGCCCTCGATGCAATCGAGAAATGGGGAGTCGGAGCAGGGGCGGTTCGGTGGATCGGCGGAACGATGGCGATTCATGATGAACTCGAAGAGCGGCTGGCAAAGTTCAAAAAGGTCGAGTCGGTACTAGTTTTCACCAGCGGATTTACGGCGAACTCGGGATGTATCCCGGCAGTTGTCACAAAAGACGATGTGATCATCAGCGATGCACTGAACCATGCATCGATTATTGATGGAGTGCGGCTCAGTGCGGCGGCTTACCGCAAAAGTGAAGGGTGGGTTTACGATCACAAAAATATGGATCAGCTTGAGGATTGTCTCAAGCGGGCAGAAGGTTTTGCCAAGCGCATGATTATCACGGATGGCGTATTTTCCATGGATGGCGATATCGCGCCGTTGCCGGAAATTGTCGCTCTCGCGGAAAAATACGATGCGTTTGTGATGGTCGATGATGCCCACGCGAGCGGAGTTCTTGGTAAAAACGGCGCCGGAACCGCGAGCCATTTTGACCTCTACGGGCGAGTGGATATTCAGCTCGGAACCCTTTCAAAAGCTCTGGGCGTAGTCGGTGGCTATATTGCGGGGAGCGGAGCCCTCAAGGAGTGGTTGATTAACCGGGGCCGACCGTATCTGTTCTCGACCGCGCACCCGCCCATGGTGGTAGCGGCCCTCATCGCGGCTCTCGATGTCATGGAAAACGATCCCGAGCCAATGGAGCGACTCTGGTCAAACACGCGCAAGTGGAAAGCGATGTTGCACGAAGCCGGGTTTGATACGATGGGGAGCGAAACCCCGATCACGCCGATTCTGTTCGGCAAAGAAAAAGCCGCGCAAGAAGCGGAACGGTTACTCTGGGAAGAAGGCGTCTACGCACTTGCGATCGTTTATCCAACCGTCGGCAAGGGAAGTGCCCGGATTCGCACGATGCCGAATGCAACGCATACCGATCAAGATTTGGCGGACGCCCTCGCGGCGTTTGTTCGGGTACGGGATAAGTTGGGTTCGGAGAGTTAAATCCACGATCCCAGAAAAGAAGATTGATGAAAAAAGTTGAGAGGGGACTTTTTACTCTGAACTGGCCGTGCCTTTGTCAGAGATCGGTAATTCGCGCCGTTCGACCGTCAACCCTCAATGCCATGTCCTCAGAGCGATTCGGACATTTCACATAGTAGAGGACTGTGGTACTGAGGTACTGCTGGTGCCGAGAGCTTACTGAACATGATTCGGATATGTCCGATATATTGTTTCGCAGGAATATGACTCGAGATCTTGGATAAATTTCTGGCGCGGCAAGAAATTCCTGAACCAAATTGTCTGTTTTTTCGAGCAACTGAATGCGTGAAAAAATATAGAAACCAAAGGACAACGCCAGTGCAACTGCACAAAATGTGATTAGAAATATTCTTGGCCGGAGTTTCACGATCTCTTAGTTAAGGTTCTCCTTTTGCCCGACCAGTCATTGGCTAAGTCGGCTCCTGAGCACCGGCGATCAACCGAGTCACAAACGTCCTTGGAAGGAACCGTGGGAACCACGAAGCAAGGCGGTTCATCACGCCGGGAATGATAACCGGGTCGCCATGCTGGATCGCGGGATAAGCCGCATGAGCAACTTGCTCGGGGGTCATAAAGTTGCCATGCATCAACCGCGAACGAGCCATGCTGGCGCGAGACTGAAATCCCGTTTTCGTCGGCCCCGGGCACAGTGCGCAAACGGCAAGGTGAGTCGTGCGGTACTCCTCCGCCAGGGCTTCAGAAAGGCTAAGCACATAAGCCTTGCTCGCATAATAAGTCGACATCATCGGGCCCGGGAAAAAGCTCGCCGTACTCGCGACATTGACAAGCCGGGAATCCGGAAACTGCAGCAAAAGCGGGATGAACCGATACGAAAGGTCGGTCAGAACGCGGGTATTGAGGTCAAGGAGTTTAAGGTGTTCACTCAGCGGAATTTGGTGGAATGAGCCATACAAACCGAACCCCGCGTTATTAATAAACTGATTAACCGGCAGATTCAGCTCAGCGAGCTGAGAATAAAGTTCGACCGTCGCTCCCGGCGCTGTGAGATCAATTGCGATGGTTTTGACATCGACCTCAAACGCGTTTTGAATCCGATTCGAAGCCTGGGTGAGATTTTCTTGGTTCCGCGCAATAAGGATCAGGGGATGTTTGTTCTGAGCATAGGTTTGGGCGAGGGCGAGGCCGATTCCCCCCGATGCGCCGGTGATCACTGTGTAAGGCTGAGCCATTGATTGATAGTCTACGGCTTGGCGGGCCGGGGTTGTTGCGGTATACAGACTTTGTGAAGCAGGGGAAGCGATTTTTTGTGGCAATTGAACTGACCGATGAAGCTCGAAAAGAGATCGTACGGGTTCAAAAAGTTCTGGGCAAGTTGAGTGATGGGGTCTATAAGCTCTCGTCGGCGGAAAGTCTGCATTTGACGCTCTATTTTTGTGGGGAAATGGAAGAAGAATCAGCCACCAAAATCGGTGATGCCCTCGAAGCACTATCAGTCGAAGAGTTTGATGTCCGGCTCGGCGGTCTCAAGCTCCTGCCGCAAGATGATGTGCCGCGAGTTTTGGGGGTTTCGGTGGAATCAAGCGGCCGAGAATTAAAGGCGTTCCAGCAACGCATTCACGATGTCTGTTTTGCCCTCGCGGAGTTCAAAGAAGTTCGACCCTTCGTCCCCCACGTCACCTTTGCCCGTCTCGCCAAAGACGTGCCCGCATCGGCCAAAGTGGTGAAGCGGTCGGTAGCAAACTTGGGCAAAATTGAACCGATTCGGTGGCGCCTCGGGGAAGTTGTGCTCTTTTCAAGCGAAGCAGGTCGCCACGAGGTTGTGCGGCGCATTCAATTGGGCAGTTAAAACTCCAACTTTATGCTTTGAGCCACATATTTCCGATTAAAAGAGGCTTCCCGGTAAATAAGCGGGGGAATCTGTCAATAATAGATTTGATCTCATGCGCAGTTTGAAGTACGCCCATTCATTTGAAGTTTTCCGTGAATTACCGGAGGCTTTGCAAGACTTGAGGGCTTTAGCGTTAAATTTGCGCTGGAGTTGGCATCACGAGACCAAAGAACTTTTTGAAGAAGCAGATCGAGAGCTTTGGGAGCAGTTGGAACACAACCCCATCGAACTGCTTAACCACGTCAGCGATGAGCGACTCGCCCAGTTGCAATCAGATGAAGTCTATATGGCGAAATTGCAAGTTCTGAAAAAGGACTTGGACGACTATATGACCGGGGGGAATTGGTTTGATCAAAAGTTCGGCGCAGAACGAGATTCAACAAAGATCGCCTATTTCTGTGCGGAGTTTGGGCTGCATGAATGTTTGCCAATCTATTCCGGTGGGCTCGGAATTTTGGCCGGCGACCACCTCAAAGCCGCGAGCGATTTAGGGGTTCCTCTAGTCGGGATCGGGTTGCTTTATTCACGGGGATACTTTCGGCAATATCTGAACAGCGATAGTTGGCAAACCGAGCGATACCCACAGTACGATTTTCACCGCCTGCCCCTCATCTTGGTTCGCGACGACGAAGGCGCGCCCAAACGCGTAAAAGTCGAGTTTCCGGATCGCGTTGTGACCTGCCAGATCTGGAAAGCCCAAGTTGGGCGAGTTCCGCTTTATCTGCTCGATAGCAACATCTTAGAAAACGAAACTTCGGATCAGGGAATCACTGATACGCTCTATGGCGGCGATGAAGAGATGCGGATTCGGCAAGAAAGCATCCTTGGAATTGGCGGTTTCCGTGCCTTGCAAGAACTCGGCATTGAACCGAGTGTTTGCCACATGAACGAGGGCCACGCCGCCTTCCTCAGTTTGGAACGACTACGCCAATTCATGGCCGATCACGGCTGCGATTTGCGAACCGCGCGCCAATGTGTCGTCAGCGGCAACGTCTTCACCACCCACACTCCGGTTCCGGCGGGATTCGATATCTTCCAGCGCCCCTTACTCGAAAAGTACATGAGCAAAGCGGTCGCCGATCTGGGCTTGCCGTTCGAACAGTTTTTACGTTTCGGCCGAATCCACAAAGAGAACAAAGCCGAGCAGTTCAACATGGCGATTTTGGCGATGGAGAACAGCAACTATGTGAACGGGGTCAGTAAGTTGCACGCCGAGGTCACGCGAGAGATGTTTGCCGACCGATGGCCGCACTATCCGCTCGTCGAAGTGCCGATCATGGCCGTCACAAACGGCATCCACACCGGCACATTTATGGGTCAACGCATGGTCGAACTGTTCGACCGCCACTTCGGCTCCAAATGGCGCGACGACATGAGCGACCGCAATGTTTGGAATCGAGTTTGGGAGATTCCGGATTTGGATTTGTGGGAACTGCGCGACAATCAGCGCGGCGATTTTGTGCGATTCGTTCGGCGTCATTTGCGCAAGCGCATGGAGATGAACACCGCGAGCCCAATGGATGTTAAAAGCGCCAACAATGTGCTTGATCCAAGGGTTTTGACAATCGGATTTGCGAGACGATTTGCCACCTACAAACGGGCGACTTTGCTCTTCAAAGATGTTGAGCGTTTGAAGCGGCTCCTGCATCACACCGAACAGCCCGTTCAATTCGTTTTCGCCGGTAAATCTCACCCCCGCGATGATGGCGGAAAGAAGCTGATCCAAGACATCGTCAACTTCTGCAAGTCACCCGAAAGTGGTGGCCGCATGGTGTTCTTAGAAGATTACGACATGAACATTGCTCGGCACTTGGTGCAGGGCGTTGACCTCTGGCTAAACAACCCGCGACGACCGATGGAAGCCAGCGGAACGAGCGGAATGAAGGTTGTTCCAAACGGTGGACTGAACTGTTCGATTCTTGATGGTTGGTGGGCCGAAGGTTATCAGCCGGGTACCGGTTGGGCGATTGGCGATGGCACTCAGGACGAAAACGAAACCCATCAAGATTGGCTCGATTCCATGGCGCTCTATGACCTCATTGAGCATGAAATCGCGCCGACTTTCTATTACCGAACTGACAACGGTTTGCCCACACGATGGTTAGAGATGATGAAGAAGTCAATGGCCGAACTCGGCCCCACTTTTTCGACCTTGCGCATGGTGCGCGAATACACAAGTCGTTGTTATATGCCGGCTTCACGGAGCTTCAACAACTTGGTCAGCGATGATCTGCAGCGAGCCCAGAGTGCACTGGTCTGGCGCGACCGAGTAGCGGGGGCCTGGGATCGAGTCCGTGTGGCGCACGTCAGCGACGATGCCGGGCCAAGTCTCGCCCTGGGGTCACTATTCGAAGTCCATGCCGAGATTGAACTGGGCGAACTTCAACCAAGCGACGTCCGGGTGCAGGTTTTGGTTGGTCGCGTGACATCAAACCGCGAGCTAACCGACTTGGATGTGGTTGATCTGGACTTTGTCGAAGCTCACGGCTTGGTGAGTGTCTACAAGGGCAAGGCGCGAACAGAGTTCGCGGGAGCGAAAGGCTACGTTGTTCGGGTTGTTCCGTTCAATGAAGACGTGAACGTTCCAAGTGAACTGAGCCTCGCCGTCTGGGAGTGAGTTCACAAAAAAATCCCCCGGCACTTTAATGCCGGGGGATTTTTTTTATCTCCTAATTAGTTCGAAACGTCGAACGACTTAGCTGTGTCGTCAATGAACTTCTGGATACCCGGGCGCTGGTCTGCGGGCATGAATTTTGCCACGAGATCAGATGCCTTTTTGATCCAAGCTTTTGCGTCATCTTTCTTGCCTGCCGCAAAGAGCGCCCGCGCATGGTAAGCGTTAGCGATAGCCGCTTCTTCTTCCTTCACGCTGTTCGCTGACTTT
>Ga0209066_10005258_pt1 | contig 13720 bp, 10 predicted proteins | sample All_14_2_FD_187198 | JGI IMG/M metagenome (GOLD analysis project Ga0209066, IMG submission 187198) | Freshwater microbial communities in response to fracking from Pennsylvania, USA - Allegheny Zone_MetaG_DW_15 (SPAdes) (version 2) ...
CCGGGTTATACACGTAGCAAAAAACTTTGCCCGCTTTCCAATCCATGTCGCGAGATTTAAACGCTTGCAGTGTAGTGAGAATTTCTTGTTTTGATAGACCTGTGTGAGGGATGTTCATGTTGACTCCATAGAATGAAAGATGAAAGAAGGCAGACGTTCCTTTTGTCTTTCTGAGTATTTGGTCAGATTTTGGAAAGCAAATCCAGATAATGGATCACCGTATCGATGCCGTTGTAGAAGTTTGGAATGTATATCTTTTCATTCGGCGAATGTGTGCGGTCATCAGGCAAACCGAAACCGATCATCACCACGGGAATTTCTTCGCCTGGTTTTGAAAGCACATCGATCATGTCGCGCACAATGGGCAGTGACCCGCCGCCGCGCAAATACAACGGCTTGAAACCAAATCCTTTTTCGTAGGCGAGTGCGGCGGCTTGCACGGCGGGAGATTTGTAATCTACTTTCACGGGGACGGCTCGCCCGATGTTGCGCACATCCAATTTGACCGTGGGCGGGCAGATGGCTTTGAGATACGACGTCAACGCCTCAAAGACTTCATCCGGGTCCTGGTTCGGCACCAACCGAGCGCTGACCTTCGCCGTTGCCTTTGCCGGGATGACCGTCTTCGAACCTTCCCCTGTGAACCCGCCCGCAATCCCGTGGACATCGAATGTTGGGCGCACGCTGACCCGTTCCGCGAGTGGATAGCCCACTTCGCCGCCCAGTGCGGGTGCGCCAGTGAGATGTAAACCGATCTGGTCGTTGATGGGCGCTTGGGAGATCAACGCCTTGCCTTCATCATCCAACTCTTCGACCTTGTCATAAAAATGGGGGATCAAAACTTTGCGTGTTTCGCCATCCTGCAATTGTGCCAGCAAGCGGACAAGCACATTGAAGGGATTGTCCACGCCGCCGCCGAATGTGCCGGAGTGCAAATCATGTGAAGGTCCGATGACTTCGATCTCGGCGTACAAGATTCCGCGCAAGCCCCACATAATGATGGGATGCTGCGGGTCGAGCATGTCTTGGTCGGCGATGAGGATGGCATCGGCGCGCAGTTCAGCGGCATGTTCGCGGATGTATGGGATGAGGCTGGGACTGGTAATCTCTTCTTCACCCTCAAGCAGCACTTTGACGTTGACGGGAAGTTTCCCGCTGGTTTTGAGATAACTCTCCAATGCGGCGAGGATGGCGAAGGCTTGCCCTTTATCGTCTGATGCGCCGCGGGCGTAGAGATTATCGCCTTCGATGGTGGGTTCGAAAGGTGGGCGAGTCCATGCTTCAAGCGGGTCAGCGGGTTGGACATCAAAGTGACCGTAGATGAGGAGCGTTGGCAGGTTGGCAGGTTGAAGGTTTGCATGTTCAGCATAGACGAGGGGATGTCCAGCTGTTTCGCGGACTTCGACCTTGTCCATGCCGAGTTCGCGCAGGAAATCGGCGGCAAAGTCTGCGGCGCGGCGCACGTCGGGGGCATGCTCGGGCGTTGTCGAAATGCTTGGGATGCGCAACCAGTTACAAAGTCTGGCGAGATGCGTTTGACGGTTGGTGCGGGAAAAGTTGAGGGCAGAGTCAATCATGGTCCATCGTCTGTTGTTAAGCAGCTTTTGGAACGAGGAAGTAAAACGCGATCGCGAAGAACAGAACCAGCACTGCAGAGAGCCACACGGTGGGATTGGTAATGCCGACTGTGGCGGCGTAGCCCATCATGGTCAGGAAGGCGACGGAGTTATCCCACACGGCATAGCGGATGATGTCGCGGTTCTTGACCGGATTTTGATAGGCGAGCCAATACAGAAAGACCAAGCCGATCTGAGTCGCGCCGAAGATGCGCATGTAAAACGGCGGGTTGGGAATTTCCTCGCCGAGCATTTGCAGGAAGGATTCGGGTCCGAACAAGGTGGGTAAACCCCAAAGCAAAGCAACCACAACGATCTTGAAAATCAAAACACGTTTGAGCCAGGTGAGTTTGGTTTCTTCGTTCATGGTGAGTCTCCTTTTGGTTGATATCTCTTTCTTCTTTCATTCATCACCGATGAATGAAAGAAGAAAGAGGAAGATGATTAAGCGGTTTCTTTCATTAAGTTCGTCTCGCGCCCGAGCGGATACTTCCACATGCAGAAGGCGATCAGTAGTGCGGCAATCGCGGGTGTGATACCGATCAAAAAGCGAATGCCCCAGATTGCGGATTCGGTTTGTACAGGCGAGCCTTCTGCAAAGCCAGTAACAGCGGTGACGATGGCAAAAAGAATGCCCTGAGCCGAGAACGCTAATTTGACGATACCGCCATTCATGCCGAAGAACAAGCCTTCGCGCCGGAAGCCATGTTCTTGTTTTGCATCATCGTCAATGATTTCAGAGATGATGGGGAAGGGCATGATGAGCGAATTTGCCAACCCGGGGATGATGAGCAGGGTGCCAAGCAGACCCGAATAGAAGTCTGTGGCGAAGGTCATGGCGAGCAAGCCGGGGATGAAGAGCAATGAACCGATGATCCATGTCTTGCGGTAGCCAAGTTTTGCTACGATTGGGCGCCAGATCAACAAGGCAGGGATTGCCATCAGAATCGGCACGCCCAGCAAAACCGCTTCCGAGTCGCCTCCGCTCATGGTTATGCCGAACACGTCCACTTCGCCTTGAATGCCAAGCGCATACTTACGCCAGAATGGCAGCATACCACCCAGTAACAGCCAAATATATTCCTTAGAAATGTTCGCGCCTAAAAACCAGCGAAAGGCTTTGTTCGCCAACACGATCTTAAGCGAAGGACCAATGCCCAACGATTGTTCTTTGGTTTCATCAATTGGGCGTTCCTTCACGCCGATCATGGCGATCAGATAGCCCGCCGCAATGAGCGTACCCATAATGGCACCCATGGTGATATAGCCGACTTCTTCCGCGATAATGGGTGCAAGGATGAACGATGCCAGCAAGGCGACCGTGGCGAGAATCTCGCGCACGGCTGAAAGGTCAATGCGGTCTTTTGGAGTGGGGGCAACTTCAGTAAAGAGCGCGTTATAAGCGATAATGGTCAGGCTGTAGAGCGTATCGAAGATGAACAAGATCATCAAGAAATATGCCGCAAGAACCCAGGGGCTTTGTGCAGGAGGCGTCCACAGGAAGAAGAACGCCAACCCCAGCGGGATCGCACCAAAGGCAACATATGGCACGCGCCGCCCGAACCGTGAACGGGTCTTGTCGGAGAGTTGACCCATCAGTGGGTCGTTGATGGCATTCCATAAACCGTAAATGCTCCACAAAATGCCCGCGACGGCGGAATTCAAGCCCATCACATCCACATAGAAAAAGTTGATGCGGTTGCCGAATACCTGATAGGCAATGGTGTTGGCAAAATTACCGAACGAATAGCTTATGAACTTCAGAATCCTCATACCATTCTCCTCTTTGGCAATAGGTGGTTATAAAAATGCGAAGCCTTCTCCTCTATAGGTCTTTACTCTCTCAATGATCTCTCCTCCTTTGACAAGAATTAATTCATTGAACCGTTCGCATAACTCGCCCGCCTTCGCATGTTGAAAGAACACAGGGTCACCAAGTGATAGCTCTGGGCTTCCCTGTGGCACCACCAATGGAGTCTGCACTTCCCCCGCACCTTCCAAGTCCACATACTTCATTCCAACCGGCATGACGGGCAGAGGTAACTTACTTTTTTCAATTGCACCCGAAGCGATATACCCGCCACCAGCACACGTCACCATGCCATCTTTCGGTTTGCGTACCACCTGAAGCGCGAAGAACGCCGCGGGTTTGTAATGCACATCTCTAAAATGATGGAAGAGACCCGGCGCATATAACCCCGAACCAATCGTCCCTTCTGTGATGGATTCATCTGCCAGTGTGGAGAGGAGGCTGCCGCTCCCTCCGCCGTTGACGTATCGCAGCTCCACGCCTTCGCTTCTCACCGCCCCGACGATTGCCCGGCGTCTATTCGACAGTTCCTTCACCGACGCCTGTTTGAGTCCGCGCAGGATGGCGTTCTTCAATCCTTGATTTGGCACATCATCGTTGGTCCCTGCGATATGACCTTCATAACCCATGATCGAATCGACCTTAACGTTCGATAGCGTTTTTGTGAACCGAACCAGTTCCACTGCCTGCTCCACCGTGCGGATAGGACTGCGCCGCAAACCGAGATGCAGCGAGGCGTTTCCGAGTGGGCGATATGCCATGTCAATTTCCATGCAGGCATGGAAGGTGACATGCTGTGTTCTGCCAACCTCATCCAATACTTTTAAGTGTTCAGGAGAATCGACCATCACCGAGAGTTGTTTCCCTTTGCGGGCAACCCAGGCAAGGATCTTCATATCTTCAGGTTGAACAGTGGGGTAGGCGAGCAGAAAGTCATCGTGACCCCTGTCCGCGAGGAAGGCGGTTTCTTCAGCGGTGAAGGTCAGGAAGCCGCGAAAGGCGAGCGAGGCATGGGTGAGCACCCGCTCCATTAATGGCAAACAGCGCAGAGATTTGGTCCCGATGCGCAGCGTCTTATTGTGTTTTTTTGCGAGCGCGGCAGCATGATCGGTGTTCGCGTCGAAGGCATCCAAATCAACGAAAGCCAGAGGAAGTCTCTGGCTCTTGAACAGGTCTCGCAAGGTTTCGTACCGTTGATTGGTGAATGCCATTGCTGTTAGGTTTGAACTGGGGCGTTTGGTAATTCAATTTTAGCAGAGGCGATATAATTTGCCTATATGTAGTGCAATACACTACCTAACCTGGAGGCATTATGTCCTGCAAGCCGCATGTCCTCATCCCCCTGCCTGATGCTGATTTCGACCCAACTGAGTCTGCCACACCCTGGCGTGTCTGTGTGGACCGCGGCTGGCGCGCGACATTTGCCACCGAGAACGGAGCCATCCCTGCGGCAGACCATCGTTTATTGATGGGCTTTGTGCGAGGTCCGCTTGGTGCGGGTCCAATGGGTATGCGCGATTACAAACGTATGATCGCATCTCCCGAATATCAAAAACCGATTCGGTACGATGAGATCAATGTGGATGAGTATGACGCAATCTTGCTCACAGGTGGTCATGCGCCGGGGATGAAACAATTTTTAGAAAGCAAAGTCTTACAGGAAAAAGTCGTTGTCTTTTTCAAACAGAACAAATGTGTAGGCGCGATCTGCCATGGGCTTTTGGTGTTGGCACGTGCCATTGACCCCAACACAGGCAAAAGCGTACTATACGATTACAAGACCACTTCGCTCACAAAAGGCTTGGAGATGATCGGTTACGCCTCGACCTTTTGGTTATTGGGACGACGCTTCCGCACGTATGATGTCTATGTCGAAGATGAAACCCGCGCGGCATTACGTGAAAGTGACCAATATTCGAAAGGCTTGATCCCCTTTCCTCATGTGGTTGTAGACAGAAATCTGGTCACTTCGCGTTATTGGTTGTTTGACGCGCTGAGTTATTCAGTTAGATTTGCCGAGATGGTTGAAACGCGGATGGTTTGAAAGCCAGGGTTTACCCCATTGGTAAAAAACTGTTCCAAGAAAAAACATACCCAGTTCACATTGAACTGGGTATGTTTTTTAGCGAATGATCGGGAAAGTACAGCGACAATCGGGATAAGGTTTTTGACCAGTTGCACCTTCTGGGCATGGTTCACAACTGAGGTTTGGCGCTGAATAAGGCTCAGAGGGTTCAGCAGGGTTCACAGGAACGAGAGTTTTGCATAAGCCGGGTTCAGTGCCAATAGGCTGGAAGCCAATTGCCAAGCGGCAGGAGTTATCTAGTTCGAAGACAGACTTGATCGGATAGTACAACTCAAACCCAGGATTCGCCGCACCTGCTTGTTCATGAGTAAAGAAGTCATTTAGGTCGAAGTGTGAAGGGTCGAGTAAAGATGTGCCTGCCCACATATTGACCATAAAGCTGTTGGGAATTCCAAGCGCCTGACGTTTTACGGAGATTTCCACGGCATCAGGATTCACAGGCGAGGTACGAACCCAGGCAGTTTCACTATCAGCACCAGTTCCCTGATCAAAGAAAAGAGACTCGAAGCCGTCTCCATCTGTAGCTTCATCTGTATACATGGCAGAGACATTGCCTACATCATCGTTCTCGTCATAATAGATTTGCACACCTTGCACGGTCCAATCAGTAGAAGCAGGTTTGGCAACAAGCACAAGCCAATCGCCGCGACCATCACGGTCGGTATCGAGTTCGAGGGCATATTTCCCTGTGACCAGATTTGTTTCTTCCAAACTGCTCAATTGGATGATGCCATATACCCATTCATCATCTTGATAGATGATCGTATCCACAATATCCAGGCTGGGATAGTACACATCCATTTTTTCTGAGTTGAAGGGACGTTCGAATTGTCCAAACGTAAAACGGTCGCCGCCAGAGATCGCCTTGTCTAATGCAGAAACCTGATCGCTTGCATGTCCGCTCATGGCTTCGGGGAGGTTTACAGGGACGACATTGCTTTGAGGTACAGGCAGGGCAGGTTCTTCTGATTCAACATCCACAGGTTGTGTGGACTGTACAACAATAGGTTCTTCAAGAATCAGTTCTTCATCTGCCTGGGGTAAAGCACCACATGCCTGCACAATCACAAGCATTACAAACAACAAGATATTTGTTCTATTGATAAAAGTTTTCATTCATGTTCCTTGTTTCTAAAATCTAATGATCACTAAAATGTTTTAACGAGACTCAAACCTCTTTTTTCGAGCGCCGCCCGGGTCATGGGACGAAAATCTGCGGCGTGGGTGGTGGTTCGATGATAAGTTTTCTTGCTCCATTCGCGGATCGCCTTGTGGTATTCATGCAACGATGTCTTCCAGTCCGCACTTTCGTTCAGCCAGCGGTGAAGAGCATCTGCTAGCATATCGGCATGTGTGGTGGCATGGTCAATTCCCATTCCACTCCACGGGTCAAGGATCTGGTGAGCATCTCCCACCAACGCCCAACCCGGTCCGTAAGGGATGCGTTGATAGCTGGGAATATTCCCGGAACCAAAAAGCTCTGAAGCCATTTCCGCTTTCTGAAGGCGCGGAGCAAGCAATGGCAAAGCCTCAAGATGTGCCATCATGTTTTTGAGCGGGTCCTTTTTGAATGCAGCGAATCCATCAATAGGCATGCTGATGGCAGCCATTGTCAGGTTGCCGTCGGTGGGAAAGATATAGGTGAGCGAGTTCCCAACGAAATGATGTTCAGCGGTCAACGGCTCGATAGGCTCCAAATTATGAAAGTAGGTGTAGTAGATAAATCGCTGAACTGGGATGAAATTTTCATAGAAGGGTTCCACCATTTTGGCAACCGTGGAATAAAAACCATCGGCTCCTACAACGACCTTTGCGCTTGACTCATGGACCCCATCCTTTTCGTTCCAGCGGACGCCTTTTACTTCACCATCCTGCCAGATCAATTCCTTGACGTTCGCCTGAAGACGAATGTCAACGTTCGCCTCTCGTTTGAGACGTTTGTACAGAATCCAATCCAGAGTGATGCGGCGCTCACAAAGGTAAAAGCGCAGATGTTCCTCAGACGCTTCGACTGGGTCACTGAGGATTTGCCCATCGATGTTATTCCACAAAGTTGTCATGGGCGGTGCTACGGCTTTGACCTTATCCAGCACACCGATCTTTTCGAACACCTGCATCGCAGGTGCGCGGAAAAAAGATGTGGAGAGTGTATCGCTTGGAAAATCTGCCTTCTCCAACACTAAAACACGATGTCCCAACTCGCCCAGGCGAGTTGCGAGGATCGCTCCTGCTACACGTCCGCCAACAATAATTACGTCGTAATCCATTCTTGCCTCTTTTCAGAATGCCATTGCTTTTCGCAATACATCCTTTGTAATTTCAAGTTCACCCAAGTGCCGATGGAGGTGTCCCATACAAGGTCTGATCAATAGACCCCAGACTGGCAGCCCAAAAAGATCGGTCACCTCGGCAAGATAGCCCGGTGTTTGATATTCGGGATATGCCTGAAGACGCTCTTTGACATCGGGGGCAAAATCCAACGTGTTGTCATTGATTCCCTCAAGCCACGCCAACAGTGTTTGATGGACTTCATCTGCATATGCCAGCGTATCGGCAAGGGTGGCGGTTTGAGCGATCTCATCTGATTGCTCCATCGTGATGCCAACCCCAATGCCCGCAGCTTTTAGGTTTGCCCAATGAGACCACTGACCTTTCGTTACTACTTCGGCTTCGCCACGGATCCAAGTCTGTAGAAAATGATCCTGCGTGCGTGGGATGTGCCAAACCGTGTATCCAACCGTGTTCTGTCCCGGACCGGGGCGTGAGAACCACTCTTCCTTGCTGATATCACCTGCAAGATGGTGAAGAACCCCGTTGAGGTTTTTATTCTGTCTTGTGAGATAGGTCTTGATATCCATACTTCTCCTGTATTCGAATGGGAATGTTCATCGGATGATGAGCATTCCCATTCGGTGTGATCTTGGCGGGGTTTTACTTCTTGATGGCAACCACTTCAAGATACTCAGAAGAGATCGAAGTTTTTCCGCTTTCAGCATTATTGTGTTGTGACCACAACTGTTCCAAGTCCTGGCGCAGGGCGGCTTGTTTTTCAACATCCAATGCGGCAAAGGCTTTGAAGGTGGGACCATAATAGTTGCGGAAGAACTCGACCGCGTCTGAGGGTGAGAAAGGATACTTGAACGGATACAGGCGTCGGCTGAGAGTGAGGCGTGATATTCCATCCTTGAAGCGTTCGCGGACCGTATCCTCATCGCCCCATTTCACAGGCGAATCCATGAGAGGCGAAGGCGGAACATGCCTGCCCATGGTCTTGAACATTTGCCCAACGAAACCGTTCGGGGTCCAATTGCCCATGATGATCTTTCCGCCGGGCTTGCACACACGCATCAATTCGGCAGCGACCAACGCGGCACGCGGGGCGAACATGGCACCGATCAAACTGATGACCACATCGAAGGAGTTATCTTCATACGGAAGTTTCTCCGCATCGCCTTCATCGAAAGTTGCATCGAGGTTTTCGGCTTTGGCTCGTGCGCGTGCTTGCGCAACCAAATTCGCAGCAAGGTCAATACCGGTAACTTTCGCTCCGGCGCGCGCCATCGGAATGGCGGTTTGCCCTGCTCCACATGCCACATCAAGGATGCGGGCACCAGGTTCCACATTGATGCGCGATAAAAATTCCAACGCGCCCGGTTCGAGATAGGTTGCGAAGTGACCATAATCTCCCGATTCCCATGTGGCTTTCAGACGGGTCTTGAGCGCCTCCATTTCAGGGGTCATCTCACCAGTCGTTTCTAAAGTTGTAACGCTCATTGTTTTTCTCCTATTTGAAATTGATCCCGCAGGCACACCCTGCGTCGATGGTTCGCATTAAATCAAAAACACGATGGCATGCCATCGTGGAAAGTACCTAGATTTTATTTTTTTGAGTACCTAGTTTTTTTCGCCCAGCCCTTTTTCCATGCCCCATACCGCAGCTTGTGCGCGTGAGTCGAGCCCTAATTTTTTCAAGATATTTGCGACATGATTTTCCACCGTGCGTTCGCTCAGGAAGAGCGACTCGGCGATCTCACGGTTGGATTTGCCCTGTAACAAAAAGCGCATCACTTCGCGCTCGCGCGGGGTCAGCCCGCCATATTTTTCTGCTTCAAGCTGACGGTTTGATACGACTTTCTTCTTCGGCAATGTTTCCAATGCCTGACGGGCAAATGCCTGCTGCATGTCATCATCTGTAATGGATGTTTCCAAGTTTTGAAGAATACGATGTGCTTCGGCAAACTCCATTTCGCTTTTTTCGATATCTTTTTGGTTTTTATAAACCCCGCCCAACAAGGCGTGGACCTGCCACAATAACGGCAAAACCCCACGTGAAATCGCGCCTTGTTTTGCTTGCTGTAATACTTCAATAGCCTTCTTTTCTTGTTTCAACGCCATCAAAATCTGCCCCTTTAATTTGAGCAAATGAGGAGCAGAATGCATTTGATCTTCCTTAGGCAGTAAATCGAGCAGCAGATTGGTGATCTTTAGCGCATCTTTTGGGCTGCCGCTTGCCAATGAAAGGTTTGCTTTTGCCCATAACATTCGTCGCTCCACCATGGTCGGTTCTTCGAGCTTTTTGGACAGGGTCACATCTAACAGAGACCAAGCCTTGTCATGGTCACGACTTAAGATATAGGCAATGACAAGCGAGGCTGTAATATTTCCGATCCACCATGCGGAGCCTAATTCTTTGGCGTGGGTCAGTGCCAATTCAAGATGTTGAATGGCTTGGGTACTTTGCAGCATCAACGTATGAATGTGCCCAATCACATATCTGCTTCCAACCATCCATTGATAATGTTCGATCTCTTCTGCGATCCGAAGCGACTCGGATGCATGCTGAAGGGCTTCTCCAAAATTCCCGCGGTTCGCAAGGTTGTAGGCGATCGTCCATTCGATGAACGCTTCGCCGGGTGCCCAGCTTGTTTGCCGAGTCAATTCAAGCGCTTCCATGGAGATGTGATGGTTCTCCGTTGCCGATACCGCAGGGACAAAAACGGCTTCATTCCAGTTAAAGGTATTGCAGGCGCCTGTCAGCGCCGAAATGAGACCGTGTTTGTTATCCAATTTTCTGAAGAGCTGAATGGCATGTTGGTACTCATTAAACGAATCGACCAGGTTGCCATGCTGCATGATCGCCATACCCAACAGATCATGGGTTTCTGCCATGCCTTTTTCATCCTGATCTTGCACGTAAATTTCGAGCGCCCGCCTGTGTAATTTCAAACCTGGTCTTGTGTGCCCCATATTGACACACCAATTGCCAAAACGATTGAGGCTCTGGGCTTGAAGTTTGGGGTTCTCAAGCTTTCTCGCCAACTCCTCAGCGCGGCGAAAATACTCGCCTGTTTGTTGATAATCGCGCCCCGCCCAGAGAGATCCCAGATCGATCAATGTCTGCCATTCCGCCTGTCCATCGTTCTTCTGTTGCGCAAGTTTGAGTGACTGCTCATAATCATCAAGCGCAGATTTGAAATCTCCCATCACTTCGTAGGCATGGCCACGTGCAGTTAAGAGAGCCGGTTCAATGGCTATGTTCAGTTCACGGGTTGCCACCAACACACGAGAGTAAAAAACGATCGCTTCGCGTTGGGCATATAACATACATGCCTGATCACCAGCCCGTTGGGAATAGTCTAATGCTTTTTGCCATTCTCCCGCCGTGAAGTAGTGGTAGGACAGATCTGCCAGATGTGAATTTTGCGAGGCGGCAAATATCCGCTCCATTGTCTCACCGACGAGACGATGCAAATTTTGACGTTCACGCAAAAGCAGGGTCGAGTATGCCGCTTCACGCGTCAATGCATGGCGGAAGGCGAACAAGTCTACGCCTTCTTCGACAACGAGTTGGGCATTGACCAGTTGTTTGAGGTGGTTCATCAGGTCATCTTCATCGGTCTCAAGCAGTTCTTGCAAAAGGCGGAAGTTAAACCGTCGACCCAGCACTGCAGCCAAGGTTAGAGCCTGAAGCGTTCTTTCATCCAGTTTTTGTGTGCGCCTTTGAACGGCATCTTGAATGGTGCGGGGAATGCGAAGTTGATCGATGTCTTTACGGTCCCAGGTGCCGTCGGCATAGAAAATATCACCGTCTGCCATGAGGGCTTTCAGGATCTCTTCGATAAAAAATGGATTTCCCTCTGTAAGTGGGAAGATGACATCCAAAAATTCCTGACTGATGGGCGTCTTTAGATCAAGGATCACCTGCAGCATGGAATCCACTTCGGGAAGGCTCATCCGCTTCAAGGTCAGTTCGGTGCCGAGACGTCCTCGATCCAATTCAGCAAGGAAGTGTGTTAACTCGGGGGTGGTTTCATCGCTTCGATAGGTGAGGACTAAAAGGATGGGGAGAGATGCAATTCGACGTGCCAGCAGTAATATAAATTCGAAACTGGTCGAATCACTCCAATGCAGGTCTTCGATGATAAGCACCAAGGGTTGAGTTTGAGCAAGGTCGGCAAAGGTTCGCGCCAGGGCATGGAAGGTACGAAGTTTTTCTTGTTTTAAGTCTGTATTGGGGTTGGTGATCGATGTAAGATCTGGCAGGTAAAGTGACAATTCGGGCAGAAGCTTTACCAATTGAGGTGCAGACGAATGCAAAATGTGGGTAATTTCAGAGTCATTGCGAGATGAGATGAAAAATCGCAGCAGGTCTAATAAAGGTGCATATGGCTGAGCTGATTCGGTTTGAGAACAATATCCCTCCAAGATCATTCTGCCGTCTTGCAATTTTGATTTGATCTCTTTGACAAGTCTTGATTTACCTATTCCCGCCTCGCCTGAGATCAAAGCGATTTGCCCCTTGCCTTCTGTTACGTGATTCATCAAACGGTCTAAGATTTGAAGATCGTTCTCACGTCCGATGAGTACTGGGCAAACAACTGACTTTTCGATAAACACTTCACACCAATAAAGTTTGAGAACTATAAGGTTGTCTACTTGGGCTGGCAAGGGGGACTAAAGTCCTACTGCGGTAGTGATGAAGCGATAAGGTGAAACTTCTTAATGAGTTGATGGGGGAGTTGGGCTTCGTGTAATGGTTCCGTTTTTTAGCCTTGCATCCCCGGTTGAAAATCACATTGAAATATGCCATCATAAGATAAGGGCGGTTTTACATACCTTGCGGGATGGTCCCAATCGGCGTAGACCTGATGAGGTCAGGGAGGGACAGCAAGCATGAAGCAAGGAGAGTGCCATGTCCACTTATGTTCTTTCGCTGTCCGATACCCGTGCCGCGCTTGCCAGTGTTGGCGGAAAAGGGCTCTCGCTGGCAAAACTCGCGCAGGCAGGCTTTCCCATCCCAGGCGGATTTCACATCACCACCGACGCCTACCGCGCCTTCATCGAAGCCAATGGACTACAGCCCCGTATCCTCGCTCTGCTCAAGGATGCAGACCCCGCGCTTCCTTCCGCGCTCGAAACTGCTTCTGCTTCGATCAGTCGCCTCTTCGCTGAAGCCTCCATCCCCGCCGACATTACATCCGCTATCACCACCTCTTACATCGACCTCAATCCTCAATCGTCAATCGAAAATCGTAAATCGGTAGCCGTCCGCTCCTCCGCCACCGCTGAAGACCTGCCGCAAGCCTCCTTTGCCGGACAGCAGGAAACCTACCTCAACATCCTGGGCGAAGCGGACTTGCTCGAAGCGGTCAAGAAGTGCTGGGCATCACTGTGGACGGCACGCGCCATAGCCTACCGCTCTAACCAATCCATTGACCCGAACACGGTTGCGCTGGCGGTTGTGGTGCAAGAGATGGTCGATGCGGAATTTTCCGGCATTCTCTTCACGGCGAACCCCATCACCGGTCATCGCGATGAAATGCTTATCAACACCGCATGGGGGCTGGGCGAAGCCATCGTCAGCGGACGGGTTTCACCCGACACCATCATTGCCGAGAAAGATTCCGGTAAGGTGCGACGGTACGACGTTGCAAAGAAAACCCTCCGCACGGTGTTGGCAGAATCAGGCACGAGGGAGGAAATGCTCAAAGGCTGGCGAGTCAGGTCAAAGGTCATGAAAGAAGCGCAGGTCCATGAGTTGGTCGGCATGGCCCGCAGTATCGAATCCTTTTATGGCAGCCCGCAAGATATCGAGTTTTGTTTTGCACGAAATCAATTTTTCATTGTGCAGTCACGCCCTATCACTGCCATGCCGCCCGAACCGCTCGAGTGGATCATCCCGGTGAAGGGCGCGGTGCTGGCGCGCGG
>Ga0209066_10005259_pt1 | contig 13718 bp, 5 predicted proteins | sample All_14_2_FD_187198 | JGI IMG/M metagenome (GOLD analysis project Ga0209066, IMG submission 187198) | Freshwater microbial communities in response to fracking from Pennsylvania, USA - Allegheny Zone_MetaG_DW_15 (SPAdes) (version 2) ...
CCCGCGGAAGGATTTTTGCTAAAACGATGATGCTGAGCGCGGGAGAGGGTTGGGGAGAGGGCTGAAAATTGCACTAAAAAGATTGGTTTTTTGACGTGGAACCGAACTGTCAGGAACGCCGGGGTGTTGGTGGAACTGCTGTAAAACCGTCGAAAACACGATGTTTTCGCCGAGCGTGCCATGGATGGCGAAAGCGCGTTTTACAGCGGTTCCACCAATACCCCGGCGTTCCCGGCACGAAAATCCGGCATGGATGGACAAAAATCGATCACCCTCTCCCCAGCCCTCTCCCGCGCTCAGCATCATCGTTTTAGCAAAAATCCTTCCGCGGGAGAGGGGGCTGCTCCGTGCCAAGTGGTGCCATATGCCACTTGCAAGGCATTTTTCCCGTAACTTGACGGCTATGGGCCCTGGCCCAACAACGATCTTTCGGTGTAAAACCATGTTGGTACGGGTACTTGCCAGGCTTCAACGTTAACTTAATGGCAGTTGGCTCTTGGTACGGCGTCGCTGCTCGCGCCGAAGCCCATCCTGCTCTCGGCCTGTCCTTCATCCAGAATACTCACGAACCGATTCACCAGATCACCGCTGGCGGCTGGGGTTTTGAAAAAGCGCCAGGCGAAGATATCTCGCACTGTGTGTGTGAGGCCGCGTGATTGCGCCAGGATATCGCGCTTGTCCGCGATGGCGTTGAGGCAGACTTCGCGTAGACGGGCGGGGTCCCCGGCGTGTGTTGCAATGGCCATGCGCAGCTCGCGGTGCAGCTCAAAGCTCGCTCGTGCGAGCTGTTCGCACTGGATGTCGCCTTTCAGCGCTTGAAGCGTCATATCGCAGGCGTTTACCCGCAGATCATACAAAGCAGATTTGAGTTTTGCGTCACGAGTGCGCGGCAATCGGTAAGCCTGTTGCTTGTTTGCCATGACGTCAAAACATGCTCGCCGCGTGGCTTCATCCTGGGTGTGCAGAATAGCCAAAACAAGGTCAAAATTGTCGGAATTGGGATAGGTGATCGGCGCCATGCGCAAGTCAGGATTGAGCCATTCCCAATCGTCCTTCACATGGAAATCAAACTGTGCTTTGCTGAATAAAACCTGCGCCCGTTCGGCTGTCATATTCGGTCGGTTCAGCAAAAAATGTATGGCCTCGTTGTCGCTGACGGCTGCGATAAACTGATCCATCTTGGAGACATCAAGATAAATATACAGGCGTGCGAGCGCTATCAATTGCTGAGCGGTGGCGCGCGACATGAGGGGCGACAGATCGAGTTTCATCAGCATTTTTCTATCACGCGTGCACAAAAACTCCAGGCAACAGGCTATATCCACACAGGGCAGCAGGCTCACCAGCTCATCGTCGCTCGCACAGTCCAACATGATGACCACGATATCTGAACGCCCGGAGAACAAGGGCCTGAACGCAGGAGAGCGATATAAACAAATCAGTTTTTCCTGGTTGATACGTGCTTGCGCAAACAGGTTATTCATCAGTTGTATGCTCATATCCGGGCTGAGCAGGCTGGGATGGGTACTGGTTATTTGTTCGATAAAGCACTTGGAGATAAGGGAGCTGCCTATCAGGTGCTGGATAAACGCGTCTACTGCCTCGCTGCAAGGCAGGGCGCTCAATGCGCTGGCCAGTCCGTCACAGCGAGCAAGCGCGTTTGTTATCCATTTATCCAGTTGCTGGCGCTGGATAATTTTTCCCAGAATCCGGGGGTCGCTTGCCAAATTATCGTTAACGACAATACTGTGAATGGTATTGTTGGAGATAATGGACTCGTTGTCCAGCGGGCTTTCAGCGATAAAATCAGACCAGACGGCATGACCGGTTTTGGAATAGCGATCACAAACTTCGAGGAACAGGCGATTGATATGTTCGACTTTATGCTGCTGTGTTTCAACCAGATATTCCAGCAAACGCACATCAAGCTGCGGTCTGTCCAGTAAGGTTCTGAGCACATGTTTCCTGATGGTCTGATTTTTCATCAAAAATTCAAGCAAGGCATTGTTGTCGAAGGGTCTGTTCAGACGATCTCTCAGCTTGATAATCAGACCGGGATTGGATGCTTTCCCCGGTGGCCATGCGTCATTTGAGTCAAGTGATTCAAGCGTCCAGGGCGACAAAAACCCGTTCTGGCTGGCCTGTGTGGCGAAGTACTGTAATTGTTCATCTTGTTTACAGGTATCCAGCATGGCGCATAAGGCCCGGTCACTTACGTGTGGATGCGTCATCAGCGCCTGAATGCTGCCCTGTGATGGCAGACCATCGACAATGGTTATCCATAACCAGCGCGCATTTGTACATTGTCTGATCTCCAGCTGATGCAGGTCGGGGAGAAAGGTGTCCGGGAGAGCGGGATTTGCCATCAGGCTATTGAGCAATTGCGGTATGTTTCCGATATGCTCCATCAGGTAACGCAGATGGATGGGTGATGAAAAATTGGCAGCGGCCTTGTTGAACCATTCGGTAATCAGCGTTTTTCCTTTCATGGCCGGGTGAGCGCGCAAGGTTGCCAGAACCGACATGCTGCTTTGCTGACCTTTGTCCTGGGGCAGGGGAATATCGAGTATGCGGGTCAACTGAATAGTCTCTGTGCTGTTCAGGAGGGCCAAAAATGGTTGGTCTTCTGTTATTTGCCGGATTTTTTGGGTGACGCCTGCCAGTTTGTGTAACAGTTCGATATGCGATTGCAGACGCTCCCGGCCGGTTTTGGACAGATTGTAGCGCAGCGACAAGTCACCGGAGCTTATGTATTTGTTGTCTATGGCCTCCTGAAAAGCCTGAGCCAGTTGTTGATATTCATATATCTGTGATGCGCTTGCATGTGGAAAGCGTTCTGTCCAGTTGAGCCGGCTGAGGTCGGTGAAATAATGATTGGCAACATAGTCAAATTCTTCCTGGCGGTCTCTGTTTAACATGGCGCGTAACTGGCGCAGTTCCAGCGCGCAGCCTGGTCGATAGCGGAGCAAAGATGCCTCAAAGAAGTCCAGTTTTTCAGCCTGGTTATTTTTAATCCAGTGCAGGCTGCTGTCTTGTTGCAACAGGGAACGTAATTCCCCATTAAAAAAGCGGATTTGTTCACGCAGGCTTTGATAGTCGACGTTGTTGAGTAGTTCATTGTCCATGGTTCCGCTGATCAGCGTATCTTGCGTGCTGGACAGCCAGCTGCCGGCTCTAAAATAGCCCCGTATTTCCATCTCGACAGCCTCATCCGGCGTGAGCAAGGTGGCGTACAGCGCATACCGGGTATGAACATACCAGATCAGAAGCACGGGTTTGATAAAGGCATCGGGCATTTTACGCTGCTCATGCCAGGTGTGTCCGAAGTTGCGGGTTGTCAGGAGATTGCTGGAGAACAGCGACAGCGACAGGGGCTGGCATATATCGTTTACATGAAAGAGATCACCGTTCGACAAGCCTTTCTGTGGAAAAGGCGTGAAATTCTGGTCTGGCACTTTGAAGGGGGCAGGTTTGCGTGTCGGATCATAGCACTCATTCAGTCTGTTCATGTCCAGTTCCAGATCCTGGTGAACGTCGGTTTGCTGTTCGACCTCCAGGGCCTGCGCGGGATCTTGATGCTCGTACTCGTTGGCGCAAAAGTGGCGGCCACGTTCCTTTATCCTGAGAAAACGGCCGTCTATCTGGTCAATTTCTTGTTGTTTGGCGCTGAGCCTGGCGGCAGCCAAACAAGACGTCCATTGTGCTTTCAGGGTTTGTTGATAGTGATTCAGCACGTGTTCTGTTTGTTGTTTTTGGTTGATCCCGCCATAACGGGAAAAATAATCTGTCGAGGCTTGCTGTACCAGCACGGCATAAAAATGTCTGGCGAGCGCGGATTTTAGTTCGGCGTTTTCCGAGGGAATCAGACGGATATATGTCCACAAATCATGGCGAATGACCGTGTGAAGCTGCGAATGAATGGCGCCGGGCGATTCCGCCTGAATGCTCCGAATGTCATTGTTTTGATAGTGCTCTCGCAACTGTTCGATGCTGATACCTTGCAAACGAGACGGCACGACCAATTCCAGGCTTTGTTCCCCGGCTATCGATCTGAGCCGGCTGACGCCCTGGGCAAAATTGGCGGATCCGGATTTTTCATCAGTCAGCACAATGGCATGCGCCCGCGGGTCTTGCTGAATATCTGCACCGGTACTGTGCAATGGATCCAGTACGGTAAATCGCTGGCAGGGTTCGAGCATCAATATGCGCCTGATGACGTCTTCATCACTGCTGCCAATGCGCGTGATCTTGTCAGGATTCATCGCCTCCAGGGCGCACAGCAGGTGTTGATCATCAAAATACAAGACCTGTTTAATGACCGTGTTGAACCGTTGCGGGTTGGCGCGGATGAATGCGGCGATGGCGCTGGCAATTTGATGATTGCTGACGCCGGTAAATGTGCCGTTGATGTCCGTCAACAAGCGGGTGTTTTCAAGGGAAGCGGACTGCATGAACACCCGGGTCAGGTAGGGGGCAAGTTCATCGAAATCGGCACAGAGCACTGGCGTTTTTTTCTGGAGCAGCAGCTCGAATATATAATCGTCCGTGCCGAGCGAATTCGCCGGATTGTAATGCAGACGGAGGTGATGAGCGGCCAAATTTTTGGATGGCGTACCGGAAATCGTTCGTACACTGCGAACTTGATCGATGTGGTTAAAGTTATTGCTGACCAGCATCGCGCTGTCCTGAGTGATTTGTTTGAGCGCAATGTCGCGCAGACAGTCGAGAATGATAGCTGGCTCAAGTCGATAGCGCGCGTGCAGCCTGTCTATCTGTTCCTTGTCATTGACGTCAATATTGTGCAAATGAAAATCTGGATTGCCGGTTAAGCGTCGCAGTTTGCCTGCTGTTGGCGTATCGCTCAAATGGATGGCGCCGTTCATCTCAAACAGTTCCTGTCTGGCTGTCATCTGCCATTCCAGAATGCGTTCGCCAAACAATTCGCGGCTGATGCCTTCGATCAGCATTTTTTGGCTGCACTGATTAATGGCCTGTAAATCGATGCCGATACGGGTGCGTTCATTGGGGACGTTGGCCGCCATATAGGGAATGGCCATGGTGCGTTCCGCGGCCGTAAGCCCGGCACGCGCCGAAGCGCCGTAGTCTTTGTTGAGTTGTCGCAGCAGACTAAAAGGCAACTGCTTGTTGATCTCGCCTTTGAGAAAACCCAGCAACTTGCGTTCATGTTGCGTCGCCTTGTGTACCGCTTCACAATCGGTCTTGCTTTGTTCGCTTAAATAATCGACCAGCGTGCTGCGCACGGCCTCACCGTGGCGTGTGACGGCATCGCGGATGAACAGTGCGATTGGGCTGTCTGGCCTGTTAACCAGTTTATGGGCGAGATCAAGCCGGAAGGGAAGCCAGTCATATGCTTCACTGAAGAGCGGGGCTGTACGAATCAACTGGACGTCAATGTAGGAAAACAACAGCGTGGCGGCATTGATTATCTCTGACTCAAGCGCTTTGGCTTGTCCAAAGGGGTAATTCAGTTTTTTGTTGAGCGACAAGCCTTGATGGCTTTCATCAATCACAAGGTCCGTATGCTGATTGAACAGGTGGTCAAGTTTGTCGCACCAATAGATTTGCTGTTTCCAGACCTCGTTATGTCTGAGTGGCTGGAGCAATAATTCTTTATATTTTAGATCCAGAGATTGCATGGATTCAACGGTGGTGACCAGATATTCGCGCCGGGTCATAATGCCGGTAAAATGCTGATATATCCTTTTCAATGCGTCAGGCGAACAGTCGCTGGCTCTGTTAAATTCAAAACGCCAGGCGCGTTTCCCAAAGAGCCGTTGGCTGGTTTGATTCAAATCGACATGATTGGTCGCCAGCAATCCCGGCGGTACTTCGATGATCAGCAGGTTATCGCCCGTGGCATTTGTTTCGGCAAGAACGGGAAGAAACACTTTGGATTTTCCACCGCCTGGTTTGACGGTTACGACACATTCATTGAAACGATGTGGGCCGTCATGGGTCTGAAGCAAATCGGTCAGGGCGCTGATCTGATAACGGCGCAGGATTTTTTTGTCTTCGTGCTGGATGATAAGCATGGACGGCTCATCAAGGCCGGGCAGCTTGTTTCTGGCCAATAGATCCAGAACTTGCAGGCTGTCTTCGCCGGGATTCGTGGCAGTCAACTCAAGGATTTGTTTGCGTAAACCCGACACCAGGGCTTGATGAATGAGCTGATGCAGGCGAAAAGCCTGGTCCAGATTCAATCCGGTCAGCTCAATGCTGAGTGCGGCGTCTGCGCGGCAATAGAGTTTGAGTAAATCTTTTTGCGTCAACAGGGCGCGCGCGCTGGATTGTCGTTGCAGTTGCCAGCCTTGGGCTTGCCGGGGGTCATCCGGTCCTTGATTGGCCAGCGACAAGGCATCATGCCAGGCTTGCTGAATGTGTTCATTCACTGTGATCAGTGATTGCCCGGCGGCTTGACGGAGGGCTGCAAACAAGTCGCTATGTTGCCGCAACTGATGAGCCAGTTCCCGTTGTTTATTGTCCCATGCCAGCAGATATTTACCGGCCTCGCGTTCGACAGCCAGCAAGGTGTTCAGACTACCGTCAAGTGTCGCAGCCAAGGCGCTGAGTTGTTGTTCGCTTGCCTTGTGCGCTGATTCAAACGCATTCAGGATAGCATGCAGTTCTGCGCTGTGTTCAAGGCTCAAAAGCTTGTCAATACCCGTTTCCTGTAATACGGATATCTCTGCTTGCGGCGGCAGACGCAGGGGGTGCTGTGTCGCCATCGTTGTTTCGTTTGCGAGGATTTGGGTGCTGAGTAACGGTTCTTGATAGCAATCGCTCGCCTGATAAACAAAAATGTCGCTGACGTATAAACGGCTGGCTTCTTCAACAAACTGTTTCAAGCTTGCTGTTTTATATTGAGCAAAATAATCCTGGTTTTCCAGTATGCGATAGAGGAGATTGCACAGAAAAGGAATATTGGAATCCTGCTTTTCCAAAGGGGTATGGCGATGGGTAATGAGCGTTTTTATGCAAAAATCGCACAGTTTTTCCTGGCAAGACGTGAGACCCATGGTACTGGATCCCGCCGTCTGCTGTGCAGGACAGGCCAGTTGAAACAAGGCGGGGAAAAGTAAAATGAATTGATTGTCGCAGATCTCTGAATCCAGTTCGTCAAGCACATCCTTTAGTTCGCTTTCTGTTCTGCTGCCCGCAGGCAATGCCTCAATCCAGCTTGCCATGCTCATACAAGTAGACCTGGTTAAATAACTGCTGTTGATGTACTGTGATTGGGGTAAGGTCATGTCAATTGCAAACAATTGCATGTGTGTCGAATGAGCCAATACCGGCGGCAAGTCATTTATGCGCTGCTGAATCACATTCAGGCGACTGGCCTGGGCGGCAGATGGCGCTTGCCCGGACAAGAGAAGAAGTCGTTCTTCTATCAAGGTTTCAAAGCTCAGTTGTATCCACTCGGCGCCCAATGCGCCCTTGAGCATCTGATGTTTGGGGCATTGTGCGTGGTAATATTGCAGCAGACTCAAGCAGGCCTGTTTACTGAGCAGAAAATGACAAGGCGTGTGTCGGCGCAAGGCCTGCATCCTGGAAAACAAGGTCTGAATAGTGGACGCCAACTCGTTCAGGAACTGTTTCAGTCTTTGCGCCGTCAACAGTGCATAGCGTTGATTATTGCTGTCGCCTTGAGCGGCCTGCTCCGTTATGGCGATGTTATATCCCTGATTCAGATAATCACACAAAAGCGCCAGTGCTTTCAGTTGATTGGCCACGCAGTCTGCGGTTTTGCGCTGTGGTTCGTCCAGGCCCTGTCTTTTCAGACCCTCCAGCTCTCCGTCGAACATAAAAGGCAGACAGTCCACAATCCAGCTGATGTACTGCAATTCTTTGGGGTCGCCCGTCAAACCGCCCTGTTGGCTGTAACATCTGTCCAGGGTTTCCCAGGCCTTCCCGTTTTGCGAGCTGGCCAGATAGAGATAAGCCAAATACAGTGCGTCGGCGGCTGTGTTGGCTATCGGTTCGTTGTTCTGTAGTTGAAAACTGACGTATTCTTCACTGCCTTCGTAACACCACATGGACTGGTCGATGTTGTCTGGTGCATACCAGGTGAGCTGTGCGGGCGGAATGCGGTGTTGGATATCATGTTTAAACGCATAGCGGTCACAGGTTTTCAGTGTGCGCCATGATGTCAGGTGAACGCGTTGTACGGGAACCAGGTAACGGCAATAAGCTTGTCGGGATAAAACCAGCCCGGCAATCCCGGCGCCGATGGGGGAGGGGATGTCTGCCACCTGTTCATCGCTGTTCAAGAGAAACAGCGGATCCTGTTCGCTGTGCGGGCCTTGTTCAAATACCAACTGGTAACGATCCAGTTTTAACAGGCTGCCGGTCGGGCTTTGAATATGCAATATAAATGTTTGATGTTCAAAGCGGCTGAGCAACCGGTGTTGCCAGGCCGTCAGAGCGGTGAGTTGCTGGTCTGTTGTTCGACCTTGCTCATCAAGCAGCATAATCCGTGCGCCTTCGCTTGCATAACGGGCTTGATTGTTTTGCGTCAAAATACCGCGTTTATCAGGGTAAGGAAGTGTCCAGAAATCCATCCGTATGTCTTTCAGCATAGCAGGCAGCGCATGGGGCACCACCACGGCGTACGGATTGTCCCTGAACGCCAGATGCTGCTTACTGAGCGGCTGTAACTGATACAGCCTTGTTTCGCCATCGATATGCCAACTTTTTTCGACAAACAGCGTGTGGGGCGATTGATGAATAATCACCTCAGTGTCACCGTCTTTCATGCTGAAACGGGTTTCGTTTTCATTCGTCAAACAGGTACTGACTGCTTGCAGACCCAGATGTTGAATCAGACGGTGATGCCGAATGTGCAAGGGCAGCCCGCATTGGCTCAGCCCGTTTACAAACATTTTCCCCTTGTCCAGATGAAGACGATGACCGACTGGCATGCAGGTGTATATCGGGAACGTTCCTGTCACGGCGGCATCGGAGGGCAGGTCGGGGAAGTATTGCCAAAACAGAACGGTGACTTGTTCGAGCAACAAGGCTTCGGGTGCCTGGGAGGCTTTGATCAGAAAAACTGCTTTTGCACGCTGCACGTCCATATGATGCGCGCAGTCTTCCATGATCAATGGATTGGTATGGGTATTGATATATAACAGGGCAGAGCAGCCTTGCGCCAACAGCGGCTCTATGGCGTCTCCCAGCTCACAACGGGTGCTGATGTTGAGGAACAGGTACTGCTGCAACAGGTAAATCAGATCAGGATCCCGGGCCTGTGACAGTTGGTTTTCTATGGTTTGCTGGAGGTCTGCCAATCGCGCCATGCTGTCACTGCGCCTGCGTTGGCAGAGATAACGGCTGATCAAAAAATTGAGGCGTAAAAAAAACAGGCTGTTCGTGGTGAACAATCCGCTTTTGTTGTAATAAATCAGACCTTGTGCCAGAAAACGATCACATTGCGGGAGAAAAAAAGCTTTGGCGCTGCTGTGCAGCAGAGCTTGGGGCTGGAACAGATTGGCCTCAAGATAGCGTTGACAATTGCTGTCAGCCAACTGCTCCAGGTGAGTCGTAAAATAATCAAGCGTCATCGGAATTTGCAAGGTCGGGTGCAGACGCAGATGGAAATACATGCGATCAATCAAGTCGACTTCCGTCACAAGTTTCTGCCGGGGTTTCATCAGTTGAATGGTGTTGGAGTCGGGAGTCGGGATGCTGGCAACAGCCGGGCCTCTGTCAAGCGTATCCTGTGTCAGCGCCAACAGAGCCGTTCCAGGCGTCAGCTGGTATTTGTACCTTGACAAGTGGTTTTCCAGTTTTTGAAAAGGCAGATGAAATGCATACAGCGGTGTAGCCATGACAAGACAGTCATCCTCATCAAATTGAAAGGTCATACGGATATCGGCAGACAGTTTCAGGGTAAAAAATACATTGACGGCTTGACGCAGGGATGACTCAAACGCCAAATGTCTGTCCAGTTTTGTGATCAGCGGGTTGAATTTTGACGCGAGCGGCGGGCGATTGTGTGAGAGAAGATACAGCACCTGCAAGCCTTTATCGCGTATTTCCTGATGCAGCCGCGAGACATCGCCGGCATACTGTTCAGCGTAATGCGTCATTAATTCATCATACAAATCGGGTTCTGTTTTCAGCGTCTTTAGAAAAAACGTATAGTAATCCTCGCAACTCGGTTTTTGATGGACATGACGGTAGTCCAACATCTCTTGCAGGCGCGCATCGAGCGGTGCGTGATTGGTCGCGAGAAACGGATTGCGCGTTTGATTTCCCAGCAAGGTATGCATCATCCAGTTAGAAAACAGCCGGAAATATGGCAGCTTTTGTTCGATGAGCAAACGTTCATATGCTTCTGTTTGCAAGTAGAGAATGTTTAAAGTCAGTACGCTCAACGCCGGTGTCAGTGCCTGTTTCAGCAGGGTATATCTGATGTTGCCGAGCTGATTCTGGAGGAGAGACAGTTGTGTGAGAAATGTCTGCAGGGATGTCTCTGTTGTCAACGCGCTGTAAAATCCATGTTGGCTGCGCCAGGCCTCGTGAGCAATGGGTAGCGCCAGAATGAACTGCTCTATCTGATAGTATTGACAAACATCAGGAACTTGAACGATAAGCCTGTTAAACGCCTCCATCGAGTCCAGTAAATGCCGGGAATCAGGTTTGAGCATTTGCCAGGAGGCCTGGGGAAAAGGCTCAGTATCTATCGCGTTGCTGTTTTTTATCCGAAACGGCTTGCCATAAACAAGCAATTCCAGGATGCGTTGCGGCCTGTGTTGTGGGGGTGGTTTTATTTTTGGATAAGTGGACAACACCCTGTTTTTCAGGCTGTTCAACTGTTGCAGACATAGCTGCGTTTCTTGCAAATCACACAAGGCAGGCAAGCTTGCAATGCGGATGTTGTTGTCTATCCCAAGCAGAATCTGTTCCTTCACTGACTGCCTGATTGTGCCCCTGGCAAGCAAAGGTTCGGCAAAGCCGAGCGTGACATAGACTTTGAAGGGGAGGATGAAACGTTGATAATCTTCCAGAGACGGGGCGTTGATTTTTAATGTTTCCAGCAGGACAGACGCGATACAAGTGCCGCTAAATTGTCCAGCGGTGCGGGCATGGGCGGGTGCATGTTGGCGAACATCCAGAGCTTTGCCGTTGCAATGGCTGATCGACGACAATATTTCCTGATAAACAAGGTCAGCAGACCAGGGTTTCATTCGCAGTAATGGGTGTTGTATACAACAGACCCTTAACAAACGCGTGACGAAATGCGTCAATTCCTTGCGCTGCGCGTCGTTTTCTATCGCCGGAATGCGCCACATTTTGACGGAGTAATACAGCTCTTTTTCCCGCAGGGATTGTTTGGCATGATACTGTAAACCCTCACCGGTGTTGATCACAGAAAAATGATAGTCCTGGTCATGGCGAGTGAACTGGTAGATGAGGGCGTGTCCGTTCGTGCTGTTTAACCATCCACCAGGAAGAAACAGACTGTCTCCGTCAGGCAGATTGTCGAGGTCAAGGATGATTTCGGTAGTGACAGCCAGCAAATGCGGGTCATACGAACCGCTATTCTCCAGCCTGGTGTGGATGGCAAGTATATGTCCGAATTTGTCAAATAATTTGCGATAATGCGCCGGCACGACCTGGCCTGAACGCGTTAATGCATCGACATAGTCATCGAATATCTTGATAACGGGTGAAAAAGACGTGCCTTGCAAGCCGTAGGTGCCGGGCAGGGCAAAATCATTAACCAGTTGCGCAAATTCGCGAGCATCGATGGGCATAAAACAGCATGAAGGCGGTATGTGAGTTTTATTATATTGCTATGATAAAAATACACACACCGTACAAACTACGGGTAATCCTTCGCTCAAGCTACCCTCTCGGCAACAATGCCCGCAAGCGTTCAATCTCCCCCAGCAACTCCAGGGCCAGCGCCGCCCCCGCCATATTCACGCCCAGATCCTGATGCAAACGCAAAGTCGTGCGGATACTGCGCAGCGCCTCTGCGTCAAATTGCATCTCTTGTTGCTCATTGATATGCGCCGTCACAATCCCCTCATCAATAATGTCCAGGATCGTTTCAGTCGTCACACCAAAGGAACAAGACACTTCCTGCAACGACAAATAAATCCAGGTTTCTTCATGCTCATACTTTGTCATTGCGAACTCCCAGTTTCTCCCGTGGATTAAAATGAGCAATACTGGCCATTTCCTCGTAGAGTTTGTTCACTTGCTCGTTCTCGATTTTGGGGATGACTATCTGCAAGGTCACCATCTGATCCCCGCCCGGCAAACCCTTGCCCTTCAAGCGCATATGAGAGCCAGACTGCGACAGTTTGGGAATTTTCAATTTCACCACACCAGCCAGGGTCGGCACCTCCACCGTCGCGCCCAGGGTTGCTTCCCAGGGGCTGATCGGCAGATCCAGCCAGAGATCCTTTTTATCCAGGCGAAACAGGGGGTGAGGGGCGATGTTGATTTCAATATACAAATCACCCGGCTGATTCCCGCTGCCCTTGTTCCCCTGACCCTTCAAACGAATTTGCTGCGTGTCGCCAATCCCTTTGGGGATTTTGACCTTGATCGTGCGCAATGCGTAATCCATTTGCCCATAAGCATCCACTTCCGGGATTCGCAATTGCAGGCTTTTTTCAGCACCGTTGAAGCTGTCTTCAAGGCTGATGGTCATTTTGGCGTGAATATCCTGCCCCTTGTCATAATACGACGCGTTATCCTGACGATAACGTTGTCGGAATGTCTGGTTGATAAAATCTTCAAAAGCGGCGGCCTGATCGTCGTCTGCCCCGGGTTGATAATGGCGATTGGATGACTGTTGTTGCTGCTGTTGATATTGTTGTTCCGGGTGCTGCCAATATTGTCCGTACTGGTCGTATTTTGCTCGCTTTTCCGGATCCTTCAAGACCTCGTAGGCCTCGCCCAGCTCTTTGAATTTGTGTTCAGCATTGGATTCCTTGCTGACATCGGGATGGTATTTACGCGCCAGCTTGCGGTAAACGCGTTTGATTTCGTCTTGATCGGCGTTTTTGTCGAGCCCCATGACTTTATAATAGTCTTTATATTCCATACCTGTTCTTTCCCCTGGATTTTTATTGATTTTGGAGACTGGGGGCGAGTTTGTCAATTTTTGCAGCCTGGCAAAATCCCCTTGCTTTCAAAGCCGTTCTGTTAAATAATCGCCGCGCGTAAATACCAACTCTCATAATGGAATGTAAAATAACATGAAGCACTCATCACGCTATATCTTTTTGGCAGCATCTCTCATGCTGAGCACCTTGTCCCACGCCGAAAAATACCTGCTCTGCGGCCCGAACGAAGACGGTTGCTACCGCAATATTTACCAATACTGCAATTGCATCCCCTATAACGAACAGCAGGGGAGTCAGCCGTATTGCCTGGATTTCGACAACATGCGCTGCCATCCACTGACCCAGGTTCCTGATTGTGATGCGGCGCTGATCAGAAAAGATCAGGCCAGCTGCCTGGCAACTATCTTCCAAAGCGAACGCGAACCCGGCTGCCGCGCCACGACGCAGGCATTTTGCGTTAAGCACAATATGTATTTTTGCGATGAGGATGGGCATCCGGGGAGTTGTCATAAATCGTAATATGGGGAATGTGCAGTAGTTTTTAATTTGAGGGTCAAAAACCGGGCACGGGCACGCTCACGGGCGCGGGCACGTGAATGTACGCTTCGCGAG
>Ga0209066_10005261_pt1 | contig 13709 bp, 13 predicted proteins | sample All_14_2_FD_187198 | JGI IMG/M metagenome (GOLD analysis project Ga0209066, IMG submission 187198) | Freshwater microbial communities in response to fracking from Pennsylvania, USA - Allegheny Zone_MetaG_DW_15 (SPAdes) (version 2) ...
GCACATATCCCGCGTCGACGGCAGCGCGCGAGGCGCCCACGGCGGCGCCGAGTGCGTCGGCGAGCTGGTCGACGAGCGTGAACTTCTCCTCCGAGCCGAGTCCGCGACCGCCCGACACGACCTTCGCGGCGCCGCGCAGCTCGGGGCGAGTCGACGAGACGACGGCCTCTTCGACCGCGCCGATCGTGGCGGCCTTCCGGCCCGACGCCTCGACCGTGAGAGCCTGGACGGCAGGCGAGGCGACGGCGACGGCTCGCGCATCCACGGCACCCTGTCGCACCGTGATGACGGGAGCGCCGAACGTCGCGGTGGACTGCACGTTGTACGCCCCGCCATACACGGAATGCTGCGCGACGACGCCTTCCTCGTCGCGGATCACTCCGACCGCATCGACCGCGAGCGCCGAGCGAGACCGCGCAGCGAACCGTGCTGCCGTCTCGCGGCCCTCGATCGAGTGCGAGACGAGAATCGCATCGGGCTGCACGAGTGCCGCCGCCGCCGCGAGCGCGTCGACACGGTCGCCCGACGCGGTCAGCACCTGCGCCGCGCCGAGAGCACCGGCCTCTGCGTCGTCACCGCCGACGACGAGCGCCACCGGCGTCCCCACTTGGGATGCCGCGCCGAGCAGCGCCGCCGACGATTTCGCGAGCTCGCCCGACGGGGCCTGATCGAGAAGGACGAGGATCGAATCCGCAGGAAAAGTCATGCCACCCACCTCACGCGAGCCGGTTCTGGATGAGGAACTCCGCGAGCTTGTGCCCCGCGTCGCCCTCGTCGACGATCTTGACCCCGGCCGTGCGCGGAGGCTTCTCACTCAGCGCGATCATGATGGAGCGGGATGCGGAGGCATCCTCCGCATCGACGTCGAGGTCTGCGAGCGACAGCGTCTCGAACGGCTTCTTCTTCGCCGCCATGATGCCCTTGAAGTTCGGGAAACGCGCGTCCGACAACGCCTCCGTGATCGAGATGATCGCGGGGAACTCCGCCGTCACCTCAGCGGTGCCGGCATCCGTCGCCCGCGTGCCCGACACCGAAGCATCCCCGATCGCCACCGACGTGAGATTCAGCGCCGTCGGCACATCCAACAGCTCCGCGAGCATCGCAGGGAGCACACCGCCCGAGCCGTCCGTGGACTGGTTTCCCGTGATCACGAGGTCGAACCCGGTCCTGCGCAGTGCCGCCGCGAGCACCTCGGCGGTCAGTCCGAGGTCGGCGCCCAGGAGCGCGTCGTCCACGATCTGCACCGCGGAGCTCGCACCCATCGCGAGACCCTTGCGCACCGTCGCCGCCGCCGACTCCGGCGACATCGACAACACCACGACATCGGTGTCATCGGCCTTGTCCGCGTAGCTCAGAGCCACCTCGAGCGCCCGCTCGCCGATCTCATCCAGCACCGTCTCCGACGCCCCACGATCGGCCAGCCCTGTCTCCAGACTCAGCTTCCGATCCCCATACGTATCCGGAACCTCTTTGACCAGAACAACGATCCTCACGTCTGCTCCAACTCCCTAGTGCTGATTTCGCTCAGTGGTCGAAAGCGCCAGCCGGCCAATCCGCGACCATTCCCCTGGTGATCCTGCAGTCGATGAGGCGCGGCGCACCATCCGCCCTGAGGACCGGCCGACATGATGAAGACCTTGATGTCGGGGTTGCGGCGACATGCCTCAGCGCCAGTTCAAGAGCGCGCTCGCCGATCTTGTCGAGGATCATCTCCCTCGCCTCGCGATCGACAAGTCCTGTCTCGAGGTTGAGTCTTCGATTCCCGTAGGTGTCAGGGACCTCCATGACACCTACGACCATCTTCATCGTCGACTCTCCACATCCTCGATGAGTCTTCCCAGTTCGCCGACCCCAGCTCCTGCCGAACGGGAGTCCCCCGTACTCACTCACCGGGGAAGCCTTGCTGCATAAGCCATTCTCGAAGCCGGTGCCTCCCCTTCAGACCTGCGCGGGGACCGAGACGGTCGGCGATCCGCCTGGCCCAGCTGTAATCCCGCACACCGTAGTTCTCGTAGTAGCCGGCAAGCCTGCTCTCGTACTCATCGACGCCGTCCGACACGGCGTCAGTGCTGTATCTCTCGCGGTGGACGACTGCCGAGGGCGAGAGCCGTGGCTTGACTCCCGCTGCTTCGTCCGGATCCGGGACCCCGAGCGCCATGCCCAGCACCGGGAACGTCAGGCGCGGAAGCTCCAGCTCGTCGACTATCGAGACGGGGTCGTTGCGCACGGCCCCGATGAACACTCCGCCGAGACCCAGGGACTCCGCTGCGAGCAGCGCGCTCTGCGCGGCGATCCCGATGTCCACGAAGGGAACCAGCGCCCCCTCCAGATAGCGGACGGTCTCCATGTCCTGCCCCTGCCTCTCCAGCAGACGTTCGGCCCGGACGAGATCGGCGACCCACACGAGCAAGACGGATGCCTCCTGAATGAAGCGCATGCCGCCGATCGCCTCGGAGATGCGTCGTCGCCGCCCCTCATCGCGCACCACCACGACGGACCATGCCTGCAGATTCGAGGAGTGGGAGGCTGCTTGGGCAGCCATCAGAATGAGATCGAGCGCGCCGTCGTCGATCTGCTCGGGCAAGAACCGCCGGACTGATCGGTGATGGAGCTGCAGGCGAAGGGTCTCGTTCTCCGAGACGTTCGGAGGCTCGACGGCACCGAATCGCTCGCGCAGATCGCGCAACATGCTCCTGCCCCCGTCCGGGCTCTCGCACCCGTCGTGCCGGAGCGGCTGGTGATCGCTCATATCGCCTCCACGAGAAGGCTCACACCCTGGCCGACGCCAACGCACATCGTCGCAACGCCTCGATCCGCACCTTGCAGACGCATCGACCTCGCGAGGGTCAGTGCCAGCCTCACTCCCGACGCGCCGAGCGGGTGTCCGATGGCGATCGCACCGCCGCGAGGATTCACGTTCTCGGCGTCGTCGGGGAGGCCGAGCTGTCTGAGCACGGCGAGCGCTTGGGCGGCGAAGGCTTCGTTGACCTCGAAGAGATCGACGTCTGCGCAGGCGATCCCCGCCGTGTCCAACAGCTTTCGCGTCGCCGGTACGGGACCGATGCCCATCAGGCGCGGCTCGACGCCCGCGGACGCGAAGCCGGTGATCCGCGCGAGCGGGTGAAGACCGTGGCGTTCCACCGCCTCGAGCGAGGCGACGAGCACCGCGGCGGCTCCGTCGTTGATCCCCGCCGAGTTGCCGGCGGTGATGTCCCCGCCCTTCACCACTGGCCTGAGCCCTGCGAGGCTTCGCAGTGACGTCTCTCGCGGATGCTCATCGCGATCGATCACTCTCGACGGGCTATCGACCGGCGAGATCTCGTCCTCGAAGAAGCCCTGCTGGATGGCCGCAGCAACCCGCTCCTGCGAGCGCAGGGCAAAGGCATCCTGATCCGCGCGGCTGATCTGAAACTCCTCCGCGACATTCTGCGCTGTGGCGGGCATCGAGTCGGTCCCGTACAGTCGCTCCATTCGTTCGTTGACCAGTCGCCAGCCGATTGTGGTGTCGGCGATCTCGACGGTTCGATCCCACGGTCGAGACCCCTTCGGCAGGACGTAGGGCGCCCGTGTCATGGACTCGACGCCGCCCGCGAGCACGAGATCTGCCTCGCCGGAGCGAGTCATCCTGGCCGCGTAGGCAACGGCCTCGAGACCAGAGCCGCACAGGCGATTCACGGTCACGGCCGGAACGTGCGCGGGGATGCCTGCAAGCAGTGTCGACATGCGCGCGACATTCCGATTGTCCTCACCCGACTGATTCACACAGCCGGCGACGACCTCGTCGATGCTCGAGGCGTCGATCGACGGGAGACGGTCCAGCACGGAGCGCAGCGCATGCGCGAGCAGATCGTCCGGGCGAACTTCTGCGAGCGCTCCACCGTAACGACCGAACGGCGTCCGAACCCCGTCCACGAGAAAGGCTTCGCTCACGAGAACTTCCCATCCATGCGTGGGAGTCGGTGACCGTGAGCGGTCACGGTGCACCACAACTCCAGTTCGACCGATTAGTCGGTCGAACTTCATCATCATGCCGCATAGGGGATGGGTAGTCAAGCCGACGTCCGCACGATGCGTCATGCGCACATGTCGGAGACCGCTCAGATGCGATCCGGCCCCGTACCCGCGTCGTCGATGGCAGCCCGATGGTCCAGCGCACGGCGAAGTGCATGGGCGCAGCGAGCCGCATCCGAGAACGCCAGCACTCCCAGCTGAGCCAGACGGCGGACGGCGTCCGCCGAACCTCCGGCCCACACCACTGCGATCAGCTTTCCGGTGACCTCGGCGGTCATCGAGATCTCCTGGAAGAGGCGTTCATCGATATGCGGCATGTTTCCCAGCGTGAGGACGGTGACGTCGGTGCCGTCGTGCCCGACGCATGCCTCCAGCACGCCTCTGAGCGTCGATCGATGCGAGAACAACGCTCCGGTCGCGTCGATCGGGTTGTCCACGACCGCGTGGTCAGGAAGAAGCCGAGCGAGCACGAGCTTCTCGGCCGGTGCCCACGCGGCAAGCCGGAACCCTTCGCGAGAGGCGGCATCCGCCATCAGCACACCCGCTCCGCCCGAGGCGGAGACGATGGAGAAGCGAGGATCGTCGCGAAGCCTTCTGCGGATGAGTGCGCGGGCGATGTCGACCATCTCCTCGATGGAGGAGACCGTTAGCCCGCCGGCGCTATCGACGCGAGTTCGCCACGCATCATCGCCCACGGGCGGCAGGCCGCTGTGGCGCTCTGCCGCCTGCCGGCCGACCGTGGTCGCACCGCCGCGCAACAACAGCACCGCCACGCCATGATCCTGCGCATACCGCAGCGCGTCGGCGAAAAGGTCGTCGTCCCGAGTCCCTTCGACGTAGCCCAGGACGAGTGATGGAGAGTACTCGTCGATGACGCCACGCAGCAGTTCTGCGAAGGTGAGATCCACCTCGGTGCCCGTGCTGATGAAACCGCCGATGGGGAGACCGACGGAGTGTGCCGTGCTCAGCACATACGCGCCGACTCCGCCGCTTTGGCTCACGATGAACACATCGGAGGGGGCGAAGGCGAAGTCGCCCTCGACCGCCGTGCTGAAGTTTCCGGCGAATCGCGCGCGTGCGCCGTGGACGCCCAGACTGCTCGGCCCCAGGAACCGCGTCCGCGGGAAGCGGTGGCGCAGTCGCGAGATCGCCTCGCGGTGATCCAGCGAGTCGGGTTGGTCGGCGCTGAGCACGATCACGGCGGGGATGCCCGCACGGGCGCAGTCTCCGGCCATCGCGAAAGCGCTGTCGATGGGAACGGCGAGGATGGCGAGCTCTGGCACGTGCGGGAGTGCGTCGATCGCCCGGTATGCGGCGATGCCCTGGATCGCCGTGGAGCGGAGGCTGACCGGGAAGACCTCTCCGCCGAATCCGTGCGCGATGATGTTTCGCAGCGTTCGCGCCCCGGGCTTGCGCGGGTCGTCCGAAGCTCCGATCACCGCGACCGAGCGCGGTTCCAGGAGCCTGCGCACCACGGCGCCGGAATCAGCGCCGACGGTCACCGCCTTCGACACTGGAGGATCCGGTGAGCAGCTCGGGTGCGCATCAGTCGAAGTCGTCCGGATCCATCTCGTTGCGATGAGCGCCCGACGTGCCGAAGACGAACAGACGCCACAAGCGCGTCGCCAGCTCGTCGACGTCGTCGGCGGCAAGTCGCGGGTGTGCGCGAGACGCCCAGTTGCACGTTCCGAACAGCGAGAAGGCGACTGTCCGAGTGTCGCACGGCGGGATCACTCCCCGTTCGATGTCCCGCTGGAACGATTCCTCCACCAGGCGCCGGTAGATCCGTCGGTTCTCTTTCATCTCCTGTCGACGATCGGTGCCGAGCTCACGCTGGTGATCGATGAAGGACTGCAGCGTCCCGGGGCTCTCGGCGATCACGTGCAAGTGCTCAAGGATCACCTCGTACACGACCCGGGATGAGGACGCGCCCCTCTCCACACGCGCGCGCTGAGACTCGATGAGCGGGTTGATGTAGAGCAGGTGGATGTTGAAGAGGATCTCTTCCTTGCTCCGGAAGTAGTGATAGAGGGTAGGCTTTGCGATTCCCGCTATCTCGGCGATCTTGTCCATCGTCGCGCTGTGGTAGCCCATATCGCGGAAGAGCTGGCTCGCAAGTTGCACGATCTCGGCCCGGCGTGGCTGGCCGTTCGACTTCTCGCGTGCGGCCCCCGGAGTCGGCGTGGTCCCCCTGAGTGTCATGTGTCGACCTGCTTCCTTCTCGGGCGGGGTCATTCTCGCATCACCCGTTCGTGCCCGACTAGTCACTCATTCTTGACCCTAGGACGCCGAGGCCGCCTCTTCCACTCTCTGGGCGAACCCGCTCGGCTTGACCCCGCATCGCCGTCTGAGGCACTATACCTCTATCGACCGACTAATCGGTCGATTATTCTCGTGGGATCTGCCGAGCCGCCCGTCGGCTCTCGGCAAGATCGTCGTTCTGCTCGGAGGCATGGTGAGGACTTACGACTCCCTCGACATCGATGTCGAGGGCGGCATCCTCGTGGCCGCGGTCGACCGCCCAGAGACCAGGAACGCGCTTGATCGCGGGGCGCAACAAGACATGCGACGTCTGCTCGAAGCCGCGCACGACGATCCTGATGTCCGGGGTGTGATCTTCACCGGGAGTGGAACCGTGTTCGTCTCTGGCGCCGACATCGCTCAATTGCAGCAACGGGACCTCTTCTCCGGGTTGCAGGGGGAGATGCAACGGCTGTTCCGGGACCTGCAGTCCTTCGAGAAGCCGACTCTTGCGGCGATCAACGGACATGCGCTCGGCGGTGGCCTCGAGCTCGCCCTCGCCTGCGACATCCGCGTGGCCGCGACCGGCGCGAAGCTCGGCCTCCCCGAGACCGGCCTGGGCGTCCTGCCCGGCGCAGGAGGCACGCAGCGCCTGGCCCGTCACGTCGGAGTGGGCCGCGCCGTGGAGATGATCCTCACCGGGCGCCTCCTCACGGCCGAAGAGGCGCAGCGCGTCGGACTCATCGCCGAGACGTCCGCGCCGGAGAAGCTGTTGCCTCGCGCATCCGAGATCATGGGGATCGTCCTCTCGAAGGCTCCGCTCGCACTCCGCCTGGCGAAGATGATCACCCGGTCGGCGCTCGACGTCGATGAGAACACGGGTCTCATGATCGAGCGCCTGAGTCAGGCCTTGCTGTACACCACCGACGACAAGCGCGAAGGCACGCAAGCCTTTCTCGAGCGTCGGAAACCGGATTTCACAGGGAAGTAGAGGCAAGAAGGTGGAACGAGTTGTCGTGGTGGGCGCCGGAGCCATGGGCGTCCAGATAGCGGTGCTCTGCGCGCTCCGCGGTTACGAGGTCACCGTGCTCGAACACGACGAGCCGACCCGTCGGAGTGCGCCCGAGCGCGTAGCGCAGCGAATCGCACGCCAGGTCGCGCGGGGGCGGGTTGCCCAGGGGGATGCGGATGCCACGCTCTCGCGCATCCTCGTGCGAGCGGAACTCGGGGCGGCCGAGGGGGTCCGCGTTGCCATCGAGGCCGTCACCGAGAAGCGCGACGTCAAGCGCGGGGTGCTCGCCGGGCTCGACCGTGTGCTCCCGCCGGGTGCGCTCCTCGCCTCCAACTCCTCGAGTTTCGTCCCGTCATCGCTGACGACGGATCTCGTCGACAAGCGGCGATTCGTGAACATCCACTTCTTCAATCCCGTCCTCGCGATGCAATGCGTCGAGATCATCGCCGGACCCGACACCGCTCCGGAGACGGTGGAACGCGCGACGGCATTCGTGGAGAGTCTGGACAAGATCCCCGTGGTCCTGAAGAAGGAGATTCCCGGCTTCGTCGCCAATCGCATTCTCAATGCCGTTCGAGACGAGGCGCTGCGCCTCTACGAAGGCGGCTACGCAGACATCGACATGATCGATCTCGCCTGCCGACACGCGCTGGGATACCCGATGGGTCCTTTCGAGCTCATGGACCTCACCGGGATCGATATCGGCTACTACACCAAGACGGCTCGTTTCGAGGAGACCGGGGATCCGGCCGATGCGCCTTCGAAGACCGTCGCGCTGCTCGTCGAACGGGGAACACTCGGCCAGAAGACCGGACAGGGGTTCTACCACTACGACTCCGACTCCCGGCGGGGCGAACCGGCCGTGTGAGCGCGCCGGCGAAGAGATGAGGGCGATGCAGCATGAGTACACCTGACGCGGGCGGTCGGCCGCCTGGAGATCCGGCGTGCAAGGTCACCACCGATGACCACGGCCAGGTCCGGGTCATCACTCTGAACCATCCGAGACGGCGCAACGTGCTTGACCTCGCGGCGAGGCTCGAACTGCTCGGCGCACTGCGGACCGCGGAAGCGGAGAGCCGTGCCGTGGTGCTCACCGGGGCGGGGGGCTTCTTCAGCGCGGGTGGAGACATCCGAGCGATGAGCGGTGTCCCGTCCGAGGCCGGAGCACGCCTCGATGTCCTCGGCGCTCTCGCCGGTCAGCTCGTGCACAGCGCCATCCCCGTCGTCGCCGCCGTCGAGGGCGGCGCCTATGGCGCGGGGCTGTCTCTCGTCAGCGCGGCCACCTACGCGGTCAGCGGCGCCACGGCCCGGTACGAGGCGTCGTTCGGCAAGATCGGGCTCGCCCCCGACACCGGGTTGTCATGGACTCTCCCGCGCCGCATCGGGCACTCCAAGGCGCGACAGATGATGCTGCTCCCGCATCCGATCGAGGCGCCCGCGGCGCTGGAGGCGGGGCTGGTCGACGAGGTGGTCGACGACGGCCGCGCTCTCGCGCGAGCGATCGAGGTCGCGACGCGGCTCTCGGAGCTCTCGGCGCCCATGATCGCCGGCGTGAGTCGATTGCTCGCCCAGGATCACGGCTCTCTCGACGCCGCGACTGCGGCGGAGGCCCGCCTTCAGATCGCTCTCCTTCAGACGCAGGAGGCCATCAGCCTGCGCTCACGCTTCCTGCACCGATCGACCTCGTGACCGCATTCAGAGGCCGGCACGGCGCTGGCTGTCGCGAGCGGTCTCATCCCGCTACATCGCGACGTCATACGCGGATCGGATCCATGCCTCGCTCAGAGCCTCGGACGAGGACAGCGACCAGACGATGGGGCTGTCGCCCGTGCGCGCCCGGACCGCACCGATCGTGTGCAGGAAGTACAGGTGCGACATCACCTCGCCCAGGGCCGCTCGTTGCTGCAGTCCGGTGATCTGCTCCCAGCGGCGCGACCAGGTCAGCTCGCGTGCGATCTCCAGCGTCGTCCGTTGCGATGTGCGTGCGAGGAGCGTCAGGATCTCCTCGAGGCGTTGACGATGGTGCTCGATGAGCTCCGCGGCTCTCGCCGCGACACCGCTGAATGCGTGCTCGTGCCCGGGCAGAGCCCGCTCGACGACGAGGCCGCCGACCTTGACGAGGGACCGCAGGTAGTCGCCGAGTGCGCTCGTGCTGTGACCGACCATGGATGAGATGTTCGGCGTGATGCGCGGCAGCACATGATCGCCGGTGAACAGCAGCCCGCGGTCGACGTCCTGGAAGCACACGTGCCCTGGGGTGTGCCCGGGTGTCCAGTGCACGATGAGCTCGCCGGATGCCACGGGGACGACATCGCCGTCCTCCAGGCATCTGTCCGACCTGACCTGCTCCGGCAGCTGGGGCAGGTCGGGGACGAGCGACGTCGCCTGCCCGTCCTCTCCGTGCGGGGCGCCCACGACCGCGAGCCAATCGCGCACGCGGTCTTGGTGCTCCGGCCCCTTTCGCGCGAGCAGGGCACGATCGTCGCGGTGCAGGGCGACAGTGGCCCCCGACGCAGCCGCGAGGCGCCCTGCCAACCCGCTGTGATCGCGATGAGCGTGCGTCAGCAGGATCGAAGCGGTTCGCTCCGGAGCGGAGCCGATGCGCTGGAGCGCGCCCCGGAGTTCGGACCAGGAATGCTCCGTCGGCCACCCGGGATCGATCACCGTGGTGGCGCCGTCGTCGCCGACGTAGGCGTAGCAGAAGGACGCACGCAGGGGGTGTCCAGGCATCGGGACCCGGATCGACCAGACGCCGGAGTCGATCTCCTCGACGTCCGCGCCCGAGGGTGCCGTATCGCTCATGCGGCATTCATCAGATCGACTCGATTCTCCCGACCGATTAGTCGGTCGTGTACACTCTGCCGCATGCGATCTGTCCCGTCAAGGCGTCCGGCGTCCTCGACACGCGCGTCGTCCCTGCCCCTCGCGGCGAGTCCGCGAGGCGCGCTTCGCGTCGCACGCGGTGGCCGATGACTCGGCTCGCCGGCGACTTCGAGTGGCGGCGCGTCATGGCGTCCGCACTCATCCCGGCGCTTCTCTACTCGACCGGCGTGGGCGCGATCCTGCCCGCCATCCCGCTCATCGTCAGTCGTCTCGGCGAACCTCTCTTCGCCGACACCTCCACGGCTCTGGCCGTGACGGGGATCGTCACGGCGCTGCTGATGATCGGAGAGCTCGTCGGCAACCTCCCCGGCGGCTGGCTGGTCAGCCGCCTCGGCGAGCGGAACTCTATGCTCGGAGCGGCATGCCTTTCGATCGTGGGCATCGTCGTGTGCATGGTCTCCCGTGCGCCCGGGGGCGTCGGGGTCGGCGTGTTCCTCATCGGGCTCGCCACGGCGGTGTTCGGACTCGCCCGCCATGCGTTCATCACCACGTACGTGCCCGTAGCCTATCGGGCTCGGGTGCTCGCGACGGTAGGCGGTCTCTTCCGGTTCGGGTACTTCGTCGGCCCCTTCCTCACCGTCGCCGTGCTGACGCTGTTCGGGGCGCTGGAGTCCGCATACTGGATCCATCTGACGACGTGCGTCGCGTCCATCGCCGTGCTCCTGTTCACGCGAGACCCGGAGAGGGTCATGCAGGCCCGAGATCGTGCGTCGGGTGAGCATGCGGCACCGGCTCGGCGCCGTTCGGGAGGGTTGGCTTACACCATCGTGACGCGTCGCGACGTCCTCCTCCGCCTCGGGGTCGGGGCGGCCGTGATCAGCGCGCTCAGGGCGGGCAGGATCGTCGCACTGCCCCTGTGGGCCGTCAGCATCGGCCTCGACGAGGTGACGACCGCAACCATCGTCGGAGTCGCCGGCGGCGTCGACTTCGCGCTCTTCTACGTCGGCGGCTGGCTCATCGACCGATACGGGCGGATGTGGAACGCGCTTCCGAGCACCCTGGGACTCGCTGTCTCACTCGTCGCGCTGGCTTTCACCCACGACCTTCCTCACGCGGTCACGTGGTTCGTCGCTCTTGCGTTGGTCATGTCGATCGCGAACGGACTGGGGACGGGGATACTCCTTACGCTGGGCGCGGATCTTGCCGACCCCCATGACCCGGCCCCGTTCCTGGGGGCCTGGCGCTTCACCGGGAGTCTGGGCAACGCGGGGGCCCCGGTCGCCTTGGCCGTTCTCACCGCGGCCGTGTCGCTGCCCTTCGCCGCGGGGGCACTGGGCGCGGTAGGGATCGTCGGCGCCGTGATCCTCGCCCGGTACATTCCGCGCTTCATCCCGGGCGAGTCGCTGCGACTGTCCCGGCGAGGCTCTCAGGGCCGTTGATGCTGCGGGGAGAAGCGCATGATGCTCTCGACCTTCGAGTAGTTCGGGCCTGCGACCCGCGCGAGCGGTCGGAGCTGGTCCGTCTCGATCTTGCCGTCGCGATAGAGCCCGTCTCGAAGGTGCACGAGCACGACGCGACCCACGAAGAACTCCGAGGGCGCGTCCCCGAACGTCAGGACCTGCTCGAGAACGCATTCGAGCGCCACGGGCGCCGAGGCGAGCCGCGGGGTCTTGATCGCGCGTGACGGATGCGTCTCGAGGCCGAAGCGGTCGGCCTCGCTCACTGTCGGCGGGAAGGGCTCGGAGGTGCGGTGCACCAGGTCCGCCTCGGACTCGTGGGCCACGTTGAGCGCGAACTCCTCGTCACGGTGGATGTTCGCCGCCGTGTCCTTGAGCGCACCGGCTCGGCGTCCTATGGAGATGCCCACCAGGATCGGATCGTGCGACACGAAGGTGTAGCAGCTGAACGGCGCGAGGTTCACGCCTCCGCCTACATGGAGCGTGCTCACCCACGCGATCGGCCGTGGGACGACGATGCCCGTCATCAGCCGATACGAGGCGGAGACGTCAAGAAGCGCGGGATCGATCTGCATCGTCACCGTGCCCCTCTCGGAGCGTCATGGCGCCATGAACGAGCCGCCGTTGATGTCGATCGTCGCTCCGGTGACATAGCCGGCCTCCTCGCTGCACAGATACGAGACCAGGCCTGCGACGTCCGACACACGCCCCTCACGCCCCACGGGGATGCGGGAGCGGGACGCTGCCTGCACCTCCGGTGCGCTGCGCTCCGACATCGGCGTGGCGATGCGACCGGGTGCGACCGAGTTCACTGTGACGCCGTGCTTGCCCACCTCCAACGCAAGCGTCCTCGTCAGCCCGTTGATGCCTGTCTTGGCCACACCGTACGGCAGACCGGCGATGCGAGCTCCCTGCCGGCCCGAACTCGACGATATGTTCACGACGCGCCCCCAGCCCGCGCCGATCATCGAGGGCAGCACGGCTCGCGTGGCCAGGAACGGACCTCGGAGGTTGACGGCCATGACGAGATCCCATTCCTCCGTGGACGTCTCGATGGGCGAGACGCGATAGCCGTCGCGTTTCGGGGAGATCGCGGCGTTGTTCACCAAGCACGCGATGCCGCCGCGCTCGGAGACGATCGAATCCACTGCGGCCGTGACGTGCTCCTCCGACGACACGTCCACGGTCATGGCCACGACGTCCGGGGTATCGCGGATCCATGCCGCATCCGCCGAGTCGAGCACCGCATCCAGATCCCACACCACGACCGCGAACCCATCCCGGGCCAGCCGCCGGGCGATCTCCGCGCCCATCGCCCGCCCGCCGCCGGTGACGACTGCAACACGCTTCATCTCTGTCACTTTTCCTTCTCGCACCGGTCAGAAGCCCTGGTACACGCCGGCTCGCCTCTCGGCGCGAGCATGCAATGCCTCCTGATGGTCCTCGGTCCTCATCGAGATCCGCTCCCACGCCAGGGAGGCATCGAGAACGTGGCTGTTGACGAAATGTACGTATCGGTTGATCGACGCCTTGGTGGCGCGCACCGCATAGGGTGGCTGCGAGGCGACCTCCTTGGCGAGGGAAAGGGTCTCCGACTCGAGATCCGCCGCCGGGATCACGCGATTGACCAGGCCCAGTCCCGCCGCCTCCTCCCCACTGAGCATGCGCCCGGTCATGAGGAACTCCTTCGCGCGCAGCGGACCCACCAGGAGCGGCCACATGACCGCCCCTCCATCGCCGGCGACGAGCCCCACGTTGACGTGCCGGTCGCCGATGGTGGCGGCATCCGACATGATAACGACATCGCAGAAGAGGGCGATCGTGGCACCGAGCCCGGCCGCGGGACCGTTGACCATCGCGATCAGAGGCTTCTCCACGGCGAGCATGCCGGAGATGAGGTGGCGCCCCCGCGAGTAGACACGCAGGGGGTCCGTCGCGCTCGTATGCCGCGTGGCCATCGTCTTCGTATCGCCCCCGGAGCAGAAGCCGCGGCCGGCGCCGGTGAGCACGACGACCCCCGTGTCCTCGTCGGCGTCGATCGCCGGGAACAGCTCCTGGAGGTCGTGATGCATCTCCGGGCTGACCGCGTTCAGCCGTTCTGGACGGTTCAGGGTCACGATCGCGATCCCACCGTCTTCATACCTCACATCAAGGGTCGATGTCGA
>Ga0209066_10005263_pt1 | contig 13704 bp, 14 predicted proteins | sample All_14_2_FD_187198 | JGI IMG/M metagenome (GOLD analysis project Ga0209066, IMG submission 187198) | Freshwater microbial communities in response to fracking from Pennsylvania, USA - Allegheny Zone_MetaG_DW_15 (SPAdes) (version 2) ...
TCTTTCATATAATTTGTTTATTGTTTGCATCAATACCATAAAAGTGGTATTTTTGCCAAACATTTGGATTCTATTTATAATTAATCTAAATAAAGAAAATAAGAATAACATATGATCACAGTTACAGATACAGCTAAGAAACAAGCAATTCGGTTAATGGAAGACGAAGGGAAATCTGGTTATTTCATACGAGTTGGGGTTCAAGGTGGAGGTTGTTCAGGCTTGATGTATCAATTAACGTTTGACAACGAAGAAAAAGAAGATGATAAGACTTTTGAAGACAACGGGGTAAAAGTTGTTGTTGACAAAAAGAGTTTTTTATACTTATTAGGAACGACATTAGATTTCTCAGGTGGATTGAATGGAAAGGGCTTTATTTTCAAAAATCCAAACGCAGACAGAACTTGTGGTTGCGGCGAATCATTTTCAGTTTAATATTACAACATACTTTTTACACGACACATTCCAACCATGGGTTATACAGAGAACGAACTCGCTAAGGATTTAGAAAATCAAGAATACAAGTTTGGTTTTGTAACAAATATTGAATCTGACAAAGCGCCTAAAGGATTGAATGAGGATATCATTCGCTTTATTTCTGCCAAGAAGAATGAACCTGAATGGTTATTAGAACATCGATTGAAGGCATTTGCGGTATGGAAAACAATGACAGAGCCTGAATGGGCGCATGTTCATTACACAAAACCCGATTTTCAAGATATCACTTATTACTCTGCACCAAAACAAACGAAGAAATACGAATCGTGGGACGATGTGGATCCGGAGATGAAGGCAACTATGGCCAAATTAGGTATTTCCATGGAAGAACAGCAACGTTTGACAGGGACTAATGTGGCGGTTGATTTTGTTATGGATTCTGTATCTGTTGCAACTTCTTTCAAAGCAAAATTGGGTGAGCTTGGAATCATTTTCTGCTCATTCTCTGATGCTGTTCAAGATCATCCTGAATTGGTAAAGAAATATATGGGGACAGTCGTTCCTACAAGCGATAACTTTTACGCAGCGTTGAACTCTGCTGTATTTACAGATGGTTCATTTTGCTATATTCCAAAAGGTGTGCGTTGTCCCATGGAATTATCAACTTATTTCCGAATCAACGAAGGTGGAACGGGTCAGTTCGAAAGAACACTCGTTATTGCTGACGAGGGTGCATACGTTTCTTACCTTGAAGGATGCACTGCACCTCAGAGAGATGAAAATCAATTGCATGCCGCTGTTGTTGAATTAATTGCACTTGACAATGCAGAAATAAAGTATTCAACGGTTCAAAACTGGTATCCAGGCGACAAAGAAGGTAAAGGAGGCGTTTTCAACTTTGTAACAAAACGCGGAATTTGCGAACGTAATGCGAAAATTTCATGGACGCAAGTAGAAACAGGTTCTGCAGTAACATGGAAATATCCATCGTGTATATTAAAAGGAGATAATTCAATTGGAGAATTCTACTCTGTAGCTGTAACGAATAATTATCAGCAGGCAGATACAGGAACGAAAATGGTTCACCTTGGGAAAAACACAAAAAGCACCATTATTTCGAAAGGTATTTCCGCAGGAAAGTCACAAAATTCTTACCGAGGATTGGTACAAATACATAAAAACGCACACAACGCAAGAAACTTTTCACAATGTGATTCCTTGTTGATGACGGATGAATGTGGTGCACATACCTTCCCTTATATCGAATGCAAAAACAGTTCAGCAAAAATTGAACACGAAGCAACAACTTCTAAAATTGGGGAAGATCAAATTTTCTATTGCTTACAGCGCGGTATTAGTGAAGAAAAAGCAATAAGCTTAATTGTGAATGGTTACTGTAAAGAAGTATTAAATCAGTTACCAATGGAGTTTGCTGTGGAAGCGCAGAAATTGCTGGCCATCAGTTTAGAAGGATCAGTGGGATAGACAAGAATTAAAAATTATGAATTATGAATTATGAGTTATGAAATCCGAAGGATTCAATGACCAAAGGGAATTAATTATGAATTACGTAGTAGTATGATTAAGATAACAAATTTACACGCCTCAATTGATGGCAAAGAAATATTAAAAGGATTAAACCTTGAAGTGAAAGCAGGAGAAGTTCATGCGATAATGGGACCAAATGGTGCTGGAAAAAGTACCCTTGCTTCTGTTTTAGCAGGCCGTGAAGAATATGAGGTAACAGAAGGTTCAGTTGATTTTGACGGTCAAGATTTATTGGAATTATCTACAGAAGATAGAGCGCGCGAAGGATTATTCCTTGCTTTCCAATATCCAGTTGAAATCCCTGGTGTTTCAAATGTCAATTTCTTGCGAACTGCTTTAAACGAGATTCGTGAATATAGAGGTCAAGAGCAAATTTCTGCGAAGGATTTTATGGCATTGGTTCGTGAAAAATCTGCCATTGTCGAATTAGACGCTAAGCTAGCTTCCCGTTCGGTAAACGAAGGTTTCTCGGGTGGAGAAAAGAAACGCAATGAAATATTCCAAATGGCAATGTTGGCTCCCAAATTAGCAATCTTAGATGAAACCGATTCAGGATTAGACATTGATGCCCTTCGAATTGTAGCAAATGGTGTTAACACCTTGAAATCTCCGAATAATGCAACTATCGTTATTACACATTATCAGCGATTGTTAGACTACATCGTTCCAGATTTTGTACATGTCCTTTACAATGGAAAGATTGTAAAATCAGGTCCGAAAGAATTGGCGTTGGAGCTAGAAGAGAAAGGATACGATTGGATTAAAGCTGAAGTTGACGCACAATAGTGTCAAGAAAATTGCATAAAATGAACGATACTATTCAACAAAATAAATTAGCACTCTTTACAGAGAATTTAACACTTTCAAGCTTAGCATTTTCCAATGAATTGAAGAATGATGCTTTGACAGTTTTAGCGACAAATGATTTTCCAACAACGCGCCAAGAAGATTGGAAATACACACGTGTTGGACGGATTGCCTCCATAAAATCAGCGCAAAATCAGCAAAATAGTTCACTTTCACTTCCTGAAATGGTAGATGATTCAACGCTATTATTTGTTTTTGAAAACGGAAGATTTAGAGCAGATTTATCATCATCCACTATTCCAACCGGAATAAAGATTAACACACTTTCATCGTGTAAAAGCGATGAGCTTTCTCTTGTTGGATCACTTGTGAAGTTAGAAAATCAAGTCTTTACAGCGTTGAATACAGCTTATGCAAGTGATGGGATATTGATTCACATTGAACGTAACCAAAAAATTACTGCTTCTATTCATGTTTTGAATATTTTGAGTGGTGAAAATACTGCTTCTTTCACCCGAAATTTAATCGTTTGTGATGATTTTTCTCAAGCACATATCGTTCAAGAATACCGTTCTCAAGGAGCAAATTTATCCGTAAATAACGTTATTACAGAAGTTTTTGTAGGAGCGAATGCCAATTTAACGATTGATAAAATTCAACACGAAGAACAAGGGAATTTCGCAGTTTTGACAGAACAAGTTGACCAAAAGAAGGATTCTACTTTCACTATCAATACGATTACATTAGACGGGACCTTGGTTCGAAATAATTTAAATATTGAGGTGAATGGTTCTAATTGCGAAAGCAATTTGAATGGAGCCTATCTTTTGAAAGATAATCAGCATGTGGATAATCACACTATCGTTGATCATAAAGTTGCGCATTGTCTTTCAAATGAGCTGTACAAAGGTGTTATCTACGATAAGGCTACAGCAGTTTTTAATGGAAAAGTTTTTGTTCGCAAAGACGCACAGAAAATCAATGCCTTTCAATCGAACGGTAATGTGCTTATGAGTGACGATGCATCTGTTAATTCAAAACCAGAATTGGAAATTTATGCTGACGATGTAAAGTGCTCACATGGTTCTACAACAGGTCAACTTGACGATGAAGCGATATTCTATCTTCGCGCTAGAGGATTATCTGAAAAGGCAGCTAGAAACTTAATGGTGTCAGCTTTTATTGGTGATGTTCTGGACAAAATCGAAAATCCATCTGTATTGCAAATGGTTCAAACGATCATTCAGAAAAAACACGGTTGGGAATTCTAAACGACTTTCTTATTCGTTAAAAAAATCGATGTCGTCGTGATCCATATTGTCTAAATCTTTAATGATTAAGGCAATTTCGCTCATTATTTTCGCTTTCTTTTCTTCTTTTGGAGCACTGTCTTCAACATAGTCACGCAAGTGTAATTGTGATTCCAGAACTAATCTTTCCTCGAAAGGACCTTCAAGATTTTCGATGATGGTCAAACATTCCAATGCTATCATAAAATCTCCATCTACAGCAATCGCAATGAATTCTGGCAAGTATTGGCTATAATCAACTTTACTTCCCCAAATAGCAGAAAGCAATTCTTGTAATACCGACTTATTATTTTCGTCTTTGATTAATTCAATCATTGTTTCGGCCACAGAAGAATCGCGTAAGTCGTTCAATAATTCCATTAATTCAGCACGAATCTTTTGACTTGGTTTCGTTTTCAACAATTCAACCAACTCAGGTAAAATGTTCGCGTGACCATTTGTTTGTAGGATTTTGATTGCTGCAGAAACTTTAGTTTCATTCCCTGATTTCAATTCAATTGAAAGTGCATTCAATTTTGCTTGTTGTTGCTTCGTAATTTTAGCCACTTTTTTTTCTGCGAAGGTAATTAAATCGTTTGGTTCGTCTACTACAGCAGAATGTTGAATATATTTGTTGTATGCTAATTTTTCGGTTTTTTGGCTTTTTTCTATTGATTTCACTCGGATTCCTACATTCGTGTGGCATTGAACCTGCTCATGAATTCAAAAAACAACGTTTAATCATTGCTTCCGATTTCATTAAAGCCAAGGATAAATCACTTTTTGCTTCCTTTGAAAAGGAACATTCGATTGAAATTGTTGTGCATTACATGTCGAGTGATTCAATTTCTAAGCGTTTAAGAAAGGAAGGTTACAGCACAGATATTGATCTTGTCATACTGAAATCGTCTCTTGACATGTGTCAACTAAAAGAAGAAGGTCGATTGCAAAAAATTCTTTTACGAGAAAACCAACCAACAACTAGTTCTAAGTTCAATAGTAAAGAAATGGATTGGTTTGGAATAGCAGTTGATCCCTATATTATTGTTCACCGTAATGATTCAGCTGGTAAAATTTCAACGTATAGTGATTTGTCCAAAAAAGCAAGTTGGATGACCAATTTGAAAGAGGATAAGGAATTGTACCCTCTTATTGGTGGTGTGTTGAATAGAATGCGTTCGGAGGCCGATTCAACGCAATCGAAATGGTTCAAGGCACTATTTAGCAAAAAAACAACATTCCAAGTTGTCAGAGATTCTTCACTGAATCTCACGCCAATTCTAACATTGTATTCAGCATTTTATTCAGATAGCTCTCTATATAAATCAAAATATAAAAAAGGTAAAGTCACCTACCCGAATCAAAGTAAAGGTGGCACATTTTATTCATTACGAACTGTTGGTATTGTGAAACAAGCCCGAAATTACACCAATGCATATACTTTCATTCAATATATCACAGAAGATGGTGTTAATCAGCGACTGAACAATTGGTGGAATACTTTTCCAATTACTCAATCGATGAATCGATCATATACCTATCAAAATATACGATTCAAACGCTATCCTGTTGCGATGTATAAGCTATGTTCAGAGCGAAATAAGTCGAAATTGATATTGGATAAGTTGGGCAAATAAAATGATTCGAGGGATTCGAACATTTGAGGGATTTGAACAATACAATCAAGGTTTTTCAAACTTAGCTATCTTTAAAATTAGCTATATTGCAAATTAGCAATATGACTAAGAATGTCCGTTTTCATTGACTTACAAAGCCCATTTAATACGCAAGATTCTTTTAATTGATAGAAAAAAATAAAAGGCAAACCTGTAAGCCGGGTTCTGTATCTCAACCGAAATTAAGACGTCTATCATTTATCTAGCCCCAAACTCACGCGTGGGGTCCATCGACCTACCCTCCGAGTCAGGCGAGCAACCCTCAATGAATGTAATCTTTCGATTACACTCAAGCCCCGGTATATTTGGTCTTTCAGTCCGTAAGGTTTACCTTGCCTCACACATTGCTGCCTGAGCGGTAGGCTCTTACCCTACCTTTTCACCTTTTCTCCCGACAAATCGGGAGTAGTTTTCCTTTCTGTGGCACTTTCTGTTACCGACCGAAATCGATACCTTCCCGTTAGGAAGTACGGCGCTCTGTACTGCCCGGACTTTCCTCCCCCCCAACGAATTGGGGCAGCGATAGACCGGTTTGCCTTTGCGCAAAGATACAAAAGAAAAAGGGACTATTTTTTCACAAATGTTTTAAGGCTTGTTTGAGTGTTCGTTGTGAAAACAATTTGATACGTTCCTGGTGCAAATGAAGACACGTCAACTTTCAATTGATTTTCCTCATTGATTACTTTCGAATACACAACAGAACCTTTTACATCAATTACCTGAATAGAATTAACGTTTTCAGTACCATCAATTACTAATTCATTTGAAACTGGATTAGGGTAGATTGAAAAATTCAGACTTTCTTCTTCAATACCAGCAAAAGCAGCGTTGTAATTATCTCGATATTCTATTGCTGTTATTGTTTCATTCCCACCAAATTCGTTCGTTGTGATACGTAAAATAGGTTCTTTCTGACCATTTGTCCACCATTCATATTCATGACTTGCTGGCATTGGAATTGGAACCCACGTTGCTCCAATGAATGGGAATGTATAGTAAATAGAATCAGTTTCCGTAATATCATGCTTGATTCGCAAAGCATCGAACGTACCGTAAGGAGTAGTTATTGAACCATATCCATCGACAGTTGTTGTTCGAGTTCTATGTTGGTTCCAAACAGCATCTAAGATTGGATTAAAATCAATTAAGGTATAGCCTCTAGAAAAATGTGTGTTTCCAAAATCTAAAGGGAAATCATAACGTGTTTCGATGGTGTCTGATTTGAATGGGACATCTGTTCCATTAACTGACATTGCGAAGCCAAGTGACGTCAATGAATCATCAGAACGCTTCGAATATTGATAGATATTTTCAATTGTTACTGGCAAGAAAGACGTAATTTGAGCAATTGGCAATGCTGTAGATTCTATAAAATAACTTGCTTGGTACTTTGCAGCTGCGAATGAACCATAAATAAACTGTACAAACATAGGTGCTGATGACATCGGTCTGAAATCCTTAAGAACTTGACCAGTTGGTGTTAGATCAGAATAATCCCAAGTATATGCAGCTCCGGTTAAAGTAACATCGTAACCATTGTCGTTTGCTTGACTCATGCGAACGGTGTCGCCTCCTGTTGCGAAATCTGCCTTTACTAATTGAATTTGTGCTTGTGTTGCAAGTGAAAGAAGCACAATTGCGCTCGTAAGTATTTGTTTCATAGGTATAAATTGCTGCCCAAATCTAATCAATTTAAAGCAAAAAATGAGTTAATGCATTTCTAGTCCAAAAGTAGTGGTAAAGTCAAGAGGTAAAATGGCGCCAGACTGTCCTTCTCTAACATTAACAGACACACTAGCCACACATTTATAGACATCTTTTCCAGCACTGTTCTTTCCATAATAACTCAAACTAATCATTTGAATAGAACTTTCAGAATTATCTGCCCCTGCGCTAGAATATGTTAATCCATTCTTTTTTACATTAAGAATAACTGAATTGTCCCATTTAGTTTGACTCACCGATCCATTTTCGAATACTGAAAAATCATCAATTAACTTACCACTTAAACTTCCATCAACTAAAATTGACTTTTTGCGGTGAGCTCCATTTGTATAGAAAATTTCAGCACTAATTAAATGATTTTCATTATCAATATTGGTTTCTAAATTGCTGCTTTCACCAACAAGTACATCATCAACATACCACAAAATATGATCGATAGGTGTTGAATACGCATCCATCCATACTTTTAAGTTACCGTTTGATTGCAGTACATGACGCATTTTACAAGAAGCATTGACAGCAAAACCCAGAATCATTTCATTACACAATGTAGCTTCGGAACCATCATTAAACTCTACTTCGGCGCAAACATTGTACTTTCCAGGTTCAATTATTTCTACATCATTTACACCAGAAAAAGCACCATCAATATACCATCGAACCTCATCAATAAACATACTATTTGGAAGTAAATCTTTTGATAGAAACGCTAAAGGTTGAGAAGGAAGAGCTGCAAACGTTAAACTAGTTGGGAAATTTTGAATATTGAAAGGCACTTCTAAATCGATGTTCCCTTCGTGCAATCCAATCTCAATTTCCATTTCTTCGTTGCCTAATTTTCCTGAATACACTTTTACGCCATTTGACATATTAATGAATGTATTCATGAAAACATTTTCGTTTCCAGCCTCTAACAAAAAGCTTTCACCCCCCAAATTTCCTGTAGCAGTGAAAATCGGAGAGCTGTTTGTAGATGGATCTTCAATCTCCTTTTTCTTGCATGCACCGAGCAATACAATTGCGAAAAACAATAGGAGGATGGTGTTATATTTCATTGTTACTTTCATTTTTTGAAGACAATTGTTTTTCTTAATGCTACTTGACCACTTAGTGGTAAGGCATTTGTTTTTCCTAAAATTCGATCTGAAGCAATAGGATTAATAAGTTGCATTTGCACTTTCGCTCCCAATTCCCAATTCGAACCCAAATGATAAGCATAGCCCAATTGCAACTCAGCACCAAATGGTTTGAAAAATTCTGTTGATGTGTATCCTTTTTCCTCAACTGCCATGTTTCCATCAACAAATTTTGTATAGCTAAGCCCAGCAATTACAGGGAAAGAAAAATTCGCTCCAGCAGAAAGAGTGTGACGCTTAAATTGATATCCAATCGCCAAGGGTACTTCTATACGCATCAATGAACTAAAACGATAATGATTATCAACACTGTTTGAACCAAAACCATAAATCAATGAACGCTCCTTGATATAAACATTGTCAAATTGCTGCAATGAAATGCCTAGTCCAGCTGAATATCTGAGTTTGCTTTTCTGGAATGAATAACCTAATTGGAGACCATAATTTTTAGCCATTGCACTTCCATTTTCAGACGAAGTAATTGGAGATTGACCTAATCCAAGTCCAACTTCAGTATACAACGCGTGAGGTGAACGTGTTTTCAAATTATAGAACGTTGGGATCAATTCACCTGAATGGTACAAGGGATTGATATCAATTGTTGCTAAGGCTAGAGTGCCTTCAGTTTCTAACTTTTCTTGTTGCATCACATTCGAATTCGACTCAACAACCACAGCAGGATTGAATAAATTTTTGCTTTCAACTAATTGAGTTGAATTATTTACTATCTCTAAAGATTCAACAGTTGATTCATTCGATCTTACTTTTTGTTGAAGTACCTGCTCAGGATTAACTGTTCCTTTCGCAACTTTGTTCCTAGTTGTGTTTTGTATTACTGATTGATTGTCAGATTCGTTTAACTTTGTATCAATTAAAGATGTGTATGATTCTGTTGAATTTACTGATTTTTTAACCTGAGATGAAGCAGATGAATTTACGTTCATATCAGTAGTTGAACCATTCGCTAATTCGCGCGCAGGTTCTTTCGCAACCGTTGATTTTGTTGTAAAAGGAACTTGTACCAATAGTAAGGTTCCAAAGAAGACCAATGCTCCAGCACCGCCCATCCACCATAGAAGGCCTTTGCGCTTTTTACGCACAGGTAGCATTCCTTCAATATCTTTCCAATAAGCATCATTGTATTCTACTGTCGCATTTGATGCAGCATCAGAAAACAATTGATCTAATTCCTCGTCCGTCCAGCTCATATAACCATTCGTTGCATTTGTACTTCCATTTTTTCTAGTTTTTCTCTCAACACTTTTCGTGCTGTTGAAAGGTGCCATTTGGATGTCCCTTCAGACATTCCCAATAAATCACCTATTTCCTTATGATTGTATCCCTCAATTACATAAAGATTAAATACTTTACCACTGATTTCAGGCAATGTTGCGATTAGTTTAAGTAGGTTCTCATACCCAAAGCTAGCTTCCGCATCATTTTCAGTTGGAACTGCCTGAACATCCAATTCACGTTCTGTTTCTTTCGCCGATACTTTTGATAAATAATTCTTGGATTTACGGTATTCGTCAATCAAAGTATTCACCATAATTCGTTTCGACCAAGCAGGGAAATTGACTTCTTTGTCAACATTTTCCAAGCCTTTCAATATTTTCATGAAACCAATGTTCAGCGAAGAGCGAGCGTCTTCATCATTGTTGTGGTAACGTCGACAAACAGGCATAAAAACCTTGAAACAGTGCTCAAACAAAGACTGTATAGCTTTTCGATCATCATGCACACACGCTTGAAGCAATTCAGTGTTGATATCGATTGACTTTTGCAAGGTTCTTATTTTGACGTTACTACGCAATTTACGACATATTTTTATAAATCCATCACTAATTCCCTGCTATCTCCCCTCAAATTTATTGAGGTGTTTCATTCACTTCACGTATATTTGAACGATCTTACCTCATTAATGGTTGGTGAAACACTAAAAAAAATGAAACTTCATCTGATTCGTCACGCTAAAACGGAACCTTACGCATCAAGTGGTAAAGATTTCGATCGTGCATTGCTTCCAAAAGGAGTTGTGCAATCCAATGCTTTAGGTGTTTATTTGGAGATTCATTTAACGGAAACGGTGGAAGTTTTTTGTTCGAGCGCAAAACGCACTCGTCAAACATTTGCGATTCTTGATAATTACCTGAAAGTTTCTAAAAAAACCTTTTTAGATGATTTGTATCTGTGTGATCGTGAACAATTTCTCGCACTTATTTGGAAATTAAACCATAAAAATGACTTGGTAATTATCGGTCACAACGACGGAATTTCACAATTTGCTTCTTACTTGACGGATGAATACATCCACATGAAAACAAGTGCCTACGTTTGTCTTGAATTCAAGGCGGATTCATGGAAGGAAGTTTCAATGGGCACTGCTACTTTACTTGCTCACTATCGTCCTCAGGTTGTGTTGCCGTTGGATTAGTTGGTATATAGTGATACACAATAAAGTGACCGTTTTCTTGTCGTTTACGCTCTGCTTCCAATTCTTCTGCTTGACGAAGTCGTTCCAAGTACATCCCTTCTAAATCTGGTGGTTCAATTCCCAATTCCTTTTCGATCTCATACTGAAATTTAGGTCGCTGCGGTCCTTCCTTTCGAAATACAAAAGCGAGGATGATACCCGTTAAAAAACCCATTAAATGACCTTCCCACGAAACGCGTTGTTCCATTGGAAAAACTCCCCAGATCATACTTCCATAAATGAATGCTACGAACAAAGATATTCCTTGTAACGGTAAGAACTTTCGAATAACACCAGAGGTAAAAAGGAAGGATGCAAGTCCGTAAATAACACCACTCATTCCAATATGGTAAACACCTTTATTTGCAGCGTACGCCCACAATAAAAATCCTGTAAAAATCCATAGAAGTACAAAAACTTTCACTGCAATGCTTCTATAAAAGTAAAATAAAGCAGCTGTTAGTATGAAGGTAGGAAGTGAATTGTTAATGATGTGCTCAATCTCTCGCGAAGAATGAATGAGCGGCATGAAAAGTATTCCTTTTAGTCCATCAAGCGATTTTGGCAGGACACCTACAGTATGAAGTGGATAATTGAACAAATGATTTGCCCACTGAAATAGCCACATTATAATTAGTAAAAATGCGGGAATCAAAAAGGATTCAGTTGCTGTTCCGAAATGTTTAATTGGTTGTTTCACAGCGCACCGAAGTCAAAAGGTGTGCCCCTAAGAAAAGACTGCCAACTTGTCCGATTAATCGACTTTTTTCAAAAACAAGGTGCGACGAGGCATTTCATCGGTCTTCAATTTTAGGTCTTTTCCTACAAGTGATACTATTTGATAGCTTTCAGGGATTCCTATCTCAAAAAACACTGAATCTTTTGCTTCATTTAATTTCCATTTGCCTTTATCACTTGTTATTTTCCCAATGTAATTTGGCGCTTGTAATTCCAAGCTTTTATCTTCTCCAAAAACGAAGAAAGTTTTGCCTTTTAAACGCTCGAACTCTTCTTCCATTTTACCTTTTAGCATTTCACGGACATCCTCTTCAACACCTTCAAAATGTTCTGAGTAGTCAATTTTTTCCAAACGCCATTTGCCTGCTATTTTGTCTTCATTTGAAGAACAAGCAAACAGGATGAGGGTCAAAGCAAGGATAGAAAGTAATTTCATTTTTGTTTTTGTTTCGGCAAATATAAAACACATTCAGCGATAAAAGATTAGTTTTGTATAGAAGACTTTTCCCCATGGATGAAATTGTAAATAAAGTAAAAGATAGCGGCTTGATCTCATTAGATTTGGCTATGTACAAGCCATCAATACCAATTGAAGGACTTGATCTAGCGGATCAACTTTGGCAAGGCTTAGTGCTGAAAGAAAAGGATTTTAGGGAATGGATCAAGACCAACAATTGGGATCAATATACTGGAAAAGCCGTTTTCATTCATTGTTCTGCTGACGCCATTATTCCAACTTGGGCATTTATGCTTGTTGCTTCTAAACTTAGCGGAATAGCTCATTCATTTATCGTAGGATCTCAGCTTGATTTAGAAAAACAGCTTATTCATACTGCCATTCACCAACAAAACCTAAACGAATTTAAGGACGGTCGCATCATCATCAAAGGATGTTCAGATATTTCTTGTCCCGACTTTGCGATGGTCGAATTGGTTTCTTTTCTGCAACCCGTAGCTAAAAGTATTATGTATGGCGAACCGTGTTCGACAGTACCTGTTTACAAACGATTCGGGATTTAGGATTTGGAATTAATGATTTGCAACTGTATTAGTGAGAATCGTTAATTTTAATCGACTTTAAAAACTTTTTCGGTAGTTCCATCACTATATCTATAGAACAACAGCGTATTTGATTTTCCCTCCGTTTCTCTACCCATCATGTCATAAACACCGATGAGTTTTCTAGTTGTTGAAATTTCTTCATCCAAGGAAAGTGTAAAGGTGCAAGTAGAACAGCGCTCAATAAAAATACCTGAATCAAAAATCGCATCTTGCACATCTGTTATACCAATAATTATGTGATAAGTGGAGCCCACGATGAGTCCTGTTTTATATGCAACAAGGGGCTTGGTAAAACCATCATACTGAATATAAACAGGAGAACTATTTTGTGGTGACAAATTTCCATTTCCATTATTCGTGTAAAAAGCAGAATTCGTAATCGTATTTACATTATTTATTGAAACACTCCCTCCACCAGGAAGTAATGCAATGTTTTGATTTCCAACTATTCCTGGTCCAGAAATAAAAAATGCAAATATATCATTGAAACTCGTGTTGTTTGGTGGTGCATATTCTGGATATTCATCAGAACCAAAAACATATTTGAAGCCAATTGAGTCAATAGATGGAATAATATCAAATTCAATAATTGAAGCATTTATTGTATTCAATCCACCTCCATAAGCTGAAAGGATAGCTGAACCACTGGCATTATTATCCATCCCAGCCGCTGCTTGATTATTTGGTCCATGAGGCCCAGAACCATTGTTAAACACCGTTCCAGTTGTCAAAACTATTCCGTGTTCGAGACCAATATTCGTTGCTGTTCCATTAAAAACACCTACACTTTGAAGGCTGCCACTAAATTGCAC
>Ga0209066_10005264_pt1 | contig 13704 bp, 11 predicted proteins | sample All_14_2_FD_187198 | JGI IMG/M metagenome (GOLD analysis project Ga0209066, IMG submission 187198) | Freshwater microbial communities in response to fracking from Pennsylvania, USA - Allegheny Zone_MetaG_DW_15 (SPAdes) (version 2) ...
CAACATCCCGAGGAAACATTATGAATTCCTTATGATCTGCGGTAGGCGGATCTTATCCGCGAGATGTCGTCGCAGGCGTGGCCACGCAGCGCGGCCCCGCCCTGCTCCTTGCCGCGAGAAGGCCGTTCGCAGGGCTCGGCACTACGCGCCTTCGCTCCTGCTCCCAAGGTGTCCCGCTCTTAAACAAAGCAGAAAATTATTCCCCGCGCGCATCAACTCTTTGCCGTTATAAGCCGCCCCCTACCGCTCATTTGTTATTATACAATAATGCTACGTATTGTATGTAGATGTATAATTAGCAAATTCCTAGACTTTCAGTAATGAAGAAACCAATTCTGATCAAGTTCGCAAAACGGGTTAGGGAAGAGCGGAAGAAACTAAAATTATCCCAGGAAGAGTTCGCCGCCAAGTCCGGCTTCCACCGGACGTATATCGGTATGATAGAAAGAGCGGAGCGTAACATAACGCTAAGCAATATTGAGAAGTTGGCAAAAGCGCTCCGAGTCTCGATTTCCAATCTGTTAAAAGGCATATAACAGACGCAATGTAGGTTAGGGGGATTATGAAATATCCAAGAGTTTTATTCCTGTTCTCCGGGCTATTCATTTCTTGTTCAATCGCCTCATATTCATCCGGGGCAGACTCGCCTACCGAAAAACCGACAATACTCGGCACGATTGACTTAATTAATTCCGGCCACAGGGAAAATGTCGCAGACCTGTTTCACATTACCCCGGAAACCGAAAAAGATGTAAAAGCTCTTTTTAAACTCTACGAGAATGACAAGACACTTTATGAATTTAACATTGGTGGTCTTGGAGTAATTCTCCGAAGGATATCTGACCCAAGACTTTATCCGATATTAGGCAAATTCACAAAATCCGGCAAACCAGGCACACGCTATGAGGCCATTAAAACCTTGGCTAAAATAGGGGATGCAACCGCGATAGAGTACCTGGAGAAGAGTCTCTCTGAAGAATCCGAAGATATGGCGCGAGCCGCAGCAGCAGGCCTAGTTCGGATTGAAAAATATAAAGCTATTTCCGTTTTAATCAAGAAGCTTGTAGAGCCCAACGGAGACCTTATTGTGGCACGACCATTAGCCTCATTAGGTTTGCCGGCACTCCAAGCACTCCTTAAGGAAATTCAGTCGCGTGGCAAGTTTAACCAATCAATTGCCGTCATATCCACAATTAATGATCCAAACACCAGAAGCAGCCTTGAAAAACTTGCCAAAGAATGGGATGGAAAGTTCCAACAGGCCGCAATCAGTGGGCTAATCAATATCGGTGCTGGAAAATCTGCACTCCCAATACTTACGCAGGAATTGAAAGGCAACAATATACTGACTCATATCCCGCTTATCCCACTACTTGGGAAGATTAACGACTCAAGTGTTCTTCCTCTGCTAAAAGGGATTCTAGAGACAAATACAAACAAGGAAGTATTAACGGCAACAATTCGGGCGATAGGGGAACAACATCAACAAGCCGGAATCCATGTTTTAATGGAATTCCATAAGACCAGACGCCCCGATATCGATCTTTCAGTATTCATTGATGCGATAGCTGCCATAGGCGGGCCATCAGCGGTAAATACTCTCACCCTCCTATATCAAGACGCACAAAAGAGTAGATTCTTTGTCGACGCCATTGCTCATATAGCTACAGGGCTAGGAGATATCGGAGAACCATCCGGCACACAACTTTTAAAACAGATTGCCTGTGCATCACCTGATAAGTCAGGGTATGCGACTTCTCTTGCGATAAAATCACTTGCACGTATTCCCGGTGTGGAAGCAGAGGACACCTTATCTGAAATTCTGCAATCGTGTAATCCAGGGAACAGCAGAGTGTATCTCCTACAAAGATTGGCCAAACATAACAGCAAACTATCTACTGATACCCTAATGGGGATCATTAACGGAAAGAATGGATATTCCGACACACTTGCGATCTCGGCCTTGGGAAAGACAGGTGAAAAGCGCGCAATTCCGATACTGCGGCAAATATTAGTAACCAGTAACGGTAATGCGCAAAAGGCTCATGTATATCCTGCTTTGGCTGAACTTGGCGAAAATGTCCCAACTTCAGAGTTCGTTGAGTCATTCAATGCATTGAACTGTTGCACCGGCCCGATTACGGACTCCCTTGAAACATTTGGGGCCCAAGGTAACCGCACGTTTCTACGGCAGATTATCGATGATAAGTCGGCTAAGCCCCACTTACGTTTAGCGGCCGCAAAAGGCCTTATTCAATTTGGAGACAAAACTGGCTTATTCCTTGCACGGAATGAGCTAAAGAGCCACTCCATTAGCGGGACAATTCTCGCCATTGAAATCCTTAAGGCACTTGGAGATAAAAGCGACATTCCAACCATCAACGAATATCTAGAGCAATACAGGTCAGATATTCTATTTCTTAAATTCGATTTTGAAGAGGCACCGATGAAGAGCATGATAAGACTTTGCGAAGATGCGATTAGTACTATCCAAGCACGAGGCCACTAGTATTGGCACTAGCGCACATTTCCCCTGTTAGTAGAACTCTGAGCCCTTATGATAAACAAACCCACGAAAGCCATTTTGATAGACGACATAAAGTCATTGCTATCCGACGGGATTCCGGAAAGCAAGACTCTTGATTATAAGCGCGCGCTATCTCTTAACACCAGAGATGAAAAGATTAAGTTTCTCACAGATGTCTCCGCATTTGCGAACACTTCCGGGGGTGACCTTATCTACGGGATAGTTGAAGAAAACGGAGCCCCAAAGGAGATTACTGGCATTGACCTTCCTAATATAGACGAGACAATTCTCAAACTTGAACAAGTCGTCTACAATGGCTTAGAACCGAGGGCTTCGATAGATTCTCACCCCATCCTATTGGAAGGATCCAAATACGTCTTAATTGTCCGAGTCGAAAAGAGTCATGTTGCCCCACATCGTGTTGTATTAGATGGACATGATAAGTTTTACGCCAGAGCGTCCAGGAGCAACTATCAGCTTGATGTTGAGGGCTTGCGCACAGCCTTTAATCGCACAGACGAAGCACTCAACAAAATCGTAAATTTCCGTGCCTCTCGTGTCTCCGATATTGAATCTGGCCACACGCCACTACCGGTAATTCCAAGGGGAAAGGCCATTCTGCATATATTCCCTCTGGATTCACACCAGATTGCCACAAAAGATATCTCCAGCATTTTGCCACAGCACGTGTCTTTTGAGCACAACACGCTTGGATCATATATAACAAATTTTGATGGGCGGCTGTTTCATTGCACATATAGCGACAATGATACTAGGGCCTACCTGCAGCTTTATCGCAATGGTGCCATGGAATACCTTGCAACACTACGTGGCCCCGACAACTCCACGACTTTCTGGCTAGAAGGCATAGAAAGCATATGCAGGTTCGGAATTAAACATTATTTTAGTTTATATGAACGGCTTGGTTTTGCTGGGCCATTTATAACGTATTTATCCTTCACAAGTGTCAAAGGCTATCGTATCGCCGGGGAGCGATTTTCTATGAACATAAATCATCCCATTGATAGGGATGTGCTGTTGCTCCCAGAAATAATCTTGGACTTAAATGATTCCGCACTAGATAAAAAGCTTCAGCCTGTATTTGATTTGATCTGGAATGCAGTTGGAATAACGCAAAGCCCTAGCTTTGATGAAGCTGGCAATTGGAGGATGAAGCATTAGATTGTACGAGAAAGGGGAAGGGACAATGCAGAATCCATTCGATGAAATCCTTGGGGCTCCGGTAGCAGTAACAGAAGATATACTAAAGGAATACGAAAGGAAGGGAAGCTTTTCCGAACTTGCCTTCAATTTATACAAAGAAGCGGGAAGTGTAATATCTGTTTGCGCATGTCTCCATACTGGGATAGATTCAGAAAAGCCAAGATTCCAGAGAGACCAGGCTATTTGTGTTGGTTTGCTGGCAAGAATCACAAAATTCATGTTAGCCGTAATTCAGCTTTCGGCTGAAACCAATAGAGGTGAGATTGTCATGGCCCTGGAACGGTGCATCATGGAATCAGCAACAAACCTACGCTACTTAATATGTAAAAACAGCAAAAAGATTTACGATGAATTTGTGTTGTCTGGACTTGGTCCGGAGCGAGAGCAATATGAAATAATCAACGAGAACATAAAATCCAGGAACGGTGAAGTCCTCCCTATCGAAAAACGAATGCTAAAGTCTATAGAGAAATTGTGTAAGACTTCTGGCGTGAAAATTGAGCAAGTCCCTTCACGCCATCGGGAATGGGGAGACGGAATGCGGGATCGTGTGAAGGCAATCGGAGAGGCCCCGGTTTATTATGTGAGCTCGCAAAGATTCTTATCACATGCAGTCCATGGAACCTGGGTTGACATTTTGGTTCATCATGTTACAGAAGAGTGGAATTCCTCAAATCTTGTGGGATTTAGTCCAAGATTAGATTTCGCCCCAGTTGATGAAAGGTCATTTGGGCCGAATGCCCTTTACGCTCTTAAAGGTGCCGATGCCTACTTAAAAACATTTTTCAACGAAATACCAGAAGTAAAACTGCTAATTGATCGCATTGCTGGACTAAGTCAAAGAATCAGCCGAGTAGGACAAGCCGACGAATTACTTCTACAGAAGCAAAGAGCGTTAGAGCCAGAGTGATTCCGTTTTTCTTTAAGGGCACACATGAAAAGCTTCGTGGCTGAGATTTCAAAAACAGCTTGCTACAAGATCTACTGGTTTGGCAGAAAACCTGTGATCTTGTATAAAAGCCATCGCTTCATTGTCCCCATAATCTGGCTAGCGCATAAGGGAAAGATTATCCCTAAAGACATTAATCTTTTCCGCCTTGATTTACATTATGATGCCAAAGCGCCCTCAAATATTGCGGAAATTGCACAAGCATTTAAAAAGCTGAAAACATTTAAAGAAGTCATAGAGTTTTCCGACACCAAACTCTCACGGAATAATGATGACTGGCTATTATTTCTACTGCATATTGGCTTTTTAAAAGATAGTCCAGTGTTAGGGGCCTCAAAAGGCAATGTAAATCCTGGGGAGTATATTGATCCCTGTGGTAAAAAGCATGATCTTAAAACCATTTGCGAGTTAAAAGGAGCTTTTGGACACCAAGGGGTTTTGGTTGACCAGGAGGACGTAGCAAACAAGCGGCTTTGGGAAACCCTAGACTGGAAAGTTAAGCCGGGAATGGGTTTTGAGATGGGGACTTCTCCCATACTATTTGATGTTGACTTAGACCACTTCACATTTGAATACAGAAGCATCCCTTACCCTTGGACCAGAACGATTTACAACACAGAATTTTCTAGCCGGGGTGAAGAAAGGGTAGGTGGAATGTCCATAAAGGTGTTTGTTCAAAGGCTAATTGAAAGAAGTCCGTTTATCACAATTGCCATGGAGCCAGGTTGTTGCGGCGGAGTAAACGCTTCAAAAAACATCCTTAATAACTTTAATAAAGACTTTTTGCATGGGAGCATAAAAGACAGGGAATTTGAACGTATCCTTCAGTAGTATGCCGGTCAGATATTGTGGGGCAGGTCTTAATTCTTGACCTTTTGTCAGCTGGAGATGAACATGTTTGATAGACCACTTGAGAGACTTACGGCTGTGTGTATCCTAGCAGCATCATTTTGTTGCCTGAATTCTGTTTGCCATTCCACAGAACCTTCAGGGCCTACAAATGCCAATGCACAAAAGCATGAAATTGTTATCGCAGTATTAGATTTCAGGTTGCGCAGCCTTACTCCCGACCTGGAAACCATCCGGCCAACCCTTACAGACATGCTTATGAAAGACCTTTCACGAGTTGAAGGGATAAAGATTGTGGAACGGGTGCGATTGGATCCCCTTCTTGGTGAATTAGACTTAAATGAAAGCGGTGCTGTATCAATTGAGTCAGAACAAAAGATTGGAAAGGCGGTATCCGCAGATTATGTTCTTGAAGGCACAATACTATCAAGAAATGATCTTCTTCTGTTAGATTATAAACTTGCCAGAGTGAAGACACGGGAGACGGTGCTTCAAGGCCATATTGAAGGCTCTCAATATGAGCTCGCCACTATTGAATCAGGAATAGTGAACAAAACACTAGCTGCTTTAAAAAGTGAGAAGGGGGAAAGTGCTTTACAAGAGAAGCCTTCGCTTAAGCGCACAACTTGCGACTCAATTGCGGTTTTTGAGTTTAACAACAACTATTCACAGGAAACCGGGAACCTAGCGCTGTCGATACGGGAACGACTGTTTGTCGATCTAATTGCAGACAAAGGCATTTGTGTTGTGGAGCGCGCAAGACTCGACGCTGTATTCAAAGAACTGAAACTTGAAATGAGCGGGGCTGTTGATCCGCAGACTGCAGCGAAGATCGGGCGGCTTCTTGGGGCAAGATGGGCCTTGTATGGCAGTTTGAATAAGGCCGGGGATGGAGACGCACAGTTGGATGCACGGGTAGTTAACGTAGAATCCGGGGAAGTGTTAAAAGGAAGCGAGATAAAAGGCCCGCTAGATCAATTCTTTTTGCTGAGACAAAGGCTTTCCGAAGCAGTACTTTCAAGCTTAGGCCGCGAACTAACTGATTCCGTTAAAAGGAAGTTAAAAAGCCCGCAGGTGATGCAACATGAAGAAGGGCAGGTTTATTTTAAGCGTTCAGAACAATTGGGCGATAACGCCCTATGGAGCGGGAATGAAAAAGCATTTGCTGAAAAGGTAATAAATCTCAAACGTTCTATTTATATTGACCCATGGTTTTCCCCAGCGTATTTTGCCCTTTATAGGACCTACAGGAGCATGTATCGCATTGATGACGCAAAACGGGCGCTTGAGGCGCTAGTGCGCAGATATCCCGAAGTAATAATTCAAACAAAGGATTTGTCCCTTGCGTATTTTTCATTGGCTACATTGTATGGGGATGAACAAAATTACGTGAAGGCTGTTGAATACTATAATCGAGCTTTGAAAGTGGGGGAACTCGGTTATCTTGCCAATAATTCAAACGTTTTTTTGGCTAACGCATATACACGGATTGGGGAATATCAAAAGGCGATAGAAATATCTAACAACCTTGGGGGTGCTCAAGCCGCCTCTTGGAAACCGAATCTTGCATATTTATATGAGAAGACTGGGGATTTCAATAAAGCTTTACAGATATATCGGGAACTTCCTAATAAAGGAAATACGATTGTTGGCGGCGCAGGCCCATTTGGAGAACTATGCCCACAGACGCGGATAGATTTATTGGAGAAAGTCCTGAAAGACAAAGATCATAAGCCGATGATGATGCTCCTGCAAGCGGAAGAATACACAATACAGCATCACTACACAGACACAAATCAATTCACCAAATTCCTAAAAGATAATTTTGACATTTTGAATACGGCAGTCCCCCAAGACCGATGGGACGGGTATCGCGAAGCCAGGCAAACCACGCCATTACTAAAAGCTATTGCCACGTTGGAGAGCATGGTTCATCAATATCCAAAGTACGCTGTAGCGGATGATGCGCTTTGGACGTTGGCTGAATGCTATCGGCAAATACAGGATTCAGACCACAGACTGCAAATGAAAGACAAAATAGCGTCTATCTATGAAAAGATTTCCCTGGACTACCCAAAAGACAGCCGTACTCCGCGCGCTATAATGTTGGCTGCCGGGTTCTATACGGATAAAGCCAAGCAAGCGGAGCTATATAAAAAAATAATCAACAACTACCCGAACAATATTCGTGAACGGTATATAGCGTCGGTCGACTTGGCACGAATCGACTTCGAATATCTCAAAAGAAAGGAGGAGGGATTAACCCTGCTTCGCGATTTTCTGTCGAAAAAGGACTTATTAGATAAACAATCAGATCCACTTCTTAAACTAAAGGCGGCAGAGGCTGAACATCTTTTCAGTTACTATTCAAAAGGGCCAACGACTTTAGAAGAAGAGGTGCGACAATATCTTAAGAATGAAGACTACATTAACGCTGGGTATGCTTTTGGGCGGCCAAGCAACCGCCGATTCGAGGAAGCCAGTTGGGCCTTTGCAAAAGGCGTACGGCAATTTAAATCTCCGGAGATGAAGGCTAATGCTTTATTTAACTTGTCTGACACGTACGAACACCTGGGAATCTGGACCGAGGCCATTAGTGGATATCAGGAAGTGATCGATAAATACCTTGATGTACGTGAGGATTTAGGTGAAAAGGCACAAAGTCGGATTACTAACATACTACGGGAGCACCCCTTAACAAACGAAGAGAAAAAGCAATCAGGGATAAAGCTACAAAGCCTAGCAACTAAATATTCCCAGTACGAAAAGCAATTTAGCGTAAACTAGGGTTCCGACACGTCTTATTCTGCGGGTGGGTTATTACGCCGTATCATAATTGGGCGGGGACAACTTAAGGCGGGCCAGGGCGGGTGCGGCGGCCACTCGAGGCAAGACGCTACCGCCCTGGCCTTTCCATATTTCCCTCGCAGTTCCGCTTCTCCCGGTGGCTACAAATCAATAACAGAAAAGACCGCCGCGGTGGCCGCAGCAGCGGACGCCGGGGCGGTGTTTTATAATTACGGTGCCACCGGTGTCAGTTAAGATAGATAACAGCAACAGGTACGCGCCGCGAGTGGCAGCAGCCACTGGCGAGCGCGGGCAGAGTCTATAAAGATAACAGTTCGACTCTTTGCTGCGCGCGCGGGGAATAATTTTCTGCTTTGTTTAAGAGCGGGACACCTTGGGAGCAGGAGCGAAGGCGCGTAGTGCCGAGCCCTGCGAACCGCCTTCTTAGCGGCAAGGAGCAGTGCGGGGCCGCGCTGCGTGGCCACGCCTGCGACGACATCTCGCGGATAAGATCCGCCTACCGCAGATCATAAGGAATTCATAATGTTTCCTCGGGATGTTGCGCAAAGTAGGTTATCACTGAGGCCTGAAAATCACCCCAACGATTCAAAGTTCGAACTCCCCGGCCCATGCCGGGGAGTTTTATTTTCAGGTTCGGCCCTGGGCAGCGGATTATTATAAAATTGCCATATGCTTGATAAGAACGGCTTTAATGAATGGGCGCCGGGATACGATAAGTCGGTATCCGACGCGGAGAAGGCGGAGCGATACCCTTTTGCCGGCTACTCGGCGGTTCTCTCCGAGGTCAGGGGATTGATCAAAGAACCTCGCGGCGCTGAAATACTGGATATCGGCATAGGCACCGGCAAGTTCTCCGCCGGCCTCTACGCGGCAGGGGCCAGGATCTGCGGCCTGGATTTTTCGTCGGCCATGCTTGAGAAAGCGAAAGCGGCTATGCCCGACGGGGAGTTTCACCTTTTTGATTTCAATTCCGGGCTGCCGCAGGAGCTTAAAGGAAGAAGTTTTGACTATATAATCTCCGCCTACGCCTTTCACCACCTGGACGACGAAGGGAAAGCCGCTTTCCTGCGCTCGCTGGGCGGGAACTTAAAATCAGGCGGGAAGATAATACTAGCCGATGTGGCGTTCAAAACCACCGGAGAGCTTGCCGCCTGCCGCGAACGGTCCGGCGACAAATGGGACGACGCTGAAATATACATGGTGGCAGAGACGCTGCTGCCGCTGCTACATAATTCAGGGCTTAATGCTGAATATAGGCAGGTCTCCAGTTGCGCCGGGATCCTGATTCTTCATTCGATATGAATATATACAAGCACAACAGCCTGGCATGGGATACCGAGGCGAAGCGCGGAAACCCCTGGACAAAACCCGTATCATCCAAAGAAGTCGAACTTGCCCGGAATGGAAAGTTCAGAATCCTTCTTACCCCCGCCAAACCCGTTCCGGCCGATTGGCTGCTGCCGGTGAAGAACAAGAAAGTGCTATGCCTGGCAAGCGGCGGCGGACAGCAAGGGCCGATCCTTGCCGCTGCGGGAGCCAAGGTAACGGTGCTCGATGCGTCGAAACAACAACTTGAGGCAGACATGGCCGTGGCAAAACGGGAACGGTTGACGCTAATAACCGTTCTTGGCGATATGGCCGACCTGAGATGTTTTCCGAAGAACAGCTTCGACATTATCGTAAACCCGGTTTCCAACTGCTTTATCCCCGACGTTAGACCGGTCTGGCGCGAATGTTTCCGGGCTCTCAAGAAAGGTGGCAGGCTATTAAGCGGCTTCAACAACCCGATCTTTTACTGCTTCGACAGGGGCCTGGAAGCCAAAGGCGTTCTGCAGGTAAAATACAGTTTGCCCTACAGCGATATCACCAGCCTAACAGTGAAAGAGAAGAAAGAATTCCTCAAGAACAAAGAGCCTTTCGAATTCGGACATACCCTGCAGGACCAAATCGGGGAACAACTAGCGGCAGGCTTCAGCCTGCGCGGCTTTTACGAGGATAAATGGGGTAACGGCTGCCTCGCGGACAAATATTTCCCGCAATTCATCGCTACCCTGGCGGTCAAAGGCACATAACACAAGTCCGAACCCGCTGCAGCCACCTACCCCAAAATTTAAAAAACCCGGTTAGCAGCCCGACGGATCGCCCCGCTTGAACGCGGGGCACTTTTTTTTTATAGACTATTGGCAGGGAGTTGAACCATGGAACGAAATAAATTTCCGGAACTTATCGCCGCGCCCCGGCTGGAGCTGAGAAAGCATGTGCCTGAGCTGGCTGAAACCATGTTCCGCTACGTGGACCAGGACAGGGAGCGGCTGAGGGTGTTCCTCCCGTGGGTCGACGCGACCCTAACCGTAGACGACGAAGCCGCTTATATTAAGGTGTCCCATGCAACCTGGGAAAAGGGAACGCTTTTCGATTACGGCATCTTCGAGCGGGAGACGGGCACTTACGTGGGGAACGTGGGCATACACAATATAGCCTGGGCTCACGACCGCTGCGAATTCGGCTATTGGATCCTCGGCAAGTTCGAAGGGAAAGGCTACATTTCCGAAGCGGTAGAAGCGCTGGAAAAGGTCTGCTTCGGCCTGGGCTTTCATCGCCTGGAGATCCGCTGCTCCTCGCGGAACCAGAGATCGGCCGCGGTTCCACGTCGGCTGGGTTACTCGCTGGATGGCACCTTGAAAGAGGACACCATAGAGCAAGGCACCTACAGGGACACGCTGGTCTTCGGGAAGCTGAAAGCGCATCAGTAACAGCGTCCCGTAAGCCCTTTGGCCCGATTAATGTGCCCCATAGGCTCAGGCGGGTTCCGCCGCCTTACATTAAACTATAAGTGTGATAAAACCGTTCCTGCTCACACTGCTGGCCTTTTGCTCCTCTCCTGCCGCCGCCGTTCCTTTAGACACCTATTTCGCCCCCGAACTGATTTCCGACGTAAGAGTACCGGCCGCGCCGAGCGCGCTGAAGGCTGCCAGGCCCCTGGGGCCGATGTCGGAGAACGCCAGGACCGGCTATATAGTGCTGTCCACCCCGGATTATTTTTACGGCATCTTGAAGATGCACGAGGCCATACTCGCCAAGTTGCCCAAAGACGTCAAAGCGATAATAGTCTTCCCGCGCGAAAATCCCCACTACCAGAAATTCAAGGCCGATTTCGATTCCAAGCGCTTCATCGCCTGGCAGTACGAGCTGGAGTCGCCCTGGACGCGCGACTTCCTGCCCGAGGTGGTGGTGGACGAGTCCGGATCGGCCCGCATGGTGCAGTTTTCTTACTACCCCGACCGGCCGCAGTCGGAACAGTTCGGAGGGGAGTTGGCCAAGGGCTTCGGCCTAACCCTCGAGAAATCCAAGGTAGGCCTGGAGTTCGGTAATTTCATCGCCGACGAGCAGGGCCGCATCTTCATGACCGAGAAGGTAATAGCCGACAACAAAGGCTGGACCAAGGCCGCCCTGGAGAAAGAGATCCTCTCCAAACTGCGCGGCAGCAAAATGGTCTGGATGCCGGTCATCCCCGGCGAGAGCACGGGGCACATAGATATTTACGCCAAGTATTTCGGGGGAGGAGCCGTAGTGGTAGCCGATTCCGCGCACCCCGAAATGAAGAAGGCTATGGACGCCGCGGCCGCCAAGTTCGCGGCGCTGGGCATGCGCGTCACGCGCCTGAAGAACGCCGACTTCCCGGCCGGGACTATCAGCGGCGCCACGGCGTATTCCTATACCAACTCGTTGCGCGTCAACGACACGATCTTCATGCCGGTCTACTACACCGCGCAATACGCGCATACTCAGCCTTTCAAAGCCACCGACGAGGCCGCGGCCGCGGCTTACGCCGGGCTGGGCTTCAAGGTGGTAAAGATCCCCGCCTTCGACGCCGTGCAGTTCGGCGGCGCCGTGCACTGCCTCACCCGCGAAATCCCCTGGCTGCCCTGGTTCTGACCGGAGCGCAGGCACGCCGCAGAGCTCGTTAATATCCGGATATTGACAGAGCCCGGCTCTTTTACTCTAATCACGATAGAGGGGAGGATTACACATATGAAAATGAACATAATAGCTGGCGCACTGACAGTTTGCGTTTTGGCCGCGCCGGCGCTGGCGCAGCAGGGCGCGGACGGGGGGAACGCTCAACTTTCCGTACAGGCCTACAAAGCCGCAGAGTATCCGGGCCTCGCCGGCCTGCCCGGCTTCAGCGAAAAGCTGATAGGCGACCACCTGAAGCTCTACCAGGGCTATGTGAACAATGTGAACGCCCTGTCGGACAAGCTCGCGGCCCTGCTGGCCGGCGGCAAGGAGCGGACGCCTGAATACGCCGAGCTCAAGCGGCGCTTCGGCTGGGAGTTCGGCGGCATGCGCCTGCATGAACTGTACTTCGGCAACCTCGGCGGCGGCGCGCCCGGGCCCGGCAGCAAACTGCACAAGGCGTTCGCCCGGAACTTCGGCAGCCTTGAAGCGTGGAAAAAAGATTTCACGGCCACCGGCGCCATGCGCGGCATAGGCTGGGCGGTGCTCTACCAGGACAAAGTCTCGGGCCGCCTGTTCAACGCCTGGGTGAACGAGCACGACGCCGGCCAGCTGGCCGGCTGCGAGCCGATCCTGGTGATGGACGTGTTCGAGCACGCTTTTCTGACCGACTACCGGCTGGAAAGGGCGAAGTACATAGAAGCCTTCATGGGCGCCATAGACTGGGAGGCGGCGGACAAGCGCTTTCACGATTGATCCCGGCCGCCGGTGGACTGGCGGAGGACGATATTGTAATCTATAGCCGGTGAAACCTTCGCTCGCGCAACGCCTGACCCCGGGCCTATTCTCCCTTACGCTGTTCTGCAGCGCGGCGCTCATTTTTGTGCTGCAGCCGCTGTTCACTCGCCTGACCACGCCGCTGCTGGGCGGGGCCCCGGCGGTGTGGAACACCTCCATGGTGTTCTTCCAGGCGGCGCTACTGCTAGGTTATATTTACGCCCACCTGCTAGCCAGGCTCAGGGGCCTGCGGCTGCAGGTGGGGCTGCACGCCGCCGTGCTGGGGCTCGCCGCGCTGGCCCTGCCGCTGCGCGTCAGCGGCGCCTTCGGGCCTCCCAATTACGAACAACCCGCGCTCTGGCTGCTGGCCGTGCTGGCCGTCTCCGTAGGCGCGCCTTTCGCCGCCGCCTCGGCCACGGCCCCGCTGCTGCAGGCCTGGTACGCGCGCACGGGCCGCGCCGACGCGCACGATCCCTATTACCTCTACGCCGCCAGCAACCTCGGCAGCTTCGCCGGCCTGTTGGCCTACCCGGCGCTGATAGAACCGCTGCTCGGCACCCGGGCGCAGAGCGCCGCCTGGCAATGGGGCTACTGGGCCGTAGTCGCCCTGATC
>Ga0209066_10005265_pt1 | contig 13700 bp, 15 predicted proteins | sample All_14_2_FD_187198 | JGI IMG/M metagenome (GOLD analysis project Ga0209066, IMG submission 187198) | Freshwater microbial communities in response to fracking from Pennsylvania, USA - Allegheny Zone_MetaG_DW_15 (SPAdes) (version 2) ...
AAAAATGACTGAAGCAGCAACCCCAGAATACAAGACCGCCTGCGATGGTGTGATAAAGGACCCTGCCAAATACCCTAGCGCCGAATATCGCGGCGAACGAGTGTATTTTTGCACGAAGGCCTGCTTGCGGGCCTTTGAGCAAGCCCCCGACGATTTTATGGCGGGCAAGGTCGAACACCCTCTGGACAGTGATTAACTGCCGCCCTGCTGAGGCAGGGCGTTTTCTTTATTTGATCTTGCCCAGACCTTTATCATCACTTTACATGCAATCGATATACTAAAATTATTCAATCTCGAAAGGAGATTTTCACCATGATGGGTTTTGGTTTGCTTATTGTGCTTGCGCTAATTGCGCTTTCGGTTGTCTTGATACTGATGTCGGCGGGTAAATTCGGGAAAAGCCGAAGTGGCAATTAAAACGCTCTCCCGCCGGGATTTCCTGAAACTGATGGGGTTGGGCGCAGGGACAGCAGCGCTGAGCGCTTGTGGCGTGACCCTGCCCGCAGCCTCCGACCCGCAAGCCGGCGTCGCCGTTTCAACGCCTGGAATCACGCCTTCGCCTACATCCCCCGCCTTGATCGTTGACCTGACCGCCGCACGCACCACTGTCCCAATTCTTTCAGGGGCAGAGACGCCGGTTTGGCGCTACCAGGCGTCGGTGCGCGAAGGTGCGGCAGAGTCACTCCAGGTGCTGGATGGCTCCTATCTTGGACCCATTTTCCGGGTCAAGCGCGGCCAGCGTATCCAGGTCAAGTTGAAAAACGAATTGCCCGACCCAACCATCATCCACTGGCACGGATTGCACATCCCTGAAGAAATGGATGGCCATCCACGTTATGCAATCGCGCCTGGCAAAACTTTCGACTACGACTTTACCGTGCAAAACCGCGCCGGGATGTACTGGTTTCATCCGCACCCGCATCAATTAACTGGTCAGCAAGCATACTATGGCTTGGCCGGGTTGTTTATTGTCAGTGATGATGAGGAAAATGCGCTTGGTTTGCCGTCTGGCGAATATGACCTGCCGTTGGTGATTCAGGACAGGTTGTTTGACGCCGTCAATCGCATGGTTTACATGGTCAATGGCATGATGGATCAGATGACTGGCTTTCTGGGCGACACGATTTTAGTGAATGGCAAGCCAGATACGATCCTGGATGTAAAAGCTAGCGCCTACCGCCTGCGCCTGCTCAATGGCTCAAACTCGCGTATCTATAAACTTGCTTGGCAGGATGGCACGCCGTTAACGGTCATTGCCACGGATGGTGGCCTGCTCGAAGCGCCGGTAACGCGTGATTATGTGATGCTTGCCCCTGGTGAGCGTGTCGAGTTGTGGATGGATTTCAGCACTCGAAACGACGCCAAGCTGGTCAGCCTGGCGTTTGATGGAGGAGGCAGCGCGGGTGGGATGATGGGCGGTGGAATGATGGGCGGCGGCTCAACCCTGCCCAACGGCGTACCCCTCGACATCTTACGCGTGCGTGTGGGTGAAAAAGGCGAGCCAGTTTCATCCCTTCCGCAGCGGCTTTCGAGCATCGCACGTCATCGGATGGAGGATGCCGTCAATGGCAAAAATCCGCGCTCGTTCGTATTGGCCATGCAGGGCATGATTCACACCATTAACGGGCGTGTGTTCGAGATGGATACGGTGGCAAACGATGAAATTGTGCGCTTGGGTGATCTGGAAGTCTGGGAGTTTGTCAATCTTGAAGGCGGTGGGGGCGGCGGAATGGGCATGATGAACATGGAGATGCCACACCCTATGCACATGCACGGCGTCCAGTTCCAAGTGGTGGAACGGCGGATTGACCGCAATTTCCGCAAGCAATATGAACAGGTTAGCGCCGGGTTTGTGGATGAAGGCTGGAAGGATACTGTGTTGGTCATGCCTGGCGAGAGTGTCAAGGTATTGGTGCGCTTCGAGGATTTCGCCGGAACGTTTCTGTACCACTGTCATAATCTCGAACACGAGGATGCGGGTATGATGCGCAACTATCGCGTGACAAGCTAATTTTTCAGGCTCCGGTCGGTCCTGGAGCCTGTCTTTATTTTTCTACCACTTTGACAATTGTTCCACCTGGCACTGAAACGGTCAGGTCGCCGGGCTCATAAGACACCACCGGCTGAGTCCAACGAAAAATCCACTTGGCATCCTCGGGGGAGCAATTCACACATCCGCGTGAGGAAGGTTCGCCATAATTATTGTGCCAGTAGGTTGAGTGGATGGCGACACCGCTCCCGACAAACAACGAAACCCAGCCAACAGCCGGCAAATCCCAACCATCGAGCGCGCCGCCGCCGCTTAAATCCAGGGCAAACAATTTGCGCCAAATGGGATGTTCACCTATTGGGGTGCTCCAGATATCAACCTGATTTCCCCAGGCATCGAACAAAGCCCCGGTGGAGACTCGGGCAAAGTACACTTCTGTATTCCCTTCGAAGCAGGACAGGGTCTGGTAAGCAATGTTAACGCGAATGCTTTTGTTTTCCGCTTCAGGGCGGATGGGGGTAATTTCATCCACTGTCAGCGGGCGAAACGCTTCGGCAGGTGCCCAAAAAATGTCGCCGTAACTGCCATAGCGATCCTGAACCCGGTACCAGGTTTGCCCGGACTCAACCTTGATTTGATCGGCCCAGACAACCTGGCTGTAATAATAGCGCAGGGATTGCCCCAACCCAGCCCGGTAGCTAAAGCGCGGGGAACGGGCTGGTGGGTTCTCCTGGACAAGGTCGATGTAAGGGATGGTAATTTCAAGCCACATACCGCCTGCGCTGGCAATTGGAAACACTGCTACCGGCGGGTTGGGATTATTCCGCACCGGCTGCAGTTCAGGCGACCAGAGATACCCCTCGCCAGTATTCACCCAGCGCTGGTTGATGCGTCCCAGTTTAGGGCCAACGACTTCCTGCAAGACCGGGACGATGGTGTCTTCATAAACCATCCGCAGGGTGGCGCTATTTTCGTCAGGGGCAGACTTGAGTTCCATTTGGGTAGTGGCAACCCGAGCCAAGCGTTCAGATTTTGGGAAATCTGTCAGCAAAGACAGGTTTGAGAACGGACGGAACGCCAATCCGGCCAGGCCCAGCGCCGAAAGTTTCAGAAAGTCGCGGCGAGAGAGAATGTTATTTTGCATCGACATCAATGACAGTAGGATGGCGGTGTTCGGATACATTTGGTTGTTGGTGATCATGTCCCATGAATTTCATCATTAAGATGTGTGATAGAGGGCAAGCCAGCAGAAGTGCGCCATAGACAACCGCGCTAACCGGGATCTTGAAAACGGAAATGGCGATCAGGGCTGCCACCGGGATTAAGCAGCAAGCCAGCATGAGTAGCATGTGTTTTTTGGACATGATGTTCTCCTTTTTACGATTCACGTTTTTTGGGCGGCAACTGAATAAACAAATTGCCGTTTTCGATTTTGGTGGTGAATTCATCCAGCGGACGCGGCTGCGGGCCTTTGACAATGTTTCCGGTCAGGTCGAAATGGCCGTCATGGCAAGGGCTGATGTAATGCTCGATATTTGGATGCCAGGTGACCCGGCAACCAAGGTGGGTGCAGACGTTTGAAAGCACCTGTACCCTCTTTTCGTCAGTACGTATTACAAAGACGCCATAACTTAAGGCTGTTCGCTCCCAGCCATTGACCCTGGTTTGGGTAAAGTCAAATGGAGACGGTGTAGCGCCAATGGGGTATTTTTCGAGCGGGCCAAGGTCAATCCAACTGGTGTTTTCGTTTTTTTGAAGGGCGGGAGACAAGATGTAGCCAATCAAGGGAATGGATGTTACAAGGCCCATGAAGCCACCGATAGCTGCCGTGACTACTTTCATGAAGTCACGGCGCGAGATGCGCTTGGAAGCGCTGCGCTCCCGGAAGGACACCGGGACGGTGTGAGTTTCTCGAAGTGATGAGTTCTGTGTCATACGGCCTCCTTTGATTAAAAAGGATCATTTGGTGCCCAAATCCCATGTAAATGTACTTGTGGCGTTATCGACATCGGAAATGGTTAGTGTCAACTGCTTTACGCCGTCTAAAATAGATTTCCCATCCAGGGTGGCCGGAAAAGCGAGTGTACCCTCGGCGTGATGGCCGCCCTTGGGCGCATCCCAGAGCGTTGGTTGGAGCGTGAGGCCGGTATCAGTAGTCAAAGTGGCGAGGGTCGCCAAATCCATGTCAAGTTCCACAGTATGTGTATCCAAGATCACCTCAAATTTCAGGGTATCGCCCGGATTATCCAGGTTGAGCGGTGTGACTTTAAGGGTAACTTCGCCCTGGATCTCGGTTCGAGTTAAGTCATCTGTGTTGGTACCAACTGCTGAATCTTTTTGCGTCGGGGCGCAAGCCACAAGAAAAAGGGATACTGTTAATAGCAGAATTAAAACAAAGCGGTTCATAGATCATCTCCAAACTTGAATTAAACTCGTTTCCTTCATCATATCTCTACCTCCCGCGTTCGCCATCCGCCATGTCGCTCGATCGAGGATAAGCCATACTGCTTATATACAAATCGGACTATTTCAGTATAGAATTTGCGCGCATAGGTAAACTACGCCAATAAAATAAAAAAACCATATAGGCAATAATGCCTATATGGAAATACGGCAGATGGCGGTTTCGGCATCCAGCCTGGAATAGTAAGCTTGAGCCACTATTCGTAGCTCGACCGGAGATCCTGATGACAGCCACTTCCCCTTTTGTGATTTTGCGCAGACCTTGTGACGAGGCTGTTGCCTGGGCTATTCTCAAGTTGGAACAATCCAGGTTCCAAACAATGAGGACTTTTGATCTGCGGGCCGCGCGTTTGGCGCATTTGGATTGCCCCTGCCCTCATCACGGAACGGCGCAATGCAATTGCCAGATGGTAGTATTGCTGGTTTACCAGGAAAATAATCCACCGACATGCCTGGTCATACATGGCAGTGAAGAAACAAGTTGGTTTTATCTGATCAACACACCCCAGCAACCCAGCGGACAGCTTCTGGAGAAAAATATCCAAGAAGTGCTGAGTCTGGAAATGCATGCAGGAATATAGCTCGCGGTATTTTCCAAAAAGAAACCCCCATAACAGAGAGAGGCTATTTACCCAATGAAAAAAGTTCTATTTTTACTGGTTTCCCTGACATTAATCCTGGCAGCCTGTGCGCCAGCGGCTCCGGTGATAAATACAGACATGATGCAAACCCCTTCTGCTGCGACTGGTAATGGCAACATGCCAATGAATACTGAGACCGGCAACAGTGAGATGATAACTACTGGAACTGCCACGCCCGGAGCGATGATGGCAACCAATCCTGAAGCAGCGCACATGATGGAGCCCATTACCGCTCCGAATGTGGAGCCTGCCAGTTCCGATTTGGGTGGCCAGCCGCTGGATTTTCGCCTGGAGGACGGGATAAAGGTTTTTGAGTTGACCGCCAAAGCAGTGAAGTGGGAATTATTACCTGGCGTGGAAGTAACCGCCTATACCTATAACGGTACCGTCCCCGGACCGATGATTCGTGTTACCGAGGGCGACCAGGTGCGAATCATTGTCAAAAATGAATTACCTGACCCGACCACCATCCACTGGCACGGAGTGGAAGTGCCCAACGCAATGGATGGCGTTCCAGGAATGACGCAAGATCCCATTCAGCCGGGTGAAACTTTCATATATGAATTCACCGCCAAGCCAACCGGCACGTTTATGTACCATTCCCATTATGAAGGGGATATTCAGGTTGGCGCGGGATTATACGCGCCATTCATCATCGAAACCCAAGAACCGGAAGCCGACCCTCCGGCTGTTGACAAAATCCTGATGCTTTCGGAATGGCTGGTACGGGATGGCCTGACCTATGCCGCCATGCCGATGAGCGGAATGGAACCGAATTATTTCACCATCAATGGCAAGGCTTTTCCCGCCACCGAAACCATCACGGTCAAAAAGGGAGATGTGGTGCGCCTGCGGTTTATTGGCATCGGCCAGTTTATCCACCCGATGCACCTGCACGGTGTTCCTTTCAAAGTGGTTGCCACCGACGGCCACCCTGTTCCCGAGATGGCACAACTGACCAAAGATACCATCAGTGTTGCTCCGGGAGAACGCTATGATGTTGAATTTGTTGCCACAGAACCCGGACAATGGATGCTGCACTGTCATATTTTGCACCATACTACCAATGACAATGTCGAGCCAGGCGGCTTGATGTTGGTCATCAACGTCACCGAATAGCACAATTAAGGAGAGAGAAATGAAAAAGACATTACTGGTAAGCATTTTGTTGATCATCATGGCCCTGACGCTGGCTGCCTGCGGCGCAAGCCCTGCTCCAGAATCTGATTCTGCAGCGCAGGTCAAAATTGAGTTGGAGACCACCCCTGACCCTGTGATGGTGGGAGATGCAGAGCTCATCCTGTTGGTATCAGATCAGGATGGTAACCCAATAGAAGGCGCCAGTGTGGATGTTGGCGCTGACCACACTGATATGACCGGAATGGGCATGCACGGTCCTGCGACCGAGCAAGGGGATGGCAGGTATGCGATCAATGCCAATTTCAGCATGACTGGCAACTGGATGATCACTGTTTATGTCCGTCAGGGCGACCTGGATGTCAAGCAGGATATTTCCATCGTAGTCAGGTAAATCTTCTGGGCAATGACAATTTCCCCATCCCATATTTTGGAGCAACCATGAACAAAACATCCAAGCGTGAACAAAATCGCAACCGACAACGCCGTCAAAAATGGATAAATTACGCTATCGGCGGCGGCATTGGTTTGATTATTCTGGGCATACTAGGCGTCATCACCTGGCAAGGAGTCAAGCCACAAGCTGGCGAAATCGTAGAGATTCCGGCAGATTACCTGACTCATGTCGAAATTGGCACCCCCCTCACCTATCCATCCGACCCACCTGCCGGTGGTCGTCATTACGCCGAGGAATTTGAAAACGGTTTCTTTGATGAAGCCACTCTCTCCAATCGCCCTGGGGATCTGGCAGGTTACCTGGTTCATAACCTTGAGCATGGCTATGTCATCTTTTGGTACAACTGCGCCAAACTGGATGAAACCGCCTGCAACAATCTGAAGTCTGAAATTAAAACGGTTATGAACGCTAAAAACAACTTTAAATTAATTGCTGTTCCGTGGGAATCGATTGATGATCCCCTCGTCATGACATCCTGGGGACGGTTGCAGCGTTTCGAGCAGTTCGATGAGCGACTCGTGCGCAACTTCGTAGAGAGTAACATCAACCGTGCCCCCGAATCAGGCGCGCAATAGCATGAACGTATCATCCAATTTACCTTTCGGATCGAAACACTTACCAACCTGGTTTCTTGTGTTCGCCATCTCGATGGGTTTTTACGTACTCCTGCCGTTTCTTGCGCCAGTTTTTATGTCCATTGGTTGGAATGGAGCCGGGAAAGCGATATACTTTGTTTACTCTTTTCTGTGCCACCAACTGCCGCAGCGTTCCTATTTTCTTTTTGGCCCCGAGCTTACTTACTCCCTGGCAGAAATCCAGGCAGCCTGGCAGGACACAAACAACCCACTACTCTTGCGTCAGTTTATCGGCAGCCCAGAAATGGGATGGAAGGTGGCTTGGTCAGACCGTATGGTGTCGATGTTCATGAGTACCTGGATTTTTGGCTTGCTTTGGTATCCAGTTCGGAAGTTGGTCCCGAAGCTCCCGTTTTGGGGATTGGTTCTGTTTATGTTGCCAATGGGGATAGATGGGATAACCCACTTCATCAGTGATTTCTGGGGCATCGGCCAGGGCTTCCGCGACTCGAACCTGTGGTTGGCAATCTTGACCAATCACACCTTTCCCGTCACTTTTTATGCCGGTGACACCTGGGGTTCATTCAACTCCCTGATGCGCTTGTTAACTGGCATTTCATTCGGTTTGGGCCTGGTCTGGTTTAGTTTTCCTTATCTGGATGATTCTTTTCCAGGCTAATAAGCCATCCTTGGCCTACTATAAATTATTTAGGAGAAACTTCATGGCTCCCATTCGCGTCCTTCTTGCCGATGACCATCAAATCGTGCGGGCCGGCATTCGCAGCATCCTCGAACAACCCGGCGATATCGAAGTCATCGCTGAGGCAAACGATGGTGAAGAGGCCAAAATCCTGATTGAAAAGTGCTTGCCCGATGTGGCGGTGCTGGATATCCAAATGCCAAAAATGAGCGGAATTGAAGTCACCCGCTGGGTGCGCGCCAACCTGCGCGGGATTGGATTATTAACTTTGACCGCCTACGACGACACTCCCTATGTCATGGGTGTGCTCCAAGCGGGTGCCAATGGCTATATTCTCAAAACCGCATCCCCCGAGGATTTGATCCAGGCAGTGCGTGATGTTTTTGCCGGGAAATCCGCGCTGGATGCGGCCATTACCCAAAAAGTGATGGCACACGTCTTTGAGCAACATGCTTTATCCACCTATCAGGAATTGACCGAGCGGGAAATGGAAGTTTTGCGGTTAACCGCCAAAGGATTTACCAATAAGGCCATTGCCACCCAATTGACCATCAGCGACCGCACCGTGCAGGGACACCTGGCGCACATTTTCGACAAGCTCCAGGCCGGCAGCCGCACTGAAGCTGTCATGCGCGCAGTGTCTTTGGGCTGGGTTTCCGAATATTCCGCAGATGCGCCCAAAGAATAAGAGCGGTCACCTTGAATAATTATCTCAATCGAGCGTTTGCATTGTGGCGCGGCTCCACGCTTCAGGTGATTGCAGCGGTTGTTTTACCGCTGACCCTGCTCCTGGTGGGCATCAGTTTTAGTAGTTTTTATATTCACCAAAACGCCATGCGCAGCATGGTCGGAGAACGCGACGAGCGCTCGGTTCGCGCCGCTGCCAGTGCGCTTGAAGCTGAGATTAACCATCGCGCGGATACCATCCACAGTCTGGCACTGCTTGCCGGGGATGGTTCAACAGAAAACCTTAACCGCGCTCTGGCTGATTCCAGCTACTTACTGGATGATTTCAACCTGGGGCTGTCCTTTTTTTCACCAGATGACGCTCTTTTAGCTTATACGGGGGATGAAAAATTTTGGAAGACCACCCCTTTACAGGTTGATGCAGACAATATCACCACTCTGGTTGTAGATGGTAAGCCGGTCATTCTGGTCTCATCTGGCACGCCAAAGGGAAATGTTGTCGCCGTCGGTGCCTTTTCGGCTGCCAACATCCTGCAGATGGTTCTGGAGAAAGATTTCCCGGAAAATGGGAATGCCGCCGTCTATGTCTTTGACCCGGAATTCCGCATCTTGTATCAAAGCGGGCCTGGAACTTTAGAAAGTGAGCCTGCACATCATCCCGGGATTGTTGAGGCCCTGAATGGTAAAAGTGGGGCCACTTATATGCAAACCGGAACGGATGAACATGTTCTGGCCTACAGCCCCATTCCTGCCATTGGCTGGGCCATTATCATCGAGGAATCCTGGCATGCGGTTGCCAACCCGACCCTGCAAACTACGCAGATCACGCCCATGATTCTGGTTCCGGCTTTATTGCTGGCCGTGTTGGCACTCTGGTTTGGCGCGGAACAAATTGTGAAACCGCTGCGCTCCCTTGAAGCCAAAGCCGCCAAATTGGCCTGGGGTGATTTCAAAGAGATTGAACTGCCAGTCCAGGGGATTGCCGAAATCCGCCATTTACAAGTTGAACTGGCGCACATGGCTCGCCAAGTACAAGCTGCGCAACAAAGCCTGCACACCTATATTGGCGCAATCACGCAGGGGCAGGAAGATGAACGTCAGCGCCTGGCGCGTGAATTGCACGACGACACAATCCAATCGCTGATTGCGCTCAAACAGCGCGCGCAGCTTACCCGCCTGTCGCTTCCTAAAGACACTCCCCTGCAATCGCTGACTGAATTGGAAACACTGACCGAACAGACCATCGAAAATCTTCGCCGAATCATTCGCGCCCTGCGTCCCATTTACCTGGAAGACCTGGGTTTGGTGGCTGCGCTCGAAATGCTAGTCAACGAAGCCGGGCAGAGTTCTCAACTGAAAATCGAGTTCCATAAATCCGGGCTTGAAAAGCGGCTGGCCGCCGAGGTCGAATTAGCGCTGTATCGCATGATGCAGGAATCGCTCAACAATATCCTTCGCCATGCCCGGGCAACGCAGGCATCCATCCAGATTGAATTTACGGCTCAGGCCCTCCATCTCCGGGTGAAGGATAACGGCGTGGGCTTTGAAGTTCCCAAAAGCCCGGCAGAATTTACCCCCAAGGGACATTTTGGCCTGGTTGGACTGTATGAGCGCGCGCAGTTGATTGGCGCCGGGCTCGAAATCACATCTACCCCTGGCAAGGGCACCCAATTATCCATTTATATGCCCACAAAAACATCAATTTTAGAAGAGTGAGATTCTTATCAATGGAAACATCCGCACAGCCCACTGACACTTTTAACCGTTTGCGCGTTTTCTTGCATGCCCTGGCTTTTGTGATTGGCTTTTCAGTGGTGTTTATCGTTGGTTGGGGCGGCGCAGCCACCGTGCTTGGACAATTGTTTGGGCAGTATAAAACCGTCATCGGGCAGGTTGGCGGTGTAGTTGTTATCATGTTTGGCTTGGCCACCCTGGATATCATCCGCCTGCCCTGGTTCTACTACGCTGACACGCGCCCCTCTTTTAGCGGAACTACAGGCACCTTGGCAAGCTCGGGGGTGATGGGGTTGTTCTTTGCTGCTGGCTGGAGTCCCTGTATTGGCACCACCTTGGGTGCTATTCTCACGCTCGGATTCAGCCAGCAAACTGTTGGCCAGGCGATGTGGCTTTCTTCTGCGTACTCACTCGGTTTGGGGATACCTTTCCTTATCCTGGCGTTGGGTTTAAATCAGGCAACCGGCTGGGTGCGCAAGATGTCGCGCTATGTTCCCACTTTCAAATTGATCAGTGGAATCCTGATTATCACAATCGGCGTGCTGCTGCTGACCAATTGGATGTCGCTTATCTCCATCTGGGCGTTCAAAAATAACTTGTTCATTGATATTTTTTCCATCAGTACCGGCGTTCCATCCTACCTGACCGCTGTGATTGCCGGCTTGCTTTCTTTTTTCTCCCCCTGTGTGCTGCCGCTCGTCCCGGCCTATCTGGGCTATTTGAGCGGGCATGTTTTGCGTAATGTGAAGTAATAAAAAACGATGAAGAAATATTGGCTTTTTACCTTGTTGATTTTGTTTGTTACGAGTGCTTGTGCTTCTCAAACGCCTACCGAAGCCATCACAGGTGCATCAGTTTCCGTGGATGGCGGATCCTATATCAATGTTACCTCATCTGAATTGAATACCATGCTTGTGAATAAAGATTTTGTTTTCGTTAATGTTCATATTCCGTTCGCCGGGAATATCGCCGGCACCGATCTGTCCATCCCTTATGACCAAATTGAGCAAAAACTGGCGAAACTACCCGCCGATAATAATTCCAAAATCGTGCTGTACTGTCGCAGCGGGCATATGAGCGCCATCGCCGCTGAAACCCTGGCGAAGTTGGGTTACACTAACATCTGGAACCTGGATGGTGGTATGGTGGCTTGGGAGCAGGCTGGGTACGAAATTCAAAAGTAATCAGGTTCTTAAAATTCACTCAAATGCCCTAATCTTTTGAGATAGGCAAAATGGCCTATATCAAGATGAGCAAATTCGCACTTTTATCCGATTGAGGATGAGCCTATACTGGTAATAACAAAGAGAAAGGAAGCAAACATGACTGTCAAAGACCCAATCTGCGGCATGGAAATCGATCCCAAGACCGCCTTTGCAACTCGTGAACACATGGGGAAGACATTTTTTTTCTGCTCAAAAAACTGTGTGGAACAGTTCGACGCGGCTCCGCACCGCTATATGACCGGCTCTGCGACGACCGGCTTCAATCCCGATAGGCCGTTTTCCAGCATCGAACTGCCGATATCCGATTTACCAATGGTTCAGTCCGCCACCAGTCTCGAATCTGCCTTGCAGGCATTAGATGGCGTTCATCAGGTAACGATCAACGCTGGGGCAGGCTTGCTGAGAGTGGAGTATGACCCAGAGAAGGCATACATCTCCCAGATGGCGCAAGCCATCAAATCCGCCGGGTTCACAATTGATGCTGTACAGACCCGCATTGGTGTTGAGAACCTGCGCTGTGCATCCTGTGTGCAATTCATCGAAAATGAATTAAAAGCCACCCCTGGCGTGCTGAATGCCTCGGTCAACATTGCCACGCAGGAAGCGACGGTGGATTACCTGCCCGAAAAGACCACGCTGGCGAACCTGAACAAGGCTATTGAGAACTGGGGCTACAAACCCCGCCCGGCAGCGAGCAACGAACCAGTAGACAAACAGGAGCAGGCCCATGCCCGCGAGTATCGCCGCCTGATGAATAAGTTTTGGTTTGCTGCGGCTGTTTCACTTCCTGTCTTGTTATTCGCCTACCCGGAATATGTGCCTGTTATTCGTGATCTGTCAATGGAAACGATCCGATGGACATGGATTGCTTCAGGACTCATAACCCTGCCCGTGCTGTTCTTTTCAGGGGGTGATTTCTTCACGGGCGCATGGGCGGCTTTCTGGCATCGCTCTGCGAACATGAATACATTGATCGCCATTGGAACAGCTGCCGCCTGGTTGTATTCCACGGTTGCGATTCTGATTCCGTCAATTTTTCCCGAAGGAACATCGGAGCCATTCTATGATGTGGTATCTGTGGTGATCGCGCTGGTGGTTCTGGGGCAGGCGCTTGAATTGCGCGCCAAGGGACAATCCAGTGCGGCGATAAAGAAATTGCTAGGGTTGCAAGCCAAGACTGCCCGGGTCATCCGCGATGGGCAGGAAATTGATCTACCGGTCGAGGAAGTGTTGGTCGGCGATGTGATCCAGGTGCGCCCCGGCGAAAAAGTGCCCGTGGATGGCGTTATCGTCGATGGCAGTTCGACGGTGGACGAGTCGATGCTGACGGGTGAGTCGTTGCCTGTCTCTAAGAAGCAGGGCGACGAAGTTATCGGCGTTACGCTCAATAAGACCGGCGCGTTTAAATTCCGCGCCACCAAGGTCGGCAAGGATACTGCGCTGGCCCAAATCGTCAAGATGGTGCAGGACGCCCAGAATTCCAAAGCGCCGATTGCAAGGCTGGTGGATGTCATCTCCGGGTATTTCGTGCCTGTAGTGATGATCCTGGCTGTCTGGACGTTCGTCATCTGGTTCAGCGTGGGGCCGCAGCCGCAGTTGGTCTACGCCCTGGTGACCAGTGTAACAGTACTCATCATCGCCTGCCCCTGTGCGCTGGGCCTGGCAACGCCAATGAGCCTGATGGTAGGCATTGGCAAGGGCGCAGAAAACGGTATCCTGATCCGTTCCGGCGAAGCCCTGCAAAACGCTCGCGCTATTCAAACTGTAGTTCTGGATAAGACCGGTACGATCACCAAGGGCAAGCCTGAATTGACAGATCTTGTCACCGCCGACGGTAACCCGTGGGCAGGTGATGAAATGCTTCGCCTGGCGGCCTCGGTTGAAAAAGTGAGCGAACATCCGCTGGCGCAAGCGATTATTGATGGGGCGCAAGCGCGGAAATTAGAGCTGGATGAGGTAAAAGATTTTGAAGCCATCCCCGGCCACGGCGTTTCTGCGCAGGTTGCAGGCCACAGTCTGCTGATTGGCAATCTCAAGCTGATGAACCGTGAGCAGATTGCATTGGGTTCCTTGGAAGAAAAATCAAAGTT
>Ga0209066_10005266_pt1 | contig 13700 bp, 12 predicted proteins | sample All_14_2_FD_187198 | JGI IMG/M metagenome (GOLD analysis project Ga0209066, IMG submission 187198) | Freshwater microbial communities in response to fracking from Pennsylvania, USA - Allegheny Zone_MetaG_DW_15 (SPAdes) (version 2) ...
CCAACAGCCGTGGCAACCACACGCCCGCCCCATGAGCCCGCCGCTGACCCCACCGCCCGCACCCGGGCCACATCTGCTGGTGGTGGATGACGACGCCGACATGCTGCGCCTGCTCACCATCCGGCTCACCGCGGCCGGGTACCGGGTCAGCGCGGTGCGCTCTGCCGAGGACGCTTTGACCCAGTTGTCTATCGAGCGGCCCCAGCTGGTGCTCAGTGATGTGCGGCTGCCGGGGCGCGACGGCCTGGCGTTGTTTGACGACATCCGCACCCAACACCCCTCGCTGCCGGTGATTCTGCTGACCGCCCACGGCACCATTCCCGATGCGGTGCAGGCCACCGAGCGGGGTGTGTTCTCGTACCTGACCAAGCCGTTTGACGGCAAAGCGCTGCTCGACAAGATTGCGCAGGCGCTGTCGCTCAGCGCGCTGTCGCAGTCCACCCAGCCCGGCAGCCCGCCCGCCTGGCAAGACCAGATCATCAGCCGATCCAGCCGCATGGCCGAGGTGCTGGCCGAGGCACACATGGTGGCGCAGTCGGACGCCAGCGTGTTGCTGCGGGGTGAAAGTGGCACCGGCAAGGAGCTGCTGGCCCGGGCCATCCATCAGGCCGGTACACGCGCCAAAAAACCCTTTATTGCGGTGAACTGCGGCGCCATCCCAGAGGCCCTGCTCGAGTCGGAACTGTTTGGCCACGTCCGGGGCGCTTTCACCGGCGCGGTGTCCAACCACATCGGTCTGTTTCAGACAGCCGACGGTGGCACCCTGCTGCTCGACGAGATTGGCGACATGCCCTCGGCGTTACAGGTCAAGCTGCTGCGGGTGCTGCAAGAGCGCACGGTGCGCCCGCTGGGCGCCAGCCAGTCCACGCCGGTGGATGTGCGCATCATCTCGGCCACCCACCGCGACCTGGACCAGGCCATGGCCGAGGGCCAGTTCCGCGCCGACCTGTATTACCGGCTCAATGTGGTGACCCTGACCTTGCCACCGCTGTCAGAACGGCGCGAAGACATCGCGCTGCTGGCGAACCATTTCCTGGTCAAGCTGGCCAGCAAATACAACAAACGCCTGAGCGGTTTTGCGCCCGAGGCCTTGATTGCCCTGACCACCGCCGCCTGGCCGGGCAATGTGCGCCAGCTCTACAACGTGGTGGAGCAGGTTTGCGCCCTCTCGACCACACCGCTGGTGCCGCTGACCCTGGTGCAGCGCGCCCTGCGTTCGCCCAGTGTGGAGGTGCTCAGCTTTGCCGAGGCCAAACAACGTTTTGAGCGTGATTACCTGGTGGGCCTGCTCAAACTGACCGACGGCAATGTGGCCGATGCCGCCCAACTGGCCGACCGCAACCGCACCGAGTTTTACCGCCTGATGCAAAAACACGGCTTGACGCCAGGCCTGTTCAAGGCCGACCACGGCGCCTAGTGTCTGTCGCTAGCCAAAGACAGGCGTCGCTATCAGGCGACAAGCCAAACCGTTGATTTCAAAAGAGTTTTTCTTTTCTGCCGGGATCTTGTCGCTGTTTGGCGACAAAAATACGGGTTTCATCCAAGTTTTTTGCTGTTTTCCCGGCCAGTTATTCCAGCTGGCTTCCAAGTCATTGATTTATATAAACTTTTATAGACTGGCATAGGGTTTGCACTAGGGGTGGCATGCCATCCTTTTTTCACCCTTCTTTTCAGCGTCGTGCATCTGCCGTTTCGACCCAGTTTGTGGCCCTTCTGGTTGCCGGTTTGCTGACTCTGGCCGCTGATCAGGCACAAGCCTGGGGTCTGGACGATGTGGCGGCACTGGCCCGTGCGCAGGCTCAAGCGCCCTTCAAACCGGCCAAGCAGGCCATGCCCACCGAGCTGGCCAATCTGGACTACGACGGTTACCGCGACATCCGCTTCAGCCCAGACCACAACCTGTGGCGCGCCGACAAGCTGCCGTATGAGGCCAACTTTTTCCATGTTGGCCGACTCAGCGACATCGTTCGCCTCAACGAAATCACAGCGCAAGGTGTCAAGCCGATTCCGTACAACCCGGCAGATTTCAACTACGGGCAAAACAAGCTGTCGCCGCAAACCTGGGGTGACCTCGGTTTTGGCGGACTGCGCACCTTCAGCAACTTGAACACGGCCGAGCACAAGGACGAGTTGGTGGTGTTTTCGGGCGCCAGCTACTTCCGTGCGCTGGGTGCCGGGCAACGTTATGGCCTGTCCGCACGCGGGCTGGCGGTGGACACCTCGGGCGCTGCGCCAGAAGAGTTTCCGCGCTTTACCGAGTTCTGGCTTGAAAAACCGACCAACGGCGCCAAACAACTCACCCTCTATGCGCTGATGGATTCCCCGCGCATGACAGGTGCCTACCGTTTTGACATCACACCGGGGGAGCAGACCCGCACTGAAGTGCATGCCCGTGTCTTCATGCGCGCCACCGACAAACCCGTGGCCACCCTGGGCCTGGCCCCCCTGACCAGCATGTTTTTCTTTGGTGAAAACCAGCCCCGCAAAGAAGACTTCCGCCCCGAAGTGCACGACTCCGACGGCTTGATGATTGCCACTGGCGAAGGTGAATGGTTGTGGCGGCCGCTGCAGAACCCGGCTGCGGCGATCACCACCTCGTTCAGCATGAAGAGTCTGAAAGGTTTTGGCCTGATGCAGCGCGACCGTGCCTTCCACAGTTATGAAGACACCGAAGCGCGTTATGAGCTGCGGCCCAGCGCCTGGGTCACGCCACTGGGCGACTGGGGCCCGGGCCGGGTGGAGCTGCTGCAATTTGGCATTCCCGACGAAACCCACGACAACGTGGCCGCCTACTGGGTACCCGCCAACATGCCCCAGCCGGGTCAGTCGATAGATTTTGCCTACACGATCCACTGGCAGGGCCAAAACCAGCAGCTGCCGCCCAATGGCTGGGTGACGCAGTCACGCCGTGGCACGGGTTACCTGCGGCCCGGCGCCGAGGTGCAGGACCAGCACCAGTTTGTGTTGGATTTTGCCGGCCCGGCCCTGGACGCCTTGCCCGAGGGCGCACCCGTGCAAGCCATGGCCAGCACCAATGCCAATGGCCGAGTGATTGAAACCCTGGCCTACAAAAACCCGGTCACCGGCGCCTGGCGCATGACCCTGCGTGTACAGCGGCTCAACCCGGCCCAGCCGGTTGAACTGCGCGCCTTTCTGCAACACAACCAACAAACACTGAGCGAAACATGGACCAACCTGATCACACCGTGAGCGCAGCCAGCCCACGCAGCACCCTGCGCGAAGTGCGGCACCCCAACGCCGTCACCGCGCCGCCGATCCATCGCGGCTCGATGGTGCCGCGCCCGTGGCGTGGTTTCTGGAACAGCCTGGCCAGTGTGGCGCTGCAATCCGTGCTGAAGTTGACTGGCGGTGCGGCGGCCCAAACGGAGCCAGCCACGTCGAAGGCGACAGCGCTGCAACCCTGGCAGCTTGCTGCCCAACGCCGACGTATGGTGTTTGTGCTGCTGACCGTGATCAGCACGGTGCTGGCCACCACCCTGTTCACCGACATGCAACCCGACTACGACAACGCCTTCTGGCAATACGGGCAGGCCACGCTGTTTGGCCTGTTGTCGGCCTGGGTGGTGACCGGTTTCATGACCGCGATGATGGGGTTTTATGTGACGCTGCGTGGTGACCGCCACAGCCTGTCAGCCAAACAGGTGCAGCACCACACACTGGACGCGACCGCCCGCACCGCCATCATCATGCCGATTTGTAATGAAGATGTGTCCACCGTGTTTGCCGGTCTGCGCGCCACCTGTGAGTCGGTCGCTTTGACAGCGCATGTCAAAACCTTTGACGTGTTTGTGCTGTCCGACAGCAACGACCCAGCCATCCAGAAAGCCGAACGTGCCGCCTGGGAAGAGCTGCGCAGCCAGTTGGCCAGCCAGCCCGACCGGCCCCACGTCGAGGTCTATTACCGCCTGCGCAAACGCCGCAGCGACCGCAAGGCCGGCAACGTGGCCGATTTTTGCCGCCGCTGGGGCAAAGACTACCGCTACATGGTGGTGCTGGACGCTGACAGCGTGATGAGCGGCGACTGCCTGGTCTCCATGGTCAAGCTGATGGAAGCCCACCCCACGGCGGGCATCATCCAGACCGCCACCCAGGCCATCGGCCACGTCACCCTGCACGCCCGGGCACAACAATTTGCCTCCCGCGTGACGGGTCGCCTGTTCACACTGGGCATGCAGTACTGGCAAATGGGTGAGTCACATTACTGGGGCCACAACGCCATCATCCGCATTGCACCCTTTATGGAACACTGCGCGCTGGCACGTATTTCTGGCACCGGCGGCATGTCGGGCAGCATCATGTCGCATGACTTTGTCGAAGCCGCATTGATGCGCCGCGCCGGTTACCACGTCTGGCTGGTGGGTGATCTGGTGGGCAGCTACGAACAACAACCGCCGGACCTGCTGGCCGAGTTGCAACGCGACCGCCGCTGGTGCCAGGGCAATTTGCAAAACTCGCGTTTGATCGCCGAGCCCGGCATCCACCCGGTGCACCGCTCGATGTTTGCCACCGGCGCCATGGCGTATTTGTCAGCGCCCTTGTGGCTGAGTTTCATGACGCTGGGCACCGCGCTGTGGCTGTCGGGCTCCCCCATGGTGGCCGACTGGTTGCAGTTGCCCGGTGAACTGATGGCGCTGTGGGCTTGGACGCTGTGTATGCTGTTTTTGCCACGGGTGCTGGGCATCACCGCGGTGCTGCTCAAGGGCCAGCAACAGACCTTTGGCGGCACCGGCAGCCTGCTGCGCAGCGCCTTGCTGGAAACCGTGATTGCCCTGCTGCAAGCCCCGGTGCGTATGCTGGCGCATTCGTTATTTGTGACGGTGGCCGTCACCGGCCTCAAGCTCGAATGGAAATCGCCCCCGCGCGAAGCGGCCGCCGTGCCATGGCGCCATGCACTGGCGCAACTCGCGCCCATGAGCCTGATGGTGGTGGCACTTGCCATTGGCGTGGCCATGATCGACCCACGCGCCCTGGTCTGGCTGCTGCCGGTGGGCCTGCCACTGCTGCTGGCCATCCCGATGGCGGTGGTGACCAGCCGTGTGGGCCTGGGCAGCGCCATGCGTGCCCACAACTACCTGCTGATTCCCGAAGAAACCAAGTCCCCGGCGGTGCTGCGCCGCGCCTGGCTTCACGCCAGTCGGCTGGCGGCGCCGCGTTTGAGTTTGGCCTGATCCCTCGCTGCCCCGTGGCGCTGGGTGATCAGGCTTGACCCCGGCGCGCAGGGCGGCTTGTTTTCTTGGTGCCCGATGTGGCATCAACCGTTTTTTTGGCAATGGCCTGCTTCGGTCTACCTCCTTGGTCCAGGCCAAGCAGCGTATCCACGTACGACGTCAAGCGGTTGAGGTAGTCGGGGGAAATATCGCGCATCAAGGCCAGCGAACGCAGCACCAGGCTGTGGGAGTTGATCGGCCCCGCGTTTTTGGGTGCCTGGACCAGGGCTTGTGTCACGCGCTTGTTGGCACTGAGTTTGGCCCAGGTTGCTCTGAAATACGGAGCCGCTTGCAACTCCGGGCCCAGCCCGACGCGGCCGATCTCGCTCAGACGGTCAGCGCCACCGGGCGACTGGGGTGTCGACAACTGACCGGCCAGTGCCCCCAACGGCGTGCTGTGGACCTTGTTTGTGAGCCTGGCGATGCCGGAGCTCACCGCGGCAAAGTCACCCAGCTCGTAGCGCCGCTGCAGTTCAGCCAGCGCCTGCGGGTGCTGCACCGCCACCCGATCCAAGGCCTCGCGGGTCTGTGTTTGGGCCCGCTCAAAGTTGTCTCTCAGCCTCACCACCGCCTGAGCCAGTTTGTCGTCAAGCAAGCGTTTGACCGGACCCTGCTGGGACTTTGCGCGCCGGGCCAGCGCTTCGAGGTAAAAGAACCCGACCGGGTCGAATTTGGCCGCACCCCGCTGGCGCAAGGCGTCGATGTCCGGCGTCAGCCCGCCCGGGTCAGCGCCCTTCATGGCGTGGAGGTCGCCGCGTTGTTGCGGGGCACGGGCGCCATTTCCACGCGCCGGTTTTGCGCCCGCGCGGCCTCATCCACATTGGGCGTCATCGGCTGCTCGGCGCCAAAGGCCGCAGCGAACACCAAACCCGAGGGCATGCCGTCATCGATCAGGGCCCGGGTCACCGTCAGCGCGCGCTGGGCCGATAACTCCCAGTTGTCGGCAAACTGGGCGTTGCCTTCGCGGATGGAGCGGTCGTCGGTGAAGCCGCTGACCATCAGCAGTTCGTTGCGCGACGCCAAATAGGCCCGCAGTGGCGTCACCAGGCTTTTCAGCAGCTGTCGCCCCTCCGGTTGCAACTGGTCAGAGTTCAGCGAGAACAGCACCCGGCCGCTGATGCCAATGCGCCCGTTGTTCAAAGTGATGCGGCCCGTGGCCAGCGGAATGGCCAAAGCCTTCTCCAGGGTCATGCGGCGTTGTTCTTCGATCTGGCGCTTTTTGACCTCGGCTTCCAGATTGGTGGCCAGCTCCAGCTGCACGCCCAGCACCGCCACCAGAATCAGCACAAACGCCCCCAGCAGGCCCGACATCAAATCACCAAACACGGCCCAGACCGGCGCCGTGTGCTCCATCCCGTCACGGTCCTGCATCAGCGCACCTCGGGGGCCGAACGCCCTGGCAGTCGACGCAGTTCGTCAAAAATTTCCTTCTGGGACAGGGTGCTCAGGTCGATGATTTCCCGCGCCTGCGCCACGTAATAGGCGAGCTGCTCGTCACTGCGCACCATGGACTTGTCCAGCGCCGCTTCGATGCGTTGCAGGCTGCCAATCAGCTGCTCATTGCCCGCCGTGAACGTCTGGACCGCAAAGCCGAAGGTTTCGCCCAGGCTCGCGACGTCAAGGGCGCTGCCGGTCACCTGCGCGGCGATGTCGGAGAGTTTGCCGGTCTCGGCATCCATCCGCTCGGCAAATTGGTTGCCGGTCTGATTGAGCGCCTGGGCTGACGAGGCCACCAAGCTGTCGATCACGGCGCGTTGCGCCCTTGATGCCTGTTGGATGCCATCCAGCAAGGTGTTCAGCGTGGCCAAAATGCGACTGCGCTCCTGCAGCAGGTCGTTGTCACGGGCGATGCCATCAGATATTTCCTGGCGCAGCTGACCGATGACGTCGGCTGCGGCGCGCGGCGCCTCGGACGCGGTGTCGATCAGGCGTTTGATCGGGTCTTCCAGCGCCGTGCCCAGCGTCACCAGATGGCGGGCCACCGCCGTTTGCAAGTCACCCAGACGATCCACCGCCGCCTGACCGCGCTGGGCCTCGTCATCGCGCAGCTGGCCAAGTTCCTGGCGCAGCAGGCTGGCCAGTTGCGCCATCTGCCCCTGATGTTGCTGGACCCAGTCCGCTTCTGAGGCCAGGCGGGTCTGGATCAGCTGCTCTGACTGACCCATCAGCCGGGTGATTTCACTGAGCGTGCTGTTGGCGCTGGCGTGCGCCCGCTGGGCCATGTCTTGGGCCGTGCTGGCCAGGGTGGCACAGATCTGCTGCTGCTGGGCCTGCGTTTGTTCACCGGCTTGTTGCCATGCCTGCCGCAAATCGGCCGTCATGGTCGTCAACGCGTCTTGCCAGGCCTGTTGACGCTGCGCATCCGCGATGGCCTGTTGGCTCAGCTGCTGGGCTTGCCCGTTGGCCACCGAGGTCAGCAGTGCCCCAGCATCCGCGTGAAATTGCGCATTGAACGCCGTCAACGTGGCCCCCAGGGACGTAACCACACCGGCACTGGTGCGATCATGGCTGGCCAGGGCCGCCTGCCAGGTTTGGTCGACCGTGGCCGCGGTGGCGCCAAACTGGGCGCACAGCCCGTCGACCTGGGCTTGCGCGGCATCAATCACGCGCTGGTGCAGCATGCGCGATTCTTGCGCCATGGCGGCCATGGCGGACGTGATCACCGGTTGGATGCTTTGCCCAGCCGCCTGGGCGCTTTGTGTCAGACTGTCCTTGAGTGATTGGTCCACCGAGGCGGCCAGATCGCTGTAGAGGCTTTTGACCTCGCCATGAAAGCTGCTCTGGTTGCTGAGCAAGCGCTCACCCAGCTGCTGGCTGGTGCGCTCCATCTGGCCAATCATGGCCTGCAGTTGGGTCACCACCAAAGGCAGGGCCTGGGCTTGCGTGGCGAGCGCCAGATACGCTTCTTGGCGCTGGTGGGTGTGTGAAAACTGGCGCAAGCGGGTGGCAATTTGCGTGTCAAGCCGTTGCGACGCCTGCAGCCTGTCGCGCCGACTCAGGGCCGACATCAAACCCAGCATGGCCGATGCCGCGACACCCGCGACCGAGGTGCCAAACGCCAGCCCCAAACCTTTGATGGGCGCGGCCAGCGCGTTGCGGATGGTTTGCAAATCGGCCGTGCCTTCGAGCGAAAAAGCGGCTCCGTTGAGGGTGACCACCATGCCGAGAAAGGTACCCAGCATGCCCAGCATCACCAGCAGCCCCACCAGATAGGGCGTGAGCGCCGGGCCGGGCAAGCCGATGCGCTCGCCCTCCACGCGCAGCCGAACCGGGTTCTGCAGCGATGTCGGCACCTGGTCTAGCCACGCATGCAAGTCGGTCAATGGCTCAGGAACAGCTGCCAGCGCAGCGGTCAGGCGCGCGCTGTCCTGGCGGAACTGGCGCAATTCCAGCGCGCCCAGCCCGTACACCAAGCCGATGAGGACGGTCATCACCATGGCCAGAACAGGGCCACCCATGAAGCCGACGCCCACCCAGGCGATGGCCAGCAGACCCACCGCGAAGGCGAGCGAGAAAAGATGTCTATTCATGACGGTTGGGCATTTCAAGGTTGTAGGCTTCAATGAGCCCAAGTGTGGGTTCCAGCCGGGCGTCCAGCTCTGCCAGCAGCACGGCTTGCATCTCCTGGCCAAAGCGCGTCAGCCAGGCCGGGGACGTCTGGGGAGAGAGCGGGTTCACGGTGTCGGGTGTGTCAGCAGGCGATGGCTGGTGCGCTTGGCGCAGACGTTCAAAGCGCTTGGCCAGCAGCGCAGGCAGCGTGGAGAGCAATTGCCGCTCACGTTCACACAGCGACTTGTCGAAAACAGCGTCCAGCGCGGCCAGCTTCGCCAGTGTTGGCGAGGTTCTGGCCAGCACCTCCCGCACCTGCAGACGAAATGGGCGAAGGCTCGCCTCCATGTCGCGTTGATGCGCCGAATAGGCTCGACGATAAGGCTCATACGACGCGGTGGCCGGCACCGGCCAGTCCACCGTCGCCAAGCCAAGCCGCAGACGCGTGAACTGTTCAGTCAGGCTCATTTTTTCCGAGGCGCCAGAGCGCGGCGGCGTGGCGCCCGCGGCAAGCACCGCATGCAAGGTGATCGCATCATCCAGGTTCAGCCACTGCGCCAGGTCTTCGGCAAATGCCGTGCCCGGCTCGCAGGCCTCCACCAGCGCCAGGTCCGACAGAACGCGAATGAGGTTGGAGCTGTGAAAGTTCTTGCGTGTCAACGCGCGGGGCATAAAAAAAGTCAATCAAAAAAATAGCGAGTGGGCGACCCGATGGACACCCGCTGATCGGCTTGCACACTGGTTTCTGGGGAGGTCTGGTCCCTCTGCCAAGGCTTGTGGGAGCGCGGGCCCAAAGGGCAGCATCCCGGCAGTCAGGTCACCACTGACCGTCTGATAGAAGACACATCGCAGCGGTTTGGGGGCTATTGAAGCCATCCACGGAGATCCACCGCCACATCACACAGACACATGGGATGGCGCTGATTTTACCTGCCACGGCCCTGGGGTGCCGGTGTGGCTCAGCTCAGGCGGCTGGCTTTCTCCAGCAGGCCCAGCACCTGCTTTCGCAAAGCATCGTTTTCTTTTTCCAGCTGGGCAATGCGGCGTTTCAGGGCGCTGACCTCATCACCTGCTGCTGAAGGCTCCGCTGACTGCACGCCCGCCGCCTGATCGCTGATGTCCTCAGGCATCACGCGTGGTTTGCGCTTGGCCTCGCGCACCCGTTTGGCGGCCTGTTTGAGTTCATCGGCGCCACCCACGGCCGCTGCCACCTGCTCGGGTGCGGACAAACTCGCCACCGCAGCGGCCGCGTTGAGGGAAATCGCCCCGGATCTCAGCGCCGCCACCACTTCGGGCGCCGCCTGCTTCTGGATCTTTTCAATCAACACCACCTGGTTGCTGCTCAGGCGCGCCGCCCTGGCAATGTCGTCCCGGCTGGCCAATGGCACCGTGGACCGCGGCTGCTGATCGGGCGCCACATCGTCCCAAGGTGGTGTCTCCCCAGGCAAGCTGGTGTCATCGGCGGTGACCTGCGTACTTGCGGGGGTGGGGGTGCGGCCGCGGCGGGCGAGGATGTCGCGTTTGCGCAGCGCCAGGATGCCGCGCTGGAAGTCGGACACACTGCGCCGACCCAGGTGCTGGTCAATCATCCACAGGTGGACATCTTCCAGGCTTTTGAACAGCGTGCTTTGTGTGGTTTGAAACGGCAGACCATGGGCCTGGCAGATCGCATAGCGGTTGTGTCCGTCCACCAGCACCTCACCCCACAACACCAGGGCGTCCCGGCATCCTTCGGTCAAAATGCTGCGTTCCAGGGCGGCGTATTCCTCCGGGGTCAACGGATCAATGTAGGCTTTCAGTTCTTCGTTGACGATGATGTTCATAAATAAGGCGTCGGGACTGGCGTTGTAAACAAAAGGGGCGCGCATTGTAGGCAGCGACAATAACGCCAGACAAATGATGGATGGATGCTGAATTGAAAACGAAATTGCGCTGGTCTGTGCGCCTGGGAGCGCACGAATGGGCCAAACACACCTATGAGCGGTCGGCAGACGACCCCCTGCGTTTGTTGGGCCGTGCCCGCAAGGGGCAGCAAAGCGGTGCGCTTGCCAAGCTGGGCGATGCGTTTGTCCTGGTGGTGGGCGACCATGTAACCCCCCTGGGCCAGGCTGACAACAAGGAACTGGCCGCCGCTGCAGCGCATGCCAAGCCGGATGAAGGGACGTTTGCCTGTGCGCCTGCGCCTGTCGCGGCGAAGGTCGCCCCGACCGTGGTGGTGATCAAACGCCGCCGAATTCCTGCGCCTCATTGACCTGGCGCCACGCGGGTTGGGGTGAGGCGCGCCGCGTCGCGGGCCCTGGGCATCTCCCCATGCGGTTCACACCGACACCAGCAGATCACCCTGCAGTTCGGTCAGGACATGTTTGGTGACACTGCCCAGCAGGATCTCTTCCAGCAGGCTGTCCCCGTGCTTGCCCATCACGGTCAAATCGCAGTCGAACTCTTGTTCCTGCTCGATGATGCGCAAGGCCGGATCGCCGTGCAGCACCAACAGGCTGGTGTCAGCATGGCTCAGTCCGGCTTGGTCGCGCAAGGCCTGGAGCTTTTGAATCGCCTCCTGCCTGGCCACGATCCGGTAACGTTGGATCGTGTCATGGTCCACACTGGCATAACGCAAGTGCCCCTCGAAGGGCACTTCAAAGGTGTGCATCAACACGATGGTGGCCTGGGGCGCGACGCTGCGTGCGTGCTGGATCGTCCGCAGCGACGAGGGGGAGAAATCGACCGCGACCAACAGCCGCTTGTAAGCCTCGTGGGGCGGCTGCTTCACCACGAGAACCGGGCACTTGGTCATGCCCAGCACGCGCCAGGCCGTGGTTCCCAGCGCGTGGCGGCGAATAACACTTTCACCCTTGGCACCGCAAACCAGCAAACCCGCTGGCAATCCATCGGCTTTTCGGGCCAATTCGGTGAGCAAGCTACCGGTTGCGACCTGGGTGTCAGGCGCCACACCAAAACGGCGCTGGAGTGTGGCCGCGAGGTCCTCAAGCTTGCTCCGGGCCGCTTCCAGCACCCGGTGCTCCAGGTCGGCCGGTGTGGCGCCCATCAGCTGGCGCAGCCGCTCCAGCGGCGCTAGGTTGGCCACGTGCAACAGGTCAAGCGACGCCGCCGTGTCCTTGCTGACCAGGGCCGCGCGTTCCACCGCGTGGCGGGCCGGTGCCGACAGGTCGGTGGCCGCCAGGATGTGTTTGAGTTGATGCATGGTGTCCCCCTCCTTCCCGATTGATGACATGGATCGGTCGACGCTGGCCGCGTCAACCGGCACTGCTATTCAGCATCGACGCCCGGTATCACCCTGCCTGAGCCCGGTTGCGGCCGGGTCGATGTTTGGCTGCGTTCACGCAGGTCCCGGTAGACGGCGGCGCGCATGATCAGCATGGCCACCACCGGCGCCGTCATCAACACGAAGACGGTGATCAACACCTCGTGGATCACCAAGCGGGACTGCGCCACCGTGAAATACAGCATCGACGCCAGCAGGATGCAGCCCGCGCCCAGGGTGACGGTGATCGCCGGGCCATGGATGCGCTGGTAAAAACTTTGCAGCCGCGCCAGGCCGAGCGCACCGATCACCGTGACCAGCCCGCCCAGCACCAGCAACAAGGCCACCGGGACAGCCGCCCACCATGGCAAGGCTTCGGCGCCGCTCATTCGATCACCTCGCCACGCATCAGGAACTTGGCCAGAGCGATCGTCGAGACAAAACCCAGCAAGGCGATGATCAGCGCCGCTTCAAAATAAATCTGGCTGCCCTGGCGGATGCCCAGCACCAGCGCCAGCAGCATCGCGCACATCCACAGCGTGTCCAGCGCCAGCACGCGGTCATGCGCGGCCGGGCCGATCATCAGGCGCAGCGTGCACAGCAGCATCGCCAGCACCACGCAGGCCAGCGCAAAAAAACTGGCCGCCGACAGCAGGGTCGCGGTCGTCATAAGGGGTCTCCTGGGGTTGCGGGTGTCTCAAACACGTCCATGATGGGGCGCTCGTACCGCGTTTTGATGGTGTCCACCCACCAGGCTTCGTCGTGCAGGTCAAACACGTGAAGCAGCAGTTCATGTTGGTCGGGCAACAGATCGGCCCAGACCGTGCCTGGCGTCGAGTTGATCAGGCACGACAACAGGGCCAGCCCATGCGGGCTGCGCAGATCGAGCGGTACGCGGATGAACTGGTCATTCACGTCGGCCGAGCGGCGCAGCAAAATGATCTGGGCGACGTTGAAGCATGAGCGCAGGATCTCGATGGCCGAAAACCCCAACAGCCGCAGCAGCGCCAGCGGGCGACGCAGGCGGGCGTAGCCGTGCGGCTGCAAGGGCCTGCACAGCAGTGGCGCCACGATGCCCAGCACGATGCCCAGCAACCAGTGGGCCGGCTCGATGCTCTGGTTCAACAGCAGCCAGGTCAGCAGCAGGCAGACCGACAGCAGCGGTGAAGGCAACCAGCGTTTCATGGTGGCACCGCCAGGCCAGGGTGCCGCTGGACCGGGGGTTCGCCCAGCACCCGCAGGCTGTAGTCATGGCTGCGCACCAGCCCGTCGGTGGTGCGGCCCAAAAAGTCAAACACCGTGCCGGCCTGCACCGTCAACAACACACACAACACCACCAGCGCACCGATGGGCACCGCTTCCGAGGCCTGCAGCCGCGGCGGCGTGACCACGCCCGAGGCCCAGAAGGTGCGCACCCCCAGGCGCATCAGCGCAATCGTCGCCGCCAGGCCGCCCAGCACCATCAGCGCGATCAGCAGCCAGGTGCTGGCTGGCACCTGCGCCGGTGCGGCCGCGAGCATGGCGTGAAACAGGCTGAACTTGGCAACAAAACCCGCCAGCGGCGGCAGGCCGGTGATGACCAGCGCGCAGGCGCCAAAGCTCAAGCCCAGGAAGGCCAGGGTGCCCGGAATGCCCACGCCGACCGGGTCTTCCGGTTTGTC
>Ga0209066_10005267_pt1 | contig 13699 bp, 11 predicted proteins | sample All_14_2_FD_187198 | JGI IMG/M metagenome (GOLD analysis project Ga0209066, IMG submission 187198) | Freshwater microbial communities in response to fracking from Pennsylvania, USA - Allegheny Zone_MetaG_DW_15 (SPAdes) (version 2) ...
TCGATATTCTCTGCGCCAATGCCGGAATCTTCCCGCAAAGCGCCCTCGGCGAGATGACCGACGGCGATTTCGACCAGGTGCTGGGCGTCAATCTGAAGGGGACCTTCCTTGCGGTCGCCGCCTGCCTGCCCGCGATGAAAGCCCGGCGCCGGGGCCGGATCATCCTGACGTCCTCGATCACCGGGCCGGTGACCGGGGTGCCCTTCATGAGCCATTATGCCGCCTCCAAGGCCGGGCAGCTCGGCTTCATGCGGGCGGCGGCGCTGGAACTCGCCCCCTATGGCATCACGGTCAATGCGGTACTGCCGGGCAATATCGCGACCGAAGGGCTGGCTGGCCTCGGGGCGGAGCATGTCTCCAGGATGGAAGCCTCCATCCCCCTGAAGCGCCTGGGCACACCGGCCGATATCGCCAATGCCGCGCTTTATTTCGCCTCCGACGAAGCCTCCTATGTCACGGCCCAGTCGATCATTGTCGACGGGGGCCAGATCCTGCCCGAGGGCGGCCTGATGGCCCCGGATGTGCCCTGAATTCATTTGTCGTGGCCGGACGGGCCGAATAGATTGGCAGGACAAGCCGATCCGGACCGCCCCTTTGTATTGAAGGGGCGGGCATAGGTCGGAGCGAAATATTTCGGCCGATTGAGACTGCGACATGCCCTTGCTCGACCTGTACCTGATCAAGCCGACGCGCTATGACGACGACGGCTATCCGGTGCAATGGTTGCGCTCCATCGTACCGTCCAATTCGCTGGCCTGCGTTGCCGGCGTGGTGCAGGACGCGGTCGACCGTCAGGTCCTCGGCCCCGAGGTCACCATCCGCTACCACTGGCTGGACGAGAGCAATAGCAAGGTCGATCCCCGGCGCATCCTGCGGCAGGCCCGCAAGGCCGGCAGCAGGCCCCTGGTCTTCATGGTCGGGGTGCAGAGCAATATGTTCCCCCGCGCCGTCGACCTCGGCCGGGAGTTCAAGGCCCTGGGCGTGCCGGTCTGCATCGGCGGTTTCCATGTCTCGGGCATTATCTCCATGCTGAAGGACATGCCGCCCGACATCGTGGAGGCCCAGGCGCTCGGCCTTTCCCTCTTCGCCGGCGAGGTGGAGGGGGAAGGCCGGATCGATCAGGTGCTGCGCGACGGCTATGCCGGGACCCTTGCCCCGCTTTACGACTATATCCACGACCAGCCCAATCTGGCCGGCGCCCCCCTGCCCCTGACCGACGCCCGCGAATTGCGCCGGATGGTCTATGGCTATTCGACCGCCGACCTCGGCCGGGGCTGCCCCTTCGAGTGCAGCTTCTGCACCATCATCAATGTCCAGGGCCGGAAGAGCCGCTTCCGAACCCCGGACGATCTCGAAGCCATTGTCCGGCGGAATGCCGCTGCGGGTATCTTCGGCTTCTTCCTGACCGACGATAATTTCGCCCGCAACCGGGGCTGGGAAGGCCATCTGGACCGGCTGATCGACCTGCGCAAGGAAGGGATCCGCGTTCATCTGGCGATCCAGGTGGATACGCTCGCCCACAGGATTCCCCGCTTCATCGAGAAATGCGTCCAGGCCGGGGCGGATCAGATCTTCATCGGCCTCGAAACCGTCAATGCCGACAGCCTGGAAGCAGCCAAGAAACGCCAGAACCGGGTGGAGGAATATCGCGAGATGTTCCTGGCGTGGAAGAAATACCCGGTGCTGATCACCTGCGGTTACATCATCGGCTTCCCCAATGATACGAAGGCTTCGATCCTCCGGGATATCGAGGTGATCAAGGCGCAATTGCCCATCGACATGCTTTACATCAACTATCTGACCCCCCTGCCGGGATCGGAAGACCACAAGAAGCTGATCGAGGCCGGGGTATGGATGGACCCGGACATGAGCAAATACGACCTCAACCACCGGGTCACGCATCATCCCCTGATGAGCGACCAGGAGTGGGAGGAGGCTCATCTCGCCGCCCACAAGAGCTATTACACGTTCGAGCATATGAGGCGGATCATGCAGCGCATGGTCGCCCTGCGCATTCACCGGCCGAACATGCTGGTGAACCGGCTGCTCGGCTACCGGGAGTCCGTGCTTTCCGAGCGTGTCGGGATGCTCGAATCCGGCATTGTGCGCATCCGGCGCCGGCGCCAGCGCCGCCATGGCCTGCCGGTGGAATCGCCCCTGGTCTTCTACCCGAAAGCGCTGTGGCATTCGTTGCGCGGCACGGCGCGCATGTGGACTGTCTTTGCCCGGCTGAAATGGACCATGGTCAAGGTCCGCCGCGCGCCCGACCGCCTGTCCTATAGCGACGAGGCCATCGCCGCCGATGGCGAAGCCGCGAACGAAGCCCTGCTGAGCGCCACCCGCACCACCGCACACGCCCGCCGCCGGGCCGAGGCGCGCTGACGCAGTGCATTGTTTCAATTTGTAAATCAGCTTGTTTGGGCGCCCCATAGGCCCCATCTCTTGGTGGCCCGCCAGGATCGAGATGGAGCATCCGTCAGATGAATGATCAGCCCGCCCGCAAGCCGTTCTATCGCCGGCGCTGGTTCATGATCGGGGCGCCGGTGGCGCTCGTCCTTCTGGTGCTGCTGTCCCTCCTCGGCGGCGGCACGGGCACGGCCTATAAGACCCAGGCCCCGGCCATCGGCACCTTGACCGTCACCGTCAGCGCCACCGGCACGGTACAGCCGCTGGATCAGGTCGATGTCGGCGCCGAAATCACCGGCCGCGTCGCGGAACTTCACGCCGATTACAACGACCAGGTGAAACAGGGCCAGGTCCTGGCCCTGTTTCACACCACATCGCTCGCCGCCAAGGTGGCCCAGTCGGAAGCCAATCTCCTCTCCGCCGAAGCGTCGGTGGCGGAGGCGAAGGCGGCGCTGCGTCTGGCCGAGGTCACGGCCCAGCGCACCTCGGCACTCGCCGATAATCGCTATGCCTCGCAGCAGGCGCGAGACCGCGACCTGGCCGAGCTTGCCCGCGCCCGCGCCGCCCTGCAATCGGCCGAGGCCGGGGTAAAGGTGGCGGAAGCCATTCTCTCCTCCGACCGTTCGACCCTCGACAAGGCGACCATCCGCTCCCCGGTCGATGGCGTGGTGATTTCCCGCAGCATCGAATTGGGCCAGACCATTGTCGCCAGCCTGCAGACGCCGGTGCTCTTCACCGTCGCCCGCGATCTTGCGGCCATGGAACTGAACCTCGATGTCGATGAGGCGGATATCGGCCATATCGCGGTCGGCCAGAAGGCGACCTTTTCGGTCGATGCCTATCCGACAAGGCGCTTCGATGCCGAGGTGACCTCGGTCCGCCTCGCCCCGAAGAGCGAACAGGGCGTCGTCACCTATCAGGTGCTGGCCAGGGTCGCCAACCCGGATCTGGCCCTGCGCCCGGGCATGACCGCGACGGCGGATGTGATCGGCGCGGTCCGGCAGAATGTGCTTCTGGTGCCGAATGGGGCGCTGCGCTTCACCCCGCCCGATCAGGCGGGCGCCGCCCTGCCCGCGCTTGCCCCGGACCAGGGCCGGCTCTGGCTCGACGATGGCGGCACGCCGAAGGAAATGGTGGTCCGCCTCGGCCTCAGCGACGGCCGCCAGACCGAGGTCAGTGCCCCCGGCCTGTCGCCCGAAACCCCGGTGATCACCGATATCCAGCGCCCGACCGCGACCCGGTGAGGCGACCATGGCCCTGATCGAACTGAACCGGATCCGCAAGGTCTATGGCCAGGGTGAGACTGAAGTCGTGGCACTCGCCGGGGTCGACCTCGTGATCGAGCGGGGCGATTTCGTTGCCGTCATGGGGCCCAGCGGCTCGGGCAAATCGACCACGATGAATGTCATCGGCTGCCTGGATACGCCAACCTCCGGCTCCTACCGGTTCAACGGCATCGAGGTGACGGCGCTCGACCGCAATGGCCGCGCCCTGCTGCGGCGCAATCACCTGGGCTTCGTGTTCCAGGGCTTCAACCTGCTGAAGCGCACCTCGGCTATCGAGAATGTCGAACTGCCCCTCGTCTACCGTGGCGAGAAAGCCGCGATCCGGCGGGAGAAGGCGCGGGATGCCCTGGCCCGGGTCGGCCTCGCCGGCCGCGAGAACCACACCCAGGCGGAATTATCCGGCGGGCAGCAGCAGCGCGTCGCCATAGCCCGCGCCATTGTCACCGAGCCTGAACTCCTGCTCGCCGACGAGCCGACCGGCAACCTGGACAGCGAACGCAGCCGCGAGATCATGGAATTGCTGGTCGATCTCAACCAGAGCCATAATATCACCGTGGTGATGGTCACCCACGAACCGGATATGGCCGACTTCGCCCGCCGCCAGATCCGCTTCCGCGATGGCCGCATCATCGCCGACGAGGTGCGCGCATGATGGGCTTTACCACCACGCTGCGCATGGCATTCCAGGAATTGCGGCGCAACCTCATGCGCTCCATCCTGACCACGCTCGGCATCGTCATCGGTATCGCCGCCGTGATCGCCCTGGTCACCCTCGGCCAGGGGGCGACCGCCAGCATCACCAATGAGATCGCCAGCCTGGGCCGCAACCTGATCGTGGTCGCGCCCGGCAATGCCGGCAAGGGCGGCCCGCCCCAGGCCGCCGCCCCCTTCAAACTGGCCGATGCCAAGGCGATCGAGCGCGATGTCGATGGCATCATGGCCGTCGCCCCGGTGGCGACCACGGCCGCCCCGGTCGTGCTCGGCAACAATAGCTGGTCGACCACGGCCATCGGCGCCGATGCCAATTACCTCGCGGTCCGGGAATGGCCGCTGGCTGCGGGCCGGGCTTTCGATGAAGGGGAATTGCGCGCCGGCCGGGCGGTCTGCGTCATCGGCCAGCGCATCGTGCGGGAAATCTTCGGGGCGCAGGACCCCATCGGTGCGCCGCTTCGCGTGGCCGGCATTCCCTGCAATGTGATCGGCGTCCTGACCGGCAAGGGCCAGTCGATCCTCGGCACCGATCAGGACGATCTCGTGGTCATGCCGCTGAAGACATTCCAGCGCCGGCTGGCGGGCAATCAGGATGTCAGCCTGATCCTGCTGTCGGTCGCGACCGCCGAGCAATTGCCCAAGGTGAAGGAAGACATTCAGGGCATCCTGCGCGACCGCCGCCATATCACCGCCAGCAAGGCCGATGATTTCCAGGTCAATGATGTCTCGGAAATCGCCAAGATCATCGGTGGCGTCACCGTCATCCTGACCGCCTTCCTCGGCGCCATCGCCGCCATTTCCCTGATCGTCGGCGGCATCGGCATCATGAACATCATGCTGGTGGCGGTGACCGAGCGCACCCGCGAGATCGGCATCCGCCTCGCCATCGGCGCGCTGGAGCGGGAAGTGCTGGCGCAATTCCTGACCGAGGCGGTGCTGCTCTCCCTCTTCGGCGGCTTGATCGGTGTCGCCCTCGGCCTGGCGCTTTCCGCCATCGGCACCACGGCGCTGGGCCTGCCCTTGCTGATCCAACCCGGCGTGATCGTCCTCGCCACCCTCTTCTCCGGCCTCGTCGGCGTCGGCTTCGGCTATTTCCCGGCACGGCGCGCGGCGCGCATGGACCCGATCGATGCCTTGCGGCACGAATAACCGTCAGGCCATCGCATTCAGGTGATAGGGGCGGGCCATAGCCCCAGCTTGGAGCCCGGGGCCGGTCATGCCGACCGGCCCCGGTCCCTGGATCAGAGCTTCCCGCGCAGCAGGTTGATGATGCCGGAGAAATCGACCCCGCCCTTGCCGGCGGCGTCGAACAGCGTGTAGAGGCTGGCGGCCTGGTTGCCGAGCGGGATGGCGGCGCCGGCCTTGGCGGCGGCTTCCTGGGCCAGCTTCAGGTCCTTCAGCATCATCGCGGTGGCAAAGCCCGGGGCATAGTCGCGGTTGGCCGGGCTGGTCGGCACCGGGCCGGGCACCGGACAATAGGACGTCATGGACCAGCACTGGCCGGACGATTTCGACGAGATGTCGAACAGTTTCTGCGGGTCGAGGCCGAGCTTTTCAGCGAGCGCAAAGGCTTCGCAGGTGCCGATCATCGAGATGCCCAGCAGCATGTTGTTGCAGATCTTCGCCGCCTGGCCGTTGCCGGGGCCGCCGGCATGGACGATGGTCTTGCCCATGGCTTCGAGGATCGGCTGGGCGCGCCCGAAGGCTGCGTCCGAACCGCCGACCATGAAGGTCAGCGTGCCAGCCGCGGCCCCACCCACACCGCCGGAAACCGGGGCATCGACCATGTCGATACCGGCCTTCTCGGCGACGGCGCTAACCTCGCGGGCGGTCGCGACGTCGATGGTGGAGCAGTCGATCAGCAGGCTGCCCTTGGCGATACTGTCGATCACCCCGCCCTCGGCGGCATAGACCGATTTCACATGGGCGCCGGCCGGCAGCATGGAGACGACGACCTCCGCCCCCCTGGCGGCTTCGGACGGGCTGGCGGCCGCGACGGCACCTTCGGCGACCAGGCCGTCCACCGCCGCCTTGCTGAGGTCGAAGACCGCAAGGCTGTGCCCGGCCTTGACCAGATTGCGGGCCATCGGGCCGCCCATATTGCCAAGACCGATGAAGGCGATTTTTGCCATTGGGGCGTTTCCTCTGTTCAGATGATCGTAAAATCAGGGGGTCCAGTCGCCACCAGCCAGGGGCTGGAAGGCGCTGGCGATCTCGGCGTCGGACACATCGGCCAGGGTGGCCGGGCTCCATTTCGGTGCCTGATCCTTGTCGACGATGACGGCGCGGACGCCCTCGTAGAAATCCTTGCCCTTCAGGACATATTGGCCGAGACGGAATTCGACCTTCATATTGTCCTCGAAATCCAGCCGGGCGCCTTCCTGCAACTGGCGCAGCGTCAGCTTCAGGCTGGTCGGCGATTTGGTGCGGATGGTCGCCGCCTGGACCCTGGCGAAATCGCCGCCATCCGCATCGAGGGCAGCCAGCACGCCTTCGACCGTATCGGCCGCGAACAGAAGGTCGATCTCGCCCCGCAGCGCATCGAGCGGCGCCGGGCCCGGGTCCTGATGCAGGCTGGAGAGCACCGCCTCGACTGCCTCGCCCGCCGCCAGGCGCTCGATCAGCGCCGGCAGGTTGGCTGCGGCCGTGTAATGGGTGGCGACACCGGCGGCAAAGGTATCGGCCCCCTTCAGCCGCGCCCCGGTCAGCCCCAGGTAATAGCCGAGCCGGCCCTTCAGACGGGGCAGGAAGTAACCGCCGCCGACATCGGGGAACAGGCCGATGCCGGTTTCCGGCATGGCGAAAAGGGTCTTTTCGGTGGCCACGCGATAGGGCGCATGAACCGAAATCCCGACCCCGCCGCCCATGGTGATCCCGTCGATCAGAGCGACATAGGGTTTCTTGTAGCGCTTGATTTCCGTGTTCAGGCGATATTCATCGCCCCAGAAGCGGGCCGCACCGCCATCCCCCGCCTTGCCGCTTTCGGTGAGGAAGCGGATATCGCCCCCGGCGCAGAAAGCCTTGTCGCCGGCTGCGGTCACCACTACGGCCTTCACCGCATCGACCCCGGCCCATTCGGCCAGCTTTTCCCGCATGGCATCGACCATCGGCACATTCAGCGCGTTCAGTGCCTTCGGCCGGTTCAGGGTGATGAGACCGATGGCGCCCCGGATCTCGAACAAAACGTCTTCGGTCATGGCTCAACGCCCCTCGATCAGCTTCCGCGCGATGATGACGCGCATGATTTCATTGGTCCCTTCGAGGATCTGATGCACCCGGAGATCGCGCAGGTAGCGTTCGATCGGGAAATCCTTCAGGTAGCCGTAACCGCCATGGATCTGCAGCGCGTCGTTGACGATGTCGAAACAGGCATCCGTCGCGAAACGCTTGCCCATGGCGCAGGCGACCGTCGCCCCCGGGTCCTTGGCATCGAGGAGAAAGGCGCCGCGATGGACCATGAGCCGGGCGGCATCGAGGTCGGTCGCCATATCCGCCAGCTTGAACTGGATGGCCTGCAGGGCGGCCAGCGGCTTGCCGAACTGCTGGCGGTCGCGGGCATAATCGGTCGCGAGTTCGAGCGAGCGGCGCGCCCCGCCCAGCGAACAGGCGGCAATGTTCAGGCGCCCGCCGTCCAGCCCCTTCATGGCGATCTTGAAGCCATCGCCCTCCTGGCCGACGACATTGGCCACCGGCACGCGGCAATCCTCGAAGATCACCTGGGCGGTCGGCTGGGAATTCCAGCCGAGCTTGCGTTCCTGGGCGCCGAAGGAGAGGCCGGGGGTCCCCTTGTCGACGACGATGCAGGTGATGCCGCCGGCGCCATTGTCGCCGGTCCGCACCATGCAGACATAGACGTCCGAAACCCCGCCGCCGGAAATGAACGCCTTGGCGCCGTTCAGCACGTAGTGATCGCCATCGCGCACCGCCCGCGTCTTCAGCGAGGCGGCATCCGAACCCGCGCCGGGTTCGGTCAGACAATAGGAGGCGAGTTTCTCCATCGAGGTCAGGGCCGGCAGATAGCGCTGGCGCAATTCCTCGGCCCCGAATGTATCGATCATCCACGATGCCATATTGTGGATGGAGATGAAGGCTGCGGTCGAAGGACAGGCCGCCGCCAGTTCCTCGAAGATCAGCGCGGCATCGATCCGCTGCAGCCCGGAACCGCCGACATCGTCACGCACATAGATGCCGCCGAAACCAAGGGCCGCCGCCTCGCGCAGGACATCGACGGGCAGATGTTTCCGCTCATCCCAGTCGGCGGCATGGGGCAGCATGCGATCTTCGGCAAAGGCGCGTGCCGTGTCGCGAAAGGCGCGTTGGTCTTCGGTCAGTTCGAAATTCATGGGCCCTCCCGGTTGGCGGTGACTTTATGGTGAGGCGGTTGTGTGTCAATTCCACCCCCTTGCAGAACCATTGTGCGGCGACGCAAAGTCTTGCACCGGGCAGGCTAAGGGATTACGCACAGCAACAGGGCCCTGTCCGGCCCCGATCCCGGTAACCCCGTGCAGCGACAGGGTATCATGGCCAATTTTCCCGCATCCGCCCCCGCCTTCCCGACCACGCGCCCGCGCCGCAATCGCGCCAGCGACTGGTCGCGCCGCCTGGTTTCCGAGAATCGCCTGTCGGTCGATGACCTGATCTGGCCGCTCTTCGTGACCGAGGGCGCGGGGGCAGGCAAGGAAGTGGCGGCCATGCCGGGCGTCTTCCGCCACGACATCGCCGGCATCGTCGAGGCGGCGGAAGAAGCGGCCAGCCTGGGCATTCCGGCCATCGCCCTCTTCCCCCAGACCGATCCGGCCCTGAAGGACCCGACCGGCACCTATGCCATCGACGATGAAAACCTGGTCTGCCGCACGGTGCGCGCGCTCAAGGAAGCGAAACTGCCCCTCGGCATCATCTGCGACATCGCTCTCGACCCCTATACCAGCCATGGCCATGACGGTGTGCTGCGCGACGGCGTGATCGTGAATGACGAGACCGTCGCCCTGCTGGTCCAGCAGGCGCTGGTGCTGGCGGAAGCCGGCGCCGATGTCGTTGCCCCCTCCGACATGATGGACGGCCGGATCGGCGCCATCCGCATGGCGCTGGACGATGCCGGCCGGCAATCGGTGCAGATCTGTGCCTATGCCGCCAAATATGCCAGCGCCTTCTATGGCCCGTTCCGCGATGCCGTCGGTTCCGCCGCCAATCTCGGCCTGGGCGACAAGCGCACCTATCAGATGGACCCGGCCAATAGCGACGAGGCCCTGCGCGAGGTCGCCCTCGACCTGGCCGAGGGGGCGGATATGGTCATGGTGAAGCCGGGCATGCCCTATCTCGACATCATCCACCGGGTGAAGAACCAGTTCGGTGCCCCCACCTTCGCCTATCAGGTCTCGGGCGAATACGCGATGATCCAGGCCGCCAGCCTGAACGGCTGGATCGACGGCCGGAAAGCCATGCTCGAATCCCTCCTCGCCTTCAAGCGCGCGGGCGCCGACGCGGTCCTGACCTATTTCGCGCTCGAGGTAGCGAAAATCTTCAAGGCCGGGTGAGCCCATCGCCCGATCTGTGACGGCCATTACGTTGCGTCACCCTCGTCTTCTGGCACTCTTTCCCAGGTGCTCTTTGACAATAGACGAGGGAGGCGGCCATGGCCGGACAGATGAATATAACGTTCCGCAATTTTACCGGGCTTGATCTGGCCTCGGCGGTGCGGGCCACCCCCAGTCGTTACAAGGCGCCGGGCTTCGGCGAGGAAACCATGGTGCGCGCCGCCGTCGGCGCTGCCAGTGCGGTTTCCAATGTCGGCAAGGTGGCTGCCGATATCCTGTCGATGGAAAATGCCCGTCCGGGCTCGGTCCGGGTTGCCGGCCTGATCCCCGGTGTCCGCATCCGCACCCCCAGCCCCGACATCACCGTTGCCTATGGCCTGACCGCCGGGGCGGCAGCCGGCCTTGCCGTGGGCGCGGGCGCCGGGCTTTACCTCTGGGCGAAATTTCCGGGCGCCGAAATCGGCCTCTACAACAGCATTTCCGGCGGCTATGCGACCAATATCGGCATTGGCGCAGGCGGCAATCTCTGCGTCCTGTTCGGCCCGGCGCCGGCGGTGCTGGCCGGGGATTGCATCACCCTCTCGGTCGATATCGGCATCGATGTGATCACCGTCTCCGGCCAGTTGATCCTGAATGCGCCACCGCTCTCCCTCGGCATGCCGCCCCGGATCACCGGCGCCTGGCATCCGGAAGTGATCGGTATCGGCATGGCCCTGACCGCCGGGATCAGCGTGCTGCCGGCCAATATCTCGGTCATGCCCGGCCGGACCTGGACCCGGCCGCTCACCAGTTTCTGACACATATGAATAATTCATATGTGAAGGAATAGCCGCCGGTGTGACGGCCGACACGGAAACCTCCGGCCCTATCGCCTAGCGTCCTCCCGTCGAAAACGATGAGAGGAGTGGTCGCGATGGCGCGCCAGATGAACATTGAATTCCGGAACTTCAGCGGGCTGGACCTGTCGGCGGCAACGCCCTATCGCCGGCCGCGCTACCGCTCGCCCGGTGTGGGCGAGCAGAGCCTGGTGCGCGGTGCGGTCAATGCTGCGGCCCTGGTCTCCGACACCGGCAAGGTGATGGCGGATACGCTGGCCATGGAGAATGCCGGGGCAGGCGCGGTCAATCTGACCGGTGCCATCCCGGGCGCCACCATCGCCAAGCCCCACCCCGACATCACCTATGCTTTCGGCGGTACGGTCAGCGCCGGGGCGGTGGCGACGGTCGGCGCCTCTGGCGGGGTTTACTTCTGGGCCAAGTTCCCGGGCATCGAAATCGGCACCTATGCCGCTGTCGCGGCCGGTGTTGCCAGCAATGTGGGCTATTCGGGCGGCGGGGAACTGACGATCTATTTCGGCTCTGCCCCGGCCATGCTGGCGGGCGATTCGATTGCGGTTGCAGTCGACATCAGCCTGGGCGGCCCGGTCACCATTTCGGGCCAGTTGATCCTGAGCGCGCCGCCGAGCGGCATCGTGCCGCCGATCACCATTCCGCCCGGCTGGCGCCCGACGGTGATCGGCATCGCCTTCGCCCTGACGGTCGGGTGGAGCGCCCTGCCCGTCAGTATTTCCGTGATGCCGACCAGGACCGCCATCCGCCCGGTCGCCCGATTCTAGGGCGTCAGTCGCCGATCTCCACCACCGTATCGGTGTAGAAGCCATTGAAATGGCTGGCCAGGGCGTTGGAATAGGCGCCCACCTGCCCGATCTCGATCCAGTCTCCGTCGGTCACATCGTCGGGCAGGACAAAGGGCTCGGGCAGGACGTCGAGGCTGTCGCAGGTCGGGCCGAAGATGCGGAAAGGGGCGAAATCGCGGGACATGGGCTTGCCGCCGCGCCGGATCAGGCGCACCGGCGGCGTCAGCTTGCCGACATTCAGTTCGGACAGATTGCCGTAGATCCCGTCGTTCACATAAAGGCTGCCGCCCTTCCGCAGATGCACCTGGACGATCTGGGTGCAGCCTTCGACCACCAGGGCGCGGCCCGGCTCGCACAGCAATTCGCAATCGGCCGGCAGGTCGAGGCGTGCCGCCGCCTCGCGGATGGTCTTGAAGAATGTATCGAGGGGGGCGATCTGCGTGCCCCGGTAATGGGCCGGGAAACCGCCGCCGACATTGAGGAAGCGGATCTTGACGCCCGCCTCCCGGATCACCTCGCCGGCATCGAGAATGGCGCGGCTATAGGCCTCCGGCGTGCGGCATTGGCTGCCGACATGGAAGGAGACGGCAGGCGTGAAGCCGCGCCGCACCACTTCCTGCAACAGATGCACAGCTTCCGGCTTGGTGGCGCCGAATTTCAGCGACAGATCGAAGGCGGCATAGCCGGCCGCCGTCTGCAGCCGCACCTGGATGATGTCCGGATGCTTGCCGACGATTTCCTCGATCTTGTCCAACTCGTCGATGGAATCGACCACCCAGGCTTCGATGCCATAGATATGATCCGCCGCCTCGATGGCGGCCGTGCCCTTTACCGGGTGATTGAAATAGCACTCCGCCTCCGGCAGCAACTCCTGCACCAGCGCCACCTCGTTCAGCGAGGCCGTATCGAAATGGCGGATGCCGGCCTGCCAGAGATTGGTCAGCACCAGGGGGTGCGGGTTGCATTTGACCGCATAAAGCACCCGCCCGGGAAAGCCGTTCAGGAAAGTGGCGGCACTGCGGGCCAGCCGGTCGGGATGCACACATAGAATGGGGTAGGACGGGTTGAGCACCTCGACCACCTGATCGACACTGGTGAACCGCCGATATTTCATCGCCTTCCCTCTTGCCGCCGGGTTTTCCCGATGATGGCGCGGCGCCGTGACGAAATCATGTCGCCTACAAATGGACGATCCGCCGCCCGCGGCCAGCCTGCAAGCTGATTTGGGGAGGTGGACCATGACAGATGCCATTCACAGCGGGCGCCTTGCCCTCGTCACCGGGGCCAATCGCGGCCTTGGTCTTGAAACCGCGCTCGGCCTGGTGCGCCAGGGTGCGGATGTGGTGATTGCCTGCCGCGATGCCGGGCGGGCAGCTGAGACAATCGCCCGGCTTCGGGCCGAGCGCCCGGGGGCGCGGGTGGAGGCGGTTTCGCTCGCCCTCGACGACCTCGACAAGATCGAGGCCTGCCGCGCCGAAGTGGCGGAACGCTTCGGCCATCTGGACCTGCTGATCTGCAATGCCGGGGTCTTCGGGGTCGACTACAGCCATACCGCCCAGGGCTTCGAATGGCATTTCGGTGCCAATTGCCTCGGCCATTTCGCCCTTACCCTCGGGCTGCTGCCGCTGATGGCGGGCCGGCCCGATGCCCGCATCGTGACCGTCACCAGCGCCATGTACCGGAAAGCCCGGCTCGATTTCGCCGATCTCGACTGGCGTCGGCGGAAATACAGCAAATGGCAGGCCTATGCCGATTCGAAACTCGGCAACCTTTTGCTGGCGGAAGAATTGCAGCGCCGGCTGGATGCGGCCGGGATCGGGGTGAAAAGCCTGCTGGCCCATCCGGGCTATGCCGCCACCAACAGCCCCTGGGGCGGCCGCTCGATCAAGCCGACCCTGATGGAGACCTTGATGCTCGCCCTCGGCAATGCGCTGATGGCGCAGTCGCCGGCCATGGGGGCAGCGCCCAGCCTGCTGGCGGCAAGCGACCCGGCCGCCCGGGGCGGCGATCTTTACGGCCCGTCCCGCCTGGGCGGCATGCGCGGCCCCGCCGCCAAGGCCGACAAGAAGATCGCCCCCGATCCGGCGACCGCCGCCCGCCTCTGGGATGTCGCGGCAAGCCTGACC
>Ga0209066_10005269_pt1 | contig 13697 bp, 11 predicted proteins | sample All_14_2_FD_187198 | JGI IMG/M metagenome (GOLD analysis project Ga0209066, IMG submission 187198) | Freshwater microbial communities in response to fracking from Pennsylvania, USA - Allegheny Zone_MetaG_DW_15 (SPAdes) (version 2) ...
GAGTGTGGCAGCTGCCGCATCATCTGCTCGGAACACAGCAATGTGGACTGGGAGTACCCGCGCGGCGGCCACGGCATCCTCTTCAAGTTCGGCTGACACCATGGACGACGTCAACCTGTTCCTGGCGCATGCCATTCAACTGGAGTTCGATGCGGCTCGGCGCTATGAAGACCTCAAGGTCTCCATGCAGACCATCGGCAACCACGAGGCCGAGGCTTTCTTTGCCAAGATGGCGGAGTTCTCGCGACTGCACCTCAAGGACGCCATGCGACGCGGGGGCTTCCGAGACATCCCCCAACTGGCAGCGCACGAGTGGCAATGGCCAGAGGGCGTGAGTCCCGAGCAGGCCGCGTGGGCAGGTGTCGATGGCTTTGTCGACGAGGGCACGGCCTATCGGCTGGCGCTGGACGGTGAAGAGCGCAGCCTGCTGTTTTACGCCGCCATCGTGGCCGGCACCCGCGACCACGAGGTCAGGCGCATGGCCAAGACCTTTGCCGACGAAGAAAGCGAACACGTGGCCGAGCTGGAACGCATCATCGCCCGGCACGCCGCCTGAGCCCATTTGCTTGAACCGGAGTCCCCACCATGTCCCGCCCCGACCGCAGTGTGTTTGTCTGCTCACAACAGCGCCCGCCCAACCACCCCCGCGGCTGCTGCGCGGCCCAGGGCAGCCAGGCTGTGCTGCAGGCCTTCTGGAAAGAGCTGCAGACCCGCAATGCCTACGATCAGGTGGGAGTCACCTACTCGGGCTGTCTGGGCCCCTGCGACGGTGGCGTGAATGTGCTGGTGTTTCCTGACAGCGTGCTTTACAGCAAGGTCACGGTGGACGACGTGCCCGAGATCTTCGAAAAACACCTGATCGGCGGCGAGGTCGTGGCACGCCTGGCGGCGTCTGCGGGTGCGTGGTGAACATCCTCACGGGTGAGTCGTCCAGCGACCTGTTTGGCGGCGACGTGCCGCCCCAGGTCAAGCACTTGGTCGACGCCGCACGCACGGCCACCAACCCGGAGCGGGCCCTGGCCCTGCTGTGGACCGCCCAGGTCAGCGCGCCCGATTGCCCCTCCCTGTACTACCTGCTCTACAAGTTCTACGCCCGCCACGCCGACTTTGAGCAGGCCGAGCTGGCCGCTCTCAAGGGACTGGATGTGGCAGCCGACCAGGCCCACCTGCCAGACGACTGGCGCACGGTGACGTCAAGCATGGGCGACTTCATGTCGCCGGGGCCCGCCAGGTTCTGGCTGTTCACGCTCAAGGCCCTGGCCTTCATCCGCGTGCGCAAGCGCGATCCCGAATCAGCGCGCGCCTACCTCGACAAGGTGCAAGAGCTGGACCCTCAAGGGGGCACCGGCGCCGATGTGATCGAGTCGCTGATCAAGGGCAGTCAAAACGATTGAACCGCAGACCATTATTTGCCTAAGCAAACAACCCCCAAGGCGGCGGGGGGGCTGACTTTTAAGCAACGCAATCCGCACAACAAACAACCCAGAGCTTCAAAAAAAGCGAGATACCAGAGCCCCTGCACATCAGTCAATGGCGTGGACCATCTCTCTCAGCAGAGAATGCATTCCCTTTTTCACTGCTTGGCAAGTGGCGCATCAATTGATCCAATGGCGCACAAGTTGACTCATCAATACCGCGTGTCGCTCCGCTCCCACTAGATTCACCTCACACGAAACACCAAGCCTGCTTTGCAGCATTGGTGGTCCTTTAGAGACCTGGGGGGAACAGGACCGGTATGAAGACACGCTTAGGATTGGATGTTGCAATTCTGTTCACCGACAGCGATATTTGCATGCCCGGGCAGGCAACAACGACTGAATTACCCGACGCGGCGGCATGAGCAGCACCGAAAGAATTGCCCCTTCAGTAGGGTTCGTCTCTCGTGGCACATTTCCAGCACAGGCTACTGGCATATACAGACAAAAGCAAAACAAAAGCCAAGCAAAAGTTCGTCAAATTTCAGCGGAGCTGGAACGCATCTGGAGCCTGCAACAGCAACTTGGACTGCCTCATCTCCATTTGAGTGCGCAGGTGCATAGTTCATTGCAGGCCATCAGGACCCAGGCAGGTCACTTCGGATTTGGCGCATGGGTTGAGACGTTGATGGCCATCCAACACGGCATCGACCACCGCATCAGCGAAGCCCGCGTGTTGGCCAAAGGAATCGGCGCCATCGAACCGGCGACGGAGGATCCGGCTCATCACCTAACCGCCCAGATCGTCGCTTATTTTTACATTGGACTCTTGGATGTCTCCCCACTGAGACCTCTGGATCCAATCGACGGACAGAACCAAGCGACATTCAACGAACGCATGGACCAGCACCGGCGAGCACAGGCCCCAACGCTGGCCACACTGCAGCAACTATGCCAGACTGGCCTGAAGCCCCCTGCAGAGCTGGTGCCGCTGGTCACGTTGATTGCAGTTTTCGTCAACGCCTTGCACGAAATGCCCGCCCCACCAGAAGGGCACCTTCACATGCTGATTCCGGCCACGACGGATTCGCATCACTCCTGCGAATGCTTGCATGCCTACGCTCTGGCTCAAATCAGCAAAAATCGCCATGATCGCGCCGTCTTGACGCTGCGTGTGTGCAAAGATAAGTCACTGAGGCGGGGGCACCGCCTGCTCGCGGCGTTGGCGCTTTCAGACCTGATCAGCGTCTCCTCCACGCCAGATATGGGGATTGCCACATGTCGCCTTGCAAAGAATCGGGGGGAAATCCTTGAACACTGGTCAGGCCAAGCCTCATGCATGTCCGAGGCAGAGCCGGAAGTGAGTCCTGACACACCAAGACGAGCAGATCGGATTCAACTCGCCTTGGCGTTTATTAGCAGCCACATCGATACCAAGTTCACGATCATGGAGATGGCCAATGTTTGCGGCGCCAGTGCTCGGACGCTGGCCGATGACTTTCGTTCAGTCTTTCACAAGACCGTGCTTGATTACGTCACAGAAGAGCGCATGCGGGTGGCGCTCACGCTTCTCAAGCAAACCTCGTTGCCCATGGAAGCCATCGCCGTCAGGGTTGGATTTCAATCCACCTTAGGGTTCAACAAGGCTTTCTTCAGGACCTACGGGCACCTGCCTCAAAGACCCACAACCAGTGACTGACCCAAGCTCCGACTCCAAAACGTTTCCTGTCCTGCACCAAGGGGTTTGCGTTGTACCCTGACAAGAGCCCCTTCTCTCGTGAAGACTCGGCCTCCCGATTCGTTCTGACACACCTGCTGCCAACCTGCTTGAAAGCTGCCAGCAAGTGCGGCATCAACGTCATCGATTTTGTCCGCAAGTCGGGCGTGAGTCCCCTGACGCTGGTTCCGGGTCATGGCGACTTACCCGTCAAGGAACTGTTCCGGCTGCTGAACGAAGGCACGCTGACCGGGTGGGATGCGTCACCGGGCGGGCACATCCCTATGCTGTTCGCGCAGAGTTTCCAGTTTGACTACCTCTCAGACGCAACCGCCTTCCTTGCGGCCAGCCCAAATCTGGTCGAGGCATCCCGTGTCTTTCAGTGGGTGTCGCCATTGATCTGCCCCCCCGCCCGCCTGGAGTTCCACATGAACCATGACTTGGTCACCGTTGTTCTGGTGTTTGACGATGCGTTTGACGACCCAACCATCAGCTGGTCTGCGAGCGAGGCCATACTTGCCACGTGGCTCCGGCTGAGCAACGAGCTGGCCCATAGCCACGTCACGCCACTGCAGGTCGAGTTCAGACATGCAAGCCACGCGATGCGCCATGCATGTGATGAGTTCTTCGGTGTGCGCTGTCAGTACGACTCCTTCCGCAACGCCATCACGCTCCCGCGAGCTTGGGTCGAAAGGCCATTGGACTCTTCGCTGCCGGTCCTCCACCAATACTCAAAGCAACGCTTGTTCCGTTTGCTCAATGTCAGACAAGCAGGCCCGAACGTCAGCCAGATCAACGCGTCGCTGGAGTCAGAGTTCACGGAGCTGCCTGGCCTCACCAAACGTCTGTTCGAACATTACCTGCATTACCCACATCAATTGACAGCAGCCGTAGGGCATGTCGCCACGGCCCTGCAAATGCCTGTGCGGACCCTGCAACGCAGGCTCAAAGAGGCAGGCACTTCGTTCAGCAATGTGCAGGCCAAAGTACGTTTGTTCATTGCCAAGGACAAGCTTTTGAATCCTGCCGTCCCTATCGATGAAATCGCGACCGCGTTGGGCTTCCCAGACAAACGAACCTTCTCGATTTTCTTCAAGAGAATGACCGGACAGACCCCTCGAGAATGGCGCAAAACACGAGGCATTGAATAGGCCTCGCCAACCATGGGACCCCAGCAAAACGGTGATGCTAAGTCCTCGACGGACCTGGAGTTCCCTCACCTCGCCCAGGGAAAAGAATTGGAAATGCACGTTCAAACTGGCAAGGTTTGGGCCAGTGTTTCCGGGCATTTCTGAATTGTTAGGCCGTTCTACTTAAGGTGTGTTGAAGCCCGTCACGTTTGTGACTTGTTGACATCCACCTATTGGAAAGGTCCTGAAATGAGTTCCCTGCCGCCCCCCATGAAAGTATCCACCCGCCTGGCACTGGGTTTTGGTGCCACGGTGGCACTTGCCGTTGGCATCGTCGCCTACGCTGCTTTGACCATGAACGCACTGAGCTCCGATGTGCATGAACTGGCCACCAATCGCATGGTCAAGGTGACCCAGTTCGCAGAGCTGAAGGACAACCTCCACGTCATCGGCCGCTCGGTCCGAAACATCATCATCATCGACAACGACCCAGCCAAATACGCTGTCGAAGAAAAACGCATTCATGAACTTCGGGCCAGAAATTCCGAATTGCTGGATGCACTGGACAAATCTCTTGTGCTACCCAAGGCCAGGGATCTGTTCAAGGTCATTATGGACACACGAGGACCTTACATCGCGGCAACAGACCGTGCTGTCCAACACGCCATGAAGAATGAAAACGTCCAGGCGGCGACCGTCTTGTTGGGCGAAGCACGCCCCCTCCAGCAAACCCTGTTCAACGCCGTGGATGAATCGAGCAAGCTCCAGGAGGAGCTGGCCGAACATCTGGCCCACGCGGCTGAGGAAACAGCCATTTTCAGTGTGCTGCTGATGAGTGGTCTGGCCGTTCTGATGGCCGCCATCGGTGGGCTGGTGGGTTGGCTGCTCACCCGCAACCTGCGCACCGCCCTGGGTGCAGAGCCGACCGAACTGAGCGATGCCGTGGGCCGAGTGGCCGATGGCGACCTGACCCAGGTCTTGCGGGTGGCTGCCAACGACACATCGAGCGTGATGGCCAATGTGGCCCGCATGCAGTCCAGCTTGTCCAGCGTGGTCTCCGACGTGAGAGCCAACTCAGAGAGCGTGGCCACCGCCAGCGCCCAGATTGCGCAGGGCAATACTGACCTGAGTCAGCGCACAGAAGAGCAGGCAAGCGCCCTGGAAGAGACAGCCGCCACCATGGAGCAACTGGGTTCGACCGTGCGCAACAACGCCGAAAACGCCCAGCAGGCCGATCAATTGGCCCGCAATGCATCGACCGTCGCCGTGCAGGGGGGGCAGGTGGTGGACAAAGTGGTCGCCACCATGCAAGGCATCAACGACAGCAGCCGCAAGATTGGTGACATCATCGGGGTGATCGATGGCATCGCCTTCCAAACCAACATCTTGGCACTGAATGCAGCGGTGGAAGCGGCTCGAGCAGGCGAACAAGGCCGTGGCTTTGCCGTGGTGGCTGGTGAGGTTCGCACCCTGGCGCAGCGCAGCGCAGAAGCAGCCAAGGAGATCAAGGCTCTGATCGGGCGAAGTGTGGAGCAGGTCGAGCAAGGCACCGCATTGGTGGATCAGGCTGGCAAGACCATGGGTGAAATCGTCACCTCCATTCAGAAGGTGAGCGACATCGTCGCCGAGATCACCTCCGCAAGCGTGGAACAAAGCTCAGGCGTGCAACAGGTGGGCGATGCCGTCGGACAGATGGACCAGGTCACCCAGCAAAACGCCGCGTTGGTGGAAGAAAGTGCCGCTGCTGCTGAAAGCCTGAAGAATCAAGCGCAGCAACTGGTCAACGTGGTGTCGGTGTTCAAGCTGGGTCGCGCCAGTGGCCCACAGGGGTACAGCACAGAAATCCCGAAACTCAGCGTCACCGCGGTGCGCCCCAGCATGACCTCGCTCACCAAGAAGCCCGGGCACCTGGCAGCCAAGAACAAGCCCGTGGCTCAACGCGTCCCCGCACCGACTCCACAGGCACAAGAGCCTGCAGGCGCCGACGCCTGGGAAACGTTTTGATGCCCGCCCCCAATCACCACCGCACCAGAGAGGGACATGATGATGAACATGGTCATTGATCCACAGGCTGTGGACGCAGCCCGCTCGATGAGCGCCGCCCCGCCTCTGTCTCGCACAGGCGCCCTGTTTGCAGAGCCGCGCAAGGTCTTTGCCCCGATGCCCAAGGAATTCCTCAGCTTCAGACTGGGGGATGAAGAATACGGTATTGACATCTTGCGCGTACAGGAAATTCGATCCTATGAAACACCCACACGCATTGCCAACGCACCTGCTTTCATCAAAGGCGTTGTCAACTTGCGGGGTGTCATCGTCCCCATTGTTGACCTGCGCCTGAAACTGGTGTGTGCCTCAGCCGACTACACCGACACCACCGTGGTGATCGTTCTCAATGTGCATGGCCGGGTGATTGGCATGGTGGTCGACTCTGTTTCTGACGTGCTGGCACTGAGCGCGGATGACATCAAGGCCGCCCCCGAAATCACTTCGGCGGTGGATTCGGGTTTCATCATGGGCATGGGTTGCATCAAGAGCGGCGACATCGACCGCATGCTGATCCTGACCGACATCTCCGCGCTCATGAGCAGCGAGGAGATGGGCTTGATTGATGTGGCCATGACATAGCGCATCGACACGGTCCGAGCAAGTCTTTCTGGCCTGCTCGGACTGGGCTGTTGGCGCCAACACAAAACAGGGGAAAACATGATCACAAACAAATTGGGCCGTCAATTGACTGCCCTCAAGAAGATGCACACGCCTCCTCGGTAACAACATCAGCATGAGGGGGCGTCAACATGTCATACACAAACCGTCTGTTTGGTCATCTACGGCAATCGCCGACCAACGTCATCTCCAGGGCCATGGCCCTCGCGCAGCCGTATCCGGCTGACGAGCATCAAGCCGCCTATTTCCGTGCGCAACAACTGCGCATGCTGGCAAAGCTCGGCATGGCGACCATTCCGGCACAACTGCTGGCTGGTTTGATGCTTGCCTGGTCTGTGCACGACGAAAATCCCGTGTTCAGCATGGGATGGGGAATGACTCTGGGGCTGCTCAGCATGGCGGCCATGCTGCGGCTGGTGCACAACATCCACCTCCAAAGCGCCACCCAACGCAATCTATACACAGGTTCGTTTTTGATTCTGTGCGTTGCCGCCCTCTGGGGGGCCCTGCCCTTGGTGACGCTACCGACAGCCAGTGATGGCGAACGACTCGCCGTGCTGTTGGCCATGGCCTGCATGGCCTCCTCGGGCAGCGTGATTTTTCAGCATCTGCCGGTTGCGGCCATCGCGTGGGTTTTGATCCTCTCGACCTGCACCTCAGCATCCATGTTGTCTCTCGGCCTGCCTCATGCCGCGGAGATGAGCGCCATCGCTGCGGTTTACAGCTGGGTCATGATCCGCAATATCTGGATGACCTCACGCCTGTTTTTTGTGCGGCTTCACATGTCGGACACAGAGCGGAAGCAGGCGCAGATCACGGCGCGGCAAGCGTTGATCGGACAGAGCATTTCCAACTGTGTGCTCCTGCTTGACAGAACTGGACGCATCACATGGATCAACAAGGGGTTCACCCGCTGCCTGGGCTACACCTTTGAAGACGCATACGGACGAATGCCCGACGAATGGCTGGAACAAAACGTGAGCCAGGCCATCGCCCGTACTTTGTGGCGTCGCCTCGTGACCAGACGACATGCTCAAGCCGAGCTGAGATGCATCAGCAAGGACGGCTCATGGCTTTGGCTGAAGGTCGACATCACTTACCTGAGCAACGATGAACCGAACGCGCGCGAGTATCTGCTGGTTGCCAACGACATCACTGAGCTCAAGCGGATCGCAGAAGCACTGCATGAAGAAAAAGAACGGCAACGTCACATCATTGACGGCACCCATTGCGGAACATGGGAAATCGACTTCAAGCTGAACACTTGCAAGGTGGGTGGGCATTGGTTGGACATCATGGGCCTGGACACCTACGAACCTGTCGTCATGGATGGATGGCCTGTTCTGGAAAAAATGCATCCGGACGATCTTCCTGGTCATTTCGACGCTTTACGCCGCTACATCTGCGGAGAGACCAATCAATATTCGCATGAACATCGCATCCGTCATGCTCATGGCAACTGGCATTGGGTCAGCACGCGTGGCAAGGCATCCGGGTACGGAGCGGATGGTCTGATGACCCAGATGTCCGGCATCACCACGGACATCAGCAAGAGCAAAGCCACTGAGCTGGCCTTGTTGGACGCCACCTGCATGGCCAGACAAGCCAACCACGCAAAATCCATGTTTCTGGCCACGATGAGCCATGAAATCCGAACGCCCATGAACGGCGTGATCGGCACGGCAGAGTGGCTCAATGCCACCCAACTCGACGAGGAGCAGAGAGAAGGCCTTCAAACCATCGTCGACTGTGGTCGATCGCTTTTGACCATCATTGATGACATCCTGGATTTCACCAAGGTGGAAGCAGGCCATATGAAGCTTGAAGACACCCCCGTGACCCTGGCTGACTTGGCAGAGAGTGTTTCAGACGCGATCACCCCTGTGGCTGTTCGCAAACACGTGCATTTGCATCTTTTCATCGACCCCAATCTCCCACATCAAGTGATGGGAGACCCCAATCGATTGCGGCAGGTGCTGTTCAACCTGGTGGGCAATGCCGTCAAGTTCGGTAGCGGCACTGAGCGAGAACCAGGGCATGTGGACGTGCAACTCCTGGCACCAGACACCAGTTCAGAAATCTGGCAAATGACGATCTCCGATGATGGCATCGGCATGACGCCGCAAGACATCGAGAAGGTGTTCACACCGTTCACACAGGCAGAAACATCCACCACACGCCGCTTTGGCGGAACAGGCCTGGGGCTGGCGATTTGTCATCGCCTGGTCGAACTGATGGGCGGAGCGATCTCGGCGCACAGCACACCAGGCAGGGGCTCTACCTTCACCGTCACCATGCCCCTGCGCCTCGCTGATGGCGCCTCAATGAGCGTTCCCGTGACCACCGATCTGCAAGGCGTCACCTGCCTGGTGATGCCTGGAGAAAACTATCGCAGCAACACCGTGGTCACTTACCTGGCGCATGCTGGCGCCCGCATCCACTGCTGCCTAACCATGGATGACGCACTTACCCTCTCAACCAAGATTGGGCCGGCCATATTGATTCGTGACACCCCAGAAAGAAGTTCGCAGGTCGACGACGCGAGCGCTGACCATCTCAAGCAACTGTGGGTGGGACGTTATCAGCATGGCCCCGTTCGACTTCTGTCCCCCCGGGTCGGCCAACTTGGACGTGCGCATGTGCAAGACCTGTTGAGTGCCGTCGCAGTACTGGCCGGCAGGCAATGGCCCGAGGACGTGAGAAGCGAGTCCTCTTGCCTTGACGAATTCCGCCTGGGCATTGGAGACGAGAGCCATTGGCGGAGATCCAGTGAACATCAAATCTTGATCGTTGAGGACGACCCCACCAATCAGACGGTCATCCAGCGGCAACTGCAGATGCTGGGCTTTTCTTGCCAGGTTGCCGGGAATGGACTCTCCGCTTTAGCCCTGTGGCGCAGCAAACGCTTTGATCTTGTGTTGTCCGATCTGCACATGCCGGAAATGGACGGCTACGAGCTGACCGAACACATCCGCACAGAAGAGGCCACACGCCGACAACCCAGAACACCGATTCTGGCACTCACCGCCAATGCGCTGTCTGGCGAAGAAATCCGCGCACAGGCCTGCGGCATGGATGACTATCTGACCAAACCCATTGCGCTGAAAGAGCTGTACCAGCGACTGAAGCGCTGGTTGCCAGCCCACGACACAACGACAGCAAGCACGAGACCCGATGCGCATGTGAACCTCGAATCACTGTACCGACTGGTGGGTCGCGATGAAGATGTCATTCAGGATCTGTTGCTCTCATTTGTTGCAACGACAACTCGACTGGGCAACGCTCTGACAGAGGCCATCGCGGCCGATGCACACGACCAGACGCGGCAAGCAGCACACCAACTGAAATCAGCAGCACGTTCGGTCGGCGCACAGCGCCTGGCGCAGCTATGTGAGGCAGCCGAAACATGTGCCCGATCCAATGAGACAAAACCCGAAACCCTGCATGAACTGATGGAAGAACTGCAAAAGGTTCGTTCTCGGCTAGACACACTGATCAAGGAGCCCATCAAATGACCACCCAGACAAACTACCCCACGGCCTTGTTGATTGACGACGATGCGTTCACACGGAAATTGATCGCCACACAACTGCAATCGATGGGCTGCAAAAGCATCATTTGCCATGAGTCTGGCAAACATGCCCTGTCTGCGCTTGAGCAAAGCACTGGAGGGATCAAAGTGATCTTATGTGATCTTCAGATGCCTGACATGGATGGCATTGAGGTACTGAGACGTCTGGGTTCCATGGGTTTTCCTGGCGCCTTGATTCTGATCAGCGGTGAGGATAAGGTGACTCTGAGCATGGCGGAGAAGCTGGCCCATGCGCACGGCTTGCGCGTGCTGGGATCGCTCTGCAAACCAGTTCAGATTGATCAACTGAAGGCGCTTCTGTCCAAACTTTCCCCTCACGAAACGACATTCACCAGGCCCAGAACCTTGCACCATTTCTCCGAGAACGAACTGGCACTAGGCATCAGAGAGGGGCAACTGATCAACCACTACCAACCCAAAGTGTCCACGCGGACAGGTCGTGTCGTTGGTGTTGAAGCTCTGGTCCGTTGGCAACACCCCGAGCACGGTTTGATCTATCCAGACTCGTTCATTGCACTTGCCGAAGACAACTGCCTCATTGATGCGCTGACCCACGCCGTTCTCGTTGGCCCCAACGGGGCTCTTGCACATCTGAGTCAATGGCTGAACGCAGGATTGAACCTTCACATGGCGGTGAACGTCTCCATGTGCAGCCTACATGACCTGAACTTCCCCAACGTCATCGCGCGGCTCGCCCTGGAAGCGGGTGTCACCTTGAATCACTTGGTCTTGGAAGTCACAGAGAGCAGACTCAACACCGACATAAAGTCAGTCATCGATGTGCTGACACGGCTGAGGCTCAAGCGTCTGACCTTGTCCATTGATGACTTTGGAACAGGCTATTCGTCTTTGGCCCAATTGCATGAACTGCCGTTCGACGAAATCAAGATCGACCGTCAGTTTGTGCACCAAGCTCACAAGAATCGTGCTCTGGACAGTATTCTGGAGGCCAGCATCAACATGGGCAACGATCTGGGAATGACGACCACAGGCGAAGGCGTCGAGACCACCGAAGATTGGCTTCACCTCCAAAAGAAAGGCTGTGACATCGCTCAAGGCTATTGGATCGCCAAACCGATGGAGGCAACCGACATCCCAAGCTGGATCGCCAAATGGCACGAGCAATTGCCCACAGTTCCCGGCTTCATCGATGGCACGCACACTGACCGGCATTCGATGTGATGCGCCCAAAAAAGCCATCACAACCCGCGTTGAGGGCGTCAGCCCATATCACCACATCAAGGCCGCACCCTTGATTTGTGCAAAGACCGATTGACCCACTCTCAGTTGCAAGGCCTCACAAGAACGATGGGTGATGCGAGCCAGCAGGACAGATTCGGCCTCGGCTGACCCGGCCTCGGTGGTCAGCCTCAACTGCAAAGTCGCGGTGACCGGTCCGACCTCGCGCATCCCAACGATCTTGGCAGGCAGGATGTTGTTGATGCTGCTGTCCTGGGCATGGCTGAGCGTCACGCTCACGTCCCTGGCCAGCACGCGCACACGCACGCGCTGACCGGGCGCGGCGTCGCTCAGTCCCACCCACAAGGGCGAACCCGCCACGTCGAGCTGACTTTGTCCATAGGCGGGATCGTGCATGCGGACCGTCGCGTCCAGCACGGCAGCGGCCTCATCGATCTGACTCAGCGGCAGGTCCAGGCGGGCCAGCGTGCTGGCCACGGGACCTTCAGCCCTGACCCGTCCGGCCTCCATCAGCACCAGGTGGTCGGCCAGGCGAGCCGCCTCATCCAGCGCATGGGTCACATAGACCATGGGCACGCCCGCCTGGGCGTTGAGTCGCTCCAGGTAAGGCAGGATCTCGGCCTTGCGCTCCGCATCCAATGCCGACAAGGGTTCGTCCATCAACAACAGCCGTGGACTGGTCAGCAAGGCCCGGGCGATGGCCACGCGCTGTCGCTCGCCGCCAGACAGGCGCTCGGGCCGTCGCTCCATCAGGTGCCCGATGCCCAGCAGCGCCACGGCCTCATCAAGCGTGACACGCTGCTCGGCCGCAGGGATGCGCCTGCGACCATAGTCCAGGTTGCCCTGCACGGTCAGGTGCGGGAACAAGCTGGCCTCTTGAAAGACATATCCGATGGATCGCTGATGGGTGGGCACAAAGCGCTGCGCATCCTGCCAGACCTGGCCTTGCACCACCACCCGGCCTTGCGCGCGCTCCAGTCCAGCCAGGGCACGCAAGATGGTGGTCTTGCCGCATCCCGATGGGCCCAACAACACGCTGACGCCCTGCCCTGGCAAACGCAATGACACGTCCAGGTCAAAGCCTGGGTAGCTCAGCCGGAGTTCGGCCAGAACCTCAGACATGGTGCCCTGCCCTCGCATGTGCTGCACGCCCGTTCAGGAGGTAAAGCACGAACATCACGGCAAAGCCGAACAACACCATGCCACCGGCCAGCACATGGGCCCGAGCCATGTCCATGGCCTCGACGTGGCCGTACAGGGCGACCGAGAGCACGCGCGTGGCACCCGGGATGTTGCCGCCAATCATCAGAACCACACCAAACTCGCCCACGGTGTGGGCAAACCCCAGGACGCTGGCGGTCAGGAAGCCAGGGCGGGCCAGTGGCAGCACCACGGTGAAAAAGCGGTCCCACGGGCCCGCTCGCAAGGTGGCGGCCACCTCCATGGGGCGCGGCCCGATGGCCTCGAACGCCTGCTGCAGGGGCTGCACGACAAATGGAAAGGAGTGCAGGACCGAGCCCACCACCAGGCCCCAGAACGTGAAAGGCAACAAGCCCCAGCCCAGCGCCTGGGTCAGTTGCCCCACCGGCCCGTTGGGGCCCATCAGCATCAGCAGGTAAAAACCGATGACCGTGGGCGGCAGCACCAGAGGCAGGGCCACCACAGCGGCCACTGGCCCTTTCATGCGCGAGGATGTCCTGGCCAGCCACCATGCGATCGGCGTGCCCAACAGCAGCAGCAGCACGGTGGTCAGAGCGGCCAGTTGCGCGGTCAGGCCCAGCGCCTGCAGGTCATCTGACATCAGAGTCCGTAGCCATAGGATTTGATGACAGCCCTGGCCTTGTCCCCTTTGAGGTACTTCAGCAGGGCGGTGGCAGCGACATTGCTCTCACCCTTCTTGAGCAGGGCCGCGTTCTGCAGGATGGGGCTGTAGAGCCTGGCAGGCACCACCCACCATGAGCCGGTGGCGGGCTTGTCAG
>Ga0209066_10005272_pt1 | contig 13695 bp, 14 predicted proteins | sample All_14_2_FD_187198 | JGI IMG/M metagenome (GOLD analysis project Ga0209066, IMG submission 187198) | Freshwater microbial communities in response to fracking from Pennsylvania, USA - Allegheny Zone_MetaG_DW_15 (SPAdes) (version 2) ...
CTATTGTCCCCAAAAGGCGGGTCAAGCTGGCGGGGCCTGGCGCTGCAGCGCCACACGAATCCGTTGGATGGTGTCTTCCACCGGGGCTTTGGCGGCCACATCCAGGCCGAGTCGGCGTGCAATCTCGTTGACACGTGCCGCGTTGAGCGGGATGCCACCGGCGTCGATGGCGGCGATCAGCGCCTGGGCGCGCTGGTAATCGGTGGGCGGCGTTTTGGCGCCCAGCAGCGCCGTCTTCAAGCGGCCCAACAGACCCGGCGCGGGCATTCAGATCCCGACCAGCGCGCCGTACGCCTTGCGCGTTTGCGGTGCCACCGAAGCCAGCACCTGGGCATAGGGGCTTTTGTGCCGCGCCATCAGCCGGGCCGAGGCCACCAGCTTGGAGCGGCAAAACCAGTGGCAGGTGTGTTGCATCAAAAACAGCTCGGCCATCATGGTGAAGGCCTTCTGTTTGGGCGAGGTCGCATCGCCCGCGCTGGCCGCCTGGGCAATGGCGTGGGCATGGATGCTGAGCGCCTTGCGTGCATCAAAGGTGTAACCCGGCAGCCACTTGGCGGTGTGCGGCAGGGCAAACGGCAGCTTGCTGATGCGCGCCTGCGGCTCGGTCACCTTGGCAAACGCCAGCGCAAACGCGTTGAACTGCACCACCAGCTCGGTCTCGGCGGTTTTCAGCATGCTCCAGATGGCGTCCTGGCGCTCTTTGTCGGTTTCACCCAAGGCGCGCAAATAGCCCTGGATCAGGTTTTCCATCAGCTTTTCGATCTGGTAGCGGGCCAGAAAGGTGCCCAGCAGGGCAATGCGCACCTGTTGGTCGCGCTGGGTAAAGGAGTGCAAACCCCAGCCGATGATGAAAACCGAAATAAATATATCCATAGACGACTTCCAGCCCTTGTTCCGTATGTGCTTGTTGCTATTTAATCAATAGTTTCTGACAGGCCTTGTTCAGCCGCAGGGACGCATGCCAAAATAAACCATGACCGAGCCCGCAGCCTCTGCTGACACCGCCGCCTCGCTGGACAGCTCGCCAGCGATGGCGATGCCCACCTTGCATCGCGCGGTGATTGGCCCCATTGGTAATGATTATTATCTGCCCATCTTCAGCCGGTTTGAAGCCGCCGGAGAAGCCACTTTGTCGTGGAACTGGTCGGCATGCGTTTACAACCTCAACTGGATGATCTTTCGCGGCCTATGGGGCGCAGCGCTGGTGTTTGCGGGCAGCCTGCTCGGCTTGGCGCTGCTGCTGGTGGCGCTGGGTCAAGTGGTGTTTGACTGGCCCCCCGAGGGGGTGTACGGCCTGCTGGCCACAGGCTTGGCCCTGGGTTGTCTGGTGTCGGGGGCCTGGGGCAACGCCCTGTTCTTCAACCACAGCCGCCAGGCGATGATGGACGCCATCCAGGCCAACCCGACCCTGGCGCTGGCCTGCGCCCAGCTGGAGCGACAAGCCAGCTCACGCCAACGTTTCATCACACTTTTGACGGTGAACGCGCTGCTGCTGGCGCTGGCCGCAAGTGCCTATCTGCTGTTGACGCAGGGTGACACCACGCCCGAGACACTGCCACCGATCTCGCCCCCCACGGCGGCGGCTGTGACGTCAGCATCCGAGTCTGCACTTATCAGCGTGTCCAGCCCGGCCAGTGCCCCGGAGCCAATGGCCTTGACCGCTGACCCAGCCGCCTCAGCCGGGGTGCCTGCCGCCCAAGACCTGCCGGCAACGCCGGTGCAGGCGGGTGCGTCCGGGGTGTCCACGCCGCTGACCAGCGTGGCACAGCCAGTGACTGCGCCAGCTTCAGCCTCTGCGCCCGTTTCTTCCGCCTTGGCGACAACCCCGGCACCCGGTTCCGAAATGGCGCCAACCGCAGCGCCCGCACCAACGCCGGTTTACTACATCAACGCCGGGTTGTTTGCCAACCCGGACAACGCCAATAACACGCTGGCCAAATTGAAAGCCGCTGGTCTGCCCGCCTTCAGCCAGACGCTGGCCACCGCGCAGGGGCCGCGCACCCGGGTGCGGGTGGGCCCCTTGACCCGACGGGCGCAGGCCGAGGCCACCGTGCAAAAGATCAAAGCCCTCAAACTGGACGCCGCGCTTGCCAAAGCCGGTACTTGAGGGTAGATTCAATCTCTGTCGCCCCTCTGCCAAGAAGCACCCCATGGTTTCACTCTCCTCCATCGCCCTGTCGGGCATGCATGCCGCCCAGACCCAGTTGCGGGCGTCGGCCCACAACGTGGCTAACCTCAACACCGAAGGCTTCACGCGGCAGCAGGTGACCCTGCGGGCGCAAGCCGGAGGCGGTGTGTCAGCGGGTTTGACCTCCGCCGCGCAGCCCGGCCCGGCGCTGGAAAGTGACGTGATAGCCCAGTTGCAGGCCAAAAACGCTTTCCTGGCCAATCTGGCGGTGTTCAAGACCCAGGACAAAATGGCAGGCGCCCTGCTCAACCTGACCGCCTGAACCCGGCACACCAACGGCTTCGGCATCGCCCGAGCATGGCCAGCCCGACCCGTTTCAAGAATAACCAACAACAACGGCCGGAGGACCACCATGCAACGCTACACCCTGACCGAGTACGACGACGCGTCACCGGCCGTGCGGGAGGTTTACAACGACTTCATGCGCACCACCGGCGCCACATCGGTGCCGATCTGGCTCAAAAGCCTGGGCCACAACGGCGCCCTGGCCCAGGCCTATTGGGAACGCGCCAAAGGCACGCTATTCCATGGCAGCCTGCCGTTGCCGCTGAAGGAAATGATTGTGTTTGTGGTGTCGGCCAAAAACTGCGCCAACTATTGCTCGGCCTGCCACGCCCAGTCGGTGCTCAGTCTGGACAAAACGCTGACCTTTGACGACCTGAAGACTTATCTGGCGGGCGGCTCGGCCCTGAAACTGCCGTCCTACTACCGCAGTGTGGTCACGTTCGCCGACAAGGTGGCCACGGATGCCAACAGCCTGGAGGACAGCGACTTTGCCGCCTTGATGGACGAGGGTTTCAGCAAAGAAGAGATCTGCGAAATCATCGCCGTGATTGATCTGGCAACCATGTTCAACGTCTACACCAGCGCCCTGCGGCTGGATCTGGACTCACAGTACTGCGCCATCCTTTGACCCAAGCCGGTGCGGGCACGCCTGCCTGACACACCGCCATGATGTCCAACACCCAGCTCGATGACAACACCACCCTGCAGCTGCTGCGGTACGAAGCCCTGTTCAAGCTGATTGACAGCATCTCCCATCTCGATGACCTCACTGCCATTGCGCGCCAGGTAACCACCCAATGGAAGTACTTTGCCAACGTGGCAGGCTGGCACATGGTGGTGCCGTCGAGCAACGGCTTCACCCTGATCGACGGCATCAAAAGTGACGCACACGTGGCCCGCACGGCCAGCTTGTCGGCCTGGGACGACCACCACTGGCGCCTGCGGTTGCCGCGTCTGATGGCAGCTCACCCGACCGAGGCCCTGCAACACCTGCCCCAAGCCCTGAGCGGGCCCACGGTGTGCGAGATTCTGGTCATTCCGCTTGTGCGGGACGATCAAACCATGGGCCTGCTCAGCGTGGCGGCCCGACACACCCCCTTCAACGAGCTGGACAAAAAATTCATCCGGCTCTTTGGCAGGCACTTGGCCGACCACATCACCACGATGCTGCTGCGGCAGCAGGCCACCCGTGCCCTGATTGACCAGGCCACCCATGACGCGCTGACGCAGTTGCTCAACCGTGGCACCATCATCCAGGAACTGGCCAACAAACTGGCGCTGGCCAAACGCACCGGGCAACCGCTGGGCGTGATCATGCTGGACCTGGATTTTTTCAAGCGCATCAACGACCAATACGGCCATCCGGCGGGCGACGCCGTGCTGTGTGAGGTGGCCGCCCGTTTGCAGGCGCAAACCCGCGACGGCGACAGCCTGGGCCGCTACGGCGGCGAAGAATTTCTGGTGGTGCTGTACCCCTGCACCGACGCAGAGGTGGCGTTGGCCGCGGAGCGCTTTCGCCTGGCCATCGAAGAAAAGCCCACGCTGCTGGCCGACTGCCCGGCCAACGCGATCGACCTGAGCATCAGCCTGGGCACCACCTGCAGCGCCGGGCAAGACGCCGCGACGGTTGAAAAACTGCTCAAACAGGCCGACGAAGCCCTGTACCGATCCAAAGCGCAGGGGCGCAATCGGGTGACCCGGTTTGGGGCACCGGCGGCTCCGATGTCGCTGCAGGGAACCAGTTGAAAGCCAGGCTTTGTGGTGAATCAGGGTGGGTGCGCCGTCCTGGGTGGAGCACTCGCCCGCGCACCCCCAAAAAAGCCACAAACTAGTCCGAACTCTGCTGCAGCGCCCACATCTGGGCGTAGCGGCCATTGGCGGCCAGCAGCGCTGCATGCGTGCCGCGCTCCAGAATGTGGCCGACTTCCATCACCAGAATCTCATGCGCGTCGACCACGGTGGACAGGCGGTGGGCGATGACCAAGGTGGTTTTGTTCTGCGCCACACTTTGCAGCTCGGCCTGGATGGCACGTTCGTTGGCGGAATCGAGCGCGCTGGTGGCTTCGTCAAAGATCAAAATCGGCGGGTTTTTCAAGAGCGTGCGGGCAATCGCCACGCGCTGTTTTTCGCCGCCAGAGAGTTTGAGCCCGCGCTCACCCACCATGGTCTCGTACCCCTTGGGCGTGGCGGCGATGAAGCTGTGGATGTGTGCGGCGCGGGCGGCAGCTTCCACCTCGGCGCGGCTGGCTCCGGGGCGACCGTAGGCAATGTTGTATTCCACCGTGTCGTTGAACAACACCGTGTCTTGCGGCACGATGCCAATGGCCGCCCGCACGCTGGCCTGGGTGACCTGTTTGATGTCTTGCCCGGCAATCAGGATTTGGCCCTGCTGCACGTCGTAAAAGCGAAACAGCAGCCGCGCCAGCGTGGATTTGCCCGAACCCGACGGCCCGACCACCGCCACGGTTTTGCCCGCCGGGATGTCGAAGCTGATGTCATGCAGGATCGGGCGCGCCGGATCGTAGGCAAAACGCACGTTCTGGAAACGCACACTGGCATTGCTGTTGGTCAGCGCCAGCGGCGGTGCGCCCGGCACATCGGCAATCTCACGCTCACGCTCCATCAGGCCAAACATCTTTTCCAGATCGGTCAGGCCCTGCTTGATCTCGCGGTACAACACGCCCAGAAACCCCAGCGGGATGTAGAGCTGGATCATGAAGGCGTTGACCATCACCAGGTCGCCCAGCGTCATCCGGCCATCCACCACACCCTGGGTGGCGCGCCACAACATGGCGACCAACCCGGCGGCAATGATCAGCTGCTGGCCGGTGTTCAGAAAGCTCAGCGTGCTCTGGCTTTTGAGGGCCGCCTTGCGGTAACGCTCCAGGTTGTCGTCGTAGCGTTTGGCTTCAAAGTCTTCGTTGTTGAAATACTTGACCGTCTCAAAATTCAGCAGCGAGTCGATGGCGCGGCTGTGGGCGGTGCTGTCCAACTCGTTCATCTGTTTTCTGAACTGCGTGCGCCACTCGGTGACGATGATGGTGAAGGTGATGTAGAACACCAGCGCGATGATGGTGATGCCGGCAAACCAGACATCAAACTTGACCGCCAGGTAACCCAGCACCAAAGCCACTTCAATCAGCGTCGGGAAAATGCTATACAACGAGTAGCTGATGAGCGAGTGCACGGCGCGGGTGCCGCGCTCAATATCACGCGTCATGCCGCCGGTCTGGCGCTCCAGGTGAAAGCGCAGGCTCAAAGCGTGCAGGTGGCGAAACACCTGCAAACTGATGCTGCGCGAGGCGCCTTCGGTGGCTTTGGCAAAAATCAGCTCGCGCAACTCGGCAAACAGCGTGGTCGACAGCCGCAGCAACCCGTACGCCAGCAGCAGGCCCAGTGGCACCACCAAGAGCGCGCTGGCATCCATGCCGCCCTTGGTGTTGGGGTTCATGGTGTCGATCAATTCCTTGAGCAGCACCGGCACACCCACATTGGCCACCTTGGCGCCGACCATGAAGGCCAGCGCGGCGATCACCCGCCACTTGTATTGCCACAGGTAGGGAAACAGACGCTGCAGCGTCGACCAGTCAGACCGCGTGGCCTCTGGGGTGGTGGCATTCGGGGGCAGCGTGCCGCTGGGCAGGGCAGAAGAGTGGCGGCGCATAAGGGAAATCTCGGGGGACAATCCGGGTCAATACATCAACCCAGGATTGTGCCCATGTCTGACCACCCCAGCACCCACGCGCCCGCAAAACCACTGCCGGAAACAACGGCGCCCAAGGTGCAACTGCCCCTGGATGAAAAACTGGTGCTCAAAGTGATCCCGATGCCGCGTGACGTGAATGCCAATGGCGACATTTTTGGCGGCTGGGTCATGGCCCAAGTCGACCTGGCCGGTGCGGTGATCGCCGCCCCTTACGCCAACGGGCGCATGGCCACGGTGGCGGTGAACGAGTTCATCTTCAAACAGCCCGTGCGCGTGGGCGACATCCTGAGCTTTTACGGCAAGCTGGTGCGTATTGGCCGCACCTCGATCACCGTCAAGGTCGAGGTCTATGCCGAGCACTTTCGCGCCCAAGGCAGCTACACCAAGGTGACCGAGGCCTCACTGACCTATGTGGCGCTGGACGAGCACGGCAAACCGCGTGAAGTGCCCAAGCCAACGGCCGGTTAAAGCGGCTTGTCTGGTCAAGCGTTGTGACGCCCCTCGGGCATGACCCAGGCGTCGCGCACCTGCAGGCGCAGCACATCACCCCGGCGGGGTTGTGCCTCAAACGGCAGCACCAGGCTCAAAGGCTCGGCCACCACGCCTTGCAGCACAGCGTCAACCGCGTACGCGTTGCCCTGAAAAAACACATGCTCCACCCGCGCGGACAAACCAGGTAGACCCGGCTCAACCCGGGCCATGGCGGTGGGCGCCAGACACAGGCGTACCTGCGCCTGGCTGCCCAGGCTGGCATCCCGCGCTTCGAAGCTGTAGTCACCCACCGCCACTGGCGCCAGCCCATCACGCGCAGCCCCCACACGCCGACCTGCCAGCAGGTTGCCCGAGCCCACAAACCGGGCCACCCGTTCGGTCTGCGGCTCGCGGCACAGGCGCTCCGGGGTGTCGATCTGTTCAATGTGGCCGTCAAATAACACCACCACCCGATCCGCCAGCGCCAGCGCTTCTTCCTGGTTGTGCGTGACATACATCATGCTGCTGTCGGGGCGGCACAGCTGGTCGATGTGGCGCATCATGTCGCGGCGTAATTCCACGTCCAGGCTGGCCAACGGCTCGTCAAACAGGATCACCCGCGGGTTGGCCACCATGGCCCGCGCCAGCGCCACGCGCTGTTTTTGCCCGCCCGACAACTCGCCCGGGGTGCGCTGCGCCAGGTTTTGCAACTCCACCTGCGCCAGCGCCTCCATCACACGCGGGCGCGCCTGCGCTTCGTTCAGGCCGGATTCGCGCAGCGGAAACAACACGTTCTCAAACACCGTCATGTGCGGCCACAAGGCATGGCTTTGAAACACCACACCGACATTGCGCCGCTCGGGCAACACATGGCGACCGGGCGCGGCCACCAGATCGTCGCCAATCTGGATCTGGCCGCTGTTGATCGTTTCCAGCCCGGCCACGGCGCGTAGCAGCGTGGTTTTGCCCGAGCCCGAAGGCCCCAGCAGGGCCACAAACTCACCCGAGGGCATCTCCAGCGAGACACCGCGCAGGGCATGAAACGCCGCCGCACCATGCCCGTAGTGCTTGTGAACATCTTGGAGTTTTATGCGCGCCACGGCAACACACCTTCAGGTAAACGCCGCCCCAGCCGCGAGGCCAGCAGCATGCAAATCAAAGTCAGCAGGATCGAGATCACACCCACCGCCGAAGCGGCAGCCGACTCGCCGCCCTGCTCCAGCCCGAACACCAGCACACCCAACGTTTCGGTGCCGCTGGCCCACAGCAGGGCCGACACAGTGAGTTCGTTGAGCGACAACAGCATCACCAGCAAGGCGCCAGCGGTGACCGACGGCAAAATCAGCGGCACGATGATGCGCCGCATACGGCTCAGCAGCGAGCCGCCAAACACCTCGGCGGCTTCCAGCATGTCGCGCGGCATCTGCATGAAACCGCTGAGCACCGGGCGTAACTGGATCGTCAAAAACCGCGCCAGGTAGGCAAAAAAGATGATCCACAAGGTGTTGTAGAGTGACCAGCCCAAGAGCGGCAGCGGTTTCAGGTACAGCAGGATCATGGCAATGGCCAGCACCACACCCGGAATCACATACGGCACCTCGATCCACGGCATCAGCCGACGCAGCAGCACACTGCGCCGGTATTCCATCTGATACGCCAGAAACAGCGACACGACTGCCAGCACCACCGCACTGCCCAGCGACAAGCTAAGGCTGTTGACAAAGGCGCGCAGCGTGGCGTCGTTGTGCAGCAACACGTAACTGAAATGGTCCAGCGACAAATTCTGCATCGTCAACGGAATGCCCAGCCCAGGCGACACCGATTTGGCCAGCAGCGCCAGCAAGGGCGCCAGCAGCAGCAGGCTGACCCACACCGTCAGCACCAGCGCCACCGGCTGCTGCCCGCGCCCCAGGTCAAACGGCGCCACTTTCAGGCGCGCGGCAATCACATCAAAACGCCCCCGCTTCAAAAACACCCGCTGCACCCCCATGCCCAACGCGGCCAGAAGCGCCACCACGGCGGACAACACCAGCGCATTGGGAATGGCGGCCGGGCCAAAGCCCGAGAGTTCACGGTAGATCAGCGTCGGCAACACCAGGTAATCACCCGGGATGCCCAGAAACGCGGGAATACCGAAATTGCCGATGCACGACACAAACGCCAGCGCACCACCCGCTACGGTGGAGGGCAACACCAGCGGCAAAATCACCCGCCGCAAAATCGTGCGCGGTGAGGCGCCACACACACGGGCGGCCTCAATCACCTCGGGCGACAGGTTCAGCAGCCCGGCGCGCACGGTCAAAAACACCAGCGGCGCGTAGTGGATGCCCAGCAGCAAGATGATGCCTTCGCGCGACTGCAGCGGGTTGCTGATGGCCTGCCAGCTGTCCCAGCCCTGGGCAATCATCATGTTTTTGAGCGGCAGCCAGAGCTGCGTCCAGGCCAAGGCCACCACTTGCGGCGGCAGCAGCGCCTGGATGACAAAAGCAAACACCAGCCACTGGCGTGGCCGCGCCGGGGTGAGCGTGACAAACAGCGCAAACACCAATCCGTAAACCAGCGCCAGCAGCGTTCCACCCAGGCCGACTTCGACCGTGTGGCGACTGGCGCGCCAGGCATCCGCCGAGGTGAGCGTGGCCCACACCGCCTCGCGCGTCGGGCCGACCAGCGCCAGCCCGGTCTGAACCGCCAGATACACCGCCGGTAACAGCGTGAACAGGCCCAAAAACAGCAGCGCCAGCCCCAACAGGCCGCGCTCCTGCGCGCCCGACCCCGACACCACTGCCCCGCGACCGACCAGAAGACTCAAACCATCAGCCGCCAAAAATGTCCGAGAAACGTTTGCGGTCGGCCTCGGCGCCCTTCAGCAGCGCGTCGGCATCAAACGGCAGGAACCGCAGGGTCTCCACTTTCGGATAACCCGCAGGCGCCGGGATGTTGCCCTGCAGCGGGAAATAACCCAGCGTGGTGGAGAACTTCTGCCCCTCGGGCGACACCAAAAAGCTCACAAACGCCTGCGCGGCAGGCAAATTGCTGGCGGTGTTCAGAATGGCAGCAGGCTCGGTCACGTAGGTCAGCCCTTCTTTGGGCGTGATGAATTCGACCGGCGAGCCCTTGGCCTTGGCGTTGAACGCCATGAAGTCCACCAGCACACCCACCATCTTCTCGCCGGTGGCCACTTGCTGCAGCACAGCACCGTTCCCTTTGACGGCGATCATCTTGTTGGCTTTCAGGCCCTCAATGAACGGCCAGCCCAGCTCGGGCGCACGGCTCCAGGCACCAATGGTGAGCGCCGCTGCGCCTGAATACAGCGGGCTGGGCATGATCAACTGGCCCTTGAGCGCCGGGTTCAGCAGCTCTTTCCACGACTTGGGTTTGAAGGCCGCCTTGCTGTTGACCACGATGCCGGTGCTGATCAGCTTGGTGCCGATGTAGGTGCGCTCGGCGTCAAAGTAACGCGCAGGAATCTGCTGGGTGTTGAGGTGCGTCATGCGCAGCAGGCGGCCTTCGGCCTTGAGCGACTCCATCGAGATGGCATCGGCAATCAACAACACGTCGGCCCGCGGGCTGCCCGCGGCAATCTCGGTGCGCAGGCGGTTCATCACCTCGGTGGTGCCGGAGCGAAACACGTTGACCTTGACGTTGGGGTACAGCGTATTGAACGCCTCAATGGTGCCACGCGCATCGCGTTCGGGCTGCGAGGTGTAGAGCGACAGGTTGCCCGACACGGCGCCCTGCGCGTGTAACAGGCCATGCGGCAGCAGGCTGCCACCGAGCGCCGTCAAACCCACAGCGGGGGCCATGCCAAGAACCCGGCGACGGGAGAGATGAGGTAGAGACATGCAAAAACTCCAGACAGATGAAAAGCCAACGACCCTCAACTATGCACCGCTTGTCGTGTCATCTTGATGACATAAAGCAGACATCGTTCAGGATGCCGCGCCAGCCTGCTCAGGACACGATATACGCCGCCGCCGCAGTGGACAGCAGCTTGCCGTCGGCCCCCAGAAATTCCATGCGGGTGGAGGCCACGCGCGAGCCCAGGCGCATGACTTCAGCGCGCAACTCAAACCACTCACCAATGCCCGGGCGCAAATAGTCCACGCGCAGGTCGATGGTGCCCAATTTGGAGAAGCGCTGCAGCCGCTGCGGCACCGATTCGTCCATATGGCGCGCGCCAATGGCCGCCATCACCGCCAAGCCGCCCATGGCGTCCAGCCCGGCGCTGATGACGCCGCCGTGGATGCGGTTGTAGGCGTAGTGGCCGATCAGCTCATTGCGCATGTCGATGCGGGCGGTGACGCGCTCTGGCAGCACGCTGGTGATTTTGAGACCCAGCAGCTGGTTGAAGACGATCATCTCTTCAAACACTTTTTTGACCCCGGTGATGAACTCTTCCTCGAAGGCGATGGGGGCAACGGGTTTGATGGTGTGGGGCATGGATGTGACGGTGTGGGTGCGGCCAGGTTCAGCGCTTGAGCAGCGACGACCTGGCCGGGGTGAGTCGGAAGGTTTTTGAAATGAGTTGGAGCGATGCCGGGCTGTCCCATTCGCGCGCGCCCACCACCTTGTGCAACACGCGGCCCTGGGCATCCACCAGCACGGTGAGCGGCAGCCGGTCAGCACCCAGCATGTTTTCCAGCACCAGGCGCTGGTCGATGAAGTGGTTCAGGGTGGCCTGGCTTTTGCGCAGGAAACCTTTGGCGGCCTCTGGGTAGTCGTCGGTGGAGATGCCGATCACCAAAAATTGCTGCCCGGCATCACTCCAGGCCAGGCGCTCCAGCGAACCCATCTCGGCAATACACGGCGGGCACCAGCTGGCCCAGACGTTGATGATGAGCGGCCTGCCGCGAAAGTCAGACAGCTTGCGGTCCGGGCCATTGAGCCCGCGCAGCGTGGCTTCACGCAGCACGCTGCCCACCGGCACCTCGCCGGGTGTGGCGGCGTTGACCGGGAGGGTGGCCAAACTCACACACGCCAAAAGCACCAGCCAAGCCAGCTTCAGCCGCGTCAAAAACATACCGGAACTTCTCGCAAAAACCACCTTGATTCCCATGCTGGCCAATTCAGCCGCGCAGCATGAACGACAGCTGCTTTGTTGCTCTCACTGCGGGCCCCATGGGCGTTGTGGATTCCGGGTCCAGCCCGGGATGACGCCCCATGGCACAGGGTGACAGCCAAGACATGCCGCGTTACAGCTTGGAGAAATCCGGCTTGCGTTTGCCCAGAAAAGCGCTGAACGCTTCTTTGCTGGCGGGCTCACCCAGCATGCGGCCAAAAATCACGGCCTCTTCGGTCATGCGCTGCTCAACAGCGCTGGCCTGGCTGAGCTTCATCAGGCGTTTGGTTTCCAACACCGCGGTGCTGGGCTTGGTCACCAACCGCTGCGCCTGGCGCTGCGCCAGCGCGTTGGCTTCAGTAGGCGGCACGATGCGGCTGACCAGGCCCATCTCCAGCGCGGCCTCGGCGGTGAACGGGTCACCCAGCAGTAGCGCCTCGGCCGCACGGCCATATCCCATGCGCTGCGGTGCCAGCAGGCTGGACGCGGCCTCGGGGCACACACCCAGGTTGACAAACGGCATCGAAAACGCGGCGTTGTCGCCAGCGTAAACCAGGTCGCAATGGAACAGCAGCGTGGTGCCAATGCCCACCGCCGGGCCACAGACCGCCGCGATCACCGGCTTGGTGAAGGCACTGACGTTGCGCAGAAAGCGAAACACCGGCGCATCCAGCGCGGTGGGCGGCGCCTGCAAGAAGTCGGCAATATCGTTGCCGGCACTGAACACGGTTTCATGGCCCTGAAACACCACCACGCGGATGTTGTCGTCCAACTGCGCATTGGCCAGCGCGTCGGCCATGTCGGCGTACATGGCCGTGGTGAACGAGTTTTTCTTGTCCACGCGGTTGAAGGTGATGGTCATCACCTGGTCCGTGGTGTCGATCAAAAGGTCAGTCATGCGGTGTCCTGATTAAAGAGGTTGGGATTCTGGCATAGACGTCTTTGTCATAGCCATCGTACTTTTTGTTGTGGCCGCATCTTTTTGCGCGGCCGCTTGGGCGGGTTCTCTGGACTTGGTTCTTACCCGCAAGACAGGCCCTTGGGGCGACTTCCTCATACTGGGGTACCAGAAATCGTCAGCCGCCCCAAGGGCCTGTCTTGCTCGCGATAGTGGCCAAGAAGACAAGGTGGCGGCGACAAGCAAGACCGCCTCCCCCGGTCTTCAAACCCCGCATCACCGTCCAGAACATCAGCGCGGTAGCCGCTTGGGGTGGCCCCCGATGTCTGGTACCCCAGTATGAGGGGGACGCCCCAAGCGGCTGCCGCGCGGCGACGTGCCAACAACGTCACCCAGACCATGCACACCCTGCGGGAAAGGCCACTGTGAGGCAACGCGCCAACGGCATCACACCGACTCCGTCAGCAGCAAAAAACGTCAAACCCGCTCAAAAATTCCCGCCGCGCCCTGCCCCATGCCGATACACATGCTGACCATGCCGTACTTGAGCTGTTTGCGTTGCAAGGCGTGGATCACCGTGGCGGCGCGGATGGCACCGGTGGCGCCCAGCGGGTGGCCCAGGGCAATGGCGCCGCCCATTGGGTTCACCTTGGCCGGGTCCAGCCCGAGGGTGTTGACCACGGCCAGCGACTGTGCGGCAAAAGCTTCATTGAGCTCAATCCAGTCGATGTCCGAGAGCGTCAGCCCCGCGTTGCGCAAGGCCACCGGAATCGCCTCGATCGGGCCGATGCCCATGAACTGCGGCGGCACACCCTTGGCGGCAAAACTCACAAACCGCGCCAGCGGTGTCAGGCCATATTGTTTGAGCGCCTTTTCGCTGACCAGGATCAGCGCGCCTGCACCGTCCGAGGTTTGGGAGCTGTTGCCTGCCGTGACCGAGCCGCGTGCGGCGAACACGGTGCGCAGTTTGGCCAGACCTTCCATTGAGGTGTCGGCACGGGCGCCTTCGTCCAGGCTGACGATGCGTTTGGTCTCGATGACTTCACCCGTGGCCAAGTTGGGCGCGCGGTCAATCACCTCGATGGGGG
>Ga0209066_10005273_pt1 | contig 13694 bp, 10 predicted proteins | sample All_14_2_FD_187198 | JGI IMG/M metagenome (GOLD analysis project Ga0209066, IMG submission 187198) | Freshwater microbial communities in response to fracking from Pennsylvania, USA - Allegheny Zone_MetaG_DW_15 (SPAdes) (version 2) ...
ATTCTAGTTATGCCTAATCCATAAATTTTGATAGTATTTCCGCTAAGAGTTCCATTTATTGTTGTATAAGTATTTCCTACGGTGGTATTTGTTAAGGTTCCGTTGCCCCAATCAATTTTTAGTACAGTATTATTTGAGAGAGCAGATGCTAGAAAAGAGAAAGAACTACCAATTGTTTTTGAGGTGACCATTGTGAATGAGGGAGAAGTTAGGGGAATGAAAACATTCTCAGTCAAAAGATTTAAATCGGGGAACGAAGCATTGGTCATCTGGCAGTAAAAGTAATCTCCTGGTTCTTTTATGAATGTGAATTTACCGTTGTTTTCGCTGTAGTCCACATTCTTAACTAGTGTTACGCCTCCAGCAGTTTTCCAAGTGTAAACGGTGGTATTGCCACCAGCAGATAGTTGGCTGCTAAGGTCAATTTCCTCGTTAAGAGCATATTCAGTTTTTGGAAGTGTAAGCTTTGCTTGGGGGCTGTAGCTGTATGTAGTCCAGGTTGCCTGCTTAATAGGAAGTGTAGCAAACGTAAATTTATTAGAATCACATTTAAGTATGGTCAGCGCAGCATTCTTAGTCAAATCAAGAGTGGTTAGTTGGTTTGAATTGCAGAAAAGCTGAATCAGCGCAGTATTGTTAGACAAATCGAGTGCTGTTAGCTGGTTTATACTGCAAGAAAGCATAGTGAGCCCTGAATTATTGCTTACATCCAAGGACGTTAGGTTGCAGTTACTTAAACTAAGAATATAAATACCCACTCCATAAATTTTAATAGTGTTGCCTGTAATTGTCCCGGATACGCTTGATGAACTAGTCCCAATTGTATAGCTTGCCAATGTTCCATTGCCCCAATCAACCTGTATAGGAGTGTTATTGGTTGTTGCGCCTATGCCAAAAGAGAATGAACTTCCTACGGCTTTTGTTGTGGTCATAATAACAGAAGGCGTTGGAAGAACTGATATGCTGGTAGTTTTTAGAGTTAAACTAGGAAATGTAGCATTGGTCATTTCGCAGTATAAACTCACGGTATATGTTTTAAGGAATGTAAATTTTCCACCCACCGCGTTGTAGTCGGTTCCATTTACCAGGGGTGTCCCGCTTGCTGTTTTCCAGACGTACGTGGAGGTGTTGCTTCCTGCGGTTAGTTGGCTGCTAAGGTCTATCTCCTCGTTTGTGCTGTAGGTTTGCTTTGGCAAGCTAATGTTTTGTTGCGGACTGTAGGTGTATGTTGTCCAGGTGGGTTGCTTTATGGGTAGAGTGGAAAATGTTAGCTTGTTGTTGGTGCAGGTTAGTTCAGTAATACCTGTTGCACCGCTAACATTTAGGCTCGCTAGGAGGTTGTTGTCGCAGTTAATAGCAGTTAAAGTAGATGTGTTGGGTAAGGTTAGACTTGTTAGAAGGTTCTCGGAGCAATCAACAAAGGTTAGCGCTGTGCAATTGCTTAAATCTAACGTTGTGATCTGGTTTGTTTTTATGTACAGGTATGTTAACGAGGTTGCCCGTGTAACATCCAACGCTGTAAGTTCTTTTGAAGAGGCGGTGAGCGAGGCAATCCCAGTTCCCCATATTTTTACATAGTTGCCTTTTAGGGGAAAACTGAAAAACTCTGTAACATCGCCAATGGTATAATTTTCCCTTACACCATTGCCCCAATCAATCTGAATAGGGGTATTTGGGGCTATTGCATCAATCCCAAAAGAGAATTGGGAGTTAATGCTTTTGGTCGTTGTCATTACTATTGCAGGATCCTGCGCATGCACTGCAATTGCTGTAATAGCAAAAAATAGGGAGAATAAAAGGTGTCTCATGTGCATTAGTTTTGGGGTTTATTTTTATTATTGAGACAAAAATAGTATAAATCAGTTTTTTACAAAATCAAAAGTATTGCTTAACATATATTTTAGAACGGAGTTAAACAAATTTCAACTGTATGGGTTACTCTATGCTAGTAATTGTATAACTTTATCATCAAAATTGAATTTGCTATGGTTACTCGATATTTTGTAATTGCAACCCTTTCAATATTTACCGTTTTTGCTGGTTGTACCACCAAAACGGAAACATCCAGTAAGCCTACTGTTGTGGTTAGTATTCTGCCACTAAAATACTTTGTGGAGAAAATTGCCGATTCAACCCTTCAGGTTAAGGTGCTTGTTCCCCCGGGTAGCAGCCCAGAGATGTACGAGCCTACACCAAACCAATTGGTTGAGTTTAGCAAGTCGGACATATACTTCTCCATTGGCCTGCTCGATTTTGAGAAGGGCTTGGAGCCCAAACTTAAGGATGGCTACAAAACAAAGTATATCAACTTATCAAATGGTGCTAACTTAATTGAGGGTAGTTGCGCTCACGGAGATGATCATGAAGGACACAATCACAATCACGGAATAGACCCACATATTTGGGCATCAACCGTGGAAGGTAAGCATATTTCTAAGGTTATGTTGGATAATCTTATTGAGTTGTATCCAGAACATAAAGAGCATTTTACAGCCAATTACAGCAAGTTTATTGCAGAGATTGATAATTTGGATTTAGAAATCAGAAATATTTTAACTAGCTCTGGAGTTAAAGCATTTCTGATTTATCATCCTGCGTTGGGTTACTTTGCTCGCGATTATGGAATTACCCAGATGAGCATTGAGGAGGAAGGGAAAAGCCCATCGGCTAAGGGAATGCTAAATGTTATAAACAAATCCAAAGAGTTGGGAATTAAAGCGGTTTTATCGCAGAGCCAATTCGATACTCATAACTCGCAAGCCATTGCAACCGAAATAGGCGGTGTTGTGGTTAAGGTTGATCCTTTGGCCGAGAACTGGGCACAGAGTATGGTACAAATTGCCAAAGCAATAGCAGGTAAATAGATGGAACAAAATTCAAAGTTGATATTACAGGTTAGCAATGCTGCTGTAGGGTACGGCAAGGAGGTTGTTCTTAGGGATGTATCGTTGGATGTTTTTGAGAACGATTTTATTGGAATTATTGGTCCCAATGGTGGAGGCAAGACTACGCTTCTAAAATTGCTTATTGGCCAGTTAAAGCCATTTAGCGGCGAGGTTAAGTATATTGCCAATGGCGGAGGTTCGCTTTTTGGGTACTTGCCACAGGCTGGGCAGATTGATAAGAATTTTCCAATTACCGTTATGGAAGTTGTTCTATCGGGTTTGCTTGCCAATCAGGGTTTGTTTGGTCGTTATGGAATTAAGCATAGGAAAAATGCGCTTGAATACCTTAAAATGGCAGGTATTGAGCATCTTAAAAATAAGAGTATAGGTGAACTTTCTGGAGGTCAACTACAGCGCACGCTGCTTTGCAGAGCGTTGATTTCCGATCCCAAACTGCTGATTTTGGATGAGCCCAATACATACGTGGACAGTAAGTTTGAAGGTGAACTTTACGAGTTACTCAAGGAACTCAACAAGCGTATGGCAATTATAATGGTATCGCACGATATTGGAACCATAACATCGTACGTTAAGACCATTGCCTGTGTGAATGGATCGTTGTTTTATCACAAATCGAATCAGATTTCCAGTCAACAGTTAGCAGCCTATAATTGTCCAATTCAGATTATTGCTCATGGGCCAGTGCCGCATACGGTGCTTTTGGAGCACAATCATGATAAATGCGAGCACAAACATTAATTTAGATGCTAGATTTAAGACAGAAGACAATATTTAACTATTCACTTTTAACGGTTCACGAATAACGATCAACAAACAACGCCCATGCTAGAGTTTTTTAGTTATCAGTTTATACAGAATGCCTTTTGGGCATCAATTTTAATATCGATTATTGCCGGTTTTATTGGAACATACATTGTTGCCCGTAGGTTGGTTTTCCTGAGCGGTGGAATTACCCACGCATCGTTTGGCGGAATTGGTATTGCTTGGTACTTTGGGATTAACCCAATACTTGGAGCATCGGTGTTCTCGGTGCTTACTGCGTTGGGGTTGGAGTCGCTTACAAAAGGAAAGATTCTGCGCGAGGATTCTGCCATTGGTATGCTCTGGTCGTTAGGGATGGCAATAGGTATATTCTTTGTGTTTTTAACCCCGGGATATGCACCAAACCTTATGTCGTACCTGTTTGGGAATATTCTTACAATCTCAATGGCCGATATACAGTTGCTTTTAGTGCTTGCGTTGGTGGTTACCTTATTCTTTGTATTGTTCTATAATCCTATTCTGTTTATATCGTTCGATCAGGATTATGCTCAAACCCAACATGTACCAGCTAAGTTTATCAGTTACACGCTAAAGGTGCTTGTGGCCTTGGCTATTGTTTTCTCAATTAGAGCAATCGGAATTATACTTTTAATATCACTTCTGACTATTCCTGCAAATATTGCAAACCTATTTACCAAGCGATTTAGTAGGATAATACTGCTTTCGGGTGTTATTAGTTTTCTATCTATAGTTTTTGGTATAGTTCTATCGTTTAAACTCAATGTGCCATCGGGAGCTACCATTATTATAGCTTTGATGCTCTTTTACCTAGTTGCCAAAGTGGCGGGTTGGTTAAGGTTGGTTATTTTCAAGGGTAATTTTAAATAGTTCCTTTTTTATATTTAATGATGCCAGCGGCATCAATTGTCTGAAGGAATTCTTTGCCGCAATAAATTATTTGACTCCGGCTGGAGTCAAATTTCAAAATACACTTTTTGCTATAAAAATTTAAACCCTCTGATTTTCTGGATTATGTATATTTTTCGCAACTCTGAAGTTTAGTCATTCAGTTGTAAATCGCTTTTTAATAAATATTTTACCGCTTTGCGACTCGGAATTAGCAGCAGAGCTATGCTACACTTGTAGCAAATAAGAAATCACACAAACGTAAGCTTCAGCGAAGCGGAATATCACATATAGTTCTTAAATTAAACGTAATTTTCGTTTTAAGGGACCCCCTCAAGGGTTTAAAACCCTTGAGGGGGTAATACAGGATTGTTTTTGCCAAATGAACACTTCTGTTCTGTTTATAATCCGCACAAAATCATCTAATTATAAAATTCTTACAAAAATATTTCCGAACTTTGTAACCGACAGTTCAATGAGTGCATCTTAACTTTGAACTAAAAAATAAAACTATGGAAGTTATAGCAGTTTTTATTCCAATTGTAGCAATTATTGTTTCAGGTGGAGCTCTAGTATATGCTCTTTGGGCACAGAACCGCGAGCGTATGGCGATGATAGAAAAAGGTATGGATGTAACAGAGATTTATAAGAAACGTCCAGGAAATCCTAACTCTGCTGCAAAGTGGGGATTCCTTTTGGTGGGTGTAGCATTAGGGTTGATTATTGGTGCAATTCTAATTCATTACACAGCCCTTGCTGAGCCAGCTGTAATGTTTTCGACAATTTTCTTGTTTGGTGGTTTGGGATTACTAATTTACTACTTTACTATTGGTAAAAAGAATGGTAAACCCGAGTAGTTCGTTTACTAAGGGAAATCAACAGGAAGTATTGGAATACCCATCGTTCGATGCTGTTTTTAAGGAGTATCAGAATATGGTGTATTCCATTGCTTTTCGTTTTACTGGTAATAGGGATGATGCTTTAGAGGTTGCACAGGAATCGTTCATTAGAATTTATAAAGGGCTACCAAACTTCAGGGGCGAAAGTAAACTATCCACTTGGATTTACAGAATTACAGTGAATCAAGCCTTGATGCACAAGCGGAGTAACAAAACTTTTGTAGATTTACCAGATATATCCGACGATCAGGTTTACTTTGGTGGAATTGCAAATGCTATTGAGATATTGGGCGTTGAGGATAGGAAGCATTTTGTTACAAAAGCATTGGAACAACTAGGCGAGGAGGATAGCGCCATTCTAATGCTTTACTATATTGAAGATCAGAGTGTGGATGAGATTGCCCAGATTATGCAGTTAACCCAATCGAATGTTAAAATTAAGCTTTTTAGGGGACGAAACAAGCTACACGAAAAGTTAACCCAGATGTTGAACGTTGAAGTAAAAAACCTACTATGAGCATGGTGAATAATAAGGATAGAGAGCTAAGCCGGATTCTTAGCTATGGAATGATTGATGCGCCAAGCGAGTTAGAACTCATGGTTAAGAAAAGAATAGCGGAGGAATCCGTTGTTCAGCCCAAGCGTAGCTATATGGGAATTATCGCTGGCTGGGTGCCCGCTGTAATAAGTGTGGTAGGTCTTATTTTTGGAATTATCACATCAATCTTTGTTTTTTTTCCACAGTTTAGCAGTGCGCTCGAACTCGTAAGTAAAGTGTTGACCTTTATTTTGAGCCCAACCGTGATGATGATAGCACTATCTGTTATACTTTTAATTCTGATCGATACAATTCTCGAAAAAAGAGCTGGAAAGTCTGCCGTTAAGTTTGGATAATTATCCGTTCAGATTTTCTGCATTAAGATATTTTTCAAGTATTTCAGCAGTTTTTTCAATTGCATTATTGCAAACCCTGTCGAATAAGCCAGTATCGTTGGCCATTGCGTATTCGTCGGGGTTGCTCAGGTCAATTTTAAGAATCTCGGAACACTGTGCGCTACCAATTGCCTGCTCACATTCAGTAATAAACTCGCCAGTTATCAAATTTGCCCTACTTTTTTTCTCTAATTCGCCATGCTTGGCGTTACCATATTTTAATCCAATAATTATTGCTCCTGCATTAATTGCTCCACATATATACTGTTTTCGGCCTACACCTCCACCTAAACTGGCGCCAATTTTAAAACAATCCTCCTCCGATAGTCCAACCATTGGGCCGTATACTGCCAATATTGATTGTGCACACGATGCGCTTTCCATAAAGTATTTAATTGCACGTTCACGATTATTCATATCGATAATTTATTAATGTTAAAAGAAGTGTTTTTTTCTGCAAAAATCAATATTTAATTGCTGAAATCATTACTAAATAGAATTTTTACTTAACAATTCATATAGTATGGAATAATAAGTTTTTTGGAGGCTTACTATTTAACATTTTGGCATCCAATATTGTTATACTATTTTTACAAAAAAAACTAAACGTAATGAACTTTGATATTATAGTAATTGGAAGCGGACCCGGTGGTTATGTGGCCGCAATTAGAGCAAGCCAACTTGGAATGAAGGTGGCTGTTGTCGAAAAGGAAAACCTTGGCGGAATTTGCCTTAACTGGGGTTGTATTCCTACTAAAGCCCTTTTAAAGAGTGCTCAGGTTTTCGAGTATGCTTCGCATGCTGCTGACTATGGCGTACTTGCTGCGGATGTTAAACCAGATTTTGAGAAGATGGTAGCACGCAGCCGTGGAGTTGCGGATGCCATGAGCAAGGGTATTCAGTTCCTTTTCAAGAAGAATAACATAACTGTAATTAACGGTTATGGTAAATTAAAAGATAACCATACCGTTGCTGTTACTGTAGCAGATGGAACTATTGCTGATTATACTGCAAGTCACATAATACTTGCGACAGGAGCCCGCTCACGCGAATTACCTAACTTGAAGCAGGATGGCGTTAAGGTTATTGGCTATCGCCAAGCGCTTACACTTCCTAAGCAACCCGCATCGATGGTTGTTGTTGGTTCTGGAGCAATTGGTAGTGAGTTTGCTTACTTCTACAATGCCATAGGAACCAAAGTTACATTGGTTGAGTATCTTCCTAACATTGTTCCTTTGGAGGACGAAGAGGTTAGCAAAACCCTAGAACGTGCATTCAAAAAAGTAGGTGTAACTGTTAAAACTGAGGCTTCGGTTGAGTCGGTTGATACATCTGGTGATCTTTGCAAGGTTAGCATTCAGACTAAAAAAGGTGTTGAGGTTGTTGAGGCTGAAATTGTGCTTTCGGCAGTAGGAATAACCCCAAATATTGAGAGTATTGGACTTGAAGAGTTAGGCATTACGGTTGAGAAAGGTCGAGTTAAGGTTGATGAGTTCTACCGTACAAATGTTGATGGTGTTTACGCCATTGGCGATATAGTTCAAGGTCCTGCATTAGCACACGTAGCATCGGCCGAGGGAATTGTTTGCGTTGAGAAGATTGCAGGTCAAGATCCTCATCCTGTCGATTACAAAAATATTCCTGGCTGTACCTACACAACACCTGAGGTTTCGTCGGTTGGTATGACGGAGAAAGCAGCGAAAGAGGCAGGTTACGAGATTAAGGTTGGTAAATTCCCATTCACCGCATCGGGAAAAGCCACTGCAGCGGGAATGCGCGATGGTTTTGTAAAGTTGATTTTCGATGCTAAGTACGGCGAACTTTTAGGTGCTCACATGATTGGCGGAAATGTTACCGAGATGATTGCCGAGCTTGTTGTTGCCCGCCATTTAGAAACTACAGGGCACGAGCTTATCAAGAGTATACACCCACACCCAACCATGAGTGAGGCTGTTATGGAAGCCGCTGCTGCAGCATATGGCGAGGCAATTCATATCTAAGAGACTAGAAATACATGAATAAAGCACTCATCTCGAGATGAGCGCTAGCAAAACAAAAGAGCGGGGAAACCCGCTCTTTCTGTATCAATCCATCTGTATTTTTTTAAGGAATGTTGATCCAAATCTGTAACCATCCTGAGTTTTAACCAATACAAACTTCCAACCATCAGGTGTGGTGGCTTCAACAAACGAGGATTTTTGTTCCATATCCACATCCTTGGTATCCTTTTGTAGCCTTTTCATCAGCATAATAAGTAGTTCTCTCTGCGAATCTGTCGCAAACACTGGAACATCTTTGAGTTGATTACTTTTTTCAAGGAATGTTATTCTTCCAAGATTGTAGGGGTCGAACAGGCATAACTCGCTGGCAAATTTTAAATCGTTCTTATTTTCCAAACACTCTAGTGCCTTATTTACCAGTAGCGATAGCGAATCTATTTTTATTTTTGTTTGAAATTTTAAACCTAAATTCTCCACAGTTTTTGAGGGGAGTTGGCTGTATGATTGTTTGTGACTAATTCCGAAGGTGAAGATAGGTTTATCAAAAAGGTTAATAGAGATATTGTTGGAACGTCTCAGAAAAATTGTATCACCATAGTTTTGTTCGAGATTTATCTTGAAAACAGCAGAGTAGTCAATATCACTTGGATTAGCCTTAAAATACAGCGTTCGGTTATGGATAAACTGAGGAATAACGCTTAACTCTTTATCTGATTTTACAGTTCGGTAGGTTTGTATTAAACTATCGTCATCAATGTTAATCTTTGCATAATGATTGAATGATCTTTTTAGAGAATCGTTATACGATGCAACATTTATCCATAGTTCATCATACTTTTCATCTTTAAAAACTGTACAGTTGTAAAATCCTTTAGAATACCCTTTAAAGTATTTTTTTAACTCGGAGTTTATTTCAATTGTTTTTTTTACTTTGAGATCTTCATCATAAACAGTCAAGGTTTGCTCTTTTATCTTAAAGAATAAATATTGGTTTTTGAAACGAAAAATATAGCAGCCAAAATTGTATTTCCCATCATCGTTGATTTCTTCATATTCAATTTCGGAGGGAACTCCATCTTTATCCTGTTTTACTAGTATGTTTTTTATTTTAGCCTCTTTAATTACTTTTCCTTTTCCATCGGTAGTTGTTGAAGGGTATGTCCAAAGAGTATACAACCTGCTATCATTGCGTTTTACGAACGACACCGTGGTCCATTCCCCTTCATACTTTCCATACTTTTTATTAATGGTTTCTGGAATTATGTTTTTTGTTTCGATTGGTACCAACTCATAGTTAATTTTCCCGTTGTTAACATTTGCACAAAAAAAGAAGTTAGCAAACATCGATTTTTCTACTTTCCCAAAAACTATTTTTCCAGAGTCTGGTAGTGCGTAAATCTGTGTTCCATGAAATAAATGAAAAGGTGTTGTGAGTTTCCATGCAAAAACATTTTTCCCCTTTTCATCCTTTCCTGGAGAAAAACGCACATTTCGTACTTTGATTTTTCCATCTTTTTCGAAATCCCACTCATCCTGTATTAAGTGGTTATTATTATCGATAAGGTAAAGCTTTGCACCTGTCTGGGTGAAAATTAAGGAGTAGTCGTCGAAAACAGCAATTTTATCTATAGAGAATCCTGTGCTTGCGTAATGGAGTTGAACCTGAGGGTTAATTTCAACAAAATCGCGGATGGTTGGGTCAATAATTAGTTCGTTAATATCTTGGGCTGTAGATGGCTTTAAGGTTGCTAAAAGACCTAGAAACAAAAGGGCAAGTGTTTTTTTCATACTGTTTTTAAGTGTAGAAAGTTAGTTTATTCAATACTCCCTCAAGGGTTTTAAACCCTTGAGGGGGTTAATACAGTAAAAGTAATAAAAACTATAAAACGAAAAACCCCCATCATTTCTGATGGAGGTTTTCTTTCAACTTAAATTCTATTACTGTAAAGGCTTAATTACCTCAATAAGTTCTGGTAAATCCATGCCTATTTTTTGTAAGTGCTCAATGGTTGGAACGCCATTTTTAGTCCATCCGCGGCGTTTGTAAACTGCATCGAGAAGTTGCTCGTAACGATCCTCGCGGTATTTACGCAAAGTGGCCATTTTTTCCTCAAGGCTCATAGTGGTAGGATCAACGCCTACTTGCTCCTTAAGTTGCTTGTCGTAACGCTCTTCGCGGCTTAAGTACTCCTCCTTTGTAACAGGTCCGCATGCACGGTAAGGTTGAGCATCGTGCTTGCGCAATCCAAATCCACGGCGGATGTTGAATATACGCTGGAAGTTATATACACGCTCACTTTGAAGAATTAAACCGTGCTTATCGATATTGTTTCCAGTAACCCCGTTATGAACGGCTACGTAGTTATCAACGTGTCCAGGAATTTTGTGTGGTTCTGGAAGTTGTGCGTTACCTTTTGGTACAACGTCGTTCCAAGGTAATTTGCAAAAACCATTCAAACCAAACCAAGTGCGGAACATTGGGAAGTAGTGTAACGCTTCGGCTTTATCCTCGAAACTTGGGAGTTGGTTATTAACCATATCCATAAAAATCAACCAGGCTTCGTCGTGTTGAGGACCTTTGTTGGTCATAGCGTAACCGCCTTGCTGAGCAAGCGATTCCTTAGAAACGTACTGTGAGTACTCCAAACCTTTGTTCTCCATTCCAATATCTTGTAGGAAAGCAGGATCGGCACCGTACTCCTTAATGAATTTTTCTTTCATTTTGCGAACACCCTGACCAACAACTAATCCAAATCCTTCGCCACGAGCAAGTTGGTGCATTACCTCCATAGCATTTTCAAACTGACCAAAGCTAAGATCTAAACCACCAGTGCGCTCCTTGTTTAGGATACCATTCTCGTAGCATTCCATAACAAATGCCATACAGGTACCCCAGGTAATAGTACAAATTCCGTATGTATCGCAGTAGAAGTTTCCTTCAATAATCTGATCGTAATCGAAAATTCCAAGGTTAGAACCTAAACCTGCAGCAGTTTCGTACTCAGGACCGTCAACAATAACTTTAGAACCTTTGTATGGGCCGGTTTTAAGTTCAAAGTCATCAACACCCTTAGAACAGCTCATTGCGCAGCCAATCCAGCAACCATCAGGAATACCTAATGTGAAGTATTTATCGCGGAGCAAATCGCTATGGATTTTCTTACCATCGGCGGAGCTACCAAACTTAAAGTTGTGGGTAGGAAGCAAATCGTAATCATTCATCACGTTAACGATGTTTGCTGTACCTTTTTTACGCATTTGGCACTGATGGTCGTCGAGTTCGCGAATTTCTGCCTGATAACTTCTTCCGCGCTCGGTAATCGCCTCAAGGTTCGCTACGTTATTAAGGTTACCTTTAATACCCTCAACACGTGCTACAATAGCCTTAATCTTTTTATCGCGCATAACGGTACCTAAACCTCCGCGACCAGCTTGTTTTAGTCTTACTTTCTTACGTTTTGGATCGTAGAAGGTAAAGTTAATCATGCCAATTAATGAGTGATCGGCAGCAGCTCCAGTTGAAACAATACCAATATTCTTATAATCTTTTTCTTCATCGGCAAAAACCTCGGTTAACTCTTCGCCAAGTAGATGTGAATCCTTTGAGAAACCTGGGTCTTCGTAAATTTCTACGGTGTGATTAATTCCATCAATGTAGATGATAACATCCTTATCGGCTTTGCCTTGTAGTTCCAAAGCATCGTAACCAGAGAATTTCAAGAAGGGACCAAAGAAACCACCCACGTTGGAGTCCATTACCGAGTTGGTTTGAGGCGAAAGGCTCACAATGAGAGACTTTCCAGTACCAGAATACTGAGTTATGCCGCCTACAGGACCAGAACTGATGATAATCTCGTTTTCTGGGTCGTCCCAGCGAGTAGTTGGGGTTGTTGCATCCCAGAGTAGACGCAAACCGTAACCTTTACCACCAATGAACTTCTCTTTAACTTGAGGTGGAACAACTTTCTCCTTAACATCGTTGCTACCAACGTTTATGTATAGAACCTTGTCGGTGTACCCTCTGTACAAAGGTTTCCATTCATAATTCCATTTTTTAAGCAGTTTCATCTGCTTAGCCATTTCGTGAATGTTCATATGTTTATGTTTATGGTTTGTTCACTGTAAAATTTTGCACTAAAGTATTGGTAAAGTTATTAATAAAAAATGACTTTAATCAATATGAAAACGTTTGCATATTGGGATTTTATGCATGTTTCAAGCATAACACTTATAGGAGACTATTCCCCTAAATCGAAGCAGAGAATTGTTGTGTGATTGTATTCCTCGTTTGGCATTAGTAAAGTTGAAGGGAAGTTAGGATTGTTTGGTGTATTGGGGAAGTGTTGTGGTTCTATACAAATTGCCCAGTTTCCACTTGTGGGGATTTTTATGTTGCTCTCGTTGGGTTGAGGATGTTTTAATGCAGTATAGAGTTGGATTCCTGGCTGAGTTGTGTAAATTTTTAGTCCAATGTCGGTTTTGGGATTTTTTAGAGTTACTGATGGTTCTTTAAGGTTGGGTTTTTTTAGAACAAAGCAATGATCGTAAAGTCCATCTACCAAATCGATATCGGCACCAATGGCTTTGGGTTTATGGAAATCGAAAGGAGTACCAGACAGTTCTCGGATCTCGCCAGTTGGAATCAGCTCATCGTTTACTGGAAGATAATGGTTTGCATTAATTGTTAAAACATGGTCAAGCACATCGGTATGAAATCCACTTAGGTTGAAGTAGCTGTGCGATGTGAGGTTTACATGGGTTGGTGCGTCGGTTTTGGCGGAGTAGTTGATGCAAATTTGGTTATCGTCGGTAATTTGGTAGGTTACCCAAACATCCAAGTTTCCAGGGAACCCTTCGTCTCCAGCATTGCTGCGGAGATAGAATTTTAAGGTGCAAACTCCGTTAACCTGTTCGAAAAGTTGTGGTTCCCATACTTTTTTATCGAAACCCACCATACCGCCATGTAGCTGATTGTTGCCTTCGTTCTTTGAAAGATTGATGGTTTTATCGCCGATTACGAATTGTCCACCAGCAATTCTGTTGGCATATCGACCAACAATTACTCCGGGATAGATTTTACATGAAGGGTAAGGTTTTAAGTTGTCGAAACCGTAAACTAGGTTGATACAGCTATCGTCGTCGCAATTTAGGTTAATTGCTGTTATTGTTGCACCATAGTTGGTAATGGAAACCTCGAGTCCGTCTCCAGTTATAAATGTATATAGAAAAACCTTTTCGTTATCGATCTTCCCAAATGGGCTAATGGTGCAATCCATAATCTTATGATT